>Ga0070725_10000156_pt1 | contig 61604 bp, 39 predicted proteins | sample tdDd002_FD_69781 | JGI IMG/M metagenome (GOLD analysis project Ga0070725, IMG submission 69781) | Marine sediment microbial communities from the Atlantic coast under amendment with organic carbon and nitrate - tdDd00.2 | ecosystem: Environmental > Aquatic > Marine > Coastal > Sediment | place... | reverse complement strand
GCCCAATGAATGGTGCAACACCTCGCCTTCAAAACGCATGTTGGCGGGCGTTTTCTCTAGATTAAAATAGTGGTAAAGCTTGTTCGACGAATCTTTATGCCAGCTGCCGAATTGCCACAGCGGTCGGTCGACATCGAAATCTTGGTTAAACAACAACTCTTGCAAGCGGCGATTACTCGACACCAGCCGCCCATGCTTATCGAAAATACCAAAATAGAGATAGCTTTGGTCAAACACCGACTCCAGCAGGGCTTGGTTTTTACGCAGTAACTGCTTGCCGCGGGTCAAACGCTTGGTGTAGTAGAGCAAACTGATGATCACCAGCACCAATAACATCGCCACCACAATGAAAACTTGCAGCTCTTTGGCGTAGCGCTGCCAGTAAGGACGAGGCTTGTTAAACAAGGAGTCGGCCAGCACCGCTCGTTCATCCAGTTGCCAGCGCTTCAAGGCTTGATAATCGAGTTTTAATTGGGGATCGCTATGCAAAACCGGGGGCAAAGGCGCCTGCGGATTTTTTAATACTTGCCGGGCCACGCGGCCAACTTGGGCGCCGTGGGCGTAGCCATCGTGCATCACCCCACCAACACTGCCTAGGCCAAAGCCCGCGTTATGCAGCATATACACGGGGGCATTCGTACGCTGATTAAGCTCATCCCAAGCTGTTTCTTCTACGGTCAGCCCTTGCTTGTCTCGAAAATAGACCCAAAACAACACCGCGGCATTACGCGGCAGTTGCTCTGCCAGTTGATAGAGTTGTTGGTAACTACTGGGAACGACACTGCGCACTAAGGAGCGATCGCCAGGGTGGTTAGCAAGGTAACGGTCGATGACTTTTCGCGCCGCGATCCCAGTGATGGAGTGATCGGTTATCACCACGATTTGTGCAACATCGGGTTGCAGCGTTTTGATCAAACGAAGGTTGCCCGCAAGCTCAACGTTCTCGGGCACACCTGTTGCGCGAATGTCTCGGTGCAAGTTCGGCGAGTAGTTGTTAATGCCACCAAAGATCACAGGCGTATTGCCAATTTCTTGATGCAATTGTTGCATCAACGCCAAGGCGTTATTATCACTCACTACAATGGCACTGAACTTTTCCTGTTCAAACTTGGCTCTAAATAGCGATTCCAGCTTAGAAAAGTAGTCTGGAGTCTGGAAACGTTTGGTATCTAGATATAACACTCGATTGGGAATATTGTGCTGTTCAAACTGATCAGAAAGGCCATTTTGAAAGTTGTCGGTCCAAAAAAAACCTTGGTGGTAGGAGTGAACCACCAGCACATTTTCACGCGCAGCCCATGTAGAGAAACTCATCAGTAAAGTTAAGAACATCAATCCCAAACGCGCCAAATTATCTTCTCGTCAAATCAAACAGATGTGAATATTATAACAAAGGCTATGATTACCCGAACGAATTCCCAATTTCTTTACACAAGGACGCAACATGCATACCAACCTACCTCGACTCGATGATTTGGATCGCGCGATCCTAAAAGCGCTAATGAGCGATGCACGAACCCCGTATGCAGAGATGGCCAAGCAATTTAATGTTAGTCCAGCCACTATCCATGTGCGAATTGAAAAGATGAAAGCCGCCGAGGTGATCGAACGAACTGAGGTGGTGGTTAATACTAAAAAGCTCGGTTACGACGTGTGCTGCTTTATCGGCATCAACTTAAACGCCGCGCGCGATTATCACTCCGCTCTAGCCAAACTCAACGCCCTCGATGAAGTGGTCGAAGCCTACTACACCACTGGCGCCTACAATATTTTCGTCAAACTGATGTGTAAATCGATAGAAGAGCTGCAGTTTGTCCTGATCGACAAACTGCAAGCGATTGATGAGGTGCAATCGACCGAGACGTTAATCTCGCTGCAAAACCCGATTAATCGGAATGTAAATCCTTAAGAGCAGGTCGGTCGCAAGCTCCCTTGAAGGCGGAAGGCAAAAGGCGAAGTCCCCTTCAGCCTTCCGCCTTAAGCGAAGCGTTCTGCTCTTAAGCGCGGATCCCCGCATGACGCAACATCGCATCAATTTGAGGCTCGCGGCCGCGGAAGCGTTTGAATAGCTCCATTGGCTCTTCGCTGCCGCCCATTTCTAGGATGTGGTTTAGGAAGCTTTGGCCCGTTTCTGAGTTGAAGATCCCCTCTTCCTCAAAGCGAGAGAACGCATCGGCAGACAGTACTTCCGCCCATAGGTAGCTGTAGTAGCCCGCGCAGTAACCGCCAGCGAAGATGTGGCTAAAGCTGTGCGAGAAGCGGTTCCACTCAAGGCTTGGCAATACCGCCACTTTCTCTTTCACGCCCGCTAAGGTTTCCAGCACCCGCGCGCCCACTTCTGGGTCGTACTCGGTGTGCAGGGTGAAATCGAACAGACCAAACTCAAGCTGACGCAAGATAAACATCGCCGATTGGAAGTTCTTCGCCGCCAGCATTTTCTCTAGCATCGCTTTAGGTAGCGCTTCACCAGTTTCAAAGTGGCCCGAGATAAAGCTCAGCGCCTCTTCTTCCCAGCACCAGTTTTCTAAGAACTGGCTTGGCAGCTCAACCGCATCCCACGGCACGCCGTTGATGCCCGATACCGCCGATTCGTCAATTTGAGTCAGCATGTGGTGAATGCCGTGACCGGTTTCGTGGAAAAGCGTCACCACTTCATCATGGGTAAACAGCGCCGGCTTGTCGCCTACTGGTTTGTTGAAGTTACAGGTGAGGTAAGCCACCGGGGTTTGCAGCTCGCCCGCCTCGGTAGTGCGGCGAACGCGGCACTCATCCATCCAAGCGCCGCCACGTTTGTGCTCGCGAGCGTATAAGTCGAGGTAGAAGCTACCGCGCAGAACATTGCTGCTGTCAAAGATATCGAAAAAGCGCACCGACTCGTGCCACACATCCACCCCGTGACGTTCTTCAACGCGCATACCAAACACGCGCTTAAGCACTTCAAACAAGCCAGCGACCGCTTTTGATTCAGGGAAGTAAGGGCGCAGCTCTTCATCCGAAATTTGGAACAGGTTCTGCTTTTGTTTTTCGCTGTAATAAGCGATGTCCCACAGGTTGAGCTCGCTCACGCCGCACTCTTTCTCGGCGAATTGGCGTAACTCTTCCACTTCGCGCTCGCCTTGTGGCTTGGCTTTTAGCGCCAAATCATTCAAAAAGCCCAGCACTTGCTGTGGGTTCTCGGCCATTTTGGTCGCCAGTGATTTCTCACTGAAGGTAGCAAAACCCAGCAGACGTGCGATCTCATGGCGCAGTTTTAGCTGCTCGGCAATCAGTTCGCTGTTGTCCCACTTGCCCGCGTTCGGGCCGCGATCTGAGGCGCGAGTAACATACGCTTCGTATAACTCTTTACGCAGCTCTTGGTTATCACAGTAGGTCATCACTGGGATGTAAGACGGCATTTCTAAGGTCAGCAACCAACCATCCAGCTCTTTGGCTTCGGCCGCGGCTTTGGCTGCCGCCATCGCGGACTCAGGCATACCGGCTAAGTCGGCTTCATCGCTGATGTGTTTCGTCCAACCCATCGTCGCATCGAGCACGTTATTCGAAAACTGCGAGCTTAGCTCCGACATGCGCTTACTGATCTCGCCATAACGGTGCTGCTCGTCGGCAGGTAGACCAATGCCCGACAATTCAAAATCACGCAGGGCATCGTTAATGGATTTTTGCTGCGCTTGGCTTAATGCAGCAAATTGGTCAGAATTTTTAATGCCTTTGTAGGCTTGGTACAAGCCTTTATGTTGCCCCACCCAAGTGCCGTATTCCGACAGTAGCGGCAGACAGCTCTCGTACGCTTCACGTAGCTCATTACTGTTGGTAACCGAATTCATATGGCTGACTGGTGACCAAAGGCGACTCAACCTGTCATCGGACTCCGCCAACGGCGCACAGATGGTTTGATACGTCGGCGCCGCATCGCCCGCAAGCACTTGTTCGACCTTAGCGCGGCAGTCGGCAATAGCTTGCTCAACCGCCGGCTTTACGTGTTCAGGTTTGATCAATGAGAAAGGCGGAAGATCGGTAAAGCTCAATAGTGGGTTGGACATTCTGAGTTCCTTTTAAAATTGGTCTTTTTTATTGTTTCTATGTCTAATAAATGTAGGCATCTTATGCAAATTTCAATAGTGGCGTATAATCATTCACATTAGTTTGTTTGAAGTATCATCTTTTGATACTCGACAATTCATTCAGTTAAGCGAGAAGCCATTTTGCTAAGTTATCGTCACAGTTTTCACGCCGGCAACCACGCCGATGTGGTAAAGCATATTGTTCAGTCCTTGATCTTAGAAGCGTTAGGCCAAAAAGATAAACCTTATGTTTACCACGACACCCACTCGGGTGTGGGTCGTTACGATTTGACCCACGAATGGTCAGAGAAAACCGGTGAATACAAACAAGGGATTGCTCGGCTGTGGCAGCAAAATGATATCCCAGCCGATATCCAAAGCTACTTAAATGCCATCACCGAACTCAACCAAGGTGACGAGCTGCGTTACTACCCGGGTTCACCACGCGTGGCGCGCGCCCACCTGCGAGCACAAGACCGCATGGTGCTCACCGAGCTGCACCCAAGCGACTACCCACTACTTGAGCAAGAGTTTCACCGCGACCGCCAAGTTAAAATTTACAAAGAAGACGGTTTTCAACGCCTTAAGGGTAGCCTACCGCCAAAAGAGCGTCGCGGCTTGGTGCTGATCGACCCACCCTATGAACTGGCGAAAGAGTACCGCGATGTAGTGAACGCCATCGGCCAAAGCCACAAACGCTGGGCCACTGGCATCTACGCGATTTGGTATCCGGTGGTCAACCGCTGTGATATCGACGACATGCTCAAAGGGCTAGAAAAGCTGGGCATTCGTAAAATTCTACAAATTGAACTCGGCGTGTCACCCGACACCAACGAGCGCGGCATGACCGCCTCGGGCATGATAGTGATCAACCCGCCGTGGAAGTTAGAACAACAAATGAAAACCATTTTACCTTTCCTTCAGCAGGCTATTGCGCCGGCAACGGGATTTCATAAGGTGGAGTGGGTGGTACCGGAATAGGAAGGAAAAAGCGAATACAGAGACGGGCTTTGCCCTGAGAATATGGAAAAAGTGACGGCGCTGCGCTTCTAGGGGCTAGAAACTAGATCGCTTCGCTACTATAAGAGCAAAAGATATAGCATTCAGCTTTTGTTCTTATCGCTCCTAGGTCCAAGGGTCTATTCTCGTGAGCAAAGCGAATTCTGTAATCTGAATTCACAAATAATTAAAACAACTCGGAGAAACAAAGTAATGACAACCCATTTTGACTATATCTGTATTGGTGGTGGTAGCGGCGGTATTGCCTCGGCGAACCGTGCGGCGATGCATGGCGCGAAAGTGGCGCTGATTGAAGCGCAAGACCTAGGTGGCACCTGTGTAAATGTTGGCTGTGTGCCTAAAAAAGTGATGTGGCACGGCGCGCAAATCGCCGAAGCGATGCACCTTTACGCGAAAGACTATGGCTTTGATGTGGATGTCAAAGGCTTCGATTGGGGCAAGCTAATTGAAAGCCGTCAAGCGTACATTGGCCGTATTCATGAGGCGTACGACCGCGTGCTGGGCAACAACAAAATCAACGTGATTAAAGGCTTCGCCAAGTTTGTCGATGCCAAAACCGTGGAAGTGAACGGCGAGCAATACAGCGCTGACCATATCTTGATCGCCGTTGGCGGCCGCCCAACCATTCCCAACATTCCTGGCGCTGAGCACGGCATTGATTCGAATGGCTTCTTCGAGCTTAATGAGCAGCCAAAACGCGTTGCCGTGGTTGGCGCGGGTTACATCGCGGTGGAAATCGCCGGCGTCCTGCACGCGCTTGGCAGCGAGACACACCTATTCTGCCGTAAAGAGTCGCCGCTGCGCAGCTTTGATCCAATGATCATCGAAACCCTTACCGAAGTAATGGCTGCAGAAGGCCCAACGCTGCACACCCACTCGGTGCCAAAAGCGGTGGTCAAAGAAGCCGATGGCAGCCTGACTCTACAGCTTGAAAATGGTCAGAGCCAAAACGTTGATTGCCTGATTTGGGCAATTGGTCGCCACCCAGCGACAGACGCTATCAACCTAAGCAGCACGGGCGTTGCCACCAACGATCGCGGTTACATCAAAGTCGATGAGTACCAACAAACCAACGTTGCAGGCATCTACTGTGTCGGCGATATCATGGAAGGTGGCATTGAGCTAACCCCAGTTGCGGTGAAAGCGGGTCGTCAATTATCAGAGCGCCTGTTTAACAACAAGCCAAACGCCAAGATGGACTACAACTTAGTCCCTACCGTGGTCTTCAGCCACCCACCAATCGGCACCATCGGCCTTACAACCCAAGAAGCCGAAGCGCAATACGGCAAAGACAACATCAAGGTGTACACATCAGGCTTCACGGCCATGTACACCGCCGTGACCTCTCACCGCCAACCATGCAAAATGAAACTGGTTTGCGCTGGCGAAGAAGAGACCATCGTCGGCCTGCATGGCATCGGCTTCACCGTCGATGAAATGATCCAAGGTTTTGCTGTCGCGATGAAGATGGGCGCCACCAAAGCGGACTTTGATAGCGTTGTAGCCATTCACCCAACGGGTAGTGAAGAGTTTGTGACAATGAGATAAACCACTGATTTAAATAAATTTAAGTTAGAACCAGCAACCCAACTAACCCTCTCGTTTCCACACAAGTGAACGTGGAGGTGTTCGGGACTCAAACACCACAAAGCCCAGCAAGATTGCTGGGCTTTGTTTTGCTTGCGAAAACATCGAGTTGAAAAAAATACCCCTCGGCTAGTGGAGGGGCAAACCCTACAAGAGAATCGGTTTACTCGGCGGTGGCGGTACGCTCCGTTTTGTTGGTGACTTCCGCCGAGACTTTTTCTAGTTGTACCGCGGCGACCTTGAACTCGGGGATCTTAGCGATTGGGTCGACGGCGGGGTTGGTTAACCTGTTCGCGGGCGACTCGGTGAAGTGGAAAGGAACAAACACCACCCCTTGCTGCATGCGCTTGGTGATAAACGCGGGAGCGGTAATTTCACCACGCCTTGATGCCAGTCTGACGAGCTCACCATTACCGATATGCAGTCGTTCGGCGTCTGGCACGCTGATGACGATTTTCGGCCCAGAGAGCTTGTCGAGCCCTTTGGTTTTGCGCGTCATGGTGCCGGTGTGGAACTGTTCAAGTTCACGCCCTGTGGTGAGCACTAGCGGGTACTCTTCATCTGGTAGTTCAGCGGCGTATCTAAATGGCACTACCGCAAACTCACCCACACCGCGAACAAAGCGCTCGGTATGCATGATGCGCGTCCCAGCTGGGTTAGCTTGATTACAAGGCCACTGTAATCCGCGGTCTCCAACGCTATCCCACGTGATCCCTTGGTACTGAGGGGTCACTTCGGCAATTTCGGCGGTCAAATCCGCAACGCGGTTATAACGCCAATCACCGCCCATCGCATTGGCGATATCTTGGATAATGCGCCAATCTTCTCGCGCTTCACCCGGTGCGCTGACCGCAGGGGCCAGTTTTTGCACGCGTCGTTCTGTGTTGGTGAAGTGACCGGCTTTCTCGGCAAACGAATAAGACGGCAATACCACATCGGCCAGATTTGCGGTTTCGGTTAAGAAGATATCTTGCACCACTAAGAAGTCGAGCAGATGAAGCCCTTTGAGCACGTGGGTCTGATCGGGATCGCTCATGGCCGGGTTTTCGCCCATCACATACAAGGCGTTGATCGAGCCATCAACCGCGCCATCAATCACCTCGGTTAAGGTTTTGCCGCGCTGCATCGACAGTTCATCACACTGCCAATAGTCGGCGAATTTCTGCTGCACTTGGGGATTATCGACTTTTTGGTAGCCTGGGTAATCCGAAGGCAACGCGCCCATATCACAGGCCCCTTGCACGTTTGACTGACCACGCAGCGGGTTGATACCGCCACCTTCCACGCCAATATTGCCACACAACATTTGTAGGTTGGCGATGGAGCGGACGTTGTCATGGCCGGTGGTGTGCTGGGTGATCCCCATCGAGTAGAACACCGAAGTGACTTTGGCTTGGCCAATCACCGCGGCAAACGCTTCGATGTCTTTTGCCGCAACGCCAGTGACGAGCGCCGCATTAGTCGGAGAATAGGCATCGCTGGATATTTCGCTAACAAAATCACTAAAGCCTTCGGTGCGCTGCTGAATGTACTCCGCTGCCAGCCAACCATTTTTGACGATATGATGCATCAAGGCATTCAGTAGCATCACATCGGTGCCGGGGCGATGACGGATGTACTTGTCGGCTACATCCACCATGTCGATGCGTTTTGGGTCAGCGATGATCAAAGTGGCACCGCGCTTCACCGCCCGTTTAATGTGCGAGGCGATAATGGGGTGCGCCGAACTGGTATCCGAGCCAATAATGAAGATCACATCCGAGTGCTGGATACTCTCGATGTCGTTGGTCATGGCGCCGCTGCCAAGCGAGGCCTCGAGCCCGGAGACACTGGAAGAGTGACACAAGCGTGCACAGTGATCGACGTTGTTGGTGCCAAGCTCACGGCGCATCAATTTTTGAAACGCGTAGTTGTCTTCATTGGTGGTTTTGGCCGAGGAGAAGCCTGCGATAGCATCGCTGCCATACTGCTGCTTGATCTCGTTAAAACGCAGCCCAATCAAGCTTATCGCTTCGCCCCACGTCGACGGTTGCAACACGCCGTTTTTACGGATCAGCGGCACAGACAGGCGCTCTTTGCTATTGACGAAATCAAAGCCATAACGGCCTTTAACGCACAGCATGCCTTGGTTGACCGGAGACTTAGCATCGCCTTTGACGTAACGAATTTGATTATTGGCTTTATCAACAAACAGCTCGACTTTACAGCCTACGCCGCAGTAAGTGCAGACGGTTTTCACCGCCGACAGCATCTCAACTCGGCCGTGGGATTTATCCCGCTTATCGACTAACGCGCCCGTCGGGCACACTTGGGCACACGAGCCACATTGCACGCAACGCGAATCGGCCATCGTGGCGTCATTGGCAAACTCAGGTCTTTGACTGCCTGAGGCAAATTGCAATACATCGTGGCCCGCGTCATCATGACACGCTTGCACACACGCACCACAACCAATACAGCGGTTGGCGTCAAAGGTAATAAACTCGCTTGATTTGTCCACCGCGAACATCTCGCGTTGCTCGGTGTTAATGTCTTGATAGTCGATTTGATAATCGCTGGCGTAATTACGCAAATCGCACTGAGTGCTGGCCTGACAACCGCACTCTAAGCAGCGCGCCGCTTCCGCGATCGCCGATTCCGTACTCAGCACGCCTTCGACTTCATCAAAGTTGCCGCTGCACTGGGCCACACTCAGCATTGCCGGTTTTTCGCGGCGCTTGGCGCTTTCTAGGCGGTACTCCTTCGCGCCAACCTCACTGAGTTTGGCGGCTTTTCGGCTGTTAAAGGCCTCGCTCTTCGGTAATTTCTTACCATCGAGTATCATGGCTTCAATCGCATCGGCAGCGCGCTTACCATCGGCTATCGCCTCAATGGCTGTGGCTGGGCCGCGGCGAAAGTCGCCAATACTGAAAATACTTTGGCTGTGGTGCATGGTTTTCTCATCCACATCCGCGGTGCCCCAGCGCGTCAGTGGCAGCGTAATTTCACTGTTTTCAAGGAAACTCAGCTCTGGTTTTTGCGAAATGGCGGAGATCACGCTATCAAACGGCTCGACAATCGACTCGCCCGTCGGCTGTGGACGGCGGCGGCCCGATTCATCTGGCTCGCCCAGCGCCATGATTTCCAGCCGAACTTCGGCCACCCGCCCAGCGTCATCGGCCAGATTTTCCAGCGGGTTGGTCAAGAACATAAACTGCACCCCTTCTTGCTCCGCTGCGACGATTTCATGGTCTTCGGCGGGCATCTCTTGGCGAGTTCGACGATAAATAATGGTCGCTTGAGCGCCGGTTCTTATCGCGGTTCGTGCGCAGTCTATCGCGGTATTACCACCGCCTATCACCGCGACATTTTTGCCGACTTTAAATCGCTGCTCTGTGGCGTGATCTTTGAGAAAATCGACCCCCAACGCGCAGCCTGCTAGATCCGAGCCTGGGTAAGGCATGTCGACCGCTTGGCTGGCGCCGACGGCCAAACAAACGGCGTCGTATTCATTGCTTAAGGCATCCAAGGTTAAGTGCGTCCCAAGCGCCATGTTGGTGTGGATTTTCATCCCGCCGCGGGTCATCAACTCTATCTCTTGGTCTAAGGTTGCTTTAGGTAAGCGGAACTCAGGAATGCCATAGCGCAGCCAGCCGCCCGCTTTGGGCATCGACTCAAACAGGTCAACCGCAAAGCCTTGGTAACTTAGATAATATCCACACGCGAGCCCACCTGGCCCGCCGCCAACGATGGCGATGTGGTGGCCGTTATACGGTTTTTTCTCCGGCTGATATTGTTCTGTTGCCGACAAATCGCTGTCGGCGGCGTGGCGTTTAAGTTGGCGGATCGCCAAAGGTTCATCAACTAAGGTGCGGCGACATTCGCTTTCACAAAACGCCGGACAAACACGGCCAATCGAAATTGGCATCGGCAGCGCTTGTTTGATCACTTTTAACGCGCTGGTAATGTCGTCTTGGGCGATGTGATACAGGTAGTTTTGGATATCGACCTGAGCCGGACACGCCACTTTACACGGCGCTTCACAGTCGGCGTTATGGTTGGCAAAAATGGTTTGCAGCGCTTTTTTTCTCATCTGAGTGAGCTGCTCGGACTCAGTTTGAATTTGCATGCCTTCTTCAACTTGGACTTCACACGCCTTTACAACCCCTTGCCCATCAACTTCCACCACGCATAGATTGCAGGGCTGTTTTTGCTGTTGATGACTGAGCGCACATAGGTTCGGGATGTCAATTTTAAGCTCTGTAGCGGCGGTTAAAATGCTCTTGCTAGCAGAAATTTGATGCAGTGATCCATTGATCGATATTTTCATAATCAACCTTTTATTATTATTTGAGGGGGACGGAGATTGGAAGTCGCGAAAAAGGCGAGTTGTCACGCGCCGCGTGGCAACTCAGTAACCCAAGGAGGAAGGAGCTTGTCATGTTAACGGCGCGCGTCAGCGGTTCCATGTACCAACGCGGCAGTGGTATTTAACAAGCTCCTCTATGGGTCGACAATCAGTTTAACTAGTCTAGATTGTCCATGGTTTGCCATAAGCGATGAGCAACTTTACGCGCTTCGGCGTAAATCGGCTCTACATCGAACGGGAACTCCCTGTCTTGGTAAACAAACTGCCCTTCAACGATAACGCTAGAAACATTGCCCGCGTTAAAGCCAAATGCCACATGGCCCGGTAGGTTTTCTGCCACCAATGGCGTTGGGCTGGTGTAATCTAAGATCGTCAAGTCCGCTTTGTTGCCCGCGTCAAGACGACCGAATTTGGCACCAAAGTTTCTCGCTAAGATCTCGTTACCATTCCATAGGTGCTTCAAGAAGCTATCAGGCCACATTTGGCCACCTGAATCGCGGTGTTTGAAGAAGGCAAATTTCAGCTCTTCAAACATATCTGCGCCGATACCATCGGTACCCAGAGCCACGTTTTTAAAGCGGGTGAGCATATTGTTGTAACCCACGTTGTTGTTCATGTTCGAACGGGCGTTGTGGGCTAAGAAGGCACCTTTATTGTTTAAAATAGAGATGTCTTTTTCCGATAAGAACAAACCGTGCGCCAACAAGGTTTTGTCGTTGATAAGGTCAAAGCTGTCTAAACGCTCGACAATATCTTGGCCGTAATGATGGTGGCTGTGCGCCACATCGTACTTGTCTTCTGCCGCGTGAATGTGCATGCCGCGTCCGGTGGCTTTGACCGCTTCCGACATCATCGCTAAGCCTTCATTACTGACCGTAAACGGCGCGTGGGCACCAATGTGCGCTTCGACCAAATACGGCTCGTCACCCTTAGCTTTGGCGTCATCGATTTCACGGGCAAAGCGAATGTTCTCTTCAACCCCGGCTGCCATTTCGTCGACACCGCCATTACGGTCGGTGGTTTCGAAACAGGTCATGCCGCGCAAGCCCGCTTTTAAGAACCCTTTACGTAGAGTGCTCAATGAACCCGCAATGTAGTTCGGTGAAGCGTGGTGGTCAATCACCGACGAACAACCGCTCTTGATCGCTTCTAGCGAACAGATAAGGCCGCTGTAGTAAAGCGCCTCTTCGTCTAACGCTTTGTCCATTCGCCACCACAGGTTTTTCAACACTGAGATGAAGTCTGGGCTTGGCTTGATGTCGGCCATAATGCCGCGCGCCAATCCTGAGTAGAAATGGTTATGCGAGCAGACAATCCCCGGCATCACTAACTTGCCTTTCAGGTCTTTGCTCTTCGCCGCGGGGTACTTCGCGGCTAAGTTCGCGCCAACCTCTTTGATAAGGCCGTTTTCTATCGCAATATCCACCCCTTCTTTGACGTAAGCGGGCTCAAATTGTGCGATGGTTGCATTTTTAAGTACTAACATTCCTTTGCTCCTCTACACGTCTACTTTGCCAAGCAAGTAGCTATGGTTGGCCAGTACGTATTGAATGATGGTGGCTTGGTCAGCCAAAGATTCGGGCATATCAACTTGGCCGTCAGCGTCGATAGTGAACTGCTGGGCTTCCCCTTTCATTGCGCGAACATGCACCTCTTGTCCTTCAACGTAGAAGCCTAGGTTAGCGCTTGAGTCAAAGTCTTCACGCAAGTTAAACAGGGTGAACTTGTCATGGTATGGCTTGCTTTCCCACGGGCAGAACTGGGCACAGTTACCACACTCGTTACAGTAGGCATCGATGTGGAGCGTCTGCAGCTGATCTTTAAAGCCAGGGATAGGCAGCGAGATGTTGGCACGGTTTGGACACACATCCACACACTTGCTACACACGTAAGAACACTCTAGGCAACGCTTGGCTTCTTGCTCAACGAAGGCATCTTGGTTCGACGCTTCGAGCTGCTCTGGCTCAATCAAGGCAACTTGAATGTCCCCTTTACGTTGGTAGATATCTTCCGCGCTCACTTGCGATTGTGCTTGGGCAATAGTGTCGAGCTGAGATTCGCGCTCTAAGATAGCCGAGGCCGCTTTTCTACCCCCCGACATCGCCGAAACGATTGACGATGGGCCAGTTTGCGCATCACCGAGCAAGAACACGTTCTCGACTTTGGTTTCACAAGTTTGCTCGTTCACTTCAGGCCAACCATCGGAGCCCATCGGGATCCCCATGCGAGTAAGTGCATCGCGGTTAGACTGCTCACCCACCGCGGTGATAAGCGCACTCGCGTTAAGCTCAATAGTTTCGTCGGTTGCCACAGGGCGGCGGCGGCCTTTCTCATCTGGCTCACCCAGCTTCATGACACGGGCGGTCACGGTGCCGTCTGCGTCGAAGCGCTCTGGGTTGGTTAAGAACATGAATTCCACCCCATCATGCACCGCTTCTTCGTACTCTTCTTTGTAAGCTGGCATTTCAGCGAGAGTACGGCGATACAAGATAGAAACCTTCTTCACGCCATCCACTTTGAGTGCTGCTCGCGCGCTGTCCATCGCAGTGTTACCCGCGCCGACTACAACCACGTGCTCACCTAAGGTTAAGCTTTCGCCATCGTTAAAGCGGCGAAGGAAATCGAGCGACTTGTAGATATTCTCGTTGTCGCCTTCAAGGCGAATTGGGTTGCCTTTATCCGCACCTATACCCAAACACACGTACTTGTAGCCGCTGTGTTGCAAGCCTTCGATGCTGATGTCTGGGTCACAACCGTATTCGATCTGTACCCCATGCTCTTGAACAAACTTAATGTCGTGCTCAATCGCTTCGGCAGGAATTCGGAACTGAGGAATGATGTGTTTCACCACCCCGCCCGCGCTTTGTTCTTTTTCAAAGATGGTCACCGGGTGACCGGCGCGAGACATAAAGTAAGCCGCGGATAAACCCGCAGGGCCAGCACCAATCACTGCGACTGGGTGTTTCGCTCCATCCAAGCTTGGTTGATGCCACTTGGCTTTGTAGTCTTGCCAGCCTTCTTTTAGCGCGATCTTCTTCATTTCACGGATATTCAGTGCACCTTCATAGTCACGACGAGTACAGTTGTATTGGCACTGGTGATCACAGATATGACCGGTGATAGAAGGTAAGGCGTTACGGGCGTAAATCACCTCTAGGGCCTCGGTGTATTTCTTCGCGCCCATTAAGCGCAAGTACTCTGGGATATCTTGGCTAATCGGACACGCCGTGACACAAGGGGCGACCGAGCAGTCGGTCAGCGGTACGGGTTTGTCGACCGTAATATCTTCTGGCCCGCGCCACTCTTTTTGGGTGTATTCGGCGCACAATGATTTCGCCGCCAGCGCTTCCAGTTTTTCAAGGTTAACGCCGTCCATTTCCCAATCCGAGCTCGCTTCAAGCTCTTTGGCACAATCGCTCAAGCGCAAGTAACCGCCCGGTTTCAGCAAGTCGGTAGCCATGGTAATTGGGCGAATGCCGGTTTCGAAAATTTCCCGGATATTAAATTTGCTCGCCCCGCCCGAGTAAGAAATAGGTAAGCGACCGTTAAATTCACGAGACAGTTCAAGCGCCACGTTAATCGAGAGTGGGAACAGCGCACGGCCCGACATGTACATCTCTTTGTCGGGTAAACGGCCTTTGTTATTGAGCGTGCCTAAGGTGTTGGTCAGCTTAACGCCAAAGCCAATGCCTTTTTCTTTGCCCAGAGCCACCAGACGATGCAACATCGCTTTGGCGCCATCGATCTGCAGATCGTGCGAGAACGACTCTTCGCTTAGCGCGATATAGTCAAAGCCCGACTGGTCGAGAATGCTGCGCACACGCTTAAAGCCCAATAGGGTTGGGTTTAACTTAACAAAGGTGTTGATGCCCTTGTCTTCAATCATATAACGACAAATCGCTTCGATTTCATCCGGTGGGCAACCGTGCATAGTAGAAAGCGTTACCCCTTCGGTGACAGAAGCGGGGATTTCATCGACCACTTCCAGTAGGCGCGCCTTGTCTTGGCCGCGCTCAAGGCCCTCGAGCAGATCCGAGTTATTGATAAACTCTTTTAGCTCAGCGCTGTAGCGGGCGAAGTTCGGGTGTTTAGAGGCATCGAGCATGTTGTGGATATATTCCTGCATCGGCTCGGTTTTGATGCCCGCAAGATCATAACCGACGCTCATATTGAGCACGAATGACTTAGGTTGATTGGCTTTTTTATCGGTAAAGACCGCTTCTAATAGATGTAAAGCAAACCAAGCTTTTAGGTACTCATCATAAGCTTTAGGTAAGGTGTATTCTGTCGACCACTCGGTGTTAAAACACTCATCTTCTGCATCAATACAAGGTTTGGCAATTTCTAGTCTGTCCAGCTTTTGAACGGTTTTCAGCTCCATAAACCGGCCACCAGCCAACCAAGAAGTGACGATGTTTTGCGCCAGCTGGGTGTGTGGGCCTGCCGCTGGGCCAACCGGTGTTTCGCATTGCTCACCCCATACCGACAACTCTTGGTCGGTGGCTTTTTTGTAAAACTGCTTGGCAGGTATGCCGAAGATAGACTGGCTCTGTTTGTATTCGCCAAATATACGATTAAGTAATTCGCCGAATGGAACTGGGCGCATGATGTCTCCCATAATAGCTCTCCTTGGATGCTCCGTATGAGTCTGTGGGTTCACGTTATGAATTCGGATTTAGCTCCGTTAGGTCTATAAGAGCAATCACTGCGCCAACAATGCCAATCTGTGCTTTTTCGGCTCATTTTGGCTCTAAAGCGTGACCTAAGTCTGATGTTTCACCCTTTCTGGTAAAGGTAAATAAGAAGCGTTCTTTTTAAGCAGCAGAAGACGAAATTAATATGTTTAACAGCGAGATAGAAATGATATTTAGGCCGGGATAATCACTATCAGTTTAATAAGTTGCTATCATTCTGATAGCGAAATGACCGCACAAAAGTAACGGTCAAAAGCAAAAAAAACGCCTCTGATCGGGGAGACGATGAGAGGCGTATGGGTGTAGAGTCAGGCGATTAGATGGCCCACCCTCCTGCATAGAACACCACTAGCGCAATGGTGATCAATACCGTACCCATATTAAGGCGCTTCCACTCGCCGCTGCATACGCGGCCAATAACCAAGCTTGAGAAGCCAAGCATAATACCCGTTACGATGTTGCCGGTTAGGACGATAAACACCGCACACACCAGACCGGCGAGCGCATCTACTGAGTCTTCAAAGTTCAGTTTGTTGACGTTACTTAGCATTAGCAAGCCTACATACATCAGCGCAGGCGCCGTGGCATAGGCCGGAACAAGGTAGCTAAGTGGTGCCAAGAAAAGCAGCAATAGGAATAAGCCACCGACGACCACCGCCGTTAGGCCCGTTTTACCACCCGCCGCGGTACCCGCCGCCGATTCAATGTAAACCGCCGCTGGCGCGCCGCCGACAATGCCCGAGAAAATGCTACTGACCGAGTCGGTAGTTAGCGCTTTACCGCCATTGATGATGTTGCCATCTTTATCCAGCAAGTTCGCTTGGCCTGCCACCGCACGAATAGTGCCCGTCGCATCAAAAATCGCCGTCATCACCAGTGCTAGCACACTCGGTAGCACCAATGGGCTTAGTGCGCCCATCACATCCATGGTGCCCAGTAAAGATTCCCCTTCCCCGCCAAAAGAAGGCATCGCAAAGAAACCTTGATAAGTCACAGCAGGGTCAACCACTAAACCAAAAACAGAAATGGCGATGATCACCAGCAAGATCCCACCCGGCACGCGCAGTTTTTCCAAACCAACGATAGCGGCTAAGCCGATCACCGACATGATCACAGGTAGCGAAGTAAACTCACCCAAAGAAACCGGTAGCCCTGCATGAGGGTTTTTGATCACTAAGCCAACACCATTGGCTGCAATCAATAGCAAGAACAAACCAATGCCAATACCAGTACCGTGGGCGATACCAAATGGCAGGTTGGTTAATATCCACTGCCGCACCCCCGTCACGGTAATTGCGGTAAACAGCACACCAGTTAAGAACACCGCACCCAGCGCAACGGGAATGCTCACCCCTTGGCCAAGTACTAAACTAAACGCGGTAAAAGCGGTCAATGAAATTGCGCAGCCGATCGCCATCGGTAGGTTAGCCCACAAGCCCATTAGCAAGGAGCCAAACGCCGCGATCAAACAGGTTGCGATGAATACCGAGCCTTGGTTAAAGCCCGCCGCACCCAACATGCTCGGCACCACGATCACCGAGTACACCATTGCTAAAAAAGTGGTTAAACCCGCGATGACTTCTTGTCTAAAGTTACTGCCGCGCTGGGAGATCTTAAAAAACTCATCCAGCGCGCTGGGGGATTTAAGAGGAACATCTTCAGTTATTGCAGTGGACTCTTGATGAATCGAAACATTTTCTGTCATGATAATTTCCTTTTTATTCTTGAAGTAGGCATCCCTAGCATCCTGACTAAGGGACCCCTATACGCATTGCTTTTGCATTTAAACTTCCAATCTTTTACAACAATTAATTACGCTCGTAGACCAATCGGCCATCCACATAGGTGCGGTAAATACTGCGGTCGTCACCTAAAGTCATTAACACAAATAATTTCTCGGTCAGATCTTTTGAGTTGTCATAACGAAGTTGCTGTAAAGGGGTAGAACAAGGGTCGATAACCACGAAGTCTGCTTCTTTTCCAGGCTCAAAGTTACCAATTAAATGGTCAAGCGAGAGTGATTTCGCCCCACCTAATGTCGCTAAATAGAAGGCTTCATAAGCCGATAAACGATGCTGTTGTAATTGCATCACTTTGTACGCCTCATTGAGGGTTTGCAGCATATTGAAGGTGGTGCCTGCACCAATATCGGTGCCCATGCCCACTTTGATGTTGCGTTTCCACGCTTCTTGCAGTTTGAACAAGCCACTACCTAGGTAGAGGTTTGAAGTCGGGCAGAAGGCAATGGCGGAGTCGGTGTCGTGCAAGCAGTCCCACTCTTTGTCTTCTAGGTGAATACAGTGAGCAAACACACTCTTAGAGCCGGTTAAGCCGTAATGATGGTAGACGTCGAGGTAACCATCTTGCTCAGGATAGAGCGATTTCACCCACTCAATTTCATTTTGGTTTTCACACAGGTGGGTATGCACATAAGTGTCGGGATACTCTTCCTTAAGCTTTTGTGCCATCGACAATTGCTCTGGCGTCGAGGTTGGCGCAAATCGTGGGGTTATCGCATACAGCGCGCGGCCTTTTTTGTGCCACTTCTCAATCAGCGCTTTGGTTTGGTTATAGCTGGTTTCCGGCGTATCCAGCAGGTAGTCTGGCGCGTTGCGATCCATCATCACTTTACCGGCGATAACGCGCATATTGATTTTCTCTGCCTCACCAAACAAGGCATCCACCGACTCTTGGTGCACCGTACCAAACACCAATCCGGTGGTGGTACCGTTACGCAGCAACTGCTTGACAAAGAACGCAGCCATTTCGCGAGCGTATTCCTCGTCTTTATAGCGCGCTTCGGTTGGGAAGGTGTAGTTATTAAGCCACTCAAGTAACTGCTCACCGTAAGCGCCAACCATCTCAGCTTGCGGGTAGTGAATGTGGGTATCGACAAAACCCGGCATGACGATTTTGCCCGGATAGGAGCGCACACGAACGGTTTCAGGCACCTTGTCTTTTCCTTGCTCCCACTCACCAACCCACTCGATTCTTCCATTGTCGACCAACAGCAAACCATCTTCGATAAAACGGATATTCTCTTCAATTTCTTCTGGCTTATCGACGACTTTGCCAATATCTAAAATCGACGCTCGAATGGCTTTAATTGATTGGTTGTACGGCATAACTACTACCTCTTATTTTACGTGGCACCGTGTGGCGCACGCCTGTCAATGCTCACATGATGATGATCCATCACGCTTAGGTTATTGTTGTGTTATTTCATGTTGCACAGTTTTCTTATCACGGCGTCGATTCGATAAATCAAGGCCGAGACACCCCTAGCCACACAGTCATCCTGCTGCCTCAACTAAGGAAATTTGGGTAAAAAAAACGGCCACGCCGCAGCGAGTGGCGGTGGCCGTATTGAGACTTCTACAGTTTGCCTAAACCTTGAAGTATCTTTTCTGGAGTGAAGTGCCACTCACGCAGCCAAACGCCACAGGCATCATGGATGGCGTTGGCAATCGCCGGCGCCGCGCCATTAACGCCGATTTCAGAAATCGACTTCGCGCCATAAGGGCCAACGGGATCATCACTTGGTACTAACACCGCTTTGAACTCTTTCGGAATATCGCCCATCTTCGGCGCACCATAGCTCTTAAGGTCGGTGGTCACCGGAATGCCGTTATCGTCATAGATAAGCTCTTCATACAAGCTGTGGCCGATAGCGCGCATGCTGGCACCATAGATTTGACCTAAGGCTAAGTCTGGGTTCACTGGCGTACCACAATCGAGCAGCGCGTGGAACTTGTCGAGCCTGATCTCACCGGTGCGGGTGTTCACCGCCACTTCGGTAAAGTTGGCGCCATAAGGGAACGCAAACTCTGGGGTGGTAAAGCAGCCACTCGCCAGCAGTTGACCCCAACCGGTACCACTTTCGGCTTTATGAGCAATGTCGAAGAAGCTCACTTCACCCGCTTGACCGCGCACGATACCCGGGGCTTCGATGGTTACTTGCTCCACTGGCTCATTAAGCATTTCAGCGCCGCAGGTTAAGATTTTCTCGCGCATCGCTTCGGCAGCGCGCTTAGCCGCGTTACCCGAGAAGCAAGTGCCCGATGAAGCATACGCACCTTTATCAAATGGCGCATGATCGGTGTCGCCAGAGTGAACCGTAATTTCGTCCAGTGGGCATTTGAGTACTTCTGCCACCAACTTCGCGATCACTGTATCGAGCCCAGTACCGATATCTGCGGCCCCCGAATGAACGATGAAGGTACCATCAGAGACCATTTTGATGCTGCTGTTGGCTTGGTCGATATCTGGAATACCTGATTTTTGCTGAATGATGGCCACCCCGCGGCCAACTCGCCAATCACCGTCATGTTTTTTCGGCGAGTCCCAATCAATCAGTTTACGCCCTTCACGCAAAATAGGCTCTAAGGCACAGCTGTGCACTTTTGGCGCGCTGGCTGGCATTTTGCCTTCGCCGATCGCCGCCAAGATTTTCAGCTCTTGGCCTTCGACCACGCGGTTTTTCTCCACCATGTCTAAGTGGTCGATACCCAGCTCTTCTGCCAGCTCTGCCATCGCCATAGTGAGGGCATAGTTGCCTTTCGGTGCCCCGTAGCCTTGGTAAGCGCCGGTCGGACAAATGTTGGAGTAGTAGGTCGTCACCCTAAAGTCGACGTTATCACATGGGTATAGTGGCAGTGATAAGGCCGGGCCATTACATGGCACCGTCAGTGAGTGGTTACCATATGGGCCAGTATTGGCACGAAAATCCATATCAATCGCGGTTAGCGTACCATCCGATTTTGCACCCAGTTTCACCGTGACTTTGGCCACGTGACGGGTCGAGTTAGAGATAAACTCTTCTTCACGGGTATGGTGGAAATAAACCGGACGGCCAGTTGTCCATGTCGCCCATGCACACACATCTTCCAAGAGAATGTCTTGTTTTGAACCGTAGCCGCCACCAACGCGCTCTTTGACGATCTGCACTTTGTTCTGCTTCACATCCAAAATGCGCGCAATTTGACGACGCACGTGCCAAGGCACTTGGGTTGAATCGTGCATCACCAAACGGTCGCCATCCATATAACTGTAACAAATATGGGTTTCAACCGGCAGTTGCTGCACTTGCTTAGACTCATAGGTTCGCTCGATGATCACATCGGCTTCTTCAAAGCCTTTATTCAAGTCACCAATGTGGCCGCGTACGCTCGCCGCAATATTTTTACGCGGGAAACACCCAATTGGGAAATTCACCACCAACTTGCCTTCGCGTGGGTCAGCGTTTTCGTTTTGCTCAGCCAGATCGTCTGGCGCGCCAACGCCATACTCAATTGGCTCGTTATGAATGATCGGCGCATTCGGTGCGCGCGCTTCATCAATCGACATGACCGCTTCAAGCTCTTGGTACTCAACATCAATCAGCTTGAGCGCTTGCTCGGCAATCTCCACCGACTCTGCCACCACGGCAGCCACTCGGTCACCAACGTGACGCAACTTCTGGCCAAACATACGTCGGTCAAGCGGCGATGGTTCAGGGGCGCTTTGGCCACCTGGCGTGTAAGGCAGGTCTGGGCAGTTTTTGTGCGTGATCACACTCACCACGCCCGGTAGCGCTTCGGCTTTACTCACATCAAGGTGAGTGATCCACGCATGCGGGTATGGGCTGCGCAGCATCTTAATAACGCAAGCATTGGCCGGAATGCGGTCTTCCACATAACACGGCTTCGCCTGCACCATCTTCACTGAGTCAAGTTTAGGGCAGTTTTTGCCCACCACTTCTAAGTCATCACGAAACTCCGGTGCAAACTCCGCTTGCAGCTCTGGGTTAATTTGACGTTTTACCGCCAACTCCACCACTTCATAGAACTGCTGGAAGCCAGTATCACGGGTAAACAGGCCAGACAGCGCATCGTCTATCTCTTCACGAGTCGGCGCGGCGATGCGGTCTAATAAGTCGGTCAACAACAAGGCCAATGCTGGGTCGTTATAGCCAGACTGAACCACCCCTACATCAATCATTGCTTGTTGAACTAAGCTGAGCTTATTCCACGCGCCCAGTGATTCTGACGTTTTGATTTCTGCGCCTTCGAGTTGAGCGGCGATCAATAACGACGCATTGGTCGGGATACCATTAAAGAAAATCACATCGGAGCCAGCAAAGCCCCAGCCATCATCACTGTTACGTACCGAGTGATAGCCCATAGAGTGAAGCAAACGCTGCACGTTTTCACCCGGGGCGCAGGTAACCGATTCAGGTCGGCCATTTAAGGTAAATTGAATTGACATAGCTTTATTCCTTCACGGCCGTCTGGCATTGGGTTAACAAATCCGCGATCACAACCGCACCGATGTAACGCTTGTATTCGCGGCTTCCGCAGATATCCTCAACCGGATGCAGCGAGGCTTTAATCGCTTGCTCTAGCGCTTCGCCTTCCAGGTCGAGCCCTTCCACATCGCGCAAGCGAATTGGCTTGGCTGGCTCATCAAAGCGGGTGGTGATGCCATCGAGCGCCACAATGCGATTGCCTTTGGCGTCGATAGAAGCCGCCGCAACCAACACCCGCAGGCCGTCAGCACTGCGAGCGACTTTTTTGGTCGCCAGTGTCAATGAAAGATCGGGGATAATGATGGTCTGGATAAGCTCATCACGCGGCGAGGCTAAGTAGGTTTCTAGCCCCACTTCCTGACCACTGGCCAACAGCAACTGAGCATTGAGCGCCAGCAGTGCAGGCACCAAAGGTGCTTCGAATTTATTAGCCGCGATTTCACCGCCCAAGGTGGCCTGATTTCTCAAGTTTCTTGAGTAGATGTAGCTGGCTGATTCTCTGACGGCCTGAGGCACCAATTCATTTTCAACCAAAGTTTGAATGCGGCACATCGCCCCCATATACAGGGTGTGCTTGCCAACGGGCTGAACTTGGTCAAGGCCAAGCTTATTAAGCGAGATCAACACACTCTTTTCTGTTTTTGTAGGTGCTGCGTTTAACTTAGAGCCGCCACCGAACCAAGTCGCATCATCCCCATAGGTCGACTTTAACTCTAAAGCCTGTGCGATCGTCTCGGGCGTAAGGTACTTATCTATCATATTCTTCGCCTTTTTGAATTCTCATTGTAAGAGTAAGAAATTCGTTATTAAAAATACGTTACTGACTAAATAGCAACATTTAAGCCAAACTGCCCAGTTTCATTCTTTAGGTAAAATAATCGTGACCACAGTCTAAGAACCTAAAATAATGAGACATCAATCAATAGAATATTTATTTGCGCAAAATAACTTGGCTTGAATTAAGTTGATTTAAGCTTAAAAAACGATATCAAAATATCAGTTGATAATATCAAATTGATAATCTACCAATTGGCATTACTGGGGGTATCAATTTGATAGTGACTCAGGGGTTTTTATCAAGATGATACTGTTCTTGTGATAACTGGCACAATTTTTCGTAGGCTTCTGGGGTATCAATATCAAAATGGATATCACTATTATCCAAGTTAAGATACTGAATCGGAAAATCACGCAAAATCGCTTTCATACCATAATGCTGTGGCTTTTCTAACACCTGACTTTTCAACTGATGCGAGATAAGTACCGGATGGCCGGTTAGGGTTTTATCTCCCGGAAACACGGTGCCAAGCGCCCTCTTTTGCCACAGATGTTGATAAACCGCTGGGGCAATACGCGGCATATCAGCGTGGGCAATAAAAAAGTATTCACTATTAACGTACTGCAGACCACATTGAATGGATGAGAACATTCCTTGCTCATAATCAGGATTAATCACAATATCAATATTGGCGCGGCCTTGCAGCTTTGCCACTATTTCATCGGCTCTATGCCCAACCACCAAAATAACCCGAGAACAGGCCAACAAAGCATTTTTGATACTTGCTTCAAGGATCGTCGAATCGTTATACGGTAGCATTAATTTCCAGCGTCCCATTCGCGAGGATAATCCTGCGGCAGGCATTATACAGTCTACATCTAAAGGCCCATCGGGACGTTCCATAACCCTTACCTGATAAGAAATAAAAACAAAATAATAATAATTAGCAGTAATAATGAAGCATCCAATATACCCAGCCAATCGTGAAATTTATAAATACCTGCACGATTTATATGACAGTCGGCATGCAGCACTCACCATTTCCATTGTCGGAGGTGGTGGAAAAACCCACCTCGCCTTTTGGCTTGCGTCGCTGTTTAAACTGCACGGCCACCGTGTCTGCATTACCACGACCACCAAAATGTACCTGCCAGACGACGCGCGTCTCGACCACATTGTGGCACTCGATAATGACCATACGGCCTTCAATACCAGACAGTTAGCGCAAAGATTATGGCAAGAAAACCCCTTAGATCATGCTCCTGCTATCACATTTCTGTACAAAAGCATCCTGCCTGCCTCCTCAGCCGATGAAGCCGATAAAGTACAAGGTTTAACCTATAAGCAACTGGACTCTTACCGCCAAGCTGGCCTATTCACGGTTTTCATTGTTGAAGCTGATGGTGCCAAGCAACTTCCGATAAAAGCCCCTTCTAGGCATGAGCCTTGCATTGTTACTGATTCGGACGTGGTGATCGGTGTGACTGGAGCAGAAGCTATTTTAAGTAGCGCCCAGCCAGATCGTATCCATCGCTGGTCAGAATTTGCGGCGATAACCCAGTGCGAACCACAGGCAGTTATCGACCAATCTGTACTGCAGCGTTTGATCACCAACCCTGATGGGATGTTTAAAGGTAGCCCTCCCAACGCCAGGCGGATTTGGGTTATCAATAAGTGCGATTTGTCTCCTAACCAAGAAGCCCTCTTGAAGCTAGCAGAGCAACTCACGAATCAAATCCCTGAATTAAGCAGTGTTTGGCTGACGTCTTTCCATGCTCCGTCGCCCATTCAATGTGTTTTTCTTAATGGATCACTGTAATTTGCAGTAAGGCTTAAAGGTTGTAGCAATGAATATCTTCGCTAAGGCAGCGCTTCTAGAACAAAACAATACCCCATTTGCCCTTGCCAACATCATCGAAACTCGAGGTTCCGCCCCGCGCCATACTGGCCAAATGATAGTGGAAATGGATGGCAGCATTCACGGCACGGTCGGCGGTGGCATGATTGAGCGCTACGTTATTGAGCAAGCGCTTGAAGCACTGGAAGAGCGAAAATCACGCATCGTTAATGGCCGTATGACCCGCACAGGCCCCAACGCGATGGGCATGGATTGCGGCGGCTCAATGACGGTCTCGATTGATGTTCACGGCTTGCGCCCTAACCTTATTTTGGTTGGTGCCGGGCATGTGAACCGCGCGCTGGCCCAAGCGGCCCATGTGCTGGGTTTTGCTATCACTGTGGCAGATGCCTATCAAGAAAGCTTAGATGAGCGCCATTTTCCCGCGGGCACCAAACGCGTACTAGGCGCGACCATGCTTGAGGCCATTGAACAGTTAGAGATTTCAGCCGAAAGCTATGTGGTGATCGCCACCAACCACCAAGACCAAGATGCCATTAGCCAAATCGCCAACCTCACCACCCGCTATACCGGGTTAATGGCCAGCCGTAAAAAAGTCGTAACCCTATTTAATCACTTACGTCAAAACGGCGTCAGCGAACATAAAATTGAGGCGGTTCACTCCCCGGTGGGCTTCAACATTGGCGCCGAAACCCCAGAAGAGATCGCCATCAGTATCATGGCCGAAGTACTCAAAGTGAAAAACGCCGCCACCGGAGACCAAATGAAAGACGACAGCCGCATCAATCAAAAGAAACTGGTGCTTATTCGCGGCGCCGGCGATATCGCCTCTGGCGTCGCGGTGCGCCTCTTCAACGCGGGCTACAAGGTGATGATGACCGACATCGCTCAACCGACCATGATCCGCTGCAATGTCTCTTTCGCCCAATGCTTATACGGTGAGCCGATTGAATTTGAAGGGATCACCGCGGTTAAGGCCACCAGCCCAGACCACGCCTTTGAGATTTTAGACCAACAACAGATCCCGGTGTTAATTGATGAAAAATGCCAACTGGCCAGCCAGCTCAAACCGACCTACTTGGTCGACGCCATTTTGGCCAAAAATAACTTAGGCACCGAAATTGATATGGCGCCCGTCACCATTGCACTTGGCCCAGGCTTTAACGCCAGCGTCGATTGCGACGCAGTGATTGAAACCAACCGCGGCCATCATTTAGGCCGAGTGATTTATCAAGGCCGCAGCCAAGCCAATACCGGTATTCCTGGTGATATTGCCGGCTACACCCATCAACGGGTTCTGCGCGCGCCAAGCGCTGGCGTGATGCAAGGCATGGTGAAGATTGGTGACATCGTGAGCGAAGGCGATTTGATTGCTAAGATCGACGAGGTGGAAGTGCGCGCCGCACTCGATGGCATGGTACGCGGCCTGCTCAATAGTGGCCTAACGGTCAGAGAAGGGTTTAAGATTGGCGATATTGACCCACGCGGCGAAGAGGCGGATCACACCACCGCATCAGACAAAGCCCGCGCGATTGGCGGCGGCGTTCTCGAAGCCATCTTACATTTAGAGAAACATCGCGAACTCGCTTAAGCCTTTTCCCGTCATCAACCTACTCGCGCCACGACTTTCGTCGTGGCGCTTTTTTTCTGCTGGGGCACCATTGGGTTAGGGTAAAAAAGCAAAAAGCCTAGGGCAACCCCTAGGCTTTGTTGATTACGCTTTGACTCGCTTATGCAGGTTCCGCCACCTTATGGCTTTGAGCAACGCAAGTACCTGCACGCTCGGCTAATACATCTAAGCCTTGCTCGAGAGCGCCGATGTAGGCTTTACCGCCAAATCGAGCAAACTCAACCACCGCGTCCACTTTGGGCCCCATTGAACCTGCAGGGAATTGGTGCTGGCTCAAAGAGTCTGGGGTTTCATGGCGCAAGGCGCGTTGAGACGCTTTACCCCAATCTAAGTAAACCGCGTCGGCGTCGGTCAGAATAAGCAGCTTATCGGCGTTCAGTTGTTTCGCCAGCAGTGTTGCGGAGAGATCTTTATCGATAACGCCTTCTACGCCAACATAACCCTCTTCACCGCGGCATACTGGAATACCACCGCCACCACAGCAGATCACCACTTGGCCAGCCTCTAGCAAGGTGTCGATCGATTTTTTGTCAATAATATTGAGCGGCTTTGGCGATGGCACAACGCGACGCATGTATTCGCCATCTTGTTTCATGGTCCAGCCGTTCGCTTGTGCGATCACTTGCGCTTCTTTGGCATCGTAGACCGGGCCAACAAACTTAGTCGGATCTTTCATGCTTGGGTCTTCGCTATCAACCGCGATACGCGTCAGCAAGCTAGTCACTTCGGTATCAGGCATGACGTTTTGTAGCTCTTGAGCCAGCATGTAGCCAATCATGCCTTCACTTTCCGCGCCCAGTACATCCAGTGGGTATGGAGACACTTTATCGTAGGCCAAGTTTTGCAGCGCCAGTAAGCCCACTTGTGGGCCGTTCCCGTGCACGATGGCCACGCGGTACTCTTTAGCAATTTCAGCAATCGCTTTGGCAGCAATTTTTACATTGGATAGCTGATTAATAAAACTCGGAGCATCACCACGACGTAATAGTGCGTTACCGCCTAGTGCAACGACCGCAATTCCTTTAGTTTTAGCTTGGTTTTTCATGTTTACTCCTTAAAATTCTGTTGATGTCACTGCCGTTTGTTCTTGTTGTGAAGACTCAAACGGTTTGCGGTGAATAAAGCGGCCATTCCCGGCTTTCCCCGTAAATTCACCATTGCACGAAACAACATCACCTCGGCTAATCGTCGTTACTGGCCAGCCCAAGCATTGAATATCTTCAAACGGGGTGTAATCAGCATTGTCATGCAATATTGGATGGGTAATCGTCACCTTCTTAGAAGGGTCGAAAATAACTAGGTCTGCGTCAGCGCCTACCTGTAAGCTGCCTTTTTGCGGGTAGAGACCAAACAGCTTGGCTGGTTGGTAACTGGTGAGTTCAACAAAACGAGTAATATCGAATCGTCCTTTCATCACCCCTTCAGAAAAGAGCAGTGGCATGCGGGTTTCTACGCCTGGCATTCCATTCGGGCAGCGACAGAAATCGTCCGCCCCGAGTTGCTTTTGCTTGGCATACGTAAAGGAACAGTGGTCGGTCGCCACGGTATCAATACTGCCATCCTCCAACCCTTGCCAAAGCTTCTCTTTTTCAGCGCTTGGTCTCAGTGGTGGACTTAACACATACTTGAGCGCATCGCTGCGCTGATAACACTCATCGTCCAACACCAAATACTGCGGGCAGGTTTCGACCCAAACCGGCTGTTGATTGGCGCGCGCCATTCGCGCGTAATCGAGCCCTAGGCCATTGGATAAGTGGACAATGTAAAGCGGTGCTTCGCCAGCAAGCTTAGCAAGGTTGATCACCCGAGCAATCGCTTCGGCCTCACACTCAAGGGGGCGGCTGATCGGGTGGTATTTGGCGGCGGTTTTGCCTGCCGCTCGTAATTGGGCTTTTTTAATCGCAATCGCGGCGTCATTTTCTGGATGGACGGTGGTCAGTGCGCCGACTTTTTTCAGTTGGCTCAAGGCTTGATAAACGGCTTTATCGTCCAATTTGTGGCTATAGGTCAGGTACAATTTAAAGCTGGGGATCCCTTCTTTGTGCACCATGGCTTCCATTTGCTGCAAAATGTCGCTGTCGATATGTTGAATAACGCCATGAAAACTATAATCAATCACCGCCTTGTCTTTGGCATACTGCTTATACACCTCTAATTGGTGAAACAGGCTGCAGCCTTCCGGGCCAAAGCCCATATGGTCAACTATGGTGGTGGTGCCACCGCACGCCGCCGCGCGAGTGCCGGTGAAAAAGTCATCACAGCTGCGGGCTACCCCCGCATCAATATTAAAATGGGTGTGTACGTCAATGCCTCCCGGCAGCACGTACTGGTCGGTCGCATCGATAATGGTGCAATCTAGGTCGCCTACCGCAATACTGGGCGCAATCTTGGCGATCTTGCCATCTGTGACTAAAATATCGGCTTTGTTGGCGGCTTGATGATCCGCGACGATGCCATTACGTATCAGTAGTGATGTTTGCTTACCCGTCATGCTCTATCCTTTTCGATCCAGACCGATTAACCTGAAAAATCCATCTTAGGGGGACTTGAGCTACTCTAAGGCAGATGAGTAAGCTCCCTAAGATGGATGAAATTCAGCTATGGGTGACTATTTTTTCAGCTCTGCTAGGTACATTTGTGGGATCACCGCGTACATAGCTGCACAAGTCACTAGATGCGCTTTCCACGTTTTTTCGTTTGGCGCGTGTGCTTCAGGCTCTTTACCAGGGCCAAAGCCAATCACTGGAATACCGTAACGGCCCATGATAGATACGCCGTTGGTTGAGAAGGTCCACTTATCAACGGTTGGTTTTTCGTCAAACAGCAGCTCGTAAGACGCTTCTAGTGTCTTGGTTGCCACGTGCTCTGAGTCGATTTTCCAAGCAGGGAAGTAACACTCGGTTGGGTAAACCAAACCGGTGTAAGCTGGGCGGTCGTAGTTGTACATAGAGACTTTACCGCCAAATTTTTGCACTGATGGTAGCGCTTCAATCTCTTGGATGGCGCCTTCCCATGTTTCGCCCCATGTTAGACGACGGTCAATCGAGATGGCACAGCTGTCGGCTACCGCACAGCGGCTTGGTGAGGTGTAGAACACTTCAGACACCGTTAGCGTGCCTTTGCCCAAGAATGGGTCATCGCCTAGGTTGCCCGCCAGCTCTTCAATTTCACTCAGCATGTGGCCCATTTTGAAGATGGCGTTGTCGCCACGCTCTGGCGCCGAACCGTGACAGCTGACACCCGCAACATCAACGCGGATCTCCATACGACCACGTTGACCGCGGTAGATTTGGCAGTCTGTTGGCTCAGTAGAAACCACGAACTCAGGGCGAATTTTGCTCTCTTCGATGATGTACTGCCAGCAAAGGCCGTCACAGTCTTCTTCTTGTACCGTACCGGTTACTAGTAGCGTGTACTCATCTTCAAGGCCCAAGTCTTTAATGATTTTGCCCGCATACACCATCGACGCCATGCCGCCTTCTTGGTCTGATGCACCACGACCACCGATCACTTCGTCGTCTTCCATGCCTAGGTATGGGTCAAACTCCCAGTTATCCATGTTACCCACACCGACGGTATCGATGTGTGCATCCATGGCGATTAGGTGCGGACCGTGACCAATCCAACCTAGTACGTTACCCATCGGGTCAATCTCGACCTTATCGAAGCCAACTTTTTCCATCTCTTCTTTAATGCGCAGCACCACTTTTTCTTCATCACAACTTTCGCTTGGAATAGCGATCATGTCGCGCAAGAATTTAGTCATGTCTGCTTTGTAGTCTTCGGCTTTTGCTAATACGTCTGCAAATGGGATGTTCATTGTCATTTTAATTCTCCTTAGACTAAAAGAATTCGCTCTTTCAGTTTGATTAATATCGGTGTCAAACAAGGCGTTGCTCTGTTTGCCATCGTTTGTTTTTGCCTAATTTGTTTCACTGCCGCCACTCGAAGTGACGGCTAATTTATTCTGTGACTAAAATGTAGAGTGTCTGCCTTGCCACACGACTTCGCGATAGTGCTGAACGTCGGTATCCCCTTCGGTATTGATCACCAACACCACAGAGTCACTATCAAGGTCGAGTTTTTTCATCAGTTCTTCGCGCTCGTTGCTAAAGTGCGCGGCCGCCAAGAGACCAACACCGATAGCACCAGACTCACCCGAAACCACGCGAGGATCATCGCCAAGTGGGTTACCTAGCACGCGCATACCAAGCGCCGCCAGGCGGTCTTCACACGAGACAAAGTGAGTCGAACAGTTGCGCAGTACTTCCCAACCCAGTGGGTTAGGCTCACCGCACGCCAGCCCAGCCATGATGGTGGCCAGATCGCCTTCCACATTCACCATGCTGCCGTCTTTGGTGAGACCAGAGCGGTAGATACAGTCGGCTTGATTGGGCTCGATAATGATGGAGTTAAGGTCTTGGGTGCCAAGTTTGTCGACTAAGTAGCCCAAAACGCCACCCGCCATCGCCCCAACGCCCGCTTGTAGAATGACGTGAGTGGGTCTTGGCATCTGTTGCTCGGCCATTTGGTCAAGCGCTTCTGCTGCCATGGTGCTGTAGCCTTGCATGATCCACGTTGGGATTTCGGTGTAGCCTTCCCACGCGGTATCTTGCACCACTTTCCAACCGTTCTTGTTGGCAGTATCAAGGGCTAAACGCACGCAGTCGTCGTAGTTCAAGTCGGTGACGATGCACTCGGCGCCTAAGGCGCGAATGTTTTGCACTCGCTCGTCGGCGGAGCCTTTTGGCATGTACACCACCGCATTTTGACCCAGCTGTTTCGCCGCCCATGCCACGCCACGGCCGTGGTTACCATCGGTGGCGGTGGTAAAGGTTTGTGGCTGAGTAATTTGGCTTTTTAGTTGCTCTAAATCGCAGCTTTCAATATCCAGTTCAAACTCTTGGCACAACAAGCGCGCAATGGCGTAGACGCCACCCAACATCTTGAATGCGTTCAAACCAAATCGATACGACTCGTCTTTAACTAAGATTTTTCCAACGCCAAACTCTTTTGCTAAGTTATCCAGCGATTGAAGTGGCGTAGGTTGATAACCTTCTAAGCCTTTGTGAAATTTGCGGGCTTTTTCTGCCTCCGCGACTGAAAACAGCGTCGACAGCTCGCCATTGAAGTGGCTATTATCCGCGATATGGATATTGAAATTTAAATTCGACACAACTAAACCTCATTTCTTATTAGATGTGGTAAAGGTCTCTGGCTATATACAAATAATGGATATGGCGAATTAACCTAATATTGTGAATGGAAACGGTGTAATACTTTTAATTAGTGAGTGCCGTCACAGATATTATTTATCTATTGGCACTCACTTTTATTTAATTTACTTCACACGCTTAGTTGGTTCTTTGATTAGCTCTTCTAGCACACCCGCTGGATCTTGGTATTTACGGTTCAAAATCATCGCAGCAATGATATATGGCTTCCAGCTTGCTTCTTTGTAAGTTTCGATGCGGTATTTCTCAAATACAGCCTCTTCCACTTCGCCTTCTTCACAAGAAACACCGGTGATGTCCGCTGGCAAGCAGTGCATGTAGAGCGCTTCGCCACCTTTGGTTGCTTTCATCATTTCTTCAGTACAGTGCCAGTCTTTGTGCTTAGCGTTTTGTGCCAAACATTCTTGTTCAAGCGCTTTTAGGCCTTCATGGTCGTTGGCACGCAGTAGTTCAGTACGTTTGCCCATCACTTGGTAAGGTGCCCAAGATTTTGGATATACGATGTCTGCGTCTTTGAATGCTTCTTCCATTGTCGCGACTTGAGTAAATGAACCGCCGGATGCTTCTGCATTTTTACGCGCTTCTTCTACCACTTCAGGGATCAAGTCGTAGCCTTCTGGGTGCGCCAGCGTCACGTCCATACCAAAGCGACTCATTAGGCCAATGATGCCTTGCGGCACAGATAACGGCTTGCCGTAGCTTGGAGAGTAAGCCCACGTCATCGCGATTTTTTTGCCTTTTAGCTCATCTAGGCTACCAAAGTGCTCTTCGAGCCAAGCAAGATCAGCCATTGATTGGGTTGGGTGGTCGATGTCACACTGAAGGTTAACCAGAGCAGGACGGTGTGGCAGCACGCCTTCTTTTACACCATCGTCTAGCGCTTCACCAACTTCGCGCATGTAAGCATTACCCGCGCCTAAGTACATGTCATCACGGATACCAATCGCATCGGCACAAAATGAAATCATATTGGCCGTTTCACGTACCGTTTCACCGTGAGCGATTTGTGATTTACCTTCATCAAGATCTTGCTGCGCCAGACCCAGCATGTTGATAGCAGAAGCGTAAGAGAAGCGTGTACGAGTAGAGTTATCACGGAAAAGCGAAATGCCAAGTCCATTTTTAAACACGTTAGTAGCAATATTTTCCTGACGCATTTCTTTTAATACTTGCGCCGTTTTTAACACTTTTTCTAATTCTTCTGGTGTTTGTTCCCAAGTCAATAAAAAGTCTTTGTTGTGAAGGTCAGAGTCGAGAGATTGGATTTCCTTAAGGAGTTCGTTCATGCTTTTCATTTTTGTCTTCCTGATAATCTACTGGTTAGGCATTTTATTTCTACCCATAACTTGCACAAGCTACGGGTATTTAAAAAATAGAGCCGTTTTAAGGACTAATATGTAAACCACTACTGGTTTTCAATGTTAGGTTCTACAGAAATGTCGAACCGGTTTTCGTTACTAATTCAATTTTTTAACTTTCGTTACGGTTACTATTTCAATATCTATGCCAGCTTTTAAAAAAAACAATATAAATATAAAAAAACGCCGTGAGGTCAGGCGGGGCAAGCCTTACAAGAAATTCGCCATGGAATAGCGCCTAGCACCTCTCATGGCATAAGGCTTGGCTATCGTTGCAAGGTGACCAAAATGATAGTGATAGCAGCAGTGAGATATCATATTGATAACGACGATCGGCCATCATTTTTACTGTGGATTTATTGAGCCGACAAATAACGCATTAACTATTTATTTTTGTCGTTTGGGCAAATTTAATTTGTTCCATTTCGCCACCAGAAACCCGAACAAAATAAAGTAAATAAAAATAATCTGTGACTGAGCGCACAAGCACAGAAAAATAGTTACCACTCTCAAACTGAGAGTATCAATGTGATAGTGATAGGCCAGCAAGTGAAGCACATAAAAACCGATAACAAATGTCACACAATCACCATAAGCCAATGATTAACAATCACTTTGATGAATTCTAAATATTGCACTTATTTATTTCCAAGCAAAAAGAAATAGTTAGGGATAAATAAATACATTAACTGCATTTTTAGCCCATTTAAATCCATAATCCTGTGTGACTCAGACCACAAATAACTCGGCTTTAACAACATATCATTCAGCAATTCTGACCTACATCAATTTAACTTTCCGATAACCCCAATAGAATATTTTGATAATTTACTAAATAGATAGATTTTAATGCTAGATACAAAAAAAATATCTGATCTAATGGAGCTTCAACCTACCATCATTAGATTTACACAAATGTTATCTGCAGTCCTCAAAGTCGATGTTGAAGTCGTCGACTCTGATTTAGTTCGCATTGCTGGTACTGGCCCGTATAACCAGTGCTTAGGAAAAAAACTGACCGCAAGCTCTCGTCTCTTTCGTAGCATCATTGAAACCAAAGAAGAAAAGACGCTGATTAAGAGCCAAGCCGATCCGCTTTGCGCCGAATGCAACAGCAAAGATAGCTGCCAAGAAACGGCCTTTTTGGGCGTCCCTATTCTATTAGAAGACCGTTGCCTTGGTGTACTCAGTTTGGTGGCCTTCACCCAAGAATCCCAAGAGCACATGAAAGAAAACGCCGCGCTGTTTTCAGACTACATTAAACACGTCGCTCAATTGGTGGTATCAAAACTCACCGAGCGTAATGCCGCGCTTAACCAAGGGTTTGAAAAAGTCTTCATCGACCTGATTGATAATATGGATCAAGGGGTATTGGTCTTAGATGAAAACAACTTTGTTAAGTATGGCAACCAGCCCTCACTCGAAAACTTGAACATCACCAAACAGGACTTAGACAACAAACGCGTGGATATCCGCCCGCTGTCGCAATGCCGAAGCGGCACCGAGAGCCAACAGCAGCACATTATTGCTATCGGTGACCGCGAAGTGCTGCAGGTTGGCCAGTTTTACAACTCCCACTCGCACAAACTGTTTTTGATGTCGTTTTACCAGCCGCATAGCCCGATTGTTTGCAATGAGTCCAACTCGGTGTTTAAAGAGGTAATTGGTGAAAGTAGTTCTATGCGCCAGTTAAAGAGCCTGATGACGCGCATCGCTAAGAGCCCATCAAGCGTATTGATCAATGGTGAAAGTGGTACCGGTAAAGAGGTTATCGCCCAGTCGATCCACAAACTGAGTAACCGCGCACAAAACCCGTTTATCGCCATTAACTGTGCCGCTATCCCCGATCAACTACTGGAAAGTGAACTGTTTGGTTACACCAAAGGCGCCTTTACTGGTGCGTCTAAACAAGGCCGTACCGGGCTTATCCAAGCGGCGAACCACGGCACCCTGTTCTTAGATGAAATTGGTGATATGTCGATGCAGTTGCAAGCCAAGCTTCTGCGAGTACTGGAAGCGCGAGAAATCATGCCGATCGGCTCTAACAGCACCATTCCGGTGGATATCCGTATTATTTCAGCGACCAACCGTAACTTTTCAGAAATGATCGCCACCAATAAATTTAGAGAGGATTTGTTCTACCGACTCAATGTTATCCCACTTCACTTGCCAACCTTGAGAGAGCGTGAAGGCGACGTACCACTGCTGATCAACTTCTTTATCGATATTCACACCCAAAGACTGGGGGTGAACTACCCAGGTGTCACACCTGAAGCGATGGAATGTTTAGTGGCTTACCATTGGCCAGGCAATGTGCGTGAGTTGAGTAATCTGGTTGAGTACCTTATTAACATCGTCCCAGAAGGCGAGCAAATTGATATTGATTTACTGCCGCCTCATTTTGAGACCACAGCAATCATGCCAAGCCATGATCAGCAACACGACTCGACCATGAGCCTAGAAGACATGGAAAAGCTGCGGATTGAAGACGCGATCCACCGTTTGAGTAACCGTAAGTTAGTGGCCGAAGAGCTTGGCATTGGAATTGCTACTCTGTATCGCAAGATTAAAAAATACGGCTTAAATGATAAGGGCTGCGTGTGAGTCAGAGCGATCATCGAAGCCAAGTTGGAGTAGATATGGAAAAGATAGCATTAACCAAATACAGCCACGGCGCAGGATGTGGCTGTAAACTGTCGCCAAAAGTACTGAAACAGATTTTATCTTCACAAACCGCGACTCAAACCAGTGGCCAGTTATTGATTGGCAATCAGAGCAGTGACGATGCCGCTGTGTTCGACATTGGTGACGGCCAATGCGTCATCAGCACCACCGATTTCTTTATGCCGATTGTGGATGATCCGTATGACTTTGGCCGCATCGCAGCGACCAATGCCATCAGTGACATTTACGCCATGGGAGGTAAACCCATCATGGCGCTGGCGATTTTGGGCTGGCCGATCGATAAGCTGGCGCCTGAAGTGGCCAGTAAAGTGATCGAAGGCGCGCGCGCGGTGTGCGCCGAAGCGGGCATCGAGCTGGCGGGGGGGCACTCCATTGACTCCCCTGAGCCTATCTTTGGCCTTGCGGTAACGGGCATGGGCAAAACTGCCCACATCAAACAAAATGACCTCGCCACCGAGAACTGCGATCTTTACCTAACCAAACCCATTGGCATCGGCCTACTCACCAGCGCCGAGAAAAAACGCCAGCTCAAGCCAGAGCACCAAGGCCTCGCGGTGAAATGGATGTGCCAAAGCAACGCCATCGGCCAGCAGTTTGCCGAGTTAGACGCCATTAAAGCCATGACCGATGTGACTGGTTTTGGGGTATTGGGCCACCTGAACGAAATGTGCCAAGGCTCCAATCTCGACGCGCATATCGACTTGGCGAGCGTACCACTGCTGCCTGGCGTCCAAGAATACGTGGCGCTAAAAACCATTCCTGGCGGCACCTTCCGTAACTACGAGTCGATTCAACACGCGGTTGGCGAACTGCCAGAATCAGCACTGGCTATTCTATGCGACCCTCAAACCTCGGGCGGCCTCATGATAGCGGTCGATAGAGACCAAACCGGTGAAGTAGAAGCGCTTTGCCAAGCCCACGGTGTGAGCATTACCCGCATTGGCACTTTCTCCAAACCCGTCAGTGACGCTGGCCACCACATTCATATCAATTAGTCTCATCTCGCCACCAATAAGCGTATGCGCTTGTTGGTGGCCCGCTTGCTGTACCATTTCATATTCAGCTCGCATTTAGTCCAATCATTTATAGCAACAATGTATTTTACTGATAGAATTGATAAAAAATAATTTTATCTCGTCATGTTAGCGCGCACTCAAACCGAACTTATCTACCACTATTTTGATCTCAGCGATCAACAGCAAGCGGCCTTTGTCCAACAGCTGACCGCAACGGATCCCAGCTTAGCGCAACAAATCCTGCCTTTTCTTAGCTTGGATAACCACAACGCGTCGTTAATGACCGAGCTTCTCGCTCAACACGCCACGGATATCGTCAACCAGCACGATGCGTTGACCGATCTCTCTGGCCAACTGCTGGGGAAATATAAACTCAGCCACCAGCTTGGTAGTGGCGGTTTTGGGGTGGTGTATCAAGCCGAGCGACAAGACCAAACGTTTGAACAAACCCTAGCGATTAAAGTCACCAAGCCACGGCTACAAGACCTACTTGGAGATGGCTTTATTTATCAAGAAGCTCAAATGCTGGCACGTTTGAATCACCCTTATATCGCCAAGGTCTACGATGGTGGGCGTTATAAAGACTTAACTTATATCGTGATGGAAAAAGTGGACGGCGAACCTTTAAACGCGTTTTTAGACCAGCACGCTCTCAGTGAGCGGGCCAAGCTGACACTGTTTACTCACCTCTGCCAGGCCATTGGTCACGCCCATCAATCTCAGGTATTACATGGTGATATTAAGCCTGAAAACATTATGCTGCAAAGCGACCATACCCCTAAGCTGCTCGACTTTAATGGCACGGCCGCCTATCAAGAGCAGCATGCGGTGCGCGCTTTTAGCCGAGAGTTTGCCAGCCCCGAGCAAATGGAAGGGGCTTACCTCACCAATCAAAGTGACATCTACTCACTAGGCAAGCTGTTGATGTGGCTGATGGCCAGCTCAGCCACTGCGTCGCCGCTGTGCCAGATCATTGCTAAAGCGACCCAAGAGCAACTAAGTGAGCGCTACCTAACCGTGCAGGCGTTAGAGGATGATGTTCAAGCGATATTAACTCTACACCCAACCAGCTTCGAACGGCCGCGATTATCACGAGTCTTGCTCCGCGCGGCGCAGCGCCACCCGATAAGAGCCGCCTTCTCCATGCTGATGATTGTGCTCGCGATTGGTTTTACCACCGCTTTGGAGCAAAAAAATCGTCAGTTACAACGCGAGAAAGCCATCGCCGAACAGATGATGTTCGAAGTCACCCATATGCTTTTTAACAGTAAAGGCCAAGTGCCCTTACCAAGTTTGCTCGAACTCACCAGACGGCGAGTACTCGCTAACCCAGAGCTGCCGAGTGAACTCAAGCAGAGCCTACTGCAAGCCATGCTGACCCCTCTGCCCAAAAAGCAGCAACTCAACACCGATTGCTTAACCGATTGCCAATAGAAGAAACCATATTGTGAATACGCCTACCCGTTCCCTATTAGTGGCGACCGCCATCTTGAGTACCTTTGCGTTTGCCGATTCAGCGACGCCAGAATTTGCCTACCAGACCGAAACGAATCCCATTGTGTTTCGCCCGCTCGAGCAAGTTATTCAAAACAACATCATCAAAAAACGCGACCGACTGGGGACGCTGTGCTATTACGATACCGCGCGCCGCGATGAAAAAGACTACTATGGGCCTATCGGTGGGCTCACTTACAAAGTGACCAAGCAAGGGATCTACACCTACCCTGATATTGGCGACTATTTTGGCAGCCGAAATGGCGGCAACCCATGCGAAATGAACCACGCCAAGCGTTATACCGAAACCGAATTTGAAGCCATCACGGTGTTTGATGGCTGGGATGGATTGGTGGGCTGCGCCTTAACAGGCTGTCGCTATAACGACCTTAATGGTTACTACATCGATGATTATTACGATTATGACCGACGTAAGTATCGCGCGGTGGCGAATCAATTTAACCCCCTAAGCCAAGTGGCCATTCAAAAAACGCAAGGGCTGGGTAAGACCGAGGGTATTGATCATCCTAACCGAAGTGAATACCTGTGGTTCTCTTACCCGAAAGCGGTGCATCAGCGGATTGATTTTACGGGGGTCTGGCTCGAAACTCGCTACAATGACAGCCAACAAGCACGCTATCATTGCTTGCTGATCACCGCTAGCCAGCGTCTTATTGCCTCATCAAGCAGCGCCCAATGTCCCATGCAGGCCAAGCACTACTCGCCGGAGTCAAATCACAGCTATGGCGATATGTGGTGGCTCGATAGTGGCAGCCGAAGTGCCAGTTTGGCCCAGCTCAACGCGTTGGTGAAATGGTACCCCGCTCCAAAACAAGCTGAGTTTACCTTGTGGGAATACCTGCCTGTTGAGCAAAACTGGCAACAAGCCACCTTATATCGCTTTAAACAGCGTATCGCCCACGATGATCCGACTACCGCCACCACCACCGAGATCAGCGAGCTTAAAAAAGTCGCCCCACTTAATGAGGTGAGCCATGTCGCCCGATAACTTTACCGAGCTGCTCCACCTGTGGCAGAGTGATAGTTCTGGCGCCGAAAAGGCGCTGTATGACTTGGCTTACCAGCACCTCCATCATCTCGCGCAAAAGGAGCGCCAGCGCTGCGCCAACAAACACGGCGGAGATAACCCGGTGAGTGCCAACCCAATGCACAACACCACCGCCTTAGTGCACGATGCGTACCTAAAACTAAGCCAGCACCGCGCCCCAGAATGCCAAAATCGCAGTCAGTTTTTTCTGATGGTATCCAAGATCATGCGCCAGATCTTGGTTGACCATGCGCGCAAAGCCCTAGCACAAAAGCGCCAGCAGCATGGTACTTGGCCAGAGGAAGCCAAGCCGCTTGACGATCTGCTCAGCTTAGATAAAGCCATTGAACGTCTCGATAACCACTACCCGCGCCAGGCGAGTGCGGTGAAGCTCAAATACTTTGCCGGGCTAAAAACCAAAGAGATCAGTGAGCTGCTCAACTGCAGTGAAAGCCTGATCGAAAAAGACCTGCGCTTCTCCCGCAGCTGGATTCAAATGCAAGTGAGCTAATTTTTTTACTTTTTTTTGCGGGTTTTCGACTCAATTGCGTTCCTTGTTGCTCGCCCTACTTATTTGCAAGATAGGGCTTTTGAGGCATAAACAAACAGGGATTTGCAATGAACAAGTACACTTTATTGGCGATAGCCGTAGCGAGCATTTTAACGGGATGTGGTGGTGGCGGCTCTGCGACAGAAAATACCCACCCCATCACCCCATCTTTGGCCCGAAAAGCGGCCGATGGCTACCTGGTTAACGCCGAAGTCTATATTGATCGCAACCAAGATGGGGTTGCCAGTGATGATGAGTTGCACCCCCAAAAAACACAAGAAGAAGGCCACTTTGAAATTGCCGCAAGCGATGCAAAATACCCTGTGATCATCCGAGCTAAAGCAGGCGAAAGCTACGATAGCGATAAAGCCGGCTTCATCACTCAGAGCTTTGAGTTGATTGCCGAGCCCGGTCAAACGGTCATCTCGCCATACACCACCTTGGCCAAAGTTAATAACCTCAGCTTAGAGGCGCTCGCCGCCGAGCTTAACTTAGAGACAGAAGTTATCAGCGGGGATTACATCAAACTAAAACAGCAACCCGCAAGCAAAGCAGCCGCACAAAAAGCCCACTTAGTGGCCCGCTCTCTAACTCAACAATTACCTGACAGCATCCTAAAAGCCACAAACCAAAAAGATCTGCTCATTGGCAACAGCAAAAAAATCATCACCAAAGCCGATCTAATTATCAACCAAGCACCAAATAGTATTGATGACAAAGTGTTAAAGCTAGATAAACAAGGCGATTTCATTGAAGAAAGCATGCCACCAAGTATCCAGCAAGCACTGGTTGGTAAACAGTTCTTCGCGACATCTACTAATCAATATTATTTTAAGGAAGAGGGACTGACTAAGGTTAAGTTCGACAATAGTCAGGTCACCATAACGAATGATGCAGGTAAAACCTTAGCTCCTGAGACGATTCAATACAGCAGTAAGGGCTATCGCAGCACTAATGGGGATATTGATGAAAAGGTTTATTATGCCAGCGACACATTAAGCTTAGTCATCACTAAAGAGAACGATCTCCAACTATTATCAACTCTAGACTTCAGCGAGGGCTATCAAAAACAAGATTTCACTCGCGATCAGCTGGTGGGCAAAACTTGGTATTACTTCTTTGACAGCTCTAACACCAAAAATGCCCATGTGGTGGATGCCACTTTCACGTTTGAGCAAGACGGAAAAGTGACCGTGGGTAGCGTTGGAGATAAGTTTGCTCCAACCATCAGCAACTGGTCAATTGAGAATGGCACTTTGGTCATTGCCCAGCATGATGATTGGAAAGAGGATAAGCGTATCAATATGACCAACCTAACCAGCAATCAATTAAGCTTGGTATATCTTGGCAATAGTAATCTAAGTTTGCCGAAATTTATGACCACCAATGAAGCTATGGCTAAAGCATTACTTCAAGAATGGCATTAATCTTCGTTTAAATGGCTAATATAACCCTAGCCCAGCACTCGCTGGGCGAACCAATTTAGTGAGCCAATACGTTAAGTTACAACTATTTACTTGGCAGTTTAGTTAGCGCCGTTACAATACCTGCACCAAAAACCAACCGTGACTTTGATAATGAACAAGAGCCTGACCCTATTCGCACTTGGCGCGGCCATACTTACCCCCTCGTTACACGCCAAAGATGCGTTAACCACCTATGGGGATATCGCTCAAATCGGCATTCCACTCACCGCTGGGGCGATTTCATTATACAAAGGCGACAAAGAAGGCTTTATTCAGCTGGCCGAAGGGGCGCTGTACACCGTCATTGCAACTCAAGGGCTGAAGTACACCATCAATGCGGAGCGCCCAAACGGCGGTGATCACTCGTTTCCATCAGGGCATACGGCCGCAGCAACCCAAGGAGCGGCTTACTTGCAGTTTCGCTATGGCGCAGCCTATGGGGTTCCTGCCTACGCTGCCGCGGCGCTGGTTGGCTATTCTCGAGTGGAAGGGGAGTATCACCACTGGCGCGATGTGATTGCGGGCATGGCGCTGGCCACTGGCATTCAATATGCGGTGACCGAAGCGGGCTATTCGATTACGGTTCACCCCTACTTCGCCGACAAAGAAACCGGCCTTTACGCCAGCATGAGTTTCTAAGCTTGATGCATTAGAGTTCCTTGAGTTAAGGCTGGATACACAACACGTTCAACAGTGAAGTGCCCTTGAGTTGGGTCACCTTACCACTGGTAAAGAAACCTTGATTGCCATCCCCCCAGTAAGGCAGGTGGATTGGCCATTGATTCTTTACCAGCTCGTCACTTTGCAATATCGCTTGCCACTCTTCATGATTGGCTAAACGCATCTCTAATTTATGACACAGCTTTTGCGCCGACTGGTAGTTCATTCGGTTCCAAGGCTGATCATACTCCATGTAAAACGCCTCATCGCCATTTTTAAGGTAAGGCACAACATAGGTATGAATACCTAGCTTGGACTTGCGGCGGATTTCTATTTGAGTCTGCTGGCTACTGTCGCTCTTGCTGGGAGTACTGGCGAGACTCGCTGAGGATGCCACCAGTGGCGCCGTGTCTGTGGCATTCGCACTCGATTTGGAGCTTGGAGCAGGTTTGGCTTTCGCGGTCGGTTTTGCTGGTGGCTTAGTTGCCTTCTTAGCAGGTTGGCTCGCTTGATGGGCTTGAGGTGCGGCGCTTGCCTTAGTGGTAGGCTTAGATATCACTTCACGTACGAAGGCATCTTTATAACGGCCAAGCTGGCGCACTTTGCGTTTCTCTTGATTGGCGGTAGCAAAGTCATCGTAAGGGCCGATTAAACAGCGATACTCACGCCCCTCTTGCTTCATCCATACATCTGTCGAAATTTTGCTATAGAGTTGTTTGGCTTTCGCCAGAGACATCGGTTTTTTTAAAATGCCGCACTGAATCCAAAATAGCCCTTTGGGATCGGTCGGCGCTTTTTTGCCCCATATGCCGGCACCAATCGGACAGTTACCTTTTAATACTGGCAGTTCATTGCTTGATGCTTGCACTGCGTCACAAAGGTACTCTTCCTCTGCAACGGCTGAACCCACTGGCAGCGTAAGCGCGCACAGCATACCCAATACAGGCAACGCCACTTTAGCCGTCCACTTTCCATCCATAGCCATACTCCGCACTCAACGTCATGATTCTTATAATGCAAAAAAAGAGCCGTATTTCTACGACTCTTTAGTTTAGTGATATTTTCGGTTGAAAATCAATCGGCTTGGATCACCCTTTATAGATTTTAGGGTTAAATACATCGCGCAACCAGTCACCTAACAAGTTGATCACCAATACCAAGGTCACCAACACCACTCCAGGGAAGGCGGTGATCCACCAAGCGCCGGAGAAAATGTAGTTAAAACCGGTACTGATCAACGCGCCAAGTGATGGCTGGTCAACTGGCAAACCTAAACCAAGGAAAGAGAGCGCCGCTTCCGACATGATGGCATTGGCCACCTGAACGGTTGAAATAACCAAGATCGGCGACAAGCAGTTAGGCAGAATGTGACGGAACATGATTCGAGGCGACTTAAAGCCCATCACTCGCGCCGCTTCGACATACTCTTTCTTCTTCTCGGCCAGCACTGAAGCTCGAATGGTACGCGCATACTGCGGCCACTCAGCGACACCAATGATCACCACCAGCATCACCACCGCGTATTGGCTGTAAAACTCACTGCCAAAACTGGCTTTGAATATCGCCGAAACAATGATGGCCACCATCATGGTTGAAAACGACAGCTGCACATCAGCAAAACGCATCAAGAAGCTGTCGATACGGCCGCCGAAATAGCCCGCAGACAAACCAATCACGATACCAAGAAACAGCTGCAAGCCTACCGCCAGAAATCCGATGGTTAACGATAAGCGCGAACCGTAAAGAATGGTCGAGAAAATATCCCGCCCCTGCTCGTCTGTGCCCAGTAAGAAGCGCTCATCACCATCTTCCATCCATGACGGCGGTAGCTCTGAGTCCATAATGTCAATCGACATCAGATCGTATGGGTCGGTCGGGGCAACTAACGGCGCCGATAACGCCATCAGCAAAAACATCATAAAGACAGCGAAGCTGAACATCGCGACTTTATCTTTCAAAAAGTAGTACAGAAAATCCGATTGTTTAAAACGCTCTAGTCGGCTTGGAGCAATAGAAGTTGTCGTGTTCATGATTAGGCTCCTTTACCAGTTAGATTCACAGTTGGGTTAATGATGCCGTAGAGCAAGTCGACAATGGTATTGGTCACGACAAAGATAAGCCCAACAAAAATCACGTAAGCGGTAATCAGCGGCGTATCGACACGGTTAATCGCCTCTAAAAATAGAAAGCCGGTGCCTGGCCATTGAAAGACCGTTTCGGTCAAAATGGTGTAGGCCACCATGGTGCCGATTTGCACCCCACCCACCGTTAATACAGGCAGCATGGTGTTTTTCAGCGCGTGCTGGTAATAGATTTTGTTCAGCGCTAAGCCTTTTGCTTTACCGAACTTAATGTATTCGGAGCTGAGCACTTCAAGCATCTCAGAGCGCACCAAACGAATGAACAACGGCAGCATAATGGAAGCCAGCGCAATACACGGCAGCACTAAGTGTGCAAGGCCATCTTGAGTGAAGTAACCCGACTCCCAGCCCAACCAATTGGCGGTTTCGCCGCGGCCATAAGAAGGCAACCAACCAAGCTCAATGGAGAACACATACATCAACATGATCGCGGTTAAGAAAACCGGAATAGAGATACCGATGCTACTGCCAGCCATCACTATCTTGGTAAAAATGCTTTTGGGGTGAATCGCAGAATAGACCCCGAGTGGAATGGAAAGGACTACGATGATCACTGCCGCCCCGAACACTAACTCTAGTGTGGCCACCAGTTTATCGAGGATCACGTCGACCGCAGGTCTTTTAAAAAAGTAAGACGTACCTAAGTCACCCTGCACGGCTTTGCCAACAAAGCGAGAATACTTAGCGATAAACGGGTCGTTAAGCCCTAGCTCATCACGCAGTGCCTGCCGCTCTGACTCAGAAACCGACTGGCCTACCAGCTCACGTAACGGGTCACCCAGGTTATCCTGGATAGCAAACGCCACCAAACTGATCACAAACATCACTATCAGTGCCTGAAACAGGCGCTTGACCAGAAACGAAAACATCCCTTGCCCCTTATTTATCTATCCATGACTTTCATAAACGAAAGAATTCAGCCTCAAAAATGGCACCTAGCCCGACTGAAACAAAGCTAAGCACCAAAAAATAGAGCTCAGCACTCAACACATTTGCTCCTGCAAACCTATTGAGTGCCGATAACTTCAGTTACTTAACCACTAGGTCACCAAAGTAAGGGAAGTTCATACCATTGATGATTGGACCAATCTCAACGTTGCTCTTCGCTGCCCATGATGGATCCTGCCAGTGTAGTGGTACAAAGGCGGCTTCGTCGTATAGCGTTGCTTCAACTTGCTTAAGCATGGCACTACGTTTAGCTAGATCCGTTTCTGAGTTAGTCTCCATCACCACTTTGTCTAGCTCAGGGTTAGAGTAGTGACCACAGTTGTATTGGCCTTTGCCCGTTGCTTCATCACGCGTCATGGTTAGGAATTCAGAGAAGTTCGCTGAATCTTCAGTATCTGGGTGCCAACCGATCATCAACATGTCTGCCGCACACTTATCAAACTCAGGCCAGTATTGCGCTTTTGGCATGGTTTTTAGGTCGACCTTGATACCGATTTTCGACAGCATAGCCGAAACGGCTTGAGCAATTTTCGCATCGTTCACGTAACGGTTGTTTGGTGCCATCATGCTAAGCGAGAAGCCTTTCTCGTAACCCGCTTCTTTCATCAGCGCTTTGGCTTTTTTCAGGTCATAACGAGGTTTTAGGTCTTCGTTGTAACCCGCGTAACCAACTGGGCTCTGTTGAGCCGCTGCGGTTGCCGCGCCCTTCATGATTTTCTTGGTGATACCTTCGTTATTCACCGCGTATACAATCGCCTGACGAACGCGCACATCTTTCAGCGCTTCGTTGCTGTTTTGGTTCATTTGGAAAGTGATGATACGTGTACCTGGCATGGTGTACAGATCAACGTTTTTCGCTTTCTTAATACGCTTGTAATCGTTTGGTGCCACTGGCGCAATCATGTCTACATCGCCCGAAAGTAGCGCCGCCACGCGAGTCGCATCTTCTTTAATTGGTACCAGAGTTAGGTTATCCACGTTGCCTTTTGACGCGGTATCCCAGTAACCATCGAAGCGTTCAAACTCAACTTTCACGCCTTGCTCACGAGATTTAATCGTAAATGGACCTGTACCTGACACATTGGTCGAGGCGTACGAGTTACCGTGTTTAACAAGCTCAGCTTTGTCTGCGCCTTCTGCTGTTTTACCACTGTAGAACTTGCTATCCATTGGGAAGATGTAAGTTGCGACGTTTTCAATCAGCGGATAAGTACCGTCTGTTTTGATTTCAACCGTGTACTCATCGACTTTGGTTAAAGAAACTAGAGGGCCAAAAATACCTTTAAAGTCAGGAGAAGATTTTAGGCGCGCGAAAGTCCAAACCACATCATCGGCCGTGAACGCATTACCAGAGTGGAACTTAACACCTTTACGCAGAGTAAAGCGCATGGTTTCGTTATCAACACGCTTCCAAGACTCGGCTAGTCTTGGCTCAAACTCCATTTTTTGAGTAAAGCGCACGAGTGGGTCAAACACCATGTGAGACATTTGCAAAGTACCGCCAGACAGCTGCTCATGCGGATCAAGTGATACTGGGTCCGCGGCATAACCGACTGTGATATCTGCGGCTGCAGCGCCAAAACTTAGGCCGGCTGCCATAAGTGCCACAGCTAATTTGCTTTTCATGGTTTTCATTGCATAACTCCTTATGCGGGAATCCAAATCCCTAGTTGTTGTATTTGTCTGTGTTGTGTTTATCGTTTTGCAGTCAAAGACTGGTGGCTTACGCCGTTTTTACTTCTTCTCGTAAACCAGTAAACTCCGGCATCAGAGAAATTAATTGCTTACTGTATTCATGTTGAGGGTCGGTAAACAATTGTTCGGTTGGGGCGACTTCCAATAACGTCCCCATTTGCATTACCCCAATACGGTCACACATTTGACGGATCACGGGTAAATCGTGGCTGATAAACAGCATGGTCAAATTGAGTTCGTCTTGCAGGTCTTTTAGCAAATTCAAAATCTGAGCTTGAACCGAAACATCCAATGCCGAGGTTGGTTCATCACAGATCAATAGTCTTGGGCGAGTGGCGAGTGCGCGCGCAATCGAGATACGCTGGCGTTGGCCACCAGAAAACTCATGCGGGTACTTCACTCCGGCCATTCGGCCTAAACCAACGTGTTCAAGCAGGTCATGAACAATTTGGCGGGTTTCATTTTCATTGCGCGTAAGCTTGTGGAAACGGATCGGCTCGGCAATGATGTCGAAAATTTTCATCCGTGGGTTCATGGAGGTGTACGGATTTTGAAACACCATTTGCATCTGACGACGCATCGGGCGGCGCTCTTTCTCTGATTTCAGCGAAGTAAGATCAATGCCTTCAAACGTCACTCGGCCAGAATTTGGTTCGTACAAACCGGCAATAATACGTGCGATGGTCGACTTACCTGAGCCCGACTCCCCCACTAAACCGAAGGTTTCGCCTTCCTTAACATCAAAGCTCACGTTGTTCGACGCTTGCACGTATTCGCGGCGGCTTTCAAATAGAGAGTCTTTGGTGATAAAACGTAAGTTAACGTTCTCAACTGAAAGCAGCGAACCTTGGTATTCACGCTGATCTTGGCTTTGGCCTAACCAGTGATTTTTCACATCCAATAGTTCCATTTCGTGAGCTTCTTCGATGTAACTCACCAATGGAAAACGATCCAATTTGACATCCGATCGAGGTACCGCCGAAATTAGGCTGCGGGTATACGAATGGTCGGGATCACCCAGAACTTTGCTGGTTGGACCGAACTCGACCAGATCACCACGATACATTACCGCAACCCGATCAGTAACGTTAGACACCACCCCCATATCGTGAGTAACCAGCATACAACCGACGTTATTCTTGATACACAAGTCGCGGATCAGGCTCAAGATCTGATCTTGAATCGACACGTCCAGCGCCGTCGTCGGCTCATCGGCGATGATCAGATCGGGCTCGCCAGCAAGAGCAATCGCGATCACCACACGCTGACGCATACCACCAGAGAACTGGTGTGGATACTGTTTTAAACGGTTTTCTGGTTGAGGAATACCAACTTGGTTCATCAAAGCCAGCGCTCGATCATACGCCTCTTTCTCCGAGACTTTCATGTTGGCATGAATTGTTTCGGTAAGTTGCTGTTCAACGGTAAACAGCGGGTTTAGCGACGTCATCGGGTCTTGGAAGATAAATCCAATTTTCGAACCACGAACTTTACGCATTTGTTCAGGGCTTAACCCCGATATTTTTTCGCCATCAAGAAACACTTCACCGCTGGCGACCAGCCCTGGAGGGCTCAATAGATCGATGACACCGTTACCTACGGTGGATTTACCCGCACCGGACTCGCCAACCACGCCAACGATTTCGCCGCGCTCGATGTTAAACGACAGTGATTTCACTGCAGCATGAACCCCGTGACGAGATGGATACTCGATACGGAGATCTTTTACTTCTAAAAGTGACATTATCAGACCTCTACTGCTCTGGCAGTTTTCTGCCCTGTCTGCAAAATTGATTCCATTCAATATCAGAAATTTCTTTCTGACCAAGATAAGCCAGCTCCCAATTTGGCAAATAATTCACAGAAAAGCAACAAACAAAGCATAAAAATGGGCAATAACATCAATTTAAAGCAGAAACACTGCATATTAATTCATTGAATGAGATTTTTAGTGCATGAAAAACGGAAAACAAAAATAGAGCATTACTCTGCAGCACCAGTAAAATATAGACTTATATATGGAAAAGAGCCCAGAAAGACAGTTGTTGATAAAAACATAATTATTCACATGCAACAATTAACAATACAGAAACAAACACCACCTATAAGACCAATTGCAGCCTAAGTCACTGCATAATTGACCACCAGGCAGAATAAATGACTAATATTTATCCTTGATGGTCATCACATAAAGGGGATGAAATGCTTGCGAATAAACTGTAGCACGGAGGGAGAGAAGGATTCGCTGCGCTCACGGGATTACAGAGACGGGCTGCGCCCTGAGAATACAGAAAAAGAAGCTATGGCGCTGCGCTTCTAGAGGCTAGATCGCTTCGCTGCTATAAGAGCAAAAGACGGTTCGCTGCACTTATAGAGAACACCCACCCGCTCTTATAGTCTCTAGTCTCTAGTCTCTAGTCTCTAGTCTCTATAAAAACTCTGTATTCTGTACTCTAGTGAGCGAAGCGAATTCTGTATTCTTCTTTTCCCAAAACGAAAAAAGCCTCGTCTTTCGACGAGGCTTTTTTAATAGTGGTCGGTGAAGAGGGATTCGAACCCCCGACCCTCTGGTCCCAAACCAGATGCGCTACCAAGCTGCGCTATTCACCGACAAAGGTTTTATTCTGATGCTTCAGAAAGGGAAACTAAATAAGTTAGTTACCGAGTTAATGGGGTGGCTAACGAGATTCGAACTCGCGACCACCGGAATCACAATCCAGGGCTCTACCAACTGAGCTATAGCCACCACTAACTTTTTACATAACCGCTAAAGCGATCATCAAAATAGTGGTCGGTGAAGAGGGATTCGAACCCCCGACCCTCTGGTCCCAAACCAGATGCGCTACCAAGCTGCGCTATTCACCGACATATGTTCTAAAAGAACGTTTCGTTTCGAATTAAATCAAAACTGGAGACCAAAGTCACCAAAATAATGGGGTGGCTAACGAGATTCGAACTCGCGACCACCGGAATCACAATCCAGGGCTCTACCAACTGAGCTATAGCCACCATTATGTTTGCCAATAATTGCCTATTTACATAAGCATCCGGATGGCGCGCCCGAAAGGATTCGAACCTTCGACCTTTGGCTCCGGAGGCCAACGCTCTATCCAGCTGAGCTACGGGCGCATGCCCTATCGGCGGAGTGGAATAATACGGATATCACACTATGCCGTCTAGTGTTTTTTCAATTTTTTTTACCGTTTGTTGCCTTTTTCAGCAATTAGGATGTGATAAAGCCCCTGTCTGGGCGATCTTATGGTTTATTGCAACAACTCAACCCGCTATAATCACGCCATGTTTACATTGATTTAACAGCTGTTTTTCGCCTGCTTTATCAAAAAACAACAATTAGTGATAAACATTGTATTTATCATCGCCTAGGAATGTAAAGTGAGTTTATGGATATGTCTCAACCAATTATAAGCCTATTGGCTGCTACCTTAGTATTCTCCAGTGGCGCTTTTGCCGCCTCTGTTAACCAAGCCGATCTCGATGCCATCGAAAAACGCATTCAACCTGTCGGCCAAGTTTACCTTGCAGGCAGCGAACCTGCGGCCGCTGAACCAGCAGGCCCGCGCGATGGAGCTACGGTGTATAACACGTTCTGTACCGCCTGCCACACCTCAGGAGTCAGCGATGCCCCTATCAAAGGCAATGCCGACCAATGGAGCCCTCGCCTAGCACAAGGCCGAGACATCCTGAACAACCACGCCATTAATGGCTTTAACGCCATGCCAGCCAAAGGCTCTTGTATGGATTGTAGCGATGATGAAATCGTCGCGGCGATTGATTATATGGTGGAAGGGCTCTAAGTGCTAAGTGCTAAGTGCTAAGTGCTAAGTGCTAAGTGCTAAGTGCTAAGAATAAAAAGGCCTGGTTAAACAACCAAGCCTTTTTTGATCTTGCTCTCACTTCGCTTTTAGCGTTTCGAGCTTAGCACTTATCTCTACTTCTTAAACATCGCTCTTAAGTTGGCAATGTGTGCTTGGCCTTTCTCCATTCGCTCTTCCGCCGATTGCGGTTTCTTGGTGGATTCCCACTCCACATCATCAAATGGCAGTTCATCGAGGAAGCGGCTTTGCTGCGGTTTGATCAGCTCGCCGTATTGGCGGCGCTCTTTACAGATGGTAAAGGTCAGCTCTTTTTGCGCTCGGGTAATGCCCACGTACATCAGGCGGCGCTCTTCTTCGACGTTGTCTTCATCGATGCTGGTTTGGTGGGGTAAGATCCCCTCTTCGCTGCCGAGCAAATAAACGTAAGGGAACTCTAGGCCTTTCGAGGCGTGCAAGGTCATGAGCTGAACTTGGTCGGCATCTTCATCGTCTTCACCGCGCTCCATCATGTCGCGCAGGGTCAAACGCTGCACCACCTCTTTGAGGTTCTTCTCTACCTTGTCGTAATTATCGCCTTCCAGATCAGCGACAATCCAACTGTACAGCTCCGAGACGTTTTTCATCCGCATTTCGGCCGCTTTAGGGCTAGAGGAGCTTTCGTACAACCAATCTTCATAGTGAATATCCCGCACCAGTGAGCGCACCGCCTCGACGGTATTACCACGTTCGGCATTATCGGCGATAGCAACAATCCATTGGGTAAAGCGACGCAGGTTTTCCAGCCCGCGGCCAGACAAATGGTGCTCTAAACCCAGTTCAAAGCTGGCCTCAAACAAGCTCTTACCGCGCATGTTGGCGTAGCTGCCCAGTTTCTCTAGCGTCACTGGGCCAATTTCTCGTCTTGGGGTGTTCACGATACGCAAGAACGCGTTGTCATCATCTGGGTTCACCAACACCCGCAAATAGGCCATGATGTCTTTGATTTCAGCCCGAGCAAAGAACGACGTGCCACCTGAAATTTTATAAGGAATGCGGTTTTGCATCAGCGCTTTTTCAATCAAGCGCGACTGGTGATTACCTCGGTATAACACCGCATAGTCTTTATAGTTGGTACGATTTAAAAAGCGATGGGCAATAAGCTCACCCGTCACACGCTCTGCTTCATGCTCTTCGTTTTTGGCGTGCAGGACTTTGAGTTTCTCCCCATCGGGGATCTCAGAAAAGAGCTTTTTCTCGTACACGTGGGGGTTGTTGGCGATCAAGATATTGGCCGAACGCAGAATTCGACTGGTCGAGCGGTAGTTTTGCTCCAGCTTGATCAAACGTAAGTTCGGGTAATCTTGGCCCAGCAGCACCAAGTTTTGCGGCTTAGCACCACGCCATGAATAGATAGATTGGTCATCATCGCCGACGACAGTAAGCCGGCCACGCTCGCCCACCAATAACTTCACCAGTTCATACTGGCTGGTATTGGTATCTTGGTATTCATCCACCAGCAAATAACGAATGCGGCTCTGCCAACGACTGCGGACCTCTTCATTGTTACGTAGCAACATCACAGGTAATGAGATCAAATCGTCAAAGTCGAGGGCGTTGTACGCCTTCATTTGCTTTAGATACATCTCGTAACAAAAAGCAAACAGCTGATCTTGCTCACCTTGAGCACGGGCTTTTACCTGCTCGACACTCAACATGTCATTTTTCCAGTTGGAAATGGCACTCATCAAAGCGCGCAACAGGTCTTTATCCCCGTCAATCTGCTTTTCGGTCAACTCTTTGAGCAGCGCTAATTGGTCTTGGTCATCAAACAGCGAGAAACCCGCTTTTAACCCTAGCGCTTTATACTCACGACGGATGATGTTCAGCCCCATGGTATGGAAGGTCGACACCATCAGGCCTTTCGATTCTTGCTTACCTAACGTTTGCCCGACTCGCTCTTTCATCTCACGGGCGGCTTTATTGGTAAAGGTCACCGCAGCGATATTACGCGCCTTGTGGCCACACTGCTGAACCAAGTAAGCAATTTTATTGGTGATCACACGTGTTTTACCCGAGCCGGCGCCTGCCAGCACCAAACAGGGGCCCGACACATATTTTACTGCTTCATCTTGTCTTGGGTTCAGCTTCATTTTGTACTCTGAGGGTCTCTTTATTCGGGCTATATAATAGACGCGCTGGGCAATGATTACTACGCTCAATCGAGTGGATAAAAAAAGATCAATCTATCCGCTTGTTTTTTGTTGCACACAAGGACAGTAATCAGGTTATAATGAATGAACGTTCATTCATTATTAGGTGACATGATGAGTAATCAGGCGCTCAACACCGAACAGGATAAACGCGAAAAGATCCTAAAAGCGACAGAGTCGCTGCTAGCAAAAGAAGGCTTTCAGGGCTTGTCGATGCACAAAATCGCGAAACATGCGGGCGTTGCAGCAGGCACCATTTATCGCTATTTCGACGATAAAGAGCATCTGCTCAAAGAAATCCGCTTTCGAGTCACTCAACGCATAGCGACGACACTGCAAGCCAATGTCGATGACGCCATGCCGATACGGCAACGCTATCGGGTGATGTGGCTTAATTTATGGAATCTTGCTCGCGATGGTGGACGGGTATTAAGTAACCGAGTGCAATATGACTCATTACCTATCCCTTCGACCGAAAAAGAGTGGGAACTAGAACGAGAATTGTTTGCCAAAGTGGAACAGATGTTCCGCGAAGGAAAACAATCTGGGCTATTTAAACCACTCGACAATCGCATTCTTTTTGGCTTAAGCCTACAAGTAGGCGTCACCCTAGCGCGCAAACACGCATTAGGGGTAATACATTTCGATGACGACACGCTCGACGCGGCGATTGATGCCAGTTGGGATGCCATTATTCAACACTAACTTGGAGTTCTATACAGAATGAAAAAGTGGACATTTTTTATGTTACTTATCGCCGTACTGCTGTTTGGCAGTGTCATCGGCTTTAATCTCTTTAAACAGCAGAAAATTGCTGAATATCTTGCTAACCGTCCCGAGCCGGAATTCCCTGTAACCGCTCAGGAAGTGGTCTCAGTCGACTGGGTGCCTAACATCGAAGCGATCGGTTTCATTGAGCCAAACCAAGGCGTGACGCTCACCACTGAAACCAGCGGTGTTATCGACCGCATTTCATTTGAATCAGGCGCGGCGATCAAAGCTGGCCAAACCTTGGTAACGCTAGACTCTTCCGTAGAGCGCGCAAACTTAAAGAGTGCCTCTGCCCGCTTGCCTGCGGCGGAAGCCAAATACAAACGTTACTCTGGCCTATTTAAAAAAGGCTCGGTATCAAAAGAGGCGTTTGACGAAGCCAAAGCGGCTTACTTCTCTTTAGAAGCGGATATTGAAAGCCTAAAAGCCTCGATTGCCCGCCGTACACTAAAAGCCCCGTTTGATGGCGTAGTGGGTATCCGTAACGTTTACTTAGGTCAATACCTACAGCCAAGCACCGACATCGTGCGTCTGGAAGACACCAGCGTAATGCGCTTGCGCTTTACCGTGCCACAAACCGATATTTCGCGTATCCACATCGACCAACAGATCAAAATCTCGGTTGATGCCTACCCTGATACCGAATTCCAAGGCGCGATCAGTGCGATTGAGCCAGCGGTGAGCATTCAGAGTGGTTTAGTACAAGTACAAGCCGACATCCCGAACAACGATGGTCAGTTACGTAGTGGTATGTTTGCTCGTGCCAACATCATCTTACCGGCAGTCACGGAGCAGGTAACCCTACCGCAAACCGCGATCACCTTTACTCTCTACGGCGACAGTGTCTACATTATTTCTGACCAAGATGGTGAGAAGCGCGTGAAGCAACAAGTGATCAAAGTCGGTGAGCGTAAAGCCGATATCGCTCACATCCTAGAAGGTGTTGCGCCTGGCGATCTTGTGGTTACCACAGGTCAAGTTCGCTTAAGTAATGATGCTAAGGTTCGTATCGTTGAAAGCGACGCTACCACCGCCCCTGCACAGACACCTAAGTTGTAATTGGAGGAAGCATGCGCTTTACTGATGTTTTTATTAAGCGTCCAGTTTTAGCGGTATCGATCAGCTTTTTGATTGCTTTGCTTGGCTTCCAAGCCATCTTCAAAATGCAGGTTCGCCAATACCCTGAAATGACGAATACAGTAGTCACGGTTTCGACCAGCTACTACGGCGCCAGTGCCGACTTGATCCAAGGCTTTATTACTCAGCCTCTCGAGCAAGCCGTTGCACAGGCAGACAACATTGATTTCATGACCTCCCAATCGGTGTTAGGTAAATCGACCATTACGGTCACCATGAAACTCAATACCGACCCGAATGCGGCACTGGCCGATATTCTGGCCAAAACCAACTCAGTTCGCTCCCAGTTACCCAAAGAGTCAGAAGACCCGACGGTAACCATGTCGACAGGCTCGAGTACTGCGGTCTTGTATATCGGTTTCACCAGTGATGAGCTTTCATCGAGCCAGATCACCGACTACCTTGAGCGCGTGATCAACCCGCAGCTGTTCTCGGTGAACGGGGTATCAAAAATCGACATGTACGGCGGGATGAAGTACGCCCTACGCGTTTGGTTAGACCCGGCTAAAATGGCGGCACTGAAAATGACTGCCACCGATGTGCTTTCGGTATTAAACGCCAACAACTTCCAGTCGGCGACCGGACAAGCAACCGGCGAGTTCGTGATCTATAACGGCAGCGCAGATACCCAAATTTCGAGCGTTGACGAGCTGAAACGTCTTGTGATCAAAAGTGATGTGGGCGAAGTAATTCGTCTGGGTAACATCGCAGATGTGACCTTAGAAAAGAGCCACGATGTCTACCGTGCTAGCGCCAACGGCGAAGAAGCCGTCGTCGCGGCGATCAATGGCGCGCCAAGTGCTAACCCAATAACCATCGCCAAAGATGTACTTGAACTGCTTCCTCAACTGAAGAAGAACTTACCAAGCAACATCAAGATGGAAGTGATGTATGACTCGACCGAATCGATTAATGAGTCGATCAATGAGGTAATCAAAACCATCGTCGAAGCGGCGCTGATCGTATTGGTGGTGATCACCCTGTTCCTTGGCTCATTCCGTGCCGTAATGATCCCACTGGTGACCATTCCCCTCTCTTTGATTGGTGTGGCTATGGTGATGCAGGCGATGGGTTTCTCATGGAACTTAATGACACTGCTCGCCATGGTACTGGCTATCGGTCTGGTGGTGGATGATGCCATCGTGGTACTTGAAAACGTCGACCGACACATCAAGTTAGGTGAATCGCCATTTCGCGCGGCGGTGATTGGTACCCGTGAAATTGCGGTGCCGGTTATTGCCATGACCTTAACGCTCGGTGCGGTATACGCGCCTATCGCGCTAATGGGCGGCATTACGGGTTCACTGTTTAAAGAGTTTGCCTTGACCCTTGCGGGTGCGGTATTTGTTTCCGGTATTGTGGCGTTAACCCTATCGCCAATGATGTGTTCAAAAATGCTTAAGGCCAACGAAACGCCGAACAAGTTTGAACAAACCGTACACAACTTCCTTGACCGCATGTCCGACCGCTACGAGCGTATGCTTGGTGCGGTTATGCAGCGTCGCCCGGTGATCATTGGCTTTGCCGTCATTGTATTTGCCAGCTTACCACTGCTGTTTAAGTTCATCCCAAGTGAATTGGCACCAGCAGAAGATAAAGGTGTGGTAATGCTGATGGGTACAGGCCCATCGAATGCCAACTTAGATTATCTGCAAAACACCATGAACCAAGTCAATGAAATTCTGACTGAACAGCCAGAAGTGAAATTTGCTCAGGTGTTTACCGGTGTACCGGCTTCTAACCAAGCGTTTGGTTTGGCCTCGATGGTGCCTTGGAGTCAGCGTGAAGCCAGCCAAGCAGACGTGTCGAAGCGTATTGGTGAACTGGTGAAAGATGTTCCTGGCATGGCGGTAACGGCGTTCCAAATGCCTGAACTACCAGGCGCAGGTTCTGGTTTGCCACTGCAGTTCGTCATCACCACGCCAAACAGCTTTGAAAGCTTGTTCCAAATCGCGACCGATATTCTTACCGACGTGTCGACTAACCCACTGTTTGTGTACTCAACATTGGATTTGAACTACGACTCGGCGACCATGAAAATCCATATCGATAAGGATAAAGCCGGTATCTATGGCGTCACCATGCAAGATATTGGTATGACCCTAAGTACCATGATGGCGGATGGTTATGTTAACCGTATCGACTTGAACGGTCGCTCTTATGAAGTGATCCCACAGGTTGAGCGTAAATATCGCCTTAACCCAGAATCGATGAACAGCTACTACGTGCGCGCTGCTGATGGCAACGCGATCCCACTGGGAAGCTTAATCGATATCGAAGTCGTCGCAGAGCCTCGCTCACTGCCGCACTTCAACCAACTCAACTCCGCCACCATTGGCGCGGTACCAAGCCCAGGTATTGCCATGGGTGACGCGGTGAACTGGTTTGAAGAGGTGGCCACCAGCAAACTGCCTGCAGGCTACAACCATGACTACATGGGTGAAGCCCGTCAGTTTGTGACAGAAGGTAGCGCGCTGTTTGCCACCTTTGGCTTGGCACTGGCGATCATCTTCTTGGTGCTGGCGATTCAGTTTGAATCGGTGAAAGACCCTATCGTGATCATGGTGTCGGTACCACTGGCGATTTGTGGCGCCTTGATCTCACTCGCGTGGGGCGCGGCCTCGATGAACATCTACTCGCAAGTCGGTTTGATCACCTTGGTGGGCCTTATCACCAAGCACGGTATCTTGATTTGTGAAGTAGCCAAAGAAGAGCAACTGCACCATAAGAAAGACCGTATTGCAGCGGTAACCGAAGCGGCGAAAGTACGTCTGCGTCCGATCTTAATGACCACAGCAGCGATGATCGCCGGTCTTATCCCGCTGATGTACGCAACAGGTGCGGGTGCGGCTCAGCGCTTTAGTATCGGTATTGTTATCGTATCCGGTCTGGCGATTGGTACTCTGTTTACTCTGTTCGTGCTTCCTGTGATCTACAGCTACTTAGCTGAGAAACACAAACCGCTCCCGGTGTTCTTAGAAGATAAAGATCTTGAGAAACTGGCACGCATTGACGAAGCCAAAGCCGCTCAACGCGAAATTCGCGAATAAGCCGCTAAGCGAGCTCAATCCTAAAAGGCTACTTCGGTAGCCTTTTTTATGCTTGGTTAACGACTTTTAGGCGTTAAATGCATAGAATAAGGGCAAAGAAATTAGGAGTGATGAGCGAAATGTTTGATCCAAAGAAACTCGAGCAAGTGGCGAAACAGATCCATGAGTCCATGCCTCAACCCGTCAAAGAGCTAGGCGCAGATGTAGAGACCAAAGTTCGTCAGGTTATCCAAGGCCAACTGAATAAACTCGACGTGGTCAGCCGCGAAGAGTTTGACGTGCAAACCCAAGTGCTGCTACGCACTCGTCAAAAGCTAACCGAAATGGAACAAAAGCTGGCGGATCTTGAAGCTAAGCTGGCAGATAAATAACCCTGCCAATCGACCATAAATAAAAAAGCAGAGCGGTGATGATCGCTCTGCTTTTTTTGTCTCTTTAACTTGGCCTATAACTGCTCAAGCTTAGCGTATTGAGTGACGAGCCACTTAATCCCCTCACCGTTAAAGGCCACCTGAACTCGGCTTTGCGGGCCGCTGCCTTCAAAATTAATGATGGTGCCTTCGCCAAATTTCGGGTGCATCACCCGAGCGCCTAAGCTAAAGCCCGTTTCATTAAAGGTATCTTTCACCGCGGTTTGGCTAAAGCGGCCGCTGCTGGTCGGGCGGCTCACCTGCGCTTTCATCCGCACTTCATCAAGGCAAGTTTCCGGCAGCTCGCGAATAAAGCGCGATGGCTTATGGTATTTGTCTTGGCCATATAAACGACGCATTTCAGCATAAGTGATGTAGAGTTTTTCCATCGCTCGGGTCATGCCAACATAACAAAGGCGGCGCTCTTCTTCTAAACGCCCCGCTTCTTCTGCCGACATTTGGCTTGGGAACATGCCTTCTTCGACCCCCACCATAAACACCAGTGGGAACTCCAAGCCTTTGGCGCTGTGCAGCGTCATCAGCTGAACCGCATCATCAAACTCATCCGCCTGACCTTCGCCCGCTTCCAGTGCCGCGTGGGATAAGAAGGCAGACAGCTCGCTCATCTCATCCGCTTCTTCGGGCTTTTCAAACTGACGCGTCGCGGTAACCAGCTCTTCCAAGTTTTCAATACGCGCTTTCGATTTCTCGCCTTTTTCTTGCTGATACATCGCAAACAAGCCAGAGAAATTGATCACATGATCCGCTTGTTGATACAGCGGCATTTCCACCGTGTCATCTTCGAGCGCGTTGATCAGTTCAATAAAGCGACTCAGTGCGCCAGCTGCTCGGCCGGCAAACACTTTCTCTTCTAATAGAGCCACACTCGCCTGCCACATGGTGGCGCCACGCTCACGAGCGGCAAAGCGAATGGTTTCTAACGTCTTATCCCCTAAGCCACGAGTGGGCGTATTCACAATCCGCTCAAACGCCGCGTCATCATTGCGATTCGACATCAGGCGGAGATAACCTAAGGCATCACGTATTTCTTGACGCTCGAAAAAGCGCATACCGCCGTAAATTCGATACGGCAAACCAGCTTGGATTAAGGCTTCTTCCAATACCCGCGATTGGGCATTGTTGCGGTAGAGCATCGCCGTATCGGTGAGCATGCCGCCTTTGTCTTGCCAATCTTTGATCTTGCTGACCGCAAAACGGGCTTCATCCAACTCGTTGTAAGCCGAGTAAACCGAGATAGGCTCGCCGTCGTTCCCGTCGGTCCACAGCTCTTTGCCCATACGTTCGGTGTTGTTGGCAATCAGTTGGTTGGCGGCTTGCAATATGGTTTTGGTCGAACGGTAGTTTTGCTCTAAACGAATGGTTTGGGCACCGACAAACTCATCTAAGAAGCGTTGAATGTTCTCAATTTTCGCCCCGCGCCAGCCATAAATCGACTGATCATCGTCGCCGACGATCATCACATTACATTGCGGCCCTGCCATCATGCGCAGCCAAGCGTATTGAATGTTGTTGGTATCTTGGAATTCGTCGACCAATATGTGCTTAAAGCGCGCCTGATAGTGCTCACGGATGTGCTGTTTATCGCGCAGCAACTCTTGGGCCCGCAACAAAATTTCAGCAAAGTCGACCAAGCCCGCTCGGTCACACGCTTCTTGATAGGCGGTGTAGATCTGCAACCAGGTTTTGGTCACCGGATCGTGATAAGCATCGATATGGTTCGGACGTAAGCCTTCATCTTTCTTGCCATTGATCCACCAGGCAGCTTGACGCGCCGGCCACTGCTTATCGTCTAAGTTGAGCGCTTTGATCAAACGCTTTAACAACCGCTGCTGATCATCCGAGTCCAAGATTTGGAAATCTTCCGGCAAACGCGCATCAAGGTAATGGGCGCGCAATATGCGATGACAAATACCGTGGAAGGTACCATTCCACATGCCAGACGCACTGCCCATCATCAGCTCTTCAATTCGGCCGCGCATCTCAGCCGCGGCTTTATTGGTGAAGGTCACCGACATAATAGAAAACGGCGACGCTTGCTCCACCGACATCAGCCAAGCAATGCGGTGCACCAGTACTCGGGTTTTACCACTGCCCGCCCCCGCCAATATCAACATGTTGTCTAGCGGCGCCGCTACGGCTTCACGCTGTTTGTCATTCAAGCCATCAAGTAATAAGGAAGCGTCCATCGTTTTCTACTGTTTATTTATACATAACAGAAGATTATACCCCAAATTAACCCTAAATATCTGGCTGGATGGCGATAAAAAAGTCGTTTTTTAATCGCTTAATATTCAATCAGTTATACTAACAAATAACTAAATGTAAAATTAAATCACCCTTTTTGTGAAATGTTTAGCCACTTTCTCTTATCTACTTAACTAAGCAACCCGCGCAGAGCGAAATCGGTTGTGTTGATGACAAAAACTAAGGATCAAGTTCGAGGAAGTTATTATGAAAAAATCTAATCTTGCTGTTACCGCCGCGATCACTGGACTGCTCGCCCTAGGAGGCAGTGCATTAACCGCCACGTCTGCCGTGGCCGCAGAAAAAGAAAAGTGCTACGGCGTTGCCAAAGCAGGTAAAAATGATTGTGCGACCAAAACGAGCTCATGCGCAGGGACATCCAAACAAGATTTTCAAAAAGACGCGTTTGTCGTGGTGCCCAAAGGGCTGTGTGGCAAGTTGGCCGGGGGCAGCACCAGCTCTTCATAACGCCATCACCGCGGTACTCAGTAAGGTATTGGCCTTGCTGAGTGCTGTTCGATTTCCCCTATCAGGAGCTTCACTATGCACCCATTGGTTGGCATCGGCCTGCGCACCCCACACTTGGACTTTTTCCAACAGCAAGCCACCGAACTTGGTTGGTTAGAGATCCATAGCGAAAACTATTTTCAGCCCAACTCACCCGCGCGCCTGCAACTCAACCATATTGCCGAGCGCTATCCGATCAGCTGTCATGGCATTGGCCTATCACTGGGTTCCGTAGCGCCCGTTTGCCCCAATCACTTAATACAGCTGAAACGCCTCGTGGATGATCTTGAGCCGATATGGGTGTCTGATCACCTCAGTTGGAGCGAAAACGGCGGACATCATTTTAATGATCTGTTGCCACTGCCTTATACCGAAGAGGCGCTTGAGGTGTTTTGCCGCAATGTACTGCAGGTGCAAGACGCGCTTGGCAGGCCACTGCTGATCGAAAACCCCTCCAGCTATTTGAAGTTTGACCACTCCACCATTGATGAGTGGGAGTTTCTTAACCACGTCCACCAGCGCACCGATTGTCGTTTGTTGCTCGATTTAAACAACGTGCATGTCTCGGCATTCAATCACGGCTTTCGCAGCGAGCACTATCTTAGCCAGTTAAATGCGGCGGCGGTGGATGAAATCCATTTGGCGGGCTTTAGCATTAAGCAGTTTCCTCAAGGTGAGATCTGGATTGATACCCACAGCCGCCCCGTCAGTGAAGCGGTATGGCAATTGTTTCACCACTGGGTCGCGCAACATGGCTCTCGTCACACCCTCATTGAATGGGATCTCGAGATACCTAGGCCACAAGTTTTGCTCGAACAAGCTCAAAAAGCGAGCGATTACTTACTCAACACCCCACAACAGGTAGACACTCATGCCGCTATC
>Ga0070725_10000144_pt1 | contig 64382 bp, 52 predicted proteins | sample tdDd002_FD_69781 | JGI IMG/M metagenome (GOLD analysis project Ga0070725, IMG submission 69781) | Marine sediment microbial communities from the Atlantic coast under amendment with organic carbon and nitrate - tdDd00.2 | ecosystem: Environmental > Aquatic > Marine > Coastal > Sediment | place... | reverse complement strand
TATGTATTTTAAAAATGAGCTTAAAAAAATGCAAACCTATATTGAAAAAAACCATAAAACTGAAATAACCAATGACACTTTGAATGAAGCCATTAAGCAATACAATAGATTAAGGGAAGTAACGGTTGAGTTATATGAACTCAATAAAGGCGGAAATGCCCTTGCCTACGGTAGAGAGATTAAAGCTGTGGTTGAAGGCATGAGTTTTGAGTGTAATTTGCCCCAAAGGATTGAAGAGATAGAAGAGGCGATTTCATATTTTAGGAATCGTGCCAAAGGCAAGAGTAACCTTGAAGGAACTGAATCCAAAGTAAGGGTGTTGCTGACAGGATGTCCAACAACTCATGACAAGCTCCTGAATGTCATTGAGGAAAGTGGCGGCATCATTGTTGCAAGTGAAAACTGCGGTGGACTTAAAACCATTGAAAAAATGGTAGAGGAAGACAGTGATGATCCTTTATTGGCACTAGCAAGAAAATACTTAAGTGTAGCCTGTCCGTGTATGACACCTAATCTAGATAGATTTGAAATAATCAAACGATTAATCAAACGTTATCAAATTGATGTTGTTATTGAATTAACTTGGCATGCTTGTCATACATATAATGCTGAAGCGATTCAAATCAAAAGAGTCGTAGAGGATAACGGCATTCCTTATCTGCAGATTGAAACGGATTACTCCGAAGGAGATGTAGGTCAGCTAACAACACGAGTTGAGGCACTATTTGAACAATTATAGGTTGCTTCCTAATCCAATTATGGAGAGGTTCAATAAATAAAATTACAGTGAGGGATTAAATTGAAAAAAATGTTAAGTTTGCTATTGGCGGCAATTCTATGTTTTGGAGTTGTTGGATGTAGCGCAAAAGCGGAAGAAACTGAGGAAAAATCTACAGCGTTTAAAATTGGTATTGTGACACCGACACTTTCTACAAGTGAGGACGAATATCGCGGTGCAGAAAATATGGTACGTAAGTATCCAGGGATTGTTAAGCACATTACATTACCAGAGAATTTTTCGACGGAAGTTGAGACTGGTTTAAGTCAGATCACATCTTTGGCAGATGATCCTGAAATGAAAGCGATTATTGTTGTATCAGGTCAATCGGGACTACTACCAGCGTTACAAAAGGTTGAGGAAATACGACCGGATATTATTACAATGACTGCACCGATTTGGGATGATCCAGAATTAATGTCAGAGTACATAGACATCTGTATTGATACAGATTGGATTAGAAGAGGGGCTTCTATAGCGACCAAAGCTAAAGACATGGGCGCCAAAACATTGATTCATTATTCTTTCCCAACACATATGGCGAAGGAAGTGATTGTGGCACGTCGTGACAAGATGAAAGAAACGGCTGAGGAATTAGGGATGACTTTCGTAGAGGTGTCGACACCAGACCCTCAAACGGGCAATGGTCCAGCAGCGATGCAGCAGTTCCTGAGAGAGGATATTCCACGTCAAATCGAAAAATACGGCGTAGATACTAATATCTTTGGTACAAACTGTCCCATGTACGATGTCATTATCGATGAAGCATTGAAACTTAAATTCATTGTTGCGGAGCAATGTTGTCCTACGCCAACACAAGCGTTTCCAGCGGTAATGAACCTAGAAATTAGCGAAGAAGATGCTGGTGATTTTGAAAAAATCAACCAAATGATTAGTGAGAAAGCGGCAGCAGCAGATATGACAGGTAGACTTTCGGGATGGCCAGTACCAGTGACGGTATATGTTCCAGAATATGCTGTTGAATTGGCGAAAAAAATCATTGAAGATGATTCCTTTGATTACAAAAATCTTGACGAATTGGCGGCATTTTCACAGGAAACTTTTGGTGTTGGTGCAAAGTTCAACCGTCTAAAACCAGAAATGGATAATTATTTCGTTCTGATCATGGAGTCGATTTTCTACTAAGTTGATTATGAAATAATAGCAATAAATTATATAGGAGCCTTTTGGCTCCTTTTATCTATTTAAAAGTGATGGTGATGACATGGATCAAAACAAGACATTATTGAAAGTTACAGACCTAACAAAACACTATGACGCGGAATGCGCACTGAAGGATGTTTCTTTTGAAGTAAAAAGAGGAGAAATACTTGGCATTGTAGGTGCTAACGGTTCAGGGAAAAGTACCTTGCTCAATATATTATATGGTCATCCGGTTATTAAAAACACCGGAGGGTATATGGGTGAGTTTTATATAGAGGGGGTCAAGATCAAGCAAAATGAACCCTACGATGTAATGAAACTGGGCATTGGTATGGTGCATCAAGAGTTTGCATTGTTCAATGAGTTGACGGTTGCAGAAAACATAAAATTATGTAAGGAACACACGCGGTCTATAACAGGACTTAATCGCTATCAGGAGCTTTCGTGGATAGACGATGAAAAAAATCGTCAGTCGGCGGAGGAAACATTACGTACTCTTGGTATTTCACTGGATACATCATCGAAGATAGAATCCTTGTCAACAACGATGAAGCAGTTTGTGGAGTTGGCGAGGGCCTTGAATCGTGAAGATTTAAAACTGCTTATTTTGGATGAACCCACTGCCATGCTAAATGATGTGGACAGTAAAATTCTGATGGGGCTAATTGATAAAGTTGCGAAAAAAGGTATTTCTGTTATATTCGTTTCCCACCGACTGGAAGAGGTTCTAGGAATTTGTGATTCTGTCATGGTATTGCGTGATGGCAACTGTGTTAACTATCAGAAAAGCGAGATGTGTACACTCAAAGGTTTGGCAAATGACATGGTGGGTGCTCAAATTAAACGGAGTGAAAAAAATGGTCGTTTGATTGACAAAGAAGTAATTATGAAATTTGATGCCTATAAAGTGGCGTATCCAGGAGAAGTTCTAGAGGAATTGACACTTGAAGTATATAAAAATGAAATCATTGGCATAACAAGTTTATCGGGTCATGGCAAATTAGCAGTAGGTAAAGGACTAATGGATTTCTATCCTACTGGTGGTCGGTTGTGGTTTAAAGGTGAAAACATAACGGAATTAAGTTGCCGGGACCGGTTTAGAAAAGGTATTTCTGTGCTGTGCGAGGATAGGAAAGAAGTAGGATTGTTACTGGAACACAGCATCAAGGATAATATTGGATTTACTGCGAATCAAGTATTTCATCAATACAAAAAATATCCAAAATTAAAGATACTGAGTCCTTTAAATCAAAAGGCCCTAGCGCACAGTGTGGACTCCTATAAGTCTTTCCTAGACATTAAGTTTCAATCCATGAAGCAACCGGTTAAGCAGCTCAGTGGTGGAAATCAGCAGAAAGTCGCCTTGGCAAGGTGTTTGGCGACAGATCCTGAAGTACTTATCATATCAGAACCGACACGAGGAATTGATATTGCAGCGAAAGAAAAATTATTAGACTATTTAAGAATTATCAATGAGAAGAATAATGTTACGTTGATTATTGCTTCGAGCGAACTTGAGGAATTGCAACGACTATGTGATAGGATTGTTGTTTTGTCAGAAGGGAAGTGTCAGGCAGTACTGCCGCCAACAGCGAATAGCGGAGAATTTGGCCTTGCTCTGTCTGGTATTGGAGGGGCAATAAATAATGATTAAAAAACATTTATATGTACTAAAATCACCACAATATGTTATCGGATTATTTTTGCTTGTTCTGGTCATTGTTGCAAGGAATATCGGTATGGATTTAGCAACGTTATTTAACGATTCATTAATAAAATTTTCGATGAACGGTATCTTTGTATTGAGTTTATTGCCCATGCTTAATTCGGGTATGGGGATGAATTTTGGAATGCCTGTTGGTGTTGTAGCTGGTCTCATTGGACTCTGTATTGCTGTCAATTACAACATTGTAGGAGTGAGTGGTATTATTGTTTCGATGGTGCTTGGATGTCTTGTAGCAGTGTTTTTTGGGATTGTTTATGGACGTATTTTACTAGGTGTTAGCGGTCGAGAAGAAATTGCCGGTACTTTTATAGGGTATTCATTTATTCCTATTATGAATTTCTTTTGGACCCTTGCACCATTTAGCAACAGGCAAATGTTGTATCCAATTGGTGGTAGTGGTCTTCGTCCCAGGATTGGTTTAAACGCCTACTTCGGAAAAGTTATCGACAACAGCCTCTATCTTTCGATTGGAGATATTGGGCTGCCGATGGGTATGTTGTTGGTCTATGTATTGATTGGTGGATTCCTTATTTTCTTTTATAGAACCAGTATTGGCAAAGCGATGCTGGCAGTCGGAGAGAATCCAAACTTTGCAAAAGCGTCTGGAATGGACTGTGATCGGTTAAAAAAAATATCTGTTTGCTTTTCACTTGCTTTAGGAGCGATTGGTATATGTGTATATGCCCAAAGTTTTGGGTTTATAGAATTATATGATGCACCGATGACAATAGCGTTTCCAGCGGTTTCAGCACTGCTAATCGGTGGTGCGACTGCCAACAAAGGAACTGTCCTTCAGGGTATAGTTGGGACTTACCTTTTTCAAAGTATTTATTTGCTCTCTGTACCTATCGCAAATGAATTGTTACTACCTGAAGTGTCAGAAATTATGCGTACAATAATCGCGAATGGCATAATTTTGTATGCGTTATTAATGAGTCATCAAAGGAGGAATCTTTATGGAGCGTCGCTATAAGGTGCCATTGCTATTCCTCTTTCTTATAGTGGGTGGTATTTTTTTATCAGGATTGAGTGTGAACTTTGTTCTGAATGGTGTGATTAATAGATTTATAAGAAATGGTATTATGGTTCTAGCGCTGATTGTTCCCATCAAGGCTGGAATGGGACTGAATTTTTCAGTCACTGTTGGTGCCATGTGTGCGCAAGTTGGTTATATAATGGCGCTGGCTTTAGGCTTGACATCCTTTAGCGGTAGCGCACTTGCACTTGTTGGCAGTTTAGTTCTTGCCGTGATTGTTGGTTGGCTTATTGGATTGGCCCTTAATCGTGTGCGAGGAAAAGAAATGATTGCAACAATGATTATTGGGCTACTTGCAAACGGGATTTATCAATTGATTTTTTTAACCTGTGTAGGAGACATTATTCCTGTTAGGAATACGTCAATTATCCTATCAAGGGGAATCGGTGTAAGAAACACCGTTGATCTTAAAGTGTTCAGAGGCCTGCTGGATAACTTAGGCGTTGTCACACTATTTGGTATACGGTTACCTCTTGTCATGATTGCTATCGTCATTTGTTTTGGCTGTTGTCTTTATTACTTATTGAACACGCCATTTGGACGAAAAATTAAGTGTGTCGGTGATAGTATCGAGAAAAGCCAGCAGGTAGGAATTTTCGCTGATAAGATTCGACTGAAATCCATGATTGTATCAACGGTCATAGCGGCGGTTGGTCACTTTGTTTACTTGCAAAACATAGGGATGTTGAATGTATATACAGGACATCTGAAACATGAAATATTTGCGAGTGCAGCACTAATGGCTGGTGGTGCTACAATCAAGGATGCAACAGTTAGACAGGGCTTCGTCGGATTAGTGTTGTTTCACGCTTTGTTCATCGTATCACCACAAGCTGGGCAAGCATTATTCAACAATCCGGCCTTAGGAGAATACTTTCGAAGTTTCGTTGCATACGGCACCATTGCCTTTGCATTGATCATAAATAGTGAGGATAAAAAGCGTGCAGATATTGCTCGTAAACCCATCGTTGAATACAGTGATGTAAATATGTAAAAATTTAAACATGAACATACTTGAATGCAGTGGTTGGAAGGTTTTCAACTATTGCATTTTTATTTTTTTGCAGTATGATATAGATAGAGGTAAATGGCATAAGCCATTATATAGACCGATGTGAATGGGGAGGAATATTTATGAAAAACAAAGTTTGGATTGAACGTGCTGTAGCTCAAAATTTCAAGGACTCAGAAGTACTTTTTAATTCTAAAAGAGGGGCTGAATTCTTAATGACTTGGTCGCTTCTGGAATCCAGATGTTTTGGCGGTTATATGACGAAGGATAAGATAAAAAATTATACTGCGAATTGTGTTAACTGTGACAACAATCTTGAAACCGCATTTACACATTTTCATAAAAGATATCAAGACGGTGACAAGCTACACAAATTATTGAACACAGAGCAAAATTGGTGGCTAGAAAATGTTTTGAGTAAATCTACTGAGGATGTATCAAGTGTTGAAAAAACAAGATTCATGTTATATGTCATTGACCGTTATAAAAATTACATGTTCGAGGAGAATCATGAACCAGCAAGATGGAGAAGCTTCGACAAAGAAGTTGACTTTTGTTTAAATGCGATGCAGGATATATATGATTATCAACAAAAACCGCTTTCAGAAACTGCAATCAACACACCAGTCAGCAATATGCCTTCAATTAGTTTGGTGTCTTATATTGCTCTGGAAGAAGAATCGCTTAGAAGAAAATAAAACAATATACATAGAATGAAAGAAAATGGTATAATACAGACTGAAGTTTATGACACGGTGTCAAAAATGATTGCAAACAACAGAAGGCTGTTGTAATGAGGAGAATACATGCAAAACTATAGAATGACCATTGCTTATGACGGTCGAAAATATACCGGATTCAGTAAGACGAAAAACAATGCAGAAAAAAGCGTTCAAGGAAAAATCGAAGCAATTTTATTAAAGTTATATGGTAGCGAAGTTGAAGTGATTGGCGCAGTCAACACAGATGCAGGGGTACATGCAAAAGAGCAAATCATTAATTTTGTAGCACCAAATGGTGAACAAAGTTCAAGAGATTTGAAGTTTTATGTAGACAAGTATCTACCGGACGATTTAATTGTCCTTGATGTTGAAGAAGCAGATGAGCGTTTTCACAGCCGTTACAACGTAAAGGCTGTTACCTATGAGTATAGATTGTGGAAGCGTAACGCTAGCCATCGTCCATTGTTTGATAGACAATACGTTAACTTCATGAGCCAGGTACTTGATGTAAACAAAATGCAACAAGCGGCAGGGGACTTGATCGGAGAACATGATTTCCTTGCGTTTACAACAAACAAGAAAACGAAAAAGTCTATTAAGGAAATCAAAGCCGTAGAAGTTAAAGAGACGAATAATGAAATTATCATTACAATGACTGCTACAGGATTTCTGCTAAATATGGAAAGAGTAATCGTTGGGACTTTGGTTCAAATTGGTCTAGGTCAATTGACGGTTAATGCAATCAGTAAAGGTATCAGAACCAGAGACATGGAAGAAGTAGGGCATAAAGCCAGTGCTGGTGCCTTGTCTTTGGTTAAAGTTGAATACTAATAAGTAAATAACGAAATGAACAGAAGCGACTTAAGGAGACTTAGGTCGCTTTTTTATTTGCCCATTGGTGCAAAGTAATCTATTGACGTAATACTACACAAGTGATATATTCTACATGTAGAATATAAAGTGTGGAGGAACATATGTCATTAAAACATGGAATATTAGGATTGTTAAATTATGGATCTATGACTGGCTATGAGCTGATGAAGGTATTTGAGGACTCATTGGTTTTCTTTTGGAAAGCACAGACCAGTCAGATTTATCGAGATCTTGACACAATAGAAAAGAAGGGTTGGGTAACATCAGAAATGGTTATCCAACAAGACAAACCAAATAAAAAGATATTTACGGTTACAGAGGAAGGTAAAAGTGAGTTTTTACGCTGGTTAAACGAACATTCGCCTCATAAAACCATGCAGTATAGAGATGAACTGACGATGCGGATGTACTTTAGTGCTGCGGGTGATAAGGAGAAACTAGTCGAGGAGTTAGAGTTATATGCTTCACTAAACAAAGAATTCTATTGTCGATTAGAGGGGATTGAAAAGACTATTGCTCATTATGCAGACAAAGTTGAGAATCCTCAGGAACCTCTTTATTGGCGAATGGCGATTATGCGTGGTCTCTTCAATGCTGAAGGTAATATTAAGTGGGTCAATGCATGTTTGAAGTTGCTAGAGGATGAAAGGGTGTTGTAAAATGGAACGAATTCTTGTACTCAATGGAAGTCCCAAGGGTGAAAATGGAAACACGGCTGTTCTCATCAATCGGTTTTTAGAAGGTTATCAGGAAGTAAACAAGGATGTTCAAATTGACAGGATTACACTGAAGAATGAAACGATTAATCGTTGTACAGGGTGTTACACTTGTTGGACAAAGACTCCTGGGAAATGTGTTTTTGGAGATGATATGACAAGCCTATTGGAGAAATATCTTTCGGCGGATGTAGTCGTATGGGCGACGCCACTATATCACTATGGTATGACGTCGATTCTAAAAACTTTTGTGGAACGGACATTGCCTTTATCGCAGCCTTATATTGTCGAAAATAATGGCAAGTTTAGTCATCCTAGTCGCTGGGGAGAGAAGAGGCATAAGAATGTACTGATTTCTAATTGTGGATTTCCAGAACATCATAATTTTGAAGTGATGAGACAATCTTTTGATCGTGTTGTCCATGGAAAAGTTGATGCGGAAATTCTGTGTGTCATGGGTGAACTTCTTTCTGTAAAGCCTCTAAAAGGAAAAATAGCCTGGTACTTAGATGCGGTGAAAAAAGCCGGTAACGATTTTGCGACGTCTTCAGTGATTACGCAATCAACAATAGCTACTTTGAGCAATCCTTTGGTCCCAGTTGAGTCATTTATAGAAATGGCGAACTTGAATTGGCAGGCAACTGGTGAAACACCGCCTGATTTAGCCAGTGCAATGGGTAGAACAGCTGACAATGCATCCGTCGACCATAAGGAGCAATGTCTTCCTGGTTATAGCTACTTGAAGCTTATGGCTATGACTTTCAATCCTGAAAATGCTAAAGATATGTCTGCGGTCTTAGAAATGTCCTTTACCGACATAGAAGAGAGTCATCAGTTTCATATAAAAGATGGAACCTGTGATTTAGTAAGGAGTCAACCGTTACCATATACAACGAGGATTGTAACAACGTTTAAAGTTTGGCAAGAGATTGCTGATGGGACTGTAGACGGTGCTCAGGCAATGATAGATGGGCTTTATCGGGTGGAAGGTGACATCAACTTCATGATGAAGATGGGTGACTTATTCGGAAGTGGGGAAGAAAATACTAGTGATGATACTGAAGGTCGACGCGAGGCGATTTTGGGTATCCCGGGGAACAAGTGGATGGGGATTTTATTTATTCCATGGATGCTGTCATGGATCGGTATTGGAATGAATACATTTGTTGGTATTTGGTTGCCACTTGTCCTTACAGCAGGAGTCATCATTTTGAAACGGAAACATAATCAATTGACACATTTTGAAAAAATGAGTGGTGTATATTTTGCTCTTTTGGCAACGATGACATTAGTGGGTATACCGGTTGTCGGTAGAAGTGGCATTTATTTAAATTACTTTGCCATTGCACTGATTTGGGGGAGTTCCTTACTGTCTGAAGATGTGGTGACTGCCGAGTATTCTAAATTTGAATTTGACGGCGATCCGAGCAATGTATTGTTCATAAAGACAAATGTGCACTTAACGCTATTTTGGACATTTATTTTTACATTACAAGGCGTTTTGGCAATGGGTTTAGATTATATGAATCTATTCCAGTTCGCACCATTACTTTATTTGCTAACCATTGGTGCCTTAAGAGTCACTCTGTGGTATTCAAGGTGGTATCCTGAGAATGTCATGCGTGGTGTATAAAGACACAAACTTATGAAAATATATATCTATATATATAAAGGGCTAAGATCAATGATGATCTTAGCCCTTTTAGTTATAACAATTCGATAATTGCTTCCAATTTTTCAGACAATACTTTTGCCAGTTCAAAATCGTAATTCTTTAAAGCCATCGCGATTTTCGTTTCGACTTCTTTTTTCTGCTGTTCGATTTGCAGGTAGTCTTTGTCGAAATAGTTTGCATAAATCATTTTTCGGAATTTACGCATACTCATTTTTCTTATTGTTTTATTCTCGATGATGAATACATAATCCATACTATTAACGATGGAGTAGTAGTCATGGGATATCATTAAAATAGCACCTTCGTAGTTGGAAATCGCTTTTTCAAGAGCAATTTGAGCATACGTGTCTAAGTGACTTGTTGGTTCGTCTAGCAGGAGTAAGTTTGCGTTGCTGACAGAAACTTTTGCAAGTTGCAAAATGTTCTTTTCTCCACCAGATAATACGCCTATCTTTTGACGGAGAACTTTTTCACCAAATCCATAACCTCTTAAATAGGTCCGAATGTCTTCTGTTGTTTTAAAACCTGCGTCAAAGAATTCTTGGAGTACGGTATTGGATTCATCTAGGACTTCGCCCTGTAGCTGTGACAGGTAAGCCAGCTCAATATCCTCATGCACCTTGATAGCGTCGTTTTGATTTTTGAATATTTCTCTTAAAAGCGTTGTCTTACCAGTACCGTTTGCACCGATGATGGCAACTTTGTCAGTTGAGCCGATGTCGAAATTGACATGTTCTAATAGGGATTCGTCAAAGGCCATATTAAGATCGTTCACTTCAAGAGCTGTGGTTTCTTCAATGATGTTTCTTGTCGTCAATCGAATATTTGGTTGCTTGATGTCAACAAAAGGCGCTTTGATCCTACGTGCTTGAAGACGTTCTTGTATCTTGACTCTTGCCTTTAATGCTCTACCTCTTGAGGCTTCGGTATTAAGGGATGCAATTTTTCTTAAATTATCAATAATCACTTGATTACGCTCAATTTCCTCATCATCAGCAACTGAAAGTTCCTGAAGCTCGATTTTTTCCAGAAGTAATGAGAAATTGTACTCTACATAGCCACCATCAAATTCCTGAAGTTCCATGTTTTCAAGGTGGATGATTTTGTTGAAACAATTGTTCAATAAATATCTGTTATGCGTAACGATAAGCACCATGCCTTTATGGGAATTGATCAAGTGCTTAAGTGAGTTTAGGTTGTCAAAATCCAAGAATACATCTGGCTCATCCATAATCATGAGTTCGGGGGCGTGGAGCATCTCTTTAATAACTTGAATTAGTTTAAATTCGCCACCGCTTAATTCTGCTATAATCGAGTTCTTGTGGTTGCCCAAATCCGCTAGACCTAGTTTTTTATTGATGTTGTTTTCAAAATTATCCCCATCAATGGCGTTGAATGCATCAAGGGTTTCTTGATATTCTTCTAATAATGGTTCAATATCCGTCGCTGTTTCCATGGCTGTACAAACAGCTGTTATTTGGTTTTGTAATTGGATGAATTCTTCGGCAATATAGTCAAATACCGTTGTCGCTTTAAAGTTATCCATTTGTGTAAATTGGCTGACATAACCTATTCGACAGTTTGGATCCATTTCTAGTGTGCCATCATACATGTAGTTGTCTGGATTCATTAAAATGTCGATTAGTGTACTTTTACCACTACCGCTTGTACCAATAAGAGCACAGTGATTACCAGTTTCCAATGTAAATGAAATTTTATTAAATAAGTCCTTTTGTGGAAACATATAGGACATGTTTTCTACTTTTATCATTTGTTTACCTCGCTATTATATAAGAGCTTCTTAAATGAGCTCACCAGTTTTAAATCATATCATTTTTTGAGGAAGATTTCAATTGGTTCATAGTTAATTAATTTGGTATTATTTAACTATACATAAGGAGGTAATCATTCATGAAAATAAGGAAACAACAAGCATTACTTTGGGGCACGACAATTATTGTGGTGATTTGCGGTATATTGATCAATAATTACACGATTAACAACAAAGAACTCAGGGTTGGAGAAATAGAAAGCTTCATGAACAGAATCTTTGCAACCAACTTGATTAACTCTGACTTTTCATATGGCCCGAATTGCTTTGATGTAACGATTGGTAAAAATGGCGTCATAGAGAATTTTGGTGTGTTGACAGTGGAAGATAAGAAGTTGGAAAAAATACGTTTCACTAAAGGTCAAGGATATAGAAACGCCGGCAGTGGTGGTCAGTACGCTTACGTGACGCAGAGAGGATATATGCCTTATACAGATGTTGAGTTAGAAGTGATTGAGTCGTTTGTAAAGCGCTGTATAGAGGAATTTACGCTAATTGCCGACATAGAACAATATGGGCGTCTCGAAATCAGATTGACGACTAGAGTAGCAGAAGATACATATAAAATAATAGAACCTGATTCGGAAAGCAGTGTATACATATATTCTAATGAAGAGGACTCTTTTACTGAAATGACTGGTATGTTGACAGTACCAGCAGGCTATTATCGATTTAGAATTTATCAGTTAAGTAAAGATGAAATTGCATTAAGCAAAAGTCCTGGTATGACCATTTATAAATCATTTGGCAGGTAAAAAGTATACGTTACAGTTACTAAATTTAGTTTTGGGGTATAAACACAAGTAATAGACAAGTAATAGACAAGTAATAGGGGGGAGGGTGTTGTTATGAGTAAGAAGTTAAAGCTCGTGGCATTATTTTTAATGCTTTTGTTGTTGAGTGGTTGTACGTCTGTTACTAAAATAGCTTTAATGACAAAACTTGAGAGTGGCTCCCTATATGGAATAAGTGAAGTTGATAGTGCAAAGTATTACTTGAAGAGTAATGGTATCGATAATATTGAAATTGTTCCCTATAATGACGGCTGGGATCCAGAACGTATAGAAAGCGTATACAATGAAATTAGAGAAGATGACATTGATATTATCATTGCGAGTCATCCGTCTTCTTGCGCATTGGAACTTTTAGATCTTATAAATAAAGAGGAAGATCCAGTCATCGTGTTTTTTACAGCTTCGACAACTGATCGTCTTTCGGGCGTTGATGATAGTATTTATAGAGTGATTCAAGACGTAGAGAAAGAGCAAAAGAGTATTGCAGAATATATTGCGACAGAAGAGTATAATGATTTATTGGTCGTTAGGGATACTGAGAACTATGGATACACAGAGCCTGCTGAAGAGTATTTTAAAAAATACTATATTGGTAATCTGAATGTAATTGATGTCCATGCATCCAAATTCAATTCTTCGGAGATAGAAGCAGTAATGCAGGATTATTCATTTGATGCGATTTATCTTCTAATAGGTGACTATCAGGCAAATGCAGGTGTGATTGCACAGGTGGCGGTTAAACTTAATAATGAAGTAGATATATATTATACACCATGGATGAAGACGCCTGACATTATTGACACTGCAGGCAATACCATTTATCAAAGTGTGATGCCTTCTCACTATCCTGCAAGGAATAAGGATGAAGAGGTAAATTCATATATTGAGGCCTACAAAAAAGAATATGATTACGTTCCGACGTTTGACAGTCTGAATGTATTTAAAGTGATGGAGGTTATCAACCAAAACATTATGCAAGGAAAGAGAGATCCAATTTCTATGAAGAAAAATATTGATAGTATCCGTTCTTATGAAACAAAGCTCGGACCTGTCAATTTTGATGAATTTGGTGATACGGAAACAGAACTTTTTTTCATTGATGATATAAAGAGGGAGTTTGAATGAAGACATTAAGGGGATTAACACTTACAATTGAAATGGTTGGTATTATAGTTATTGTCATTTGCTCATCAATTCTCTTACAAAACGTTAAGGCAGTGATCGTCAACGATGAAATAGAAGATCAGCGGTCGACTCTTGAAGAGATCAACTATTATTTGAACACGAGTTTAGATGAGAATATGAGGGAATTCATTAAAATATCCGAAGACCTGGAGCAAAATAAATCCGCTATAGATTTAGATATGTTTTCTGATATGTATTATATCGACGCTAATATGCGACTTGTAGAGATACTCACTAAAGATAAAGAGAGTTTGATATTTACTGGCTATGATGTGTCGGCTAGTAAGTTGGGGGCGTTTCTTGAAACGCTGGAAGCAGATACGCCTAAGATATCACCTATGATGCGCTCTTTAGAATTGGATACGATGAGTGTTTATGTCGGCTTGAAGACTGATAAGAACTATCTTGTTGGTAGAATTGGACTGGAAAAAATAATGAACTACTTGAAAATTAGTGCTCAGGGACAAGGCGCAATAATTGTCGTTGCATCCAATGATGGATACGTAATAGATAGCACTGATATTTCCCTTCCTTTTTATGTTGTACCAGAATTTGAATCAGATACTGCTTTTGAATTTGAAGATTATTTTTTATTTAAACAAAATAATGATTATTTAGGGGATGATTTATTGGTCTTGGTCCCTAAAACACATGTGTTGGAATTACTAGAGCGAATCAATGAGCAGCTTCCAATTTTCTTCGTTGCCATTATCATATTTGTGTTATTAAAAATTATTGCTCAAGAGTACTTAATTATTAAACCCTTGCAACGTCTTTCTTCAACTGTTGAGAGCTGGGAGGTTGAAGTGCAGCCGACTATGTCTTATAAGAATGTGTTGGATACAAAAGAAATCAAAGCGATTAGTAATCAATTCACAATAAAATCCGTTGAGATACAGGCTTATATTGAGGAACTAAATGGTGCCAATAGAGAACTTGAAATTTTAAACAAGGATCTTGAAATTGTTGTTGAAAATAGAACAAAAGAATTAACAGATGCCATTGGCAAACTTATTCAGTCTGAAAAACTTGCAGCTTTAAGTCATATTGTTGCGGGAGTAGCCCATGAAGTAAGCACACCTATTGGGGTTTGTGTAACAACTAATTCTTTTCTGAAAGGAGAATTAGAGAAACTCATTTCAACTTTTGAAAGCAATCAGATGAGCAAGCAATCATTGATGGATTTTCTTGTCAAACTGGACGAGAGTATTCGAATCATTGATAACAATTTAATTAGAACAGTTGATTTGGTTCAAAGTTTTAAACAGGTTGCTGTAGATCAAGTAAGTGATATGCATTACAAGTTTAGTATCAAGGAAAACATTGAAATGGTGGTCACTAGCTTAAAGCACGAGTATAAGAGATATAATGTGAAATTTAAGATCGATTGTTCAGATGCTTTATATTTGAGTGCATGTCCAGGTGAATTTTCTCAAATATTCACAAATTTCATTATGAATTCGCTTCACCACGGATTTAATAAAGAAGAGGATAATGAAATAGCAATTAAGTGTATTTGCGAGGATAAGAAGTTTATAGTTGAGTACTGGGATAATGGGATAGGTATCAGTGAAGGTAATATCCATAGAATTTTTGATCCTTTTTTTACGACGAATAGAAAATCTGGTAATAGCGGACTGGGAATGAATATTGTCTATAGCCTCGTCAACAGAATGTCAGGCAAGATAAGTTGTAAAAGCGGAGAAGGAAAAGGCGTTTATTTTAAAATAGAGATTCCTATAAGTGAGGACTTTAAAGTCTATTCCGAAGCAAACAATTGAGCATCAATCTCTTGAAACAAGTTCTAATCTGTGATAAATTGAAAGTTGCTAAATTACTAGCAACTTTTTTATTTGCCTTGCAAGGAGTGTTCTTGCAATATGTAATTTTTAAAAAATCAGGAGTTATTATAAATGAACAATAATAAAAGAGTGGCCTTTTACACTTTAGGCTGCAAAGTAAATCAATACGAAACAGAAGCCATGCAGGAACTTTTTATGAGTGATGGCTATGAAGTGGTGGCGCACAGTGAAAAAGCTGATGTCTATGTCATCAATACATGTACAGTAACGGCAACTGGCGATAAAAAATCTCGTCAGTTTATCAGACGTTCCAAGCGTTTAAATCCCGATGCATTAATAGCTGTTGTTGGCTGTTATTCACAAATTTCACCGGATGAAGTGGAATCTATTGAAGGCGTCAACTTGGTCCTTGGGACAAATAATCGTAAAGAGATTGTCAATTATCTGAATGCCCTTGATGAAGATGGCCATATGAATAAGGTCGAAGATATCATGGCAGTCAATACATTTGAAGAAATGCAGATAGATGCTGTAAAGGATAAAACAAGAGCTTTTCTTAAGATTCAAGAAGGGTGTAATCAATACTGTACCTACTGTATCATTCCTTATGCAAGAGGGAAAGTTAGAAGTCGCGCCCTTAATAACATTATTGATGAAGTGAAACGACTTGCTCAAAATGGGTTTAAGGAAATTGTGTTGACGGGGATTCACTTGGGATCTTACGGACTTGATCTTGAAGAGGAAAGTTTGATTGAGGCTATTGAAGCAACGAGTGCTGTAGATGGGATTGAGCGCGTACGTATTGGATCGCTGGAACCAAGAAGTATTACAGATGAATTTTTAAGTCGTGTGTCTTCTATTAAAGAATTCTGTCCGCATTTTCATTTGTCTCTACAAAGTGGATCGGATACAGTATTAAAAAGAATGAAACGTCGTTATACCGCTGATGAGTACTATGCGTCGGTTGTAAAGATCAGAGAAGTATTTCCAGAAGCGTCATTGACCACAGATATCATCGTTGGCTTCCCTGCGGAAACGGATGAAGAGTTTGAAGAAACGTTTGGCTTCGTTCAAAAGGTAGATTTCCATCAAATTCATGTCTTTAAGTATTCGATTAGAGAAGGTACACCTGCCGCTCTTATGCCACAGGTTGATGGTGGGAAAAAAGATGTCCGTTCACAGCGATTAATCGAAAAAGCCGAAGCCATGGAACAAAATTTTCTAGAAGGTTTTATTGGAAACACCATAGATGTATTATTTGAAACTTATGAGAACTTTAAAGCGACAGGTCACACGAAACATTATATCAATGTAACTGTTTCTTCAGGCGTTGACATGAGTGGCCAAATAAAATCAGTTAAAATTACAGCTGTTGACGGTAAAAAACTTGTCGGTCAGTTGATTTAATAGTAAAATAACTTATACAGTGTAATATCAAGGGGTCCGGTAGGGTCCCTTTTAATATTTAAGGTTGTTCACAACTTAATTTAGAAGTTAAAATAAGTTGTGAAAAATTATTAAGTGGGTATACAACCAGTTGGGAGGAAAAATAAATGATTCATATTTTCGGACATAAAAACCCAGATACAGATTCAATTGTATCGGCACTAGCATTATCACATTTAAAACAACAACAAGGTATAACGTGTACGCCTTATAGACTTGGTGACGTTAATAAGGAATCTCAGTTTGTAATAGATCGATTTGGTTTTAAGGCGCCAAATTTACTGAAGAGTGTCAAGCCTGTGGTACAAGATCTTAATTATGATAGGCCACCAGCAATAAAACCAACGGACTCTATATTATACGCTTACAAATTGATGCATGAAACAAAATCTAAAATTCTCGCGATAACAGATGAGGATAGACGTCTATCTGGTGTTATCACGATGAAAGATATTGCCATGTCGTTTATAGATGGCGTCTATAATAAAGTAAATACATCTCTTGAGAATATGAACAGTGTTCTTGAGGGGGATGTATTCAATAGAGGACGCTTAGATATCAAGGGACGTATAGCCATTGCAGCATATTATCAGGATACGCTTTTTGAAGGGGATTATTTTGATGAGAATACAATATTAGTCGTTGGAAATCGCTACGATATTATTGAGTATGGCTTGCAGAAGAACGTCTGCCTTCTTATAATCACCGGTGGAAAAGAACTGAGTGAGGAAATTGAGGAAAAGATTAAAAACAGTAATGTTTCTGTAATCAGAACGAATTACGACACGTATAAAACGAGCCAGTATATTTTACAAGCGAATATGGTTGAAACGATTATGGCCACAGACCAGTTGATTAAATTTTATGAGGATGATTTGGTTGATGAAATCAAAGAGACTTTACTTACAAGTCGTCATTCGAATTTTCCGGTTGTGGATCTTCATAGCCGCTATCAAGGATTTATGGGCCGCCGACACATGTTAAAGCCGAATAGAAAGAAAGTGATGCTTGTTGACCATAATGAATACAGACAAAGTATAGAGGGGCTTGTAGAGGCTGAAATAGTGGAAATCATCGACCATCATAAAATTGGTGATATTTCGACAAAGCAACCTGTAACCTTTATTAACAGCCCTGTTGGAAGTACCAGCACCATTATTTATCATCAATATCTAATCAATGGTATGGAAGTCAAAAAAAGCATGGCAGGTCTCTTGCTCTCTGGGATTCTATCAGACACATTAAATTTGAAATCGCCAACGACGACAAATCAAGATCGTCAAGCTGTTCGTGCGTTAAATGAGATATGTGATTTAGATATTGAAGAATTCTTTAGAGAAATGTTCAAAGCCGGTACATCATTAGAAGGTATTAATGAAGAAGAGATATTCTACAAGGACTTTAAGGAATTTGGCAATGAAGGCTCTATGATTGGGGTTTCTCAAGTATATACATTGGACATTGAAGATGTTAAAAAGAGACAGGATAAGATTATGGATGTACTAAAAAGAGCTCATCAAATGAATAAATATGATGTGACCTTGCTTCTGGTAACGGATGTTTCTCGTAGTGGATCCTATTTATACTTTGAATCATCATTGCCTGGTGTCATGCCAATGATATTCGATCGTCCAATTAATCAAGGGATATTTATCGAAGAATTGGTATCAAGAAAGAAACAAGTCATACCAAAAGTTTTTGACGCCATCGATAACCATAAAAAAACATAGTCCGTTATAAAAATAACGCAAAAATTTTATGATTTTTTTGACTAAAGGACCTGTTAAATAAATCAAAAAATGATATAATAAATAGAACGAAAAGGAGGTGTAAGCATGAGTGATTGTATCTTTTGTAAAATAATAAGCAAAGAGATTCCCGCAAATGTTATTTATGAAGACGAAAAAATTCTAGCATTTCATGACTTAAGTCCGGTTGCACCTCAACATGTTTTAATTATTCCAAAAGTTCACATTGATAATATGAACGGTATTACAGAGGAATCTGGTGAAGTTGTAGCTCACATTTTCACTAAGGTGAAAGAGATCTCAAAGCAGCTCGGAATCAACGATTCAGGATATCGCATTGTCAGCAACTGCGGGGTTGAAGGTGGTCAAACTGTTGGCCATTTACATTTCCATTTAGCAGGAGGAAGACAAATGCAATGGCCACCAGGTTAAAAACCGTTGCAATTTATTTTTATTTGATGTATAATGTTTTAGTATTCTGTGTATTCCTCTTCATAGTGCAAGTGTGTACTAGTGCAGAATACAAGTTATAACACGAGGGGAGGGAATCAAATGTCAGGTATTAAAGTAGGTGCTAACGAAACTATCGATAGCGCATTAAGAAGATTTAAGAGAGAAACAGCTAAGTCAGGCGTTATGGCTGAAATCAAGAAAAGAAAGCATTACGAGAAGCCTAGTGTTAAGCGTAAGAAGAAATCTGAAGCTGCTAGAAGAAAGAACAAGAAGAAAGCATTCTAATTAATTCTAAAACGAGGTGAGGCAAATGTCTCTTAAAGATCAATTAATGGTCGATCTTAAAGCTGCTATGAAAGAGAAAGATGCCGTTAAGAAGGCATGCGTTACAATGTTAAGAGCTGCTGTTAAACAAGTAGAAATTGACGAACGTATTGAACTTACTGATGAGCAAATCGTAGATATCGTAGCGAAGCAAATAAAGCAAAAAAAAGGTGCTATTGAAGAATTTTCAAAAGGCGATCGTCAAGATTTAGTAGACGAAGCGCAAGCTGAAATCGATTTCTTAATGTCTTATCTTCCTGAGCAATTGAGCGAAGAAGAAGTAAAGGCATTAGTAGAAGCGACTATATCTGAAATGGGTGCAAGCTCAATGAAAGATATGGGTAAAGTTATGGGTGCGATGAAAGCTAAAACAGCTGGTCGTGCAGATAGCAAAATAGTATCCGATTTAGTAAAAGCTTTATTAAAGTAATCAATAGAAGCTGTCTAGAAATAGGCAGCTTTTGTACGTTTTTTGAGAAGTTTCCATTACATAGGCGGTCATCAAAATAAGCTGAATTTTAAAATGTGAAAAAAATCACATAATTTAACACGATTCCTATTTAAACGTGTTTATATGATTATTTTTAATGGTATAATACATACGTGAGGACGAATGCATATTTAAGGGGGATATTATATGGAGACAGAAAAGCTGGGTATACCAGTGAAGTACCAGATCCGTACGCGGATACTGGGTGCTATTGTTGCGCTTACTTTACTGGTGATATTGATTACAACAGGTGTGTTTTATCAAAGAAGTTATTCGATGGTGCTGGACAATATGAGCAGCAAGGCACTGTTGATTGCGAACAAGGTTGCGGGTGATGTCAGTACTGAAATTTTGGATGAACTTCGATCTTCAGAGGATATGGACAGCAAGGAATTCAACGAGTTGGGTTATTATCTTTCGGAGCGGTTGAAGATTACAGGGTCTCGTTACCTATATATTTTAAGACTGGATGAAAGTGGTCAAATGGTGACCGTTGTTGAAGGCGAGGAATACAGTTACGAGAAAGAAGAGCAAACAGAAATAAATGAGCCGGTCGAGACGGTTTACGAAGGTTATGAAATAGCTTTTTCTGGCCAAGCCAACAAGGAAGAAGAGATGACGATTGATGAAGATGGCATCCTGATTTCTGCATATGCACCGATTAAAGAGGGCAATAAAGTTGTTGCTGTTGTCGGTGTGGATTATGACATGACAAATGAATATAACGCTTTTAAGGATTTTAAACAGATTATTATTTTAGTAGCCGCTTTTCTTATTGTAGTGGCCATTTTATTGAGTAGCTATATTGCTTCTAAAATTTCAACAGGTATTGTTCAATTGGCTCAATCGTCAAAAATTGTGGCTGACGGCGACTTTAGGCCTGTCGATATTGACAGCAGCAATAAATCGGAACTAGGCTATTTAACTAATTCGTATGTATCTATGGTTGGTAATATGAACAAGCTGATTCTCGAAATCAAGGAAGCTGTGAATGTCTTGGAAAATACGTCTACATCCTTGAATGGTTCAGCAAGTGAATTGTCTAATTCAGGTGAGGAAATTGCAACAGCCATTGGAGAATTGGCAATAGGTGCTGAAGAACAGGCAAAAGAGGCTGTCAGAAGTACGGAATCTGTAGGGGAACTATCAAACGTTCTTGGTGATCTAATTGTGAAGTTAGAGACAACAGGCAATAGTGCCTTGGATATGCGCAATGATAACAACGAAGGTCTGTCGTCGATTGAAACTTTAAGCAAAACTTTCGATGCCGATGCAAAAATGCGTGATGAAGTGAGTGGTGTGATAAAAACCCTTTCGCTAAAATCCAATGCGATTGGTGAAATTGCACAGACGATTGATTCCATATCGGAACAGACAAATCTACTTGCGTTAAATGCGGCTATAGAAGCAGCAAGAGCTGGCGAACATGGTAGAGGTTTTGCTGTCGTTGCTGAAGAAGTTAGAAAATTAGCGGTCCAATCATCTGAATCGACGGATGTTATCCGAGGGACGATTGAGGAAATCACCAACATTATTGAACGTATTGATGTTTCTATGGATGAATCAAATGCACTGTCTAAGGACTCAATGGCTCAAATGGGTGATACCAAATCCCTATTTGTGAATATCAGTAAATCTATCGAACAAGTCGTTTATCAACTAGCTGAAATGCAATCCGATATTGATAAGATCAAAGAAACTGAAATGGTTGTATCAAATGCGATGCAAAGTATTACAGCTATTTCTGAGGAGTCATCTGCGGCGACAGAAGAAATTGCCGCATCAGCAGATGAGGAGTCAAATCATATTGCTGCGGTTGCAAAATCGACGGAAGATCTTAATGAGTTAATCACAAATTTACATGAATCCATCAAACCATATCGTGTATAAATAATTTTAAGGTAGCAGACATAGACTGCTACCTTTTTATATGCCATAAAATGTATACCTACCAAATACTTAATGTTATAATAAAAGTAGTTTGTGTATAAGGAGGGTTTAGGCAAAAATGACATTTGAAAGACGCATTATGATAGACGATCAAGATATACTGCACAAGTTGTTTGGAACCCTTGATCAAAATATAAAAGTGATTATGGATACCTTTCCAGTGAAAATTGCTTCTCGTGATAATGAAGTCATTATTATCAGTGATGATAATGATATTGTTGGCCTTGTTGAAACGCTTGTCGTCAGTTTGATGGAAACAATTATGACGGGCAATCTGATTGATGAGCAAAAATTGGATTATTACATTAATTCTGTTCAAGAAGGGGATATATCAAAAGTTGCAGAATTGAATGATGAAATTATTGTTGTCACCTCAAGAGGAAAGTTTGTTAAGTCTAAAACACTGGGTCAAAAGAAATATTACAAGTCGATTTTGAATAACGATGTGACCTTTGGGATAGGACCTGCCGGTACAGGTAAAACTTATTTGGCGGTGGCGATGGCTGTACGTGCCTTCAAGAATAATGAAGTCAGTAGAATAGTTATAACGCGACCCGCAGTCGAAGCAGGAGAAAGCTTAGGCTTTTTACCAGGTGATTTACAAGACAAGGTTGATCCATATTTAAGACCTTTGTATGACGCCTTGTATGATATTCTTGGTGCAGAAACATATATGAAGTATAAAGAAAGAGGACTTATAGAAGTTGCACCTCTCGCATATATGAGGGGGCGAACACTTGATAATTCCTTTATAATTCTAGATGAAGCTCAAAATACCACAAAGGAGCAAATGAAAATGTTCCTGACGCGATTTGGATTTGGGTCCAAAGTTGTCGTCAACGGTGATGCGACACAGGTGGATTTGCCTGGCGGTAAAAAGTCTGGGTTAAAAGACGCAGTTGAAATACTTAGGGATGTCGAGGGCATTGCGATGGTAGAATTGACGCACCGAGATGTTGTACGACATCGACTGGTGAAAAAAATCATCGAGTGTTACGAACAGAGAGATAAGAAAAATGCTTTTCATGACAAACAGAGACAGGAACATAAAAATCAACATAAAAAATAGGAGGCACAACATAAAATGATAGAAGTGAATTATATAAACGATCAGGATAAGTATCCAATACCAGAGGAAATGGAACCATTACTGGAAAATTTAATGATGCGAGTTGTTGAACATGAAGGGTTGGAGAAGTTTTGTGAAGTAAGTGTTTTATTTGTAGATAACGAAAAGATCCGCGTGATGAACCGTGATTATAGAGGCAAAGATACAGCAACCGACGTTCTTTCTTTTCCTCAGTACGAAGACGTCATCACAGAATCGGAAAAAGAAGTCCATGTGCTTCTTGGAGATATTGTTATTTCACTTGAAAAAGCGATGGAACAAGCTGAAGAATTCGGACACTCTTTGACAAGGGAACTTTGTTATTTGACTGTTCATTCTATGTTCCACTTATTTGGCTATGACCATATGAACGACGATGAAAAGAAAGTAATGCGTGAACGCGAGGAAAAAGTGCTGACAGATGCAGGAATAACAAGGGAGTAGGAGATAAAATGAGAAACTTAAAGAAAATAATTCTTTTTAGTGTTATAATAGGGATGCTGTCTTTTCTTGGCGGTTGTGGATCAAGCGGTAGTGAATTGCCAAGTGAACCAGTCGAAAATGAGACGACAAAGACAGTAGAAGTTATAGAAATTGAATTGCCGGAAGATGAATTGACAATGGATGATGTTGGGGGTGGGTACGATGAAGAAGACTTATTGCCACCAGATGAACCAGTTGATTTAGAAGGGAAGGCAAAAGCTCCTTTGACAGGTGTGTATGTCGCAGAGGAGACGATTGGTCAAAGACCGATTGTAGCAATGCTTGATAACCACTATGGGGCACGTCCTCAAGCAGGCTTGAAAGATGCTGAAATAGTTTATGAAATCTTGGCTGAAGGAAACATTACAAGGTATATGGCTGTGTTCCAAACATCTTTACCAGAAAACTTGGGGCCGATCCGAAGCGCGAGACCATATTATATAACAAGAGCACTTGAATACGATCCTTACTACGTTCACGTAGGTGGTTCAGAGCAGGCGAAAAAAGATATAAAGTCTTTAAATATGGCAGATATTGATGGGTTGAGTAGTGGAAGTAACGTATTCTGGCGAACAAAGCATAAACGAATTCCACATAATATGTACTCAAATGCAACAGCTATTATTAAAGAAGGTAATAGAAAAGGATACCGTACAGAAGTAACTTTTGAGACACCTCAATTTAATGAAGTGGCAACGACTATTGAAGGTGTGTCATGTACAGAACTGGATATTATTTATTTGCAACCGACAAATAGAGATAAAACTGGTTACCACGTTGGATTTACGTATAATGAAGAAACGATGTTATATGAAAGATTTGTAAACGGCAAACCATATAGTGATGAGATTGATGGAACGCCGCTGACAACAACGAATGTAATCATTCAGTATGCAACGCATAAAGTACTTGATAATGAAGGTCGCTTAGCGGTTGGCTTTATTGGTGACGGTAAAGGGCATTATATTTCATCTGGAAAGAAAATGCCGATTACTTGGGAAAAGAAGGACAGACGTGGGATGACACGTTACTATGATGAGACTGGATCAGAAATTAAATTCAATCCAGGAAAAACATGGGTTCAAGTTGTTCCTTTAAAGCGTATGGACGACCAAAATTGGGTAACTTTTAAATCAGAGGAGAGCGTTGCTGAATAAAGGAGTGGAAATATGGATTATCAAAAATTGGTAGAGATGGCTTACGAGGCAATGGAAAAAGCATATGTGCCATACTCTAATTTTAATGTAGGCGCAGCACTACTGACAAAATCAGGAAAAGTTTTTACTGGGTGTAATGTAGAATGTGCTTCATACGGAGCGACAAACTGTGCAGAAAGAACAGCAATTTTCAAAGCTGTTTCTGAAGGTGAACAAGAATTCGCTGCAATAGCAATAGTAAGTAGAACGATGGATATCACATATCCTTGTGGGATATGTAGGCAGGTTATTTCGGAATTCGCTGATGGTGATATGGATATTGTTTTGGCAAAAGGTAAAGAGTATAAAGTCTTTAAATTGTCAGAAATGATGCCTTATTCATTTGATAAAAGCGAATTGGATAAATAGGAGGAATCAAATTGGAATATAAATCAGGATTTGTCACGATTATTGGTAGACCCAATGTTGGGAAATCGACGTTAACAAATGACATTTTAGGTGAAAAAATTGCCATAATGTCCGATAAGCCACAAACGACAAGAAATAAAATACATGCAATCTATAATACAGATGATGCACAAATTATTTTTATTGACACACCAGGTATTCACAAGCCAAAAAATAAATTGGGTGAGTACATGGTTTCATCAGCTACGGACACGTTAAATGAAGTTGATGTTGTCGTTTATATGGTAGATGAATCAAAAGAAATCGGACCTGGGGATAAATATATTTTAGAGTCACTAAGAGGGGTGAAAACACCTGTTATTTTGGCGATTAATAAAATCGATTTGTTATCACCAGATGAATATAAGAGTTTATTTGATCAATATAGCGAATATGAATTCTTAAATTTTGTGATGGGTATTTCAGCTTCGGAAAAAATGAATGTTGACGCGTTATTAAAGAAGATCACTGACCTTTTACCTGAGGGACCAATGTTATATCCAGATGATATGATTACGGATCAACCAGAACGTGTCATTGTATCTGAGATTATTAGAGAAAAAATATTACACTACATCGATGATGAGATTCCTCATGGAGTAGCTGTTGAAATTGAAAGAATGAAAAAGAGAAATGGTAAAGATATGATTGATATCAGTGCCACAATTGTTTGTGAAAGAAAAAGTCATAAGGGAATCATTATTGGAAAAGGCGGACGTAAGCTTAAAGGGATTGGTAAATCATCTCGTGAAGATATCGAACGTTTATTGGGTTCCCGCGTATTTTTAGAGCTTTTTGTCAAAGTGAGAGAAGGCTGGCGCGATGACGACAATATGCTAAAAGGATTTGGATATAGAAAATAATCCTTCTGGCAAATAATACGGGAGGTTGGACATGGACAAAATAGATGATGAACTAAGAGTGGAAGTCTTAGAAAATATGGAAGACTTTCTTCTTCAAAATGACGACGAAAAAATCAGAGAATTTATCGAGAGTGTTCACCCCGCCGATATTGCAGAAGTTCTAGTAGATTTAGAAGATGATGATCAGATAAGATTATTTACGCTGTTGCCATGGGATATGGCGACAGATGTTTTAGAAGATATTAATTCGGAAACATTCAGTAGATTGATAAGAGCATTGCCAATTGAGCAAAAAGTTATTGTCTTAGATATGATGTCTTCAGATGACATGGTTGATAAACTGGGTGAATTAAGTGAAATCAGACAGATGGAAATCATGTCATTCCTTAACGACGAGGATGCTGATGATGTAAAGGCTTTATTGGTTTACGATGAAGATACAGCCGGTGGTATCATGACAAAGGACTATATTTCAGTCCTGCAAGATATTACTTGTTTTGAAGCGATTGATGTCCTGAGAGAAGAGGCACCTGACGCAGAGACGATTTATTATGTGTTTGTTACAGATCATCAGGGGCATCTTGTAGGTGTTATTTCACTGAGAGAATTAATCGTATCAAAACCGGATCAACTCATCGAAGAAATAATGAGTCCCAATATTATTTCTGTAAATGTTAATGAAGACCAGGAAGAAGTAGCCAAAGACGTATCTAAATACGACTTACTCGCTATTCCAGTTGTTGATGACGAAGACACCCTACTTGGGATCATCACTGTCGATGACGTTATCGACGTTATTGAAGATGAGGCAACAGAAGATATCTTGAAATTCGTTGGTTCTTCTGAATTGGAAGATTACGATGATGAAGGTCTTGGAACAAAAATTATCACATCCGTACGATCGAGATTGCCTTGGTTGATTGTCACTGTTTTTGGTGGATTGTTGTCAGCTTCGGTTATCAGCGGATTTCAAAGTGCATTATCGGCAAATGCAACATTGGCCCTTTTCATCCCCTTATTGGCTGGTATGGGAGGGAATGTTGGAACACAGTCCTCAACACTGACCGTAAGAAATATTGCTACGGGTAATATTGATTCTGGTGATGTATTGAAGACTTTGGTACATGAAATATTTGTAGGGTTTTTAGTAGGATTGGCATGTAGTACACTCGTTGCGATTATTGTTTTATTTTTAGAAAACAATAATTACTTAATGTGTATGATTGTTGGGCTTGCAATGTGGGCGAACATGATTACAGCTGCTACAATTGGAACACTTGTGCCTTTAACGTTTAAACGAATCGGCATTGATCCAGCGGTGGCATCGGCACCATTTATAACAACGACGATTGATATTATCGGTCTTTCGATTTACTTTACCCTTGCAACGGTACTGATGACAAACTTAGGATAAGAATATGAGATTAGTGACTAGCGGGATTGTACTTAAAACAGTAAAATTATCGGATTCAGATGTACTTATAACAATTTTTTCAGATAAACACGGAAAAATCACTGCAGTTGCAAAAGGTGCTAGGAGTGCGAAGTCCAAATTAAATGCATCCTCACAACTATTTGTGCATGGTGAGTATAGCTTGTCCATGGGATCAAAGTGGAATTATGTAAATGCTGTAGAAGTTCACGATTCCTATTATTCCATCAGAGAGGACTTAGAAAAATTAACTTATGCCTCTTATTTTATGGAATTGACTAGTTTTGTCTTACCAGAAAACACGGCAAACTTAAAATTGTTTTCGACACTTAAAAATGCATTGGAGTGTCTAAAAGAAAATAAATGCAATGGAAAATTCCTGAAAATCATCTATGAGCTGAAATGCCTAGATATATTAGGATACAGACCTGAGACAACACGGTGTATAGAATGTGGTGCGACAGCGAATCTACATTTTATCAGTGTTGAAGAAGGCGGCGTACTCTGTGAGAACTGTGCGCAAAATATGAACAAAGGATTAAAAATTGGTAAAAAATTAGCCAGATTAATGACTTTGCTCTTAAATGAAGATACAATAAAACTGTGCCAATTAGAAATTAATGATTTTTATGTAGAAAAAATGGATATATTACTTAATAGTTATTTAAAGCATCATGTCGGAGTAAAACGTTTTAAAAGTATTGAATTTTTAGATACTATAAATTTCTTAAAGGAGTGATTAGATGAGTATTACATTAGAGCAAATTGATGAGGTTATTAACAGAACGGGTGCAACATACCATCAAGCGAAGGAAGCTTTACAATTTTCTGAGGGTGACGTTGTTGAAGCAATTATCTATATTGAAACATTGAAAAAAGATAGTGGTGCAGCAGAAAGACCTTATGTAAATGGCGAAGAGATTATTGGCTTGCTTAAGGATATGATCAAAAAAGGGAATGTTACGAGAATTACTCTTGAAAAGAACAACAAAGTTGTTGTTGATATTCCAATTTTGGCGGGTTTAGTAGGCGCGTTAATCTTTACACCGGCGACAGTTGCTTCAATTCTTGCAGCGTTAATTGCAGGCTGTGACCTAAAAATCATCAAAGACGACGGTGAAATTATCGATGTAAAGGAATATACAGAGCATAAAGTGGATAGCGTTAAGGATAAATTTGCTAAAGAAAAAGCAAAGTATAGCCACGATGTTGAAGAAGATTTTCTAGATGAAGAAGATTTTGAAGAAGAAGATGCTTTGATTCTTGACGAAGAAGTTAATGAAGAACCTTTGGTAGTTGAAGAAGAAGTAGCAGAAGAAACTGAAGAAAACATAGAAACTGAGAAAAAAACTGATGAGTGGTCTTGATTAAACAGCCATTCTTGAGTATAATAAGTTATAATTTTAAATGATGCGTTGAAGAAGAGTAGTAGTGAATAGGCATAATTGTAGAGAGTTGACGGTTGGTGAAAGTCGACATTATGTATTTGCGAAGGTACTTTGGAGCTATTGAATAAAGAGGACCTTTCGGTCAAAAAGGGTGGAACCGCGGAAGTAACCTTTCGTCCCTTTATGGGACGAAGGGTTCTAGTTTGTTTTTGAGAACCTTTCGTCCTAAAAAACAGACGAGGAGGAAATAATAATGAGTAATGTAACAATGGAAAAAATCGTATCGTTAGCAAAATCTAGAGGATTTGTATTTCCGGGATCAGAGATTTACGATGGTCTTGCGAATTCATGGGATTACGGTCCGTTAGGGGTTGAGTTAAAGAATAACGTAAAGAAGGCTTGGTGGAAGAAGTTCGTTCAAGAATCACCACATAATGTTGGTCTTGACTGTGCAATCTTAATGAATCCTAGAACGTGGGAAGCTTCAGGTCATTTAGGTGGTTTCTCGGATCCGTTAATGGATTGTAAAGATTGTAAGACGCGTTACAGAGCAGATAAATTGATTGAAGATTTTTATGCTGCAAATGATCAAGAAGGTGAAATTGTTGACGGATGGTCAAATGAGAGAATGGAAACATTTATTGCTGAAAACGGCATCAAGTGTCCAAACTGTGGCAAAATCAACTTCACGAGTATTCGCCAGTTCAACTTGATGTTTAAGACATTCCAAGGGGTAACTGAAGATACAAGCACAGAAATTTACTTAAGACCAGAAACAGCTCAAGGAATTTTCGTAAACTTTAAGAATGTTCAAAGAACTGCAAGAAAGAAAATACCATTTGGGATTGCTCAAGTTGGTAAATCATTCAGAAATGAAATCACACCTGGTAACTTTATCTTCAGAGTTCGTGAATTTGAGCAAATGGAATTAGAATTCTTCTGTGAGCCTGGTAAAGACCTAGAATGGTATGCTTTCTGGAAAGAATATTGTATGAACTGGTTATTAAACCTAGGCATTGAAAAAGACAGTGTTAAGTTTAGAGACCATAGCGAAGATGAATTATCTCACTACTCAAATGCGACAACAGATATCGAATTCAAATTCCCGTTTGGTTGGGGTGAATTATGGGGTATTGCAGATAGAACAGATTATGACTTGAAGCAACACATGGAATTCTCGGGTAAGGATTTAAGATACCAAGATCCAATTACAAATGAGAAGTACGTACCGTATTGTATCGAACCTTCTTTAGGGGCAGATCGTGTAACGTTGGCATTTTTAATTAATGCATACGAAGAAGAGCAATTAGAAGATGGTCAGTCAAGAGTTGTGATGCGTTTCCATCCAGCGTTGGCACCGTTTAAAGCATGTGTCTTACCACTAAGCAAGAAATTATCTGAAGAAGCATTAGAGGTATTTGGTGACTTGGCAAAACATTATAATGTAGAATTTGATGATGCTGGTTCAATTGGTAAACGTTATAGAAGAAACGATGAAATTGGTACACCATTCTGTATTACTTATGACTTTGAGTCTAAGGAAGATGGATGTGTAACGGTTCGTCATAGAGATACGATGGAACAAGAACGCGTTAAAATCGAAGATCTTGTGAAGTATATCGGTGATGCTCTAGTATTCTAGTAAATAATTAAGAAGCTTCTTACAAACAATGGTTTTGTGATGAAGCTTCTTTTTTTGGTATAATTGTAGTAATAATAAGTAAAGTGGTTGATAAAATGACAGAAATGATAGCGATTGAAAAAATAAATTCCATACGTAGTCGAATGCAAGGGAACAATAGTGAAATTGCAGCTCTTGTCGACGAATTTGTTGATGGTGGTATAACAAGTGAATCTGCTGACTACCATATGGCTGTAAATGCGATGATTTCAGGTTACATGTGGTGTGAAGGACGTACGGATGAAGGTATGCACTACCTTGAAAGAGCTAAAAAATTCTCAGAATATGCAATTGATAAGGAATCCTTAGTGGACGTCTACGTTCAGGCTGGTAACTATGAGTATTTAGTTGATAACTATAGCGAAGCTGGCAATTGGTATTTTAAGGCCATTGAATTGTCTGAGTTGATAGGATTTGAGGATCAATTGGGACGGATCTATAACAACATCGGGTCCTTGTTTGTCAACAACAAGGCGTTTGATAAAGCCATGGAATATTATATCCTTTCAGAAAAATTTGCAAAGCAAAACAATGAATATCATATATTACCTATGTTGTATACGAATTTAACTGAATTGTCCTTGGCTTCCGGCGCTTATGAGCAAGCTGAAAAATATTCTACCATTGCGGAAAAATATCTATTGGATATCGATAATCCTATTAGACGGTTTAATTATGTCAATAATAGATGGCATTTGATGCTTCACAAAAAAAGAATGAAGGATGCTCAAATGTGTTATCAGGAAGCATGTGTCTTGCTTTGTCAGATACCTATAGGAAATGATCACGTAGTGGGCACCCTGGGGATATTTGATAATCTTGTTCGAATGGGTGAATCGGAACAAGCTGTTAAACAGTTGAAAGATTCCATAAAAGCTCTGGAAGAGATAAACGACTATCAAAATCTAAAAAAATACTATCATCACATGGTCGTTTACTATCAAGATATTGAGAATGCAGAGTTAGAGATTGAGTATATCAGGAAAGAAAACAAATGTGACGAAGAATTACAAAAGAAAGTATACGAGGAACGTCTAAAATCTCTAAGGGGTTTGGATGAACGTTATAAATTGCTGAGAGATGAACGTGAAAGTACAATAGTTTTGATGGACACCTTGAATAATGAAAATAATCGATTGCATGCGTTTAATAATAATCTTAAAGCGATTCATGAAATTGGTGTATCTATTGTCTCTACAACCCAAAGGGATGAGATTTTCAAGTTGTTGGCTATAAAAATGCACGAGTTATTTCAGATAAAAGAATTTGCGATCGGTATTGTAAATGAAGATAAAACACACTTGGATTTTGAGTATGTGGACGTCAGCGCTGAAGGACGGAGTTCAAATTTACTTGTTGCATTAGATGATGACCGCAGTTTTTCGGTACAGTGTTTTAAGGGATTAAAGGAAGTTGTCATTAATGATTATGCCGTTGAGAATCCAGATGCCTATAAACAAAAACTGGAGAGTGGAAAGCGTATTGCATCAATAATCTATTTACCGATCCTCATCGATGAGGAAGCGACAGGCGTCATGACGATTCAACATCATCAGAAAAACGCTTTTAGTCCACTGCATCTAGAAGTGTTCAGGCTATTGTCAACATTTGTTGCTGTGTCGATTAAAAATGCAGAGCAGAACAAAGCTTTGGCATACTTGGCCGAGTACGATGAGTTGACGGAAATACCAAACAGACGGACGTTTAATGAAGTTTATGGACGATTATTCAATGAAGCGAAATTGTCAAAACAACCTTTATCGGTGATGATCATGGATATTGATTACTTTAAGCAGTATAATGATACTTACGGTCATCTAATGGGGGATGCCTGTATCAAAAGTGTTGCAAGTGCCTTGATGAAAATAATCCATCAGGAGAGAAATCATATCGCCAGGTATGGTGGAGATGAATTCATTATGGTTCTGCCGAATACTGATGCCAAATCAGCTGAAACTGTTGCGCAAAGGTTGGTTGAATCTATCAGAATGCTTAAGATACCGCATTCTGAGTCCCTTGTCTCCCGGATGGTATCTATATCACTGGGGGTATCGTGTAGACTGCCAAGGGATGATGAACATTACGATGTTATTTTGCATGAAGCAGACAAAGCGCTTTATTTGCAGAAAAAGGCATTTGGACGTAATGGGTACTATGTAAATAAATTATAAATATTCTGTCAAAAGCCTAGTTTTGCTAGGTTTTTTATTATTTGATTGGTATAATAGAAACACCAAATAACAACAGGTGGCAAAAGATGAGTACAGAAAGAATAACACTGGAACAATTGAATAGAATAAGACATTCGTATTTTCGTGATGAAGAATACTCAAAAGAAATAGTTATGTCGTTAATTGCGAGTGAAGTTGTGAGTGATTCTAATGACTACATGATGGCTCAATATGCATTGATTGCTGGATACTACTGGGCTATGGGTATGACAGAGGAAGGAAAACCTTACATAGAAAAAGCGATGACATTTTCCGAATATGCTACTGATAAGGTATCTCTTGTAGATGTATATATACTTGCGGGAAACTATGCGTCGTTGGATGAACGTTATAATGAGATGTTGTCAATTTATCTCAGAGCGTTGGATTTATCTGAAGAAATCGGGTACAAAACTGATGTATCGAGAATTTACAATAATATCGGTACGATTTACTTTGAAATGAAAAACTATAAAAAAGCACTTTCTTATTTCCTGTTGGCTGAAAAATATTCCAAAAGGTATACCGAAGCGCCTATAATTAGTATCATATATAACAACTTGGCTGAGTGTTATTTGATACTAGAGCGAACTGAAGAGGCAAAAACCTATCTGGAATCCATGGATGGCATGATTGTCCAAAATTCGTCAACGATTGATTTGCTATTTCATTTAATCAATAAATGGCGCTATGCATTGATGCTTGAGGACCGAGCGCAAGCGGACACTATTTACATTGAGGCGAGGAAATTACTTGAAGAATTACCATTCGGCAATGATTATATTATGGCCAACTTGGCTATATTTGATGTATTGGTTGATATGGGAAATGATGTCATTGCAGTAGAATCCCTGGAAAGAAACATTTACATGCTTGAGGAAGCCCGGGATTATCATAAGCTTAAAAAGTTTTACTCCAAGCTGATTATGTATTATAAATGTGTTGGAGAAGATGAGAAACGCAGTTATTATATTCATAAAAGTTATGAAAATGAGTTGCTTCTTGAAAATATCCAGATGGATATTATGAGCCGTTCCCTTGAACAGCTGGATTTAGAACATAAGAAAAAAGAAGAGGAACGGGTTAAAAACGCGACGGCATATTCCGCATTAAGTGATGAAAACGCAAAATTGTTGGCGGTAAACAACAACTTAAGGGCCATTCATGACATCGGTCTTAAATTGTTATCGACAACGAATCTTGAGGAAATATTTAAACTGCTGTTCGATAAAGTGAACGCGCTGTTTCAAGTAAAAGAATTTGCAGTAGGCATATTGAATGAAGACAAAAGCGCTTTGTTGTTTAAGTATTCGACCAATGATTCAACCATGGCCTCGGGTATTGGTATGAAAACTAAAGAGGTTAAACTGTCAGCATCAAAATCAATATCAATAAAATGCTTGTTAGAAAATAAGGAAATAATCATCAACGATTGTGAGCGTGAAGATCCAGAAAGATATCAAAGAAATCTGGATAAAGGAGACCAATTGGCGACATTGGTGTTTTTACCGATTGTGATTAATGACAAACCGGTTGGCGTCATCACTGCACAGCATCACCAAAAAAATGCATTTAACTCACTGCATCTTGAAGTCTTTAGATTACTGGCCACATTTGCAGCAGTCTCCTTTAAGAATGCCAAGCATAACATAAAATTAACAGAGGAAATAGATAAACGAATAGATATCCAAGAGGAACTGGAAGACATTAATAGGCGTCTTGACCATCTAGCGAAACATGATGATCTAACGGGCATTTATAACCGACGAACCTTTGAAAATGTATACCAGAAAATCTTTGAGGATGCAAGAAATAAAGGACTACATCTCACGGTCATGATACTTGATATTGACCACTTCAAAGAATACAATGATTATTATGGTCATTTGAAAGGTGATGCGTGTATTGTTGATGTCTCGAATCAATTACGCAAAACTTTGAATAGACAGGATGATTTTATTGCACGTTATGGTGGGGATGAGTTCTTGATTATTTTACCTGAAACAGATGTAGAAGGGGGAAATCACATGGCCAATAAATTGGTGAAAAGTGTAAGAACCCTGAATATACCTCATGTTGAATCAAAGGTGTCAGACGTAGTTACGATATCTTTAGGTGCAGTCAGCATAATGGTGGCTATTGACGATGATCCAGATAGTTTGCTTATTGCAGCGGATAAAGCATTATACAAGGTAAAGCATGAAATGGGACGCAATAATTATTTTTTGGCAGATAGATATAGTAGTGCACAATAAATAGAATGTGTTAAATGTATAAAAAATAGTACAAAGGCAGATGGGTGTATCCCTTCTGCCTTTTGTTGTATAGGGATATAAAATTATTTCATTTTTTTCAAAAAAAGACTAAACAAAAATGAGTTTATGGTTTATAATGTAACACATATGATAAATAGTGCAACACATTAAGTGTTTAATAGAGAGGTGAGAATAATCGAGTTAAAAGCGCGTCAGCAAGAAATATTGGAGATTGTAAAAGAACATCAACCAATAACAAGTGAAAATATTGCCAGCTTTTTAAATGTTTCAAGATCAGCACTTAGGTCTGATTTGTCCATATTGACCATGTCGGGATTTCTTGAAGCAAAGCCAAAGGTTGGTTACTTTTATGTCAAAAGTGAGGATCGAGAACGCTTAAGTAAGATTATCCAAAGTACCAAAGTTGGCGATTTAATGTCCTTACCTGTGGTAATTGATGAAAAATCTTCTGTCTATGATGGTATCGTTGCAATGTTTTTAGAAGATGTTGGTACGTTATTAATCGTTTCAGAAGGGTATCTAGTAGGTGTGGTCTCAAGAAAAGACTTTCTAAAAACATCTATTGGGGGATCTGATATTACTAAAATGCCAATAGGAATGATCATGACGAGAATGCCAAATGTAGTGGTATGTCAAGAAACAGATTCGATTTATGATGCAGCAAAGAAAATAATTGCACATGAAATTGATAGCTTACCAGTTGTAGTAGAACACACAAAAAATGGCCAGTTTTTTTATAAGGTTGTCGGACGATTTTCTAAGACAAACATTGCAATTCAATTCGTAGAACTTGGCGTGTAGGAGGGTATTATGGATAAAAGTTATAAAATTTTTGTACTGTCGGACTCTATTGGAGAGACGGCTGAAATGGTTACGAGGGCAACGGCAGAACAATTTAGAGGATTTGCTTATGAAATTGTAAAATATTCATACATTAACAATGAAGAGCAGATTATGGATATTATTGACGAAGCAAGAAAAGAAAAAGCAATCATTGTATTTACAACAGTACTACAAAATTTAAGAGAAAAATTAATTGAGGAATGTGACAAAGTAAATATTTCTTATATAGATGTCATGAAGCCATTACTGGATACTTTTAGTGGCGTTTTAGGCAAAGAGCCGGAATTTGAACCAGGTATCAATCATAGACTGGATGAGAAGTATTTTAGAAAAGTAGAAGCTGTCGAGTTTGCTGTAAAATATGACGACGGTAAAGACCCAAGAGGGATTAAGAAGGCGGATATCGTACTCATTGGTGTATCTAGAACATCAAAGACACCACTTAGTATGTACTTGGCCCATAGAAATATAAAAGTTGCCAATGTACCGCTGGTACCAGAGGTACCTGTACCAAAGGAATTATCGGAAATTGATTCGAGTAAAATCATCGGACTAACAACGGACCCTGTTAAGTTAAATGAGATAAGAAAAGAAAGATTAAAAGCCTTAGGGCTTAAAAATACAGCGAATTATGCTGATGTCAACAGGATACTTGAAGAACTTGATTACGCTGATGGCGTTATGAAAAAGATTGGATGTCCTGTCATTGACGTCGCAACAAAAGCAGTTGAGGAAACAGCAAATATAATTATCGACATTATTAATGGTCGTTACTAATTTTAGGGGGAGAATAACATGTCTAAGTTTATCTTTAGTTTTGAAAATGGCGATGGCAAGAATAAGCAGTTACTTGGTGGTAAAGGGGCCAACTTATGTGAAATGAAAAAAATCGGTCTTCCTGTTCCAGATGGCTTTACAATTACAACGGAGGCGTGTACTGCGTATTATACAAACGGTGAAAAACTTGGAGACACTATGGAAGCAGAAGTGTTTGAATATATTCATGCACTTGAAGCCAAAATGAACAAGACGTTTGGATCCACTGAAGATCCACTTCTAGTTTCGGTAAGATCAGGCGCTGCAATCTCAATGCCAGGGATGATGGATACTGTTTTAAACCTAGGCCTTAATGATGATGCAGTGATTGGAGTTGCAACATTAACAGATAACGAACGCTTTGCATATGATTGTTATAGACGTTTTATTCAAATGTTCAGCGATGTTGTTCTGGAGATACAAAAATTTCATTTTGATCGTGTGTTAGAAAAAATGAAAAAGGATCGCGGTGCTGAAAAGGATATCGATCTGACTGCGGACGACCTAAAAGAATTAGTAACTCTATTTAAAGATATCGTGCAGAAAAAAACAAGAAAGCCATTTCCTCAAGAACCTAAAGTTCAGTTGTTGATGGCTATTGAAGCGGTATTTAGATCATGGAATAATAATCGTGCCATCATCTATAGAAATCTGAACAGTATTCCACATGATATTGGAACTGCAGTAAACGTTCAGTCTATGGTATTCGGTAATATGGGAAATACATCTGGCACAGGCGTTGCCTTTACAAGAAATCCATCGACTGGCGAAAATAAGGTCTTTGGTGAATTCTTGATGAATGCACAAGGGGAAGATGTTGTCGCTGGAATCAGAACGCCTCAACCGGTACTTGAACTTGAGAAAGTGATGCCGGATGTTTACAATGAATTTATGAGTACGTTAGAGACGTTGGAACATCACTATTTAGACATGCAGGACGTTGAATTTACAATAGAAAGAAGCAAATTATACTTCCTTCAAACAAGAACTGGAAAAAGAACAGCGATGGCCGCTATGAAAATAGCTGTAGATATGGTTAACGACGGTATCATTTCGAAGGAAGAAGCAATTATGCGTGTGGATCCTAAACAGATTGACGCATTACTGCATCCGACTTTTGACGAAGTTGCGCTTGAAGAGGCAACGCTTATTTCAAAAGGCTTACCAGCTTCTCCTGGGGCTGCATCAGGTCGAGTTTATTTCCACTCTGAAGATGTAGTTGCGCAAAAGGAGAAAGGTGTACAGACGATACTTGTCCGTACTGAGACATCACCTGAAGATATCGAAGGTATGATTGCAGCTGAAGGTATTGTAACGGCTCGTGGTGGAATGACATCACATGCGGCAGTAGTCGCAAGAGGCATGGGAAAATGCTGTGTTGCCGGTTGTGGAGATGTGCGTGTTGATGAAGTAAATAAGGTCTTCTATGTCTATGGTCAGCCATACAATGAAGGCGACTTTATTTCGGTAGATGGTAATACAGGAGCCATTTATGAAGGGCAGTTAAATACAAGAGAAGTTGAATTGTCTGGCGATTTTGGTGTATTTATGTCATGGGCAGACGAAATTAGAACATTAGGCATTCGAACAAATGCTGATAATCCAAGAGATGCAAAACAAGCGGTTGAATTTGGTGCAGAAGGCATAGGACTTTGTCGTACTGAGCATATGTTCTTTGATGAAAATAGAATTGGTATCGTTAGAGAAATGATTGTTGCCCAATCGACAGAGGAAAGAGAAGAAGCGTTGGCAAAACTTCTACCATTCCAAAAGGAAGACTTTATTGGGATATTTGAAGTCATGCAAGAGAGACCTGTAACAATAAGATTGTTGGATCCACCATTACATGAATTCTTGCCGCACTTAGACGAAGATATTCAAAAACTAAGTGACGAGATGAAGATTGATTTTAAAGAGTTAAAGCAGACGATCGAGGAGTTAAAAGAGTTTAATCCAATGCTTGGTCATAGAGGGTGTCGTTTGGCGATTACGTATCCAGAAATTTATGAAATGCAAGCTCGGGCAATTTTCGAAGCTGTTGTTCATGTTATGAAACAGGATAAACTCATTCCAGACTTAGAAGTAATGATTCCGCTGGTTGGTCATGAAAAAGAATTGTCGCTGTTAAGAGAACTTGTGACTCAGGCGGCTGCAGAGGTTCTTGGTGATAATGACGTAACACTAGACTACAAAATTGGTACGATGATTGAAGTACCAAGAGCGGCGCTAATCGCAGATGCGATTGCAGCACATGCTGATTTCTTCTCATTTGGCACAAATGATTTAACACAGATGACCCTTGGATTTTCTAGAGATGATGCAGGTAAATTCATTGGTGAATACGTTCAGAAAGAAGTTTTTGGTCGTGATCCATTTGAATCGATAGACATAAACGGTGTTGGTAGACTAATGAAAATGGCCAAGGAGCTTGGACGTAGTGTGAAGCCCGATCTTAAGCTAGGCATTTGCGGTGAACACGGTGGAGAACCATCGTCAATTGAATTTTGCCATGAATTAGGATTTAACTACGTATCATGTTCTCCATATAGAGTACCAATTGCAAGACTTGCAGCTGCACAGGCAGCTATAAGAACTAAATAGTGTTCTAGAGGTAATACCTTTAATCAAAACCTAACCTATAATGAAAAGAGGAGTGCTTTCATAAGAAAGCGTTCCTTTTTTCAATTAAATAGAGGATTACAGCTGTAAATGTGGTATTAGTATTACATAGGATACTGTAGTAACTATCAAAAGGTGGTGACGACATGAACTTTAGAGAACGAAGTGAACAACTCGAAGCAAAAATATTGTCGACTTATGGAACCAAAGCGTCAAATTCGCTGGGCCGTGTTGTAGAGGAGCGACAATGTGATGTACGTACTTGCTTTCAACGAGATAGAGATAGAATCATTCATTGTAAAGCGTTTAGACGATTGAAACATAAGACGCAGGTCTTCTTGTCTCCAGAAGGGGATCATTATCGAACGCGCTTGACACATACCTTGGAAGTGTCTCAGATATCAAGGACCATAGCCCGTGCCTTGCGGCTAAATGAAGATTTAACTGAAGCGATTGCATTAGGTCATGACCTTGGACATACGCCGTTTGGTCATTGTGGCGAAGAGGCTCTTGATGAAGTTCATAAAGGTGGATTCCATCATAATGAACAAAGTATGCGGGTTGTAGACATACTGGAAAAAGGCAGTAACGATAGAAGTGGATTGAACTTGACCAAAGAGGTGAGAGATGGTATTCTCAATCATACTGGTCAAAATTCTCCAATGACCCTCGAAGGCAAAATTGTTAAATTGTGCGACCGTATTGCATATATCAATCATGATATTGACGATGCCATTAGAGCGGGCGTATTAACAATGGACTTATTTGACCAACCAGTATTCGATTTGATTGGCAAGACCCATAGTAAACGTATCAATACATTGATTCTAGACGTGATATCAACAAGTGATGAGACAAATGATATTACGTTGAGTGACTCTGTCAGTAAAGCATTTTTGGAATTGAGACAGTATATGTTTGAACATGTTTACCTGAATCCAGAAGCAAAAAAAGAAGAAACCAAAGCACGGATGATTGTAATTGATCTTTATAATTATTATGCTGAGCATCCTGAAGCGTTGCCAAAGGAACTTTTTGAGTTATATGAATCAGGCGAAGGCAATGCGGCGGTAAAAGACTATATCGCAGGCATGACTGATCGTTATGCGGTAACGAAATATAAGGGAATCTTTATTCCTACATTTTGGCGTTAGGAAATCTTTTTTGATAAAGATTAAAGGGTTTTTGCAATTAATATCGAATTAATTATTATAGAGACATAAGGAATGGTGGTTAAATGAAGCATGGCGTAAATTTAAGTGATGTTATTCTAGAAAACGTTGACATCGTTTCTGTTATATCTCAATATGTTCAACTGAAACAAATGGGTAAAAATCACAAGGGACTATGTCCCTTTCATTCTGAAAAGACGCCGTCTTTTATAGTATCTGAGGACAAACAATTATTTCATTGTTTTGGTTGCGGTGCTGCAGGAAATGCTATTCAATTTGTAATGCGCATTGAAAATTTGGATTTTCTTGATGCCGTAGATGCTTTAGCAGATCAATATAATATCCCTATCGAAGAATATAAATACTCTAAATCAGGTAATCATTCCGGCACGACCCGTGATGAAAAGACGCATTTGTTGGATGTGATGCGTCAATCTGCCATGTATTATTATAAGAATTTAAGTCAGGATACAGCAGGACTAAAGTATTTAACAGATAGAGGATTAGATGCATCAGTCATTAAAAAATTTGGTTTGGGTGTGGCAAAGGACCAATGGGATGGGCTGATTAAAACCTTTAATAACGATGAGTTAAAAGCGCTTGAGCAAGTCGGCTTGATTATTAAAAGAAAAGACAGCTCTGGTTTTTATGATCGATTTAGAAATCGTATTATTTTTCCGATAATAGACGTAAGAGGAAAGGTTATTGGATTTGGTGGCCGTGTAACAGATGATTCACTCCCTAAATATTTAAATTCACCTGAAACGGTGTTGTTTAATAAGAGTAAAACCCTTTATGGATTGAATCTTGCGAAAAACCATATTGAATCATGTCAGAATTCGATTATCGTGACTGAAGGATATATGGATGTCATAGCGCTACATAATGCGGGAGTCCCTAATGCAGTTGCGACCTTGGGAACGGCACTGACGAAGGAACATGGAAAGTTGTTGGAACGTTATGCCAAAACGGTTGTTATATGTTATGACTCGGATGCTGCAGGGATTAAAGCCACACTCCGAAGTATCGACGTGTTGAAGGGTATCAAGGCGAAAGTGAAAGTTTTACAATTAGGTGAAGGTCTAGACCCGGATGAATACATTAAGAAATACGGAAAAACCAAGTTTTTAGTGGAGTTATCCAGTGCAAAACCGGGTATTGTATATAATATAGAGACGCTTAGTAAAGACTATGATTTTACAAATGAAGAAGAACAAGTAGATTTTATCAAAAAAGCAGTTGAATTATTCGACGATTTATCGGATAATATAAAAGTTGAGTATTTTATCAGAACGTTATCGAATTTTCCCCAACTTAACGAAAGTTATATCAGAAGTATTGTGAATCAGTTTTCGAGTGAAGAGGTTAAAGTTTATCAAAAAAGAGAAACAGCAACCGCTCGTATAAAAAAAAGACAACCAATTGATATTTTAGAAGAAAGACTTCTCTTTCTTGCTTTTAAAGGAAAAGGAAACTGTCAACTTATCTTAGAACAGTTATCGATAGAAGGATTTACAAATGTAGTGATTCGAAGTTATTTTGAAACATTTGTAAATGGTTATCAATCAAGAGAAACGATTGAAGTAAGTAACTTTGCTGATGTATTAGAGGTTGATCAGCTGTTATTGCTCGAAAAGCTTATGCGACGAGGAATACCATCAACGAATGAAGTAAGTGAAATACACGAAGTTATTTATAAACATAAAATGATTGGCGTTGAGCTCTCTTTAAAGGAAGTTCGCGAAGAAAGGGAAAAGTATTTAAAGCTATTGAATACTGAAGACCTTGAAGCGCGAGAAGAGGTGCTTAAGACATGTAATGTATTGACGAAGACAGAACGCACACTACAACAGACATTACGTGAAATGAAGACGAAGAAAACAAACTGGAAAGGAGGGAAGTCAATTGAGTAATAAACCGGCTCCAACGGAGCAAGAATTGGTTTTAGCCCTTGTGAAAAAAGGACAAAAGAAAGGCTCACTGACTTATTCAGAAATAGCAACTGTACTAGAAGAGGTTGATATTGATAAAGATCAGTTAGATGATATTTACGACTCGTTGACTTCTATGGGAATAGAGGTAATTAGCGAATCGGATGGTATGTCAGCAGATGACGATTCAGAAACTGAAAAACCAGCCAAAGAAGAAACTGTAGACATATCAATTCCTAAAGGAATGAATATTGATGACCCAGTAAGAATGTACCTAAAGGAAATCGGTAAGGTGCCACTATTATCGGGTGAAGAAGAAATCAAACTTGCAAAAAGAATGGAAGAAGGCGATGAGTACGCGAAACAAAAACTTTGTGAAGCGAACTTAAGACTTGTTGTAAGTATTGCCAAACGTTACGTTGGTAGAGGAATGTTGTTCCTAGATCTTATTCAAGAGGGTAACTTAGGTCTGATTAAAGCAGTTGAAAAGTTTGACTGGCGAAAAGGATATAAGTTCTCGACATATGCAACTTGGTGGATACGTCAAGCAATTACAAGAGCTATAGCGGACCAGGCGAGAACTATTCGTATTCCGGTTCATATGGTTGAAACAATCAATAAGTTGATTCGTGTGTCTAGACAATTACTTCAGGAACTTGGTCGCGAACCAAAACCAGAAGAAATTGGGAAAGAAATGGACATGCCAGTTGAAAAAGTAAGAGAAATTTTAAAAATTGCTCAAGAGCCTGTTTCTCTAGAAACACCGATCGGTGAAGAAGAAGACAGTCATTTAGGTGATTTTATTCCTGATAATGATGCACCAGCACCTGCAGATGCAGCTGCATTCTCAATGTTGAAAGAACAGTTAATCGAAGTGTTAGATACATTGACACCAAGAGAAAAACGTGTACTTGAGTTGAGATTTGGTATTAAAGATGGTAAAGCAAGAACGCTTGAAGAAGTTGGTCGTGAGTTCGATGTAACAAGAGAAAGAATTCGTCAGATCGAGGCAAAAGCGTTAAGAAAGCTTAAACATCCAAGCAGAAGTAAAAAATTAAAAGATTATTTAGAATAAGATTCGCTGATGCGAATCTTTTCTTTTGAAAAAAGGAAGTGAAATTGTAATGAAATTAACACCTCGGTTAGAGAAAATAGCCTCTATGATTCCGAATTGTAATCGTATTGGAGACGTAGGGACAGATCATGCTTATATACCGGTAGCGCTTGTTGAAAGAAATATTGTGGGGCGTGCCATCGCCTCTGACATTGTCGATGGACCTGTACAAAACGCTAAGAAAACAGTTGCACGTTATGGTATGACAGAATCTGTAGAAGTTCGTAAAGGACCTGGTCTAGCACCGTATACGATTGGTGAGATACAGGGCGTTATTATCGCTGGTATGGGTGGTGCGCTTATTGCTGACATCATTGAAGCAGATTTTGAGTTGGCTAAGTCGCTTGATTTTATGATTTTACAGCCGATGATCGGACAAGAAGTGTTGCGGGCGTATTTGGAAGACAAAGGTTTTGAAATTATTGAGGAACATATTGAAACTGAAGGCGATAAATTCTATCAAATATTAAAGGTTCAAGTGGGTACAATGGAAATAAAAGATACCCTTCTTTATGAAATTGGACCATTACTGGCTGAGCAAACTGATAAGAAAGTGAAAGACTTTCTATCTTTCAAATTACAAAAATACTTAAAAATAAAAGAGTCTATTGAGAAAAACAGTAAAGAAGATAATAATGAGTTTTTAGCAGAAGTAAATCAGAAGATCAAAAAATTAGAGGAGCTGATCTAGTGTTTATTAATTCGCGAAAAATCATCAATTTAATGGAAAAGCTAGCGCCGAAAAAACTTGCTGAGAGCTGGGATAATGTAGGGCTCATTTTAGGTAATGACCAAGTTGAAATAGATAAGGTGATGGTTGCCTTGGATATTACAGAAGCGGTGGTTGAAGAAGCGGTTGAAAAGAACGTCGATTTGATAATCACTCATCATCCGTTGATTTTTAAAGGCATGAAGAGCATAACGGAATCAACTTACCATGGAAAGTTAATTCGCCGATTGATAAAAGAGGATATTCATGTCTATGCGGCCCATACGAATTTAGATATTGCGACAAATGGCTTAAACGATTATCTGGCAACATTGTTGGACCTTGAGCAAATTGAGTTATTAGAGGTCACTGGTAAAAAGAACTATTATAATGTAGTTACCTTTGTACCAAAAGATAATTTGGAAGTATTGGAAAATGCACTTTACGGTATTGGCGTCGGTCGTCTTGGCAATTATGATGAGTGTGGCTTCAAAGTATCAGGTACGGGGTCGTTTAGACCTTTACAAGGTGCGTCACCAGCTATAGGTGCTATTGATCACAGAGAATCTGTAGACGAGGTACGCTTGGAAAGTATAGTAACAGAGGAAGTTTTGAGCAAAGCCTTATCGACACTTCAACAGGCCCATCCTTATGAAACACCGGCGGTACACGTAACAAAACTTGAAAATATATCACAACCATACGGTCTTGGACGTGTAGGCCGATATGCAACACCAAAAGCGAGTGGTGAAGTCGTTCAGCAATTGAAAACTGTTTTGGCGACTGACCATATCAGAGTGGCTGGACAATTGCCAGATGAGATTGCTAAAGTTGGGTTGTGCACTGGTGCAGGCATTGATTTTGTAAGAAGTGCCAAAAGTAGTGGATGTGATATCTACATTACTGGCGATGTGAAGTATCATGAAGCCCAGTTGGCAGAGCAACTAGGCATCTGTATACTGGATTGCGGTCACTATGAAACTGAAAATATTTATATGGATTATTTGAGCCAGTACTTAGAGAAAAAATGTATACAAAAGAATTATGAAATCCGTATAATAAAGTCTGAATCTTTGGAAAATCCACTTAAAGTGTATTAACCCTTGATTCATTGGTAAAACTAGTGTAAGATAGGATTTGAGTAAATCAGGCAATCGCGCATTTTTATGTGAGGAAAGTCCGGGCTCCATAGAGCAGGGTGCTGGGTAATACCCAGTGGAGGTGACTCCAAGGATAGTGCAACAGAGATATACCGCCTAGTTCGCTAGGTAAGGGTGGAAAGGTGCGGTAAGAGCGCACCAGCGTATTGGCGACTTTACGGCTATGTAAACCCCATCTGGAGCAAGACCAAGTAGGGATGTAAAAAAGGGGCTGCTCGTCTCTTCCCGTAGGTAGGTCGCTAGAGCCTGTTTGGTAACAGCAGGTCGAGATAGATGATTGTCCACGACAGAACCCGGCTTACGATTTACTCATTCTGATTAAACAAAAACACTCACATCTGTGAGTGTTTTTTTATTTATCAAATTCCATTCCTGTAATCAACAAATCGCTATAATTGAAATCCGCATGCATCATGTGCTTAAAGATCCACTGGGCGACGAATTTCAGCAATACATCAACATATTCTTGTTGGTGATGCTGAATTGTCTCTATGTTGATGGCATTTAAAAAATCCATAAACTTTTCATGTTCTTTGACATGTCCCTCATAATTCACGTAATTATATTCTTTGAGAAGACGCTCTTCATGTTTAAAATGAAACTGCGTGTAGTCAATAAGCTTCTCAATCTCTTGCTCAATCTCATCATATGTCTCTAATTTTTCTGACTCAATAATCAGTTTGTGAATATCATTACCGATTTCAAACAACTTTTTGTGTTGTTGATCGATGATAGGGATATTCACTAGGTATGCATCACTCCATTGAAACATCTGAAATCCCCCTTTACTTATCACTCTATATATACCAAAAAAAGTTAATAACTATCACTTAAATAAAAATCATGGCAATTATTTGCATTATAGGCACAAATATGTTTAGTATTTTTGTTAAATGGTTATAATGTGGTAAAATGGATATAAGTTATATATAGAGACTGTGTTAATTAGATGGTTAAAGGGGTGTGTTGATATGTTGAAAAAATGTATTGAATGCGGCGTGTTTTTTGGTGCTGAGTCAGATGAGGATGAAAAATGCAAAAAATGTTTACTGTCATTGCATAAGTTCAAAAGTAGTGGTGATGAAGCGTATGATAAATATCTTTTAACAAGGGAAATTGTCTATGAGAATCCAGATATATCACCTGAAGGTATAATTGAAATAATGAAAGATATGGGAAAACCTATTACACGTAAAGAAATAATGGGATATGTTAACGAAGGAAAATTAGCGATTGCTAGTATAACGGAAGGTAAACACTGTGGTGAATGTGGTGTTAAGATCGAAAAAGGCAGGATTTGCAAACGCTGTGAAAACAAAAAAGAAGTTGAAAAAATCAATAAGCAGGCAGAAGAACATTCTGACGCTTCGAGTGACAATGGGAGCAGAAAATCAGGCATGCATATAAAACGATAATATTGGCGACGTATTCTTTAATAATATAGAGGATAGGTCGTTTTTTTTATTTTTAATGCAATGGTCGTTGGGTATATATATTCTGAAAGTGGTGATGATATGACATATAGTATTTTTAAGCGAATGTTGACATACATACTAGTTATTCTTCTATCAGGATTCCTAATCCTCATAATAGGTATACAAATTAGTCTTAATAACACACAAAAAAATGTACAAATTGCATATAGTAATACACAGAGTGCAATAATCGAGAATATTTTTGCAAAGGAAAAAGATATTATGGAATCGTTGATTCAGGACTATGCCGTTTGGGATGACCTGTATGCAGCTATAGAAAATGGAAACTATGAGTGGAGCAAAGAAAATGCAACAGAGTTCATGGTGGAAACACCAGACGGATTCAGCCTAGATTTTGTATATGTTTTTGGTAATAACAATGGCTATCAAGAAGTATATGGCGAGACAAGTATATTGTCGTCAATAGGAGGACTTGATGCTTATAAGCTGTCGATGGAGAACCATAGCGTTGAAACTGATTTCGTTATGGTTGAGGATACGCTTTATTTGATGGCCATGAGTCCTGTGACAACAAATAATAAGCGTATGACGAATGGTTATTATGTTATGGCCAGAGAGTATTCTCCTGGTTATGTCGAATCAATGGTTGAACATGCATCCAATAGAGATGAGTTTTTGGGATCAGCGTTAGATGATGAGGCTGTTAATCAACGTTACTATACATCACTTACGTACGATCTGAAAAATAAGAGTCAACAGTATTTGACGTCATTTACTTTTAATTATGATATTTCAACCTACACGCGTCCATACTCAAACCTTCGGAATTATAGTATTGTGGTTATCGTTTTGACTGTCACATTGCTCATTGTGACTTTCATGAATAATATAAAAATGTTGTTAAGTGGGCGAGATGATTTGATGAGTCGAATAACGGCATTAGAAGAGGGGCGTTTTGAAGCTGTAAGTTCCCGGTCTCAAGTTAGAGAAATTCAAGAAGTATTGGATGCAATCAATCATTTAGGGCTTTCTTTGGGACAAAGGGAAGGTGCTGTTCTCGATCATCATATGGATACATTGACTGTAATCATTGATGCCATAGAGGAGAAGGATCGGTATGTCAAAGGTCATTCTAGTCGCGTTAAAGAGATTGCAATGATCATTGGTGAAATAATGAATGTCGAAGATATGAAAACCCTAGAAGAAGCGGCGCTCTTACACGACATTGGAAAGATAAGCATATCGCCTGAAATTTTGAACAAACCAGGAAAATTGACGGTAGAAGAATACAATGTTGTTAAAACCCACACAAATCGAGGTCAATGGATTGTAAATGGTATTCCCTATCTTAAAAGAGTTGGTGAAATTATCGTTCAACATCATGAGCGATACGATGGCAGGGGCTACCCAAGGCGGTTAATAGGCGAAGAAATTGACCTGTTAGCGCGTATTATTAGTGTATCAGATGCATTAGAGGCAATGTGTTCTGATCGTGCTCATAGAGAAAAAATAGATTTTTATCAAGCGGTTTCAATTATCAAGAAAGAAAGAGATAAACAGTTTGATGGTAAGGTTGTAAACGCCTTTTTAGAAGGGCTAGAGGAGATTAGATATATAACGCGTTATGAAATTCATGAGGAAGAAAATAGTACCAGGTAATAAAATCTGATAATATAACAAAGTTTTAATTGTATTCTCCTATAAAATCAAATATAATACTAATTAAAGTAACTTTATTGATAGATAGGAGTGGAGATGTTGGAAATTAAAGGAATTAAACTTGGCAATCTAACGTCAAAATTACCGATCATACAAGGTGGAATGGGTGTTGGGATCTCGAGATCTCAATTAGCTGGTGCGGTTGCAAAACATGGTGGCATTGGCGTTATTTCTGCTGTAGGGATTGGATTTGACGAAGCTGATTATTACGATAATCCGTTGGTGGCGAATTTGCGTGCACTGAGAGAAGAAATAAAAAAAGCAAAGGAAATTGCACCTGAAGGAATCATAGGACTTAACCTGATGGTAGCGGTTCAAAATTATAGAGAAATTGCAATGGAAGCTGTTAAATCAGGTATTGATTTGATTATTTCAGGTGCAGGATTACCGATGGAATTGCCTGATATCGTTAAAGGATCTCAAACGAAAATTGCGCCGATTGTTTCATCTGGTAGAGTTACAGATCTTTTATGTAAACGATGGTACAAAAAATATAATCGTCTACCTGATATGCTTGTTGTTGAAGGACAAGAAGCAGGTGGTCATTTAGGCTTCAAAATGGAAGATCTTGTGAATAACACAGCAAGAAAATTAGAAGATTTAATCGTAGAAGTTGTTGAAGCAGCAAAAGTATGGGAAGAAAAATATGATGTGAAGATTCCAGTTATCGCTGCAGGTGGTATCTATACAGGTGAAGATGTTGGAAAATATCTTGATTTGGGTGCTGCAGGTGTTCAAATAGGTACACGATTTATTGGTACTGAGGAATGTGATGCACATATTAATTACAAGAATGCATTTGTGAATGCAACCAAAGATGATATACAGCTTGTAAAAAGTCCGGTAGGTATGCCTGGGCGTGCAATTAGAAATAAATTCATCGAGAAGGTTGAGGCAGGTCTGGTAGGTGTTGATAAATGTGTTAATTGCTTGATTCCGTGTGATCCGGCTACAACACCGTATTGTATATCTGAAGCCCTGATTGAGGCTGTTAAAGGTAATATTGATGAAGCGTTATTGTTTACAGGAAGTAATGGGTATCGCATCAATGAAATCACGACTGTTAAGAGCATATTAGACGAAATAATGTCAGAATTAAATGACTATATGAACAAGAAATAACTTTTAAGAACCTACACTATGTAGGTTCTTTTTTATATGATTTTAAGCTATAATAGTACTAATGAATTTATAAGGAGTGTGCATATGGGAACGTATTCTAATTTAATGACGAATGATGATAAAGACGTATTTATTCCATTGGTGCCTAGTGTTTTAGGGGCCATGTTAATGAGTAAGGTAAGCCGACAAAAAGAGGGATTTAGAGAAGACTTGATTTCAATGGTTGAAAATGATCAAGTGAGTTTGCCAGATGAGAACTTTTTGGAGCAGTTTAAGAATTCTTTTGTTGTTGCAAATGGATTTATGGAAAAATGGGGTGTTAATTATGGTCATTCTTCTATAAAGGAATTGGATCATCTTCAAATGTGTATCGAAAACAAAAGTAGATGGTTTACGGAGCTTGTAGAAGCACTACATAATAACCAATATTGGAGTTATATTGAATACTCTCTGAGATATAATCCACCGACTGAATATGTTGTACCTGCTGAATTGGATAATCATCCAAAGTTAAAAAAGCAGTACATAGATTTTTGCGATATGTGTTTTGACGTCTATAAAGAGTTGATGGTAATTCTTGAAGATGTTTTGGCCGAGAAGTACCCAGAGGAAAAGGCTAGCGCAATTAAGAAATTGGCCTTTGAAAATGCAAGAAATGTATTACCGTTATCGGTAAAGTCAAATATGGGTTTGTCGACAAATTTAAGAGCATTCTGTGACGGAGTTTCTGAGTTATTTGCCCACGGTGTGTATAATGATGAAATAAAAGAAACTGCTACAGCTATGAAAGAAGAAGGTGAAATTGTTTCACCAGGCATGGTGAAACACGTTCAACCGACTAAATATATGCAGTCATTGGTAGATCATTTTTATCGTATTGAGGAAGTGCCTGCCGATGAAAGACGTAAAGTTTATGAACGTCCGGTTACGAAAACTGGTGAGGTTGAGCGCTTAGGTGCTGTAGAGTCATATCCTGAAGACGTTTTAGCTTCAATGGCACGATTTGATGAATTGCCAAAAGCTTTTTCTAAGATTGGGAAGCCTGTAACGATATTGATGAGTGAAGCAGGTCATCATCAATTAATTAGACATAGAGCATTGGAAATATTACCACTAATGCCTAATGTTGATTATGGACTATTGATTCCGGAAGAACTTGTTGCGATTAAAGAAGAGGTTAATGGTCAAAAGGCGATTGATATGATGGTTGACGTGTACAAGAAGTCATGCGACATGTATGACGAATTTCTTGATGCGGAACTTATGGCACTTTCGCCGTATGTTGTAATCAATGCAAATATGCGTAAAACTTCATTCTTTGGAAACCTTCAAGGAATGGCAAGGTTCATTACTTTACGTACTGAGGAACATGCCCAAGATGAAATCAGAACAGTTGCAAATGATTTGGCAGATGCATATGAGGAATTCGAATCATTATTCCCGGGTCTTAAAGTGAATAGGAAAGATATGAAGTAATTTATAGCACCTTAAAAGTAAAATATAACTACTTTTAAGGTGTTTTTTTGGATTTAATGATAGGAATCCTTCTAATAAGTGTAGAATATAATATAGGGAAGGTGATGTGATGCAAATTTGGAAAGTAGCGGCACTGACTAGTTTATTCGCGCTATTATTAGCAGCTTATCTGTTTTCGTATAATGAATGGAATATTGAAGCATGTGAGACAAGAGATGCAATAGAGGCTACAACTATGGCATTCGGCCAAACGCTGAAGGAATTAGACCGGGTTATTAATGAGGGTGCGACGAGGTTGGAAGCACTTTATGATGTCGAATATAGAGACGACGTATTGAAATCTATTAACATGAACAAATACATAACAGATGATAGTGGTATCTATCACAATGTATATAATCCATCTGGCTCAACAGGATTCGCTACGGGACATATTCAAGTTACAGAGGATTTGAAAAAAGACTTGATCGCAACAGAAAGTCTCGATGCTTACTTTGAATCTTTATTGGCGACCTATCCGTTTATTACTCAGGTGTACTACAATGAAAGTCGTTCGTACAGTAGAGTATACCCTGCTTTCCAAACGAAGGGCGCTGTAGAGGCAAATCAGGATTTGACTCAGTATAATTTTTTTAATGTTGCATTTGATCACGGAGATCATGCAGTGTTCATTGATACACCATACATCGACCCAGCAGGTAAAGGGTGGGTTATATCTCTAGTTAGGCCGCTGTATATAGATGACGAATTGAAAGGTGTATTTGGTGTCGATATATCGATAGAGGAATTGAGTAAACGCCTTTTAGTTTCCAATGGAATGTTGATTGTTAATAAAAAAGGTGAAGTCTTAAGTTTGTCTGAAGATATGTATCAACAAGCAGGTTTGAAAGTATTGAAGAAGCATCGCTATTACTCAGAAGTCGATAAGACGATTTCTTTACCGGAGGAGTACAATTTAGGTAAGAGTAAAATCAACGGATTTAGATCGATGTGGTCGATGATTGCTGATGAGTATAAAATGAATGGCGAAGTTGATTTTGATGGTGATATAAGACGCTACTGTGCATTTAAAGTAGATGCGCATGATATATATTTAATTCATATAAGTTCGAGATAGGGTGGCATAAATGAAAAGCAAAAAACTAGACAAAGTGTTATTGGTAATACTGTTATTGGCGATTATCGTGTTTATTATTGTTAACAGCTTTTTTGTTTACAACGATTTAATTCGTTCGTCGAAATCTATTATGTTTAGCGAAATCAACAACTTGGGTAAATCAACAGAAGTTGAATTTTCAAGGTTTGTTAATGATGCGGATTTTTATGCGTCAACAGATGTTTTTGACGAATTTTATGTGTATGATTATTATTCTGTAGAACAGCAAAATTCTGTGCGAATGCTCTTGGCCAATTATGAGGATTTGTTAGATAGAATTGTTGTTGCTGGTCCAGACAAATCCATTGAGTTATCGCTTGAGGGAATGAATCATCTCAAAAAGAGAGTTGTGGACGAGGACTTGCCGGGTAAAACGATAAAACATGCACGCTTGTTTGATGATGGAGATGAAGCATATTATGTCATCCCAGTTGTTCTAGATGTAGATACAAGCTATAGGGTGTATTATGAGTTGGATATTGAAGGATTCCTAAGTTTGGTTTCAAAAAACTATTATTTTGGAAATCGAATGTGGACCTGGTTTATTGATAAAGACGATGAGATACTGTGCTTATCCTATTCTGACGGATCGAGTAGTGAATTTGATCTTGTATTGTCTGATGTTGATCATATAAAAGAACGTGTTCTCAATGGCCTTATGGATATTTACGACACTTCTTTGACATTTGGCGAAGAAGTTGATGTTCTGACAGCGTTTTATCCGTTAAGTTTCTATGGGGAGAATTATGTGATTGGCGTATCCCTTGATAAATCAGACCTAGTATCAGATATAACGAAGAGGATGCAAAGTATTCTTGTGGCCTTTGTATTTATTATGTTGGTGGTTATATTGAATTTTGCCAACATGCTTACAAATGAAAGACGTGCAAATCAAAAACTTGAAATTTCTGAGTCCAATACGGACCTTATCATTGATAGCATGCCTGTAGGGATTGTTATGTACAATGAACGATTTGAGATAACCCGGGTTAATAATTTCGCTCTTGGTATATTTGCAAAAAAACTTGATGAAATGGTTGGTAACAAGTGGAGTGATTACCTGATCGAGTATGTGGATGATGAGAAAGGGGAAACACAGTACAAGCTTATCGTTGGTGAAGAGGTGTCGCCTGTTTTGATGAATCGCGTTCGTGTCAACCTCCACGGAGAAGAAACGGATATGGATATCTTTGTAGATATCAGTCATATTGAAGCTGCAAGAGTTTTAGCTGAGGAATCAAACCGTTCAAAGAGTGAATTCATTGCAAATATAACGCATGAAATTCGAACGCCTATGAATGGCATCATTGCTTCTTCAGAAATTTTATTGGAGATGGAATTAGCTCAAGAGCAAAATGAGTTTGTAAAAATCATTCAAAAATCGGCTTCTAATCTACTGGTAATCATTAATGATATTTTGGATATTTCTAAAATTGAGTTTGGAAAGATACAGATAGAGAGTATACCGTTTTCAATTCGGGACACCATAGAGTCGACTTTTGATCAGTTTAATATTAAAGCATCACAGAAGAACATTCAGTTAATCAGTGACATTAAAGCCCATGTACCTGAAAACCTTATTGGCGATCCGACAAGAATTCGACAAATATTAACGAATCTTTTGGAAAATGCTATTAAGTTTACTGATGAGGGACAAGTTATGTTGTCTTTGGATGTTGATGAAGTATACGAAGATAACTTGAAGATTCACATGTATGTCGCAGATACAGGTGTAGGTATTTCTGAAGATAGACTTGCGACAATTTTTGAGTCGTTTACTCAAGAAGATGGTACCATTACGCGTAAGTATGGTGGAACAGGTCTTGGGACAACAATTTCACGACGACTTGCTGAAATGATGGGTGGGACTGTATGGGCAGTCAGTCCAAACAATATTTTGATTACAGAAAATAGAGGGAGTGTATTCCATGCAACTTTCGATGTCTTGATTAATCGAGATATTGATCAATTGTCACTGGATATTGAGCGCAAGGATTTCTCGGCACTCGTTGTTGATAATGATAGACAAAATGCAATCATTACTAGCGAAATTCTATCCGACTGGTCAATAGATAGTAAGTATATAACGGATATAGATGATGGGACGCGTCTTATCGAAGCATATACAAAAGACGATGATCAATATGACGTTGTTTTCTTCAATGGATGCGGTCGGGAGTTGGAAATCATTGAGCAAATCAAGAGAATTCGATTCGCTTATGGCAATCAACCGACATTGATGTTGTTATTGGTGTCGAGTATAGATAATGAATTTATTAAAGCTTGTAGACGTTACGATGTCGAGTATATGGTGATGCCAGTACGTCAACTACAGTTGAAGCAAGTGCTGGAAAAGTATTACGGCGAGATATCAATAGAGGAAGCGGTAGAAGAGGCTGCAGAGGAATTGTTACCCAATAACGCTAAACGTATATTGCTGGTTGAAGACAATGCGATCAATATTAAAGTAGCCCTTAAGATATTTGAGAAATTAGATGTAGTTGTACAGGTTGCTACAAATGGTGTTGAGGCCATAGAAAAAGCGAATCAAGGAGAGTTTGACCTTGTTTTCATGGATGTCCAAATGCCGATAATGAATGGTATAGAAGCTTCAAAGACGCTCCGGAGTACTGGGTATAAAACGCCAATAATTGCGATGACGGCAAATGCTATGGTTGAACATAGGAATGAATGCCTAGAAGCTGGTATGAATGATTTCTTATCAAAACCAATTAATTTAAGAAGTTTAAAGGTAATCGTAAGTAAGTATTTAGATGTTGAGTAAATAAGCGGAACCGACCATCGAGGTCGGATTCCCTCTTAACGCAAGCAGCCCACTTGTGCAGCAAATAAGTGGAACCGACCACCATCGAGGATGGTCAGCCTCTTAGGCACGTCCAGCAGGGCGCGCCGGCAAATAAGTGCAGCAAATTAAAAAACCAGAAGATTAATCTTCTGGTTTTATTAATTTGTTAAATTTAGAAAGTTCGCCTTGGATAACTGTTAAGCAATTATTTGCAGTGGCAATATCTGTTTCATCAAGAGCTTTTTCAAGTGCCTTAAAGGCTTCTAACATTTCGGGTAATTTGAAATTCATCACTGAACCCTTTAATTTGTGCGCTAGCTTTCTTGCAGCTGTTAGCTGTTCGTTATGTATATGTGTGATGACCTGAGGTAAATCAACTTCCATTTGCATGCTGAAGTCTCTAGCGATTTCGTTAATCGCATCAGTATCACCACCAAGTAAAATGTTGAGATTTTCAAATACTTCGTGCATTTAATAGCCTCCCCGGTTGCTTTTCTTCTATTATAATAAATAAAGTAAAAAAAATCCAATCCTATGTTGACTGGACGAATACATAAAATTGGTGTAGCATATTAAGTTGAAGGCCTGCAGTTAAGGCTGAAATAAAAAAAAGGGTTGTGGCTATGGAAAAATTAATAGAAAGAATTAAGAAAGATGGCTCAGTTCTCGGAGAGGACATTTTAAAAGTAGATTCATTTTTGAATCATCAAATCGATGTCCAATTACTAGACGATATGGGAAAAGAATTTTATGACTACTTTAAGGGGAAAAGTATTGATAAAATCCTAACTATTGAGGCATCAGGTATTGCAATTGCATGTTTTGCAGGTCGATATTTCGACGTACCAGTTGTATTTGGAAAGAAAACAGAATCTAAAAATTTGGATTTGGAAACCTATGACGCAGACGTGTATTCATTTACAAAGGATAAGACGTATAAGGTCAAAGTGTCAAAGAAGTATATAGAAGCGAATGAACGTGTTTTAATCATCGATGATTTTTTAGCAAATGGCCGAGCGGCTGAAGGCTTGATATCAATTGTTGAGAAAGCTGGCGCTTCAGTAGAAGGAATTGGTATAGTTATTGAAAAAGCATTCCAACCAGGTGGAGAAAACCTTACATCGGCAGGATATGATTTATATTCATTGGCTGTAATAGAACGTTTTGAGAACAGACAACCAGTATTCAAGTAATATTTGAGAGGGATGTAGAGTGGATGAAGAATTATAGAATAATGGTATTGATCGCTTTGATTGATGCATTGGTTTCAGAAGTATATTTAGATTTTTTAGGGGATGGATTCAGAATTTCTGTATCTGTGATACTCCTACCTATTATCTATTACTTCAACAGAAAGATAAATCCACTTATTACTGCGTTTTTTATCGGTGTTGTCGGACTACTTTTTAGAGGAATATTAACATATGTTTCTATGGGTAGTTTTACATATGGCATTACCCATGATTTTTATATCATTATTTTTGATATTGTGTATGGTAGTATGTACTACTTTATGTTTACAAGGCGAGATGATAAAAGCTTGACCTTTTGGTTTTTTACAATATTAGTGGCAGATTTTTCTGCGAATATCATGGAGCTGTTTTCTAGATTAGGGGTTCTTGACAGTGAAAGTATTCACTTGTTGAATACGCTTCTTGGAATTGCGTTAATTCGGTCCTTGTTTGCAATCGTCATTGTTCTCGTATTCAAGGCCTATAAGAGGTTGTTGAATCGCGAGGAGCATGAAGAGCGATATAGGAACCTGTTGACCTTTATATCGGATCTTAAAGGGGAACTCTATTTTATGAAGAGCAACATGGAGTCTATTGAGGCTGTAATGGGAGATGCTTACACTCTCTTTGAGAATCTTACTGAGGAAGGACACAAGGATAAGGACTTGGGCCTGCAGATTGCAAAAGATGTTCATGAAATAAAGAAAAACTATTTTCGTGTCATTTCTGGTATCGAACAAATTAGTCAGACAACATTAGAATATAATTATATGAGTTTGCATGAACTGTTTTTTATCTTAGAATCAAGTATGGTGCGTGAACTGGAATTGAAAAATCGTCAAATAGATGTATTTTTCAATTCTAAAGATGATGTTCTTGTAGGACAGCATTATATGATTATGTCGATTCTGAGAAACCTAGTAACCAATGCCATTGAAGCGATGGATGAAAAAAGCTATGGACGAATTGATGTAAATCATATTATGATAGAACAGGACCATTTATTTACGATTGTAGATAATGGTAAAGGTATTAAAGAAAAAGATTTAGCATATATTTTTGATTCTGGCTATTCTACGAAATTCAATAGAGTAACTGGGGACATTTATAGAGGATTGGGATTAACGCTTGTTAAAGATATTGTCGAGAAAACTTTCGACGGTAGTATATCTGTAGCGTCAATCGTTGACAAAGGCACACGAATTGAGCTGGTCATTCCTCGCAAAACAATGGAGGTATAATCGTGAAATTTTATTTAGTCGATGATGATTTAATGGTCATCAAAATTTTAGAAAATATTATAGAAGAACAAAAATTAGGTGATGTTATTGGTTATTCAACAGACAGCACTGAGTGTGTAAATGAGATATTAATTAAAAAGCCTGATATTGTTTTAGTGGATATGTTAATGCCACAAAAAGATGGCAGTATGCTAGTTGGAGAAATTAAGTCTAAAAACAGTGACATTAAATTCATCATGATTTCTCAAATAACTACGAAAAATCTAATTTCGAAAGCCTATAGTGCGGGGATTGAGTTTTTCATCAATAAACCAATCAATAAGATTGAAGTGACTAATGTTATTCAGAAGTTGATAGAAACAATTAACATGGAAAAGAAGTTTAAGATAATTGAAGAGATGTTTGTTAGCGCACAAGGACAACCAAATGGTCAACAAAAGGATCAGCTCTATAATATTCGACATGTATTCAGTAAATTAGGTATTATGGGTGAAAAGGGATCTGAAGACATCATCAAAATTTGTGAATATATGGTTCGAAATAACATCAGGTCATTTGACTTTAAAGTAAGAGATATTTGTGAGACCTTATCAGATAATCCAAAAGCAATGGAGCAGCGATTGCGACGAGCAATCAATAAAGGATTGATCAATATTGCAAATGTTGGTATTGAAGATTACATGAATGAAACGTTTATGCGGTATTCCAACTCAATATATGATTTCGAGAATGTTAAAGCGGAGATGGATTATATAAGAGGAAAGAGAAAATCAGGTGGAAAGATTTCGGTAAAAAGATTCATCGACAATTTGATCTTAATGAGCGAGGAATAGAATTGAACATAGGGGAAAGCTAGTTAATAAGAGGCATTTAGCGATGTCTCTTTTTTAATATTCTGACAAAAGTATTATTGAGAATGAAAGTGTATTTTTTTGATTGTTTTGTGCAGTGTGTAATACAATCTGTAAATTATACAAAAAACTTGTGAAAATGCACAAAATAAATAGAATGTTTGTGTATTTTGATGAACTTTTTTAATGGATTGACATAAACTTAATATGTACTTATTTTTAATGTACTTATATCAAACATAGGGGGTTTATGTTATGAAAGAAACAAAACAAGCAACAATTGGTTATGCACTGATTCCACTTATTTTCTTAATTGGATCACTGTTCTTAACACTTACACAATTTGGTGGAGATCCACATATTCCGATTTTCACATCAGCAATTGTAGCATCGGTTGTAGCAATGTTAGGCTTAAACTATTCGTGGAAAGATATTGAGGAAGGTATCGTTGACACTATCAAAATGTCAATGGGTGCTGTACTTATTCTTATGATCATCGGTATGGTAGTTGGTACTTGGATTCTTGCAGGTATCGTTCCTACAATGATCTACTACGGACTTAAAGTATTAAGCCCAGGTATTTTCTTAATCGCTACATTATTTATTTGTTCGATCGTATCACTTGCAACTGGTTCTTCATGGACAACAGCTGCAACAGTAGGTATCGCACTTATGGGTGTTGGTATGGGTCTTGGTATTCCATCACACATCATTGCGGGTTCAATTATCTCGGGTGCTTACTTCGGAGATAAGATGTCACCACTTTCTGACACAACTAACTTAGCTCCAGCAATGGCAGGCGCTGATTTATTTGATCACATCAGACATATGCTTTACACAACTGGTCCTTCATACATTATCTCGGCAATTCTTTTCGGAATTATCGGTATGAGATATGCAGGTGGCGAATTAAACACTGTTGCAATTGACGAATTATTAGCAGGTTTACAAGGTTCATTTAACTTATCGCCAATCTTACTTTTAGCGCCAGTATTAGTAATCGTAATCGTTGTTCTTAAGACACCAGCTATCCCGGGATTATTCGGTGGAGCAGTACTTGGTGGATTATTTGCAGCAATGTTCCAAGGTGCTGGTATGGCAAGTATTATTGATGCAATGCATTATGGTTATGCTTCTGAAACAGGAGTAGCAGCAATCGACAGTTTATTATCACGTGGTGGTATGGACTCGATGATGTGGACAGTATCACTTATCCTTTGTGCCATGACATTTGGTGGGGTAATGGAAAGAACGGGTATGCTTCAAGCAATTGCAGATCAAATGCTTAAGCTTGCTAAGAGTACTGGATCTTTAGTAGTAGCTACGATTGTAACTGCTATCGCAATGAACTTAATTGCAGGTGACCAGTATCTTTCAATCGTAATTCCAGGTAGAATGTTTAAAGGTGCTTTCGATCAACGTGGTTTAGCGCCAAAGAACCTTTCAAGAGTATTAGAAGATTCAGGTACATTAACATCAGCTATGATTCCTTGGAATACATGTGGTGCGTACATGATCACAACTCTAGGTATTGCACCATGGACTTACATTCCTTATACATTCTTAAATGTATTGAATCCTGTAGTATCTATCTTCTACGGATTCACAGGAATTACAATGGAAAAAGTAGAACCACAAGCACAAAACGTATAAATTATAGTCAAAAAAATTCAAAGCTTCTCTGCAAAATATTTTGCGGAGAAGCTTTTTTTATATGTTTCATTAGAGAAAATGCGGGTTTGATCCAAAAATACAAAAAAATTCAATATAAAATTATCTGAAAATTAAATTTTTGTGAATTTTTGAGAAGTATTCTGTACTTGTTGGGATAAAATAAGCCATAAAACAATTTAGGGGGGAAAGTTAATGAAAGAAACGAAAAAAGCTACGGTTGGTATTGCACTGATTCCACTTTTATTCCTTATTGGGTCATTGATTTTAACACTTAGTCAATGGGGCGGAGATCCGCATATTCCAATTTTTACTTCTGCAATCGTAGCGGCAATTACAGCCATGGTCGGATTAAACTTCTCATGGAAAGAAATTGAAGAGGGGATAGTAGACACAATTAAGATGTCAATGGGTGCTATTCTAATTCTTATGATCATCGGTATGGTTGTAGGTACTTGGATTCTTGCAGGTATTGTACCAACTATGATCTACTATGGACTTAAGGTTCTTAGCCCTGGCGTATTCTTACTAGCGACATTGATTATTTGTTCAATCGTTTCGCTTGCAACTGGTTCTTCATGGACAACAGCTGCGACAGTAGGTATCGCTCTTATGGGTGTTGGTATGGGTCTTGGAATGCCAGCTCACATTATCGCAGGTGCTATTATCTCGGGTGCTTACTTCGGAGATAAGATGTCACCACTTTCTGATACAACTAACTTAGCACCAGCAATGGCAGGCGCAGATTTATTTGACCATATCAGACATATGATTTTCACTACTGGTCCATCGTACATTATTTCAGCAATCTTATTTGCTTTAATTGGTATGAAGTATGCAGGTGGCGCATTAGATACTGAAAGTATCGATCTTTTATTAGGTGGTTTAACTGGGGCATTTAGTTTATCGCCAATCCTATTACTTGCGCCAGTATTAGTTATTGTAATCGTTGTAATGAAAACACCAGCTATCCCAGGATTATTCGGTGGGGCAGTACTAGGTGGTTTATTTGCAGCAATGTTCCAAGGTGCTGGCATGGCTGACATTATTGGTGCATTACATTATGGTTACGAATCAGCAACAGGCATTGAAGCAATCGATAGTTTATTATCACGTGGTGGTATGGACTCAATGATGTGGACAGTATCACTTATCCTTTGTGCCATGACATTTGGTGGGGTAATGGAGAAAACTGGTATGCTTCAAGCTATTGCAGATCAAATGCTTAAACTTGCAAAGAGTACAGGTTCGTTAGTTGTTGCAACAATTGTTACAGCAATTACAATGAACTTAATCGCTGGTGACCAGTATCTTTCAATCGTAATACCAGGTAGAATGTTCAAGACTGCCTTTGATGAAAGAAACTTAGCACCAAAGAACCTTTCGAGAGTACTAGAAGATTCAGGTACATTAACATCACCGATGATTCCTTGGAATACATGTGGTGCGTACATGATCACTACGCTAGGTATCGCTCCTTGGACTTATGTTCCGTACTGTTTCCTTAACATCTTGAATCCATTAGTATCTATTTTCTACGGATTCACAGGAATTACAATGGAAAAAGTAGAACCAGCGAAAGCTGAAGTGTAGGATTACCATAATCGAAAATACTAAAAAGATTAATTTAAACCCGGTGAGTGGTAATGCTCATCGGGTTTTATTTTTTCTGAATCATCAACAGAAAATTAAGTCGCTGTGGCATTAGCAGAAGTTTAATAAGGAAATGTGGGGGAAGTGATAAAAAACCGACGTCGATGAATGCTTTGGTCAAGAAGGGGTAAATATATAGTAGGAAGTTTAAGGAGGAGATCACATGCTATTCGCTAATATTACTGAAGAGAATAGACAAGAAATAAATGCCTTGATCTTAAACACATGGTACTCAACAGAGATGATTGTAAGGGGTAAAATCATCGACATGACTAAGTTAGAGGGTATCGTCGCTTATGATAATGAAGCAATCGTTGGTCTAGTCACTTACTATATCGAGAACAAATACTTAGAGGTTGTCTCTATTGATAGTTTTAACGAAAATCAAGGTGTCGGTACTGAGCTAACAAAGCGTGTCATAGAAGTAGCTAAATCAAAAGGTTGCCAAAAGGTTAAACTTATTACCACTAATGATAACTTTAAAGCTTTGGCGTTTTATCAAAAACGTGGCTTTGAACTGGTTTGTATTTATAAGAACGCAGTAGAAAAAGCCAGAGACATCAAACCTGAGATTCCAATCATTGGATTAGGAGGCATACCGATTCGTGATGAAATTGAGTTAGAATATGTAATAAAGTAAAAGTCGTCATATGACGGCTTTTTCATTTGCGCTCATTACGTTTAATCATTCATACAAAGGACAAAAATCCATTTCTGTGGTAAAATAAAGATAACATCATGCATAGTATGATAAAGAACCACTGATGTGAATTGGCGGTTAAAATAATTATTTTTGGTGATTATTTATGAAAGGTGTAAGAGAAGTATTAGAGAGCAAGATTTTAACGTATGAGCAGAAAGTGTTGTCATTGGCAAGGTTGGCGGAGAACAGTATAGAACCGCTTAAGATGTCAGATGAATTGAAGTCTACGATTGAGAAGGGCATTATTTGCGATCTATTCGAAGGAAATGCGCCATACCGACCACGTTATATCGTGCCGGATTATGAGAAATTTATGAAAAATGGGAGTTCGTTCCTAGAACTAAGTCCTGCTGAAGATTTAGAAGATGCGTTGAACAACTTATTGATTCTGTATAAGCATGTGCCTTCTATCACGTCTTTCCCTGTATATATTGGGAATTTAGACACACTGATGGAACCTTATCTATCGGGTGATGATGAAAGGGACTATAAAGCGGTTAAACGTTTTTTCAAGCATATTGACCGTACAATTACAGATTCATTTTGTCATGCCAATATTGGTCCGAGATGGACAAAGGCAGGCGAACTGATTTTACGCGCACAAAGAGAATTGGATACATCGATTCCAAATGTGACGTTAAAAGTCAATGATGAAACAGAGAAGAAGTTGTTGATTGATTCTATCGAAACAGCTATGAAAACAGCAAAACCAAGTTTTGCCAACGATAAGATCTTTGGACCTGAGTTTAATGGTAGCTACGGTATTGTAAGTTGTTACAATGGCTTGCCACTTGGTGGCGGTAGCCATACCCTTGTGCGTATGAACTTATCTAATTTAGCAAAAGCCTCAAAAAACAAAGAAGACTTCATGGAAAACATGTTACCAATGGCAGCAAAGTTGTTAATTGGTTATATTGATGAACGTATTCGATTTTTAATGGAAGAAAGTAATTTCTTCGAAAGCAACTTCTTAGTAAAAGAAGGTTTAATTTCAAAAGAAAACTTCACAGCCATGTTTGGTCTTGTAGGCCTAGCAGAAGCCGTGAATGCGTTTTATGATAAAGGAGACCAAACGAGTAGATTTGGTCACAATACAGAAGCAGACGACTTTGGTGAAGAGATTCTTCAAAGGTTAGAAGCAATTGTTTCGGATCATCATAGCCCATATTGCTACAGTTCAAATCACAAGATCTTATTACATGCCCAAGTAGGGATTGATACAGATTTTGGTGCATCACCAGGGTGTCGTATTCCAATTGGTGACGAACCAGATATGAGTGCCCACTTGAAGCAATCTGCACGTTACCACAAGTATTTTCCATCGGGAATCGGCGATGTGTTTAGATTTGATGAGACAGTAGAACGTAATCCAGAGTATCTATTAGACATTATCAAAGGTGGTTTCGACGTTGGGCTTAGATATTTATCGGCCTACGGTGAAAACGCAGATGTTGTTCGTATAACGGGTTACTTAGTGAAGCGATCAGAAATTGAGAAATTAAGAAATAACCAACAGGTGTTAAGAGATACAGTCGCACTTGGTATGGGTGCAGATGACAACCAGAAGGTTCTTTCTAGGAAGTTAAGAGAGTAGTCTATTTTAAAGAATAACTATAATTGAGCGTAGCGAATTGCTACGCTCATATTCTGTTTAGAGAAATGAGGTTCATATGATTAAAGGGTGTGTCAACAATATCATTCCATTTAGTGCAGTTGATGGCGTTGGGAATCGAATGATTCTTTTTTTTCAAGGCTGTAACTTTGATTGTCTTTATTGCCATAATCCTGAGACGATTCCTTTCCATTCAGTAGACAGTTGCGATGAAGGCTTTGTAATGACTGCTGAGGACATATTGGAAAAAGTAAAAGGTCAAATGCCTTTTATTAGAGGGGTGACAATTTCTGGTGGTGAATGTACAGCGAGTTTTGACTTTCTATTGGAGACGGTTCGCTTGTTGAAGTCAGAGAACATCCATATATTAATTGATACCAATGGATTTGTGGCTGAGGATAAACTAGTCCTGTTAGCGACCTATGTAGATGGCTTTATGCTCGATATCAAGGCGATTGACCCGATGGAACATAAGACTTTGACTGGCGTAACTAACGAACAGGTCTTAAGGTCCTTTAACAAAATGATTGAATTAGGAAAATTGACGGAAGTGAGAACTGTTGTTATCGG
>Ga0070725_10000143_pt1 | contig 64882 bp, 65 predicted proteins | sample tdDd002_FD_69781 | JGI IMG/M metagenome (GOLD analysis project Ga0070725, IMG submission 69781) | Marine sediment microbial communities from the Atlantic coast under amendment with organic carbon and nitrate - tdDd00.2 | ecosystem: Environmental > Aquatic > Marine > Coastal > Sediment | place... | reverse complement strand
CAATTGTGGACAGCGCCTTCATTATAGTCCGCCTTATACGCTGTTCCATAGATCGGCTGTTGATGACTTCATTATGTTGACTTCTCTCTTCTTCGATAAGGTCCTCATAAAGAGCCTTCATCACAATATCAAACCGTCCGCTGGTCTGTTCTTTTTTCACCACTCGTATAATAATGTCCTTAAGGTATTTTGCACCACTTTCATTGATGATGCCGACATCAGAGAAAATCTGATCTATTTTCCGATCAAATGACATGGTTGGTTCTATTGGCTTTGTTTCCTCAAGATTATAAACAGTATTTTTTATAAGCCTAAAGGATTTCTCATATTCCAGGCTTTTGACCACATGGGTAATGACACTGACCACCTCAACACTATTGATTGGTTTATTGATGAAAAATACGGCGCCCGCCGTATAAGCCTTAGCAATAATCCGGCGGTCTTCAACTTGAGACACCATTATAAACTTTCCTTTATAGCCTAACTTGATGGCCTCTTCTATAATACCGATGCCATCTTTCCCAGGCAAAAGCATATCGACAATGACCACGTCCGGATTGTAAAACATGATTTCATTGGCAGCTTCTGTCCCATCTGCCAATTCACAAAAGACACGTCCTAATTCATTTCGAATGATCAAGTCTTTCAACATTGCTCGTATATTGATATCGTCATCTATAATCATGTAAGTATTACTCATAAGCTGCCTTCTTTCTGTCATCGCCCTTTGGCATAGTAATCACGAACTTGGTCCCGGCCCCTTCAATGGACTCCACTGTAATTTGACCCTTTAAGGAGTCAATCGTATTTTTTACATGGGTCAATCCAATACCAGTATTGGCTTGACCAGTAACCGCATCATATTTCGTCGTAAAGCCAGGATTAAAGATCAGTGGCACTAGGCTTTCAGAAATGCCTTCACCATTATCCATTACAATAAATTGATGTGAGTGCTCATGTTCTGCGTAAATCACTCGGATTAAACACCCTTCTTTACAGGCAGAAATGCTATTGTCAATTAAATTGTTCAAAATGGTAAACACGCTCAGGTAATTTTCCATGACTGGATTGCCTTTTTGCTCATAGGACAAGTGTATCGTATAAGGCAAATCCCTTTTTACCTTGTTATAATTGGTCTTCATTATTTCGAATATATCGCTGACCTTCAGAAACTCTAACTCCTGCAAATTGTCGACGAAATCCTGAAAGCCATTCAATACCCTTAGATAGTCTTTTTTGATATCGTGAATATCCTTCGATATATCAAGTAGCGCTTTTTTATCTTCTCCATCTTCTGCCGCTTCACCATACAAGGCGTAACACTTGCTCATGACCGATTCTATATCGCCAGAAGACTTCTTTAAATAGAAGAGTTCCGACTCAACATTAGCGACCAGCATGTTCAGTTGACTGTAGCGTTTTTGATGTTCTTGTCTTATAATGAACAGTTCTTTTCTACGCCACGCTGTATACACGGCGTAGGCAACAAAACTTCTGATAAAGCCCACCAGTATGATAATCATCAAGGTCTTAGAAGAAAAATCATTACGCATCAAAGCCTCGAGACCATTACTGACAATATCTACAACCGCCAATAATAGTAAGGTCCTAAAAAATTCATCTCTATGACGGTAAATGTGTGACGCCTTAAAAAGAAATGCAAACACAATATAGTACACCAGTGATGGCAAGCCATTGAGAAATGCAACTTCATAGGGGACTTCCCTAAAAGCCACGCCGGTTATTAACCGCTCGCCAAATATCACCATCCCCGCCAGTAAAATCATAGGTAGCGGATCGATATCTTCCCTGACCATCCCTGCAATGTTTAGAATGATAATCCCCATAGAGATCCTTAATAGACTATTTAAAGGATAGAAATGGATTTCACTTCCGACAGCAATAAGAACTGCTAATAGCATATATGTTCCAAATGTATTTTTACTTTTTAACGTATCTGTATTCAATAGTAGACTTTCCTTTCAAATTTCAAACTCGGTTTCAATGATATAGCATTTTAAAGGATTTTTAAAGAGCATTCTGACAATTATACCGTTATACAAATATATTTTAGCGCACAAAAAAACCGTCCAAGCAGAGACGGTTTTTTTGTAAGAGTTTTAAAGAAGTTATATTTAACTGACTTATATCCAATTAATTATGACATAACTTCCTTGCTATATAGAACTTGGTGAATTCTAAAGTTCTTCTTCTCCAAATGCTTTGAAGATAGAAAAACAAGCAACCAACATAATAAATACAAATGGGAATGCTGCTGCAAGCGATGCTGTTTGAAGTGGCTTAAGACCACCTGCAAGTAAAAGCGCCGTCGCTAACAGCGATTGAACAAGACCCCAAATGATCTTCTTCTTGTTAGAAGGATTCAAATCCCCATTTGATGTGAACATCCCTAATACAAATGTCGCTGAATTGGCAGATGTAATAAAGAATGTACACAATAATAGTAAGGTAATTCCTGACAATATCGATGACAACGGATATTGTTGGTATACTATGAACAGTGCGGTTTCAGGACTTGCCGGAAGCTGTGATAACGCCTCCATACCCATTTTAGTGATCATATCAATACCCATACCACCGAAGATAGCAAACCATACGAAAGATGCGATAGCAGGAGCAATTATAACACCCATAACAAACTCTCTTACAGTTCTACCTTTAGAAATACGTGCAATGAACGATCCAACAAATGGCGCCCATGCAATCCACCATGCCCAATAGAATACAGTCCATCCATTGATCCACGAGTTATCGCCAGTAATATTTAAATGCAAACTATCATAAGCAAAATTATTGATATATTGACCTAAACCTTCAGAAAATCCATTGAACATGATAAGTTTAGGGCCAATTACAAAGCATAATGTCAACAGTCCACCAGCAAGAACAAGGTTGATGTCTCCAAGTAGAGCAATCCCCTTTTCAATACCTGCTACAGCTGTCCAAATATATATAACCGTAATAACGGCGATAATACCGACTTGAACCATTGCTGTCTTTGGAAGACCAAATACATAATTCATTCCACTATTGATCTGCATCGTTCCCAGTCCAAGAGAAGTCGCTACACCTGCAACAGTTGCAAATACAGCCAGGATATCAATTGTTTTTCCAATTGGACCTTCAACGCCTTTTTTACCGATAATCGGAATGAAAATACTACTAATAAGTGCCGGATACCCTTTTCTAAATTGGAAATAAGCAAGCGCTAATCCAATAATGGCATAATTTGCCCAGGGGTGGAAGCCCCAATGCTTAAATGAAGCACGCATGGCAAAAGATACAGCTTCAGGACTTCCTGGGATCATATTAGGTGGGTTTACAAAGTGCGAAATCGGTTCTGCAACACCCCAGAATACAAGACCAATACCCATTCCTGCACCAAACAGCATCGCAAACCACGTTTTCGTACTAAATTCAGGAACGTCATCATCAGCTCCTAATTTAATCTTCCCATACTTACTAAACGCAAGCATAAGAGCGACAATTACAAATACAAACATTGAGAGTAAGTACATCCAACCAAAGTTGACTGTTAAAAAACTCATCAATTTACCAGCGAGAACTCCAAAGTTCTCACTGAAAAACAACCCCCACGCAGCTATAACAGATACAATTGCAAGGGATACATAAAACACAACATTACTTGGTCTTTTATTATCCATTAATTGCCCCCTATATTTTTACTTTAAATACAGTTTGCTCTTGAACATCCTCTGTCAATGCATCTAATGCTACGCCTACTCTATGGTGTCTTAATTTCCATTGTGCTTCCTTAGAAGTACTTGGATCTCCAAGTGGGTAAGGAATAGAAATTGTTGGTACGATTCTATTTGCGCCTACTGTAGTAGCTACAGGGATAAGGTTACACATTTGTACAATTGGGAAACCTGCTTTTTCAAGCGTCTTAACCATCGTTGCACCGCAACGAGTACAAGTGCCTCAAGTAGAAGTTAAGATAATTGCATCTACACCTGCTTCTTGAAGGAATGGAACCATTTCGCTCGCCATTCTAGCTGCTTCAGCTTCTGTTGTACCAGTACCTACTGTACTGTAGAAGAATTCATGAAGTTTACCGATCTTACCTTCTTTTTCGTACTCTCTCATTGAATCGATCGGTACGATTACATCTGGATCTGCGTCTGCTGCTGCAGGGTCAAAACCAGCATGGATAGTCTTGTAAACGCCACCTTCTAAGCCCATATCAGCCGAGATGTCATAACGTCCCCATCTAGTTGCTGATGCAGACTGAATTCTGTCTGGATTATCAACCGGTACAATACCACCTGTTGTTACAATAGCAATATTTGCTTTTGATAAATCTGTAATAGGTGCCGCAATTGGAACTCTATCTAATTTTGGAATTGGTAATTCTGTTTGGAAGTCATCACCTGCTAATTTCTTGATAAGCATGTCGATTGCTCTGTCTGCTGCAGGTACTGCGTCTTCTCTCCAAACTTGGTGACGAACGCCTCTTACGAAGAAGCCTTCTTCTTCAGCTAAGAACAATGTTCCGCCATCAAGAATCTTATCACCTAAACCTGCCATTTTAGCAGTGTCTTTTCTCATTGCTGCTGCACTCTTTCCACCTGGGAAAACATAAGTGTCTTTTTTGAACATTTCAACGCCTGGGTTTTCTACATGCATTGAAGTGATTGTCTTCACGCCAAATTCTTTTTCAACGTGCTTACAAATCGTTCCACATGCAACACCATAACGACCCGCTTGGAATGCTGGGCCAGCAAAGAAAATATCAAATTCGATGTCTTTTAAGAATCCGTTGATTGTTGCAACAGCTTCTTCTGTATTAGAACCCATGAAGTTGTCTCCACAGATAATTGTATGTGTTACTTCTGCATTTTTAAGACTTCCGTCTAATGCAAGACCTGGACCTACTAGACCCTCTCTAATTTCCGGAGCATGGTCAGCCATTTCTTCTCCACCGATACCTGCGAAGAATTGGTTAATATATAATACTGCCTTTTTCATGTATTTACGCCTTCCTCTCTCTAGAATTCTTTCATTGTTTTTGGAGACCATCCACAAACTTGGTCGCCACAGAACATTGAGTTGTTTTCAAGAATAATTGAACCATCTTCTTTAACTGATGCACCTAATTTTTCATCAAATGCCCAACCACCTGATAAACCGTCTCTAGCAAGTGCTTCTAACTCACCAATTACAGTTTTCATTGCAGGTAATTCAATTAATTGAGAAACGTTACCACATGTTACGATAGCATCCGCCATTTCATCTAATGTTACAAGTGGTTGAGATTGACCATCTCTACCAGTACATTCGTTTGTCATACCAACTGTCTTAACGCCAGCTTTTTCTAATTCTACGAAACAAGCGATAAAGTCAGCATCTGGATTTCCGTATCCTTCTTCTGCAAGTACAGCACCATCAGCACCAACCATAGTAGCTAACTTGGCTACGAATTGTGCAGATCTTTGCTTTTGCTCAAGTGATACGTTTAAGTTTGACATGATTACACCTAAGAAGTTAAGTGATTTTCCATGTTCGCTATATAAACGCTTGATTGTTGGATTGTTTTGGAAGTCATATGTTGACCACTTTGAAGAACATGGCATGAATGATCCTGAGATAAATGCGCCATCTAATACTTCATTCGGGTGAACAAGTGTTGGTACGAAGTGGTTTAAGTCCCATCCGTAAATTAAATCATTGTAACCCATTTCTTCCATTTGTGATTGTGGCTGCATAACGTATACTACTGATGGTAATTTTGATACTTCAGCAGAACGCTTTGTCATTGCACCTAATTCTAATGTTTCCATTTCTTCAGGTGTCTCATTTTCAACAGCCTTAGCTAAATATTCAGCTAATCTATGTGCACCCCATCTAATTGCGTGGTTTTTCTTTTGTTGCTCATGTCTTTCAGACTCTTCGTCAGTATCTGCTACTAAACAAATATTAATTAACTGAGAGAATAATGTGTACTTAGCACCTTCGCCTGACATGTCGATAAGACCGTCTCCGAAACTACCCCAGTGTTTTCCTACTGCTAAAACACTACATCCTTTAAGTGCATTTGTTCTACCGATACCTGCTTGCGATACTTCGCCAGTCACGCCTGGGAAAGCTGCCGCTTCAGAACCAACTTTAGCTCTTGGCTCAATAGCCTCCTTAACCGGTACAATTCTTGTTTCGTCTCCTGGACTAGCAATTACGATATCACAATCAGTAATATGCTCATCCTCTTTTACTACAGCAATTGCCTCTTCCTTGTTGATTGTTAAAGTACCTTTTGAAAATTTAGTAGCTTCACCAAACTTTACTTCTTTAACAAAAAAATTACCTAGTTCTAATTTCACAAGATACGCTCCTTTCAGATTCAATTTTCTGATACCTTATGGATTAAGTATAGATAATTTTTGATGCTTTGTAAACACGTTTATTTCATAAACGTGGTTAAATTGTTTAATTATTATCACAATTGCTTGATATATTTTTCACAGAAGAAGGCATTTTCAATGGTTACAGGCATGTAAAAAAACCTTGAAAAAAATTTAATATTTTTCAAGGTTTTTAATGATTTTCTGTTATTTAGTTTAATTTATGGATATATATCTGAGTTAAAGCTAAAGTCTGAAGGCATCTATTGCCCTTCTAATGTGATTAATAATGCGATCTACCTCTTCGTTCTTCACCAACTTATCTTGTGAAGTATTGATCATTTTATCCAAGAATCCTCTATATAGGATAATCGTCATATCATTTAAAGAATCAATAGTGTCAGCTTCAATAACCCCTTCTTCAACGAGAAGTTTCAAGCTTTCCTTATTACGTTGGTGTAATGTATGCGCATTTAACATTGGTAACAAATCCGCAGTATGCATCCCGAAATCACTTGGATAGATTTCAAAATAGTTGTCAAAAACATCCTTCACATCGTCATTAGGCATCATAAAAAAGATAGCTTTAAAAATCTTGGGTCGTTCGTATGAATGTAAACAGAAAACTTCCCAGATTTTCAAGTACTTCATCTCGCCATTGTCGGCCTCTTTGATATAGTCGTCTAACACTTGATAGTAATCTTTAAGATATTTAACTGCTGCATAGCCAATCAAATGATCCAAATTACTAAAGTAATTGTATAATGTTGCACTGTTGTACCCTGCAATATCAGCTACTTTTCTTACAGTAACCGCATCGACGCCTTCATTCTCAATTACTTCATGTGCCGCATCTATAAAATATGACATAATTCGTAATTTCTGTCGTTCTTTCCTCGTTTGCACAGTCATGTCATCACCCTTTTCTAACAATTTAAACGTGTATACAATGTTCATTATAGCACATTTAGAAGAGTGATAGTTGATTTGTTTCCGGCATATCCCCTAAACAGCCATGCTCTTTCATTGCCTCAATAACAGTCTTTGTCGCCTTGGCACGCATACGGATGTCTTGCATAGACAGGAATTCACCTTTTTTTGCCTCTTCTGCGATATTCCGCGCTGCATTAATTCCAACCCCTTGCAAAGAACAAAGTGGTGGTAATAATTCTCCGTCGACAACTCTGAATTTCCCAGCATCAGATTCATAAAGGTCTACTTTACGTAACTTAATGTCTCTACTGTACATTTCATTGGACACTTCAAGCAGTGTATAAAGGTCCCCTTCTTTTTTACTCATGCCAAATTCCATAGCTTCTAAATTTTTCATTTTTTCTCTGATGACATCCTTGCCTTGACAAATTATTTGGGCATCAAAATCATCAACTTTTGTCGTGAAGTAAGTCGCGTAGAACGCCAACGGATGGTGTACTTTAAAGTAGGCAATTCTAAAAGACATCATTACATATGCAACCGCATGGGCCTTCGGGAACATGTATTTAATTTGATTACACGACCAGATATACCACTCCGGTACATCATTCTCATGCATAAGGGCAATGTTTTCTTCAGTTAATCCTTTTCCCTTACGGACACGTTCCATAATGGTGAAGGCATCTTTATTAGGAAGTCCAGCATGTATCAAGTAGTTCATAATATCGTCTCGGGTTGCGATAACCGACTTCAGCGATGTTGTCCCAGCTCTTACAAGATCCTGTGCATTGTTTAGCCACACGTCAGTACCATGAGACAGTCCAGAGATACGAACAAGTTCATCAAATGTTGACGGTTGTGTATCCACAAGCATCTGTCGAACGAATTTCGTTCCGAATTCTGGAATACCTAAACTCCCTATTGTTTCTTTGTAAGTTTCATCGATAATATTTAGTGTATCTGTAGACGTAAATATCTTAACGGTTTCCTGATCATCAAGGGGTACTTCATATATATCGACACCTGTAATTTCTTCAATGTCTTTGATGATCGTCGGCACGTCGTGTCCCAGAATATCCAGCTTTAATATACGCCCACTCAGTGAATGGTAATCAAAATGGGTCGTAATGACGCCTGATTTTGGGTCATTGGCCGGAAACTGTATTGGACAAAAGTCGTGCACATCCTTATAGTCAGGTATAACCATGATACCACCGGGATGCTGCCCACTTGTCCGTTTAACCCCTGTACAACCACTGGAAAGTCTTAAGACTTCCTTGGAATTGGCAGAGAGCTCTTTCTCTTCAAAATATTTTTTTACAAATCCAAAGGCTGTTTTGTCTGCAATAGTGCCAATGGTACCTGCCTTATAGACATAGCCTTCACCAAACAATTCTTCTGTGTATTTATGGGATGTCGCCTGATAAACGCCAGCAAAGTTAAGGTCGATATCCGGTTCTTTATCGCCTTCAAAGCCTAGGAATACTTCAAACGGTATTTCATGTCCTTCTTTAATATAGGGAATATTACAATTAGGACACTCTTTGTCCGGTAAATCGACACCACTACCATAAGTACCATCTGTAATAAATTCAGATGACTTACACGTCCCACAAATATAATGCGGTGGTAATGGATTTACTTCAGTAATATCACTCATTGTCGCGGCAAAAGACGAACCAACGGACCCTCTAGAGCCTACAAGATAACCATCCTCAAGAGATTTCGTTACCAGCTTTTGTGCGATAATATACATTACGGCGTAGCCATTACCGATAATTGAGTTCAGCTCACGAGAGAGTCTCGCTTCTACAATTTCAGGTAAATCGTCACCATAAATACGACGCGCTTTGGCAAAACACATTTCTCTTAACTCGACATCAGAGCCTTCAATAACTGGCGGCGACGTTTCATCTGGTACTGGCTTTGTTTCCTCCACCATGTCTGCAATTAAATTCGTATTCGTTATAACCACTTCTCGACACTTATCAGCACCAAGATAGGCAAATTCTTCAAGCATTTCTTCCGTTGTTCTCAAGTAAAGTGGTGGCTGGTTATCAGCGTCACTAAAGCCTTTACCCGCCATTAGAATACGTCTGTACACTTCGTCTTCTGGATCAACAAAGTGGACATCACATGTTGCTACAACAGGCTTATTCATTTCTTCACCTAAGGCAACAATCTTACGGTTATAATCTCTTAAGTTTTCTTCGTCGTTGGCAATCCCCTTAGCGATAAGGAATTGGTTGTTGCCAGTCGGTTGAATTTCTAAATAATCATAAAAATCAGCAACTTCTTTTAACTCATCATCTGTTGCACCTGATAGCAGGGCTCTAAATAATTCCCCAGCTTCACAGGCAGATCCAATAATTAGATCTTCTCGTAACTCTGCAAGGAGACTCTTAGGAATCCTTGGTTTCTTATAAAATGTCTTAATATTTGAATGAGAGACCAATTTATATAAATCTTTGATCCCCTTCTGATTCTTTGCCAGAATAATAATATGATCTGTATTATATTTGGTATGGTCCATACGCTCTAAGGCCAATCCATTTAAGTCCGCTAAGACTTCAATACCCTCTTCCTTCATCATTGTTAAGAATTTAAGGAATATTTGGGCTGTCGCATTGGCATCGTCAATGGCCCTATGATGATTTTCTAGGCTGACTTTAAGATACTTGGCCACCTGATTCAGTTTATGTCGTTTTAAATCTGGTAATAATAGTTTTGCCAGTGCCAATGTATCTACCATAATTGGCTTTATTTCTTCACCATTTTTTCGGGCTTTCTCTCGAATAAAGGACACATCAAAATTGGCATTGTGAGCAACCAGTGCTGCATCGCCACAGAATGCCAAGAACTCAGGCAAGACTTCTGCAATAGTCCGCTCGTCCTTCACCATATCATTGGTGATCCCCGTCAACTCCGTCACTTTTGCAGGAATTGATTTCTCCGGGTTCACAAATGTTGAGTACCGGTCTTCAATAGAGCCATTAACTACTTTAACTGCACCAATTTCAGTAATCCCATCATTGATCGGACTAAAACCTGTCGTTTCAATATCGAACACAACATAAGTGCCTGTTAACGGATAAGTCTGATCATCCTCGTACATTTTTGAATCGTCATTGATCAGATAGCCTTCAACACCATAAATCATCTTTAAGTCAGTCCCCTTAGAGGCAATCTGTGCATCAGGAAAAGCCTGTAATACCCCATGATCCGTTATTGCAAGGGCAGGGTGTCCCCATTTGACTGCTCGTTTTACAAGCGTTTTAACAGGCGTAATACCATCCATGTCACTCATATTCGAATGCATATGGAGCTCAACACGTTTAACTTCTGCGTTGTCTGTCCTAGTAGGTGGAGCATCAGCATGGTTGATATTATTGATATATAGACAAAGTTCCTTTTCAAAAGTATCGTATCGTACATTCCCGTCGACGAGTATCCACATACCTTTGCTTAACTGGTCCAATACATTTTCTGCTTCATTCTCTTTTAAGAACGCTTTAACACCAATAGAATTTGTCTTGTCGCTAATCGACAACGACATTAAGGTCTTACCACTTTTTAAGGTTCTCGTATCTATATCAAATATCTCACCTTTAAAGCACTGTTGACTTTCTTCAATCATGCCTTCGTCTATCGGTACAGGCTTGCCTTTTATTTTATATTTATAGATAACCGTTTCATCTATTTCTCTCTTTTGTCGTTTGTAACCGCCACCAGAACCACTGCCACCACCTGATGCTCTTGAATCTCCGCCAGCGTCTTGGCTTCTTGGCGTTGTGTTGGCTGCGGCTTCACTAAGAGCCTTTCCTTTTGCTGAAATAATACTTTGTTTTTCTTCTTCAAAAGCAATCAGATTTTCCATAGATGCGTCTTCGTCACAAATAAATTCAATGTTGAACGGGAATGAAAACTCCTGTGAAAGGATATTCTGGACCCCTTTATCAATGCCTTTATTCGTTAGATTCATAAAGCCAATTGTATCGGATATATGAACTTCCACAGAACTGGCCTCTTTCACTAAACGGGCACCCTTCATAACGCCGGATAAGGAAGGGTGTTTAGCCGCTAATCGATCCAATAAATATTGCCAATACGTATCAAATTCATCAACAAAATTTTCAGCTGATAATTGATACTTTTTGTTGATCCGCGCCTCAGTTAAAAACGGTAAAGCCGTCACTATCGCCATTTCCAAATCACTGACCTTTTGAAATGGAATAAGCTCTTGAAGTGAAACATCCACTTCAAGAGCTCTTTTGGTTTTATAATATTTAATCCCCGAAATACCGTACTCTGCTGATTCCAAAGCACTTGCAATAATAGTCATTAAATCTTGATTACTCATCTAAACTCCCCAATAATCCATCTATTTCCTTAAAAAGCTCTGTCAACAGCTCTTCTTCTTTTACTTTCTTTAACACTTCACCTTTTTTAAAGATCAACCCTTCGCCACAACCGCCTGCAATACCCAAATCAGCTTCTCTTGCTTCGCCAGGTCCATTGACTACACACCCCATGACAGCAACAGAAATATCTGCGTTCACATCGCCGTACTTTTCCTGAACTGCTTCAGCCATTTGTTCGATGTTGACATTGGTCCTTCCGCAAGTCGGGCATGAAATGATTTTAATACCAAAGGTTCTTAATTCCAAAGCGCTTAATATTTCTTTCGCAACCTTTATCTCATTGATTGGGTCGCTGGTTAAGGAAACACGCATTGTATCTCCATATCCGTTCAGCAATAAATGTCCAATACCAATTGATGACTTTACTGTACCAGAAAAATAAGTGCCTGCTTCGGTAATACCGATGTGATATGGATAGGGTACTTCTTTCCCCATTAACTCAAAAGCCTTTAAGGTCATCTGTACATTGGATGATTTTATGGCAACAATCATATCCTCAAATTGATACTTCTCCAATAAGCGTACATGTTCAAGGGCACTTTCTACAAGACCCTCTGCAGTTACGTGACCGTACTTCTTAAGAATGTCTTTGCTAAGCGACCCGCTATTGACACCTACACGAATAGGTGTGCCATAGTGCTTCGCCACTTCCACGACTTGTCGAACCCGTTCGTCAGATCCAATGTTGCCGGGATTCAATCGAATTTTATCAACACCATTCTCCATGGCTGCAATCGCCAGCCGATGGTCAAAATGAATATCTGCAACCAGTGGAATTTGGATTTTTTTCTTTATTTCTTTTATGGCTTCAGCTGCCTCAAACGTAGGAACAGCAACACGCACAATTTCACAACCCACACCTTCAAGGCCTCTTATTTGCTGGACTGTCGCCTCTATATTTTCAGTTTTTGTATTTGTCATTGATTGAATGCTAATAGGATGTTCACTGCCAATCAGTACATTCCCTACTTTTACTGTCGTTGTCTGTCTTCTATTAATCATTTATACTCCTTTTTTACACTCACTTCTATTTCTATAAGCCAATATCTTTAAAGATCATATAAACCATAAACGCCATCAAAAGAACAAAGCCAATCATATGAACAAAGCCTTCTTTCTCTTGATCGACAGGCTTTCCACGTACAATTTCGACAAGGATAAAAATGATACGGCCTCCATCTAAAGCTGGTAATGGCAACAAGTTGATGATTCCTAAGTTAATCGAAAAATACGCAGCTAACATCAATAAATTCAATGGGCCTAGTTTAGCAGCCTCACCGACAATCTTAACCATACCTACAGGTCCCACTAATTCGCCTTCTACCTTGCCTGCGCCAGTAATCTTATCCCCTAGGAAATCAAAGATCCCCTTTGTTAGATAATAGACCTGTTGAACAGAAGCACCTACTGCGCCTGCCATATTTTTTTCAATTGTTGGCGAAATACCAATCAGACGTCTACCGGTTTCTTCATCAAATTTTGGAGTGACCTCCATCATATAAGTAGACTCTCCTCTAACAATATCTATGGTCAACGCATCTTCGCTGCTGTTGATCATAGAGACCAAGTGATCCCAAGTCTTTATTTCTACATCATTAATACGTGTAACGGTATCACCAGGTAATATGCCTGCTTCCATAGCTGGAGAATCCGGCTGTATGGCATCGATTGTCGTCGTCGCCATACCAAGCATCATAAAGAGTGCAATAAACAACACTGTCGATAAAACAAAATTCATAAACGGCCCGGCAAAAACAACTGATAATCTTTGCAATGGATTTTTTTTGCTAAATGCTCTCGGATTATCCGATTCGTCATTTTCACCTTCCATCTTTACGTAACCACCAATAGGAAACGCACGCAACGAGTATAGAGTGTCTCCTTTTCTTTTCGAAAAAACTGGAGGTCCCATTCCTATTGAGAACTCATGTACCAATATGCCATTCCATTTTGCCACTGCAAAGTGTCCAAGTTCATGAAAAAACACAAGCATTGCAAAAACTACGATAAAACTAATTGCTGTCAACATATAATCACCTATACTTCCATTTTAATCTTTTGACGAATTTCAATATCCGTTTCCAATATCTGATCGAGTGTTGGCGACGGAATCTTCTTCTCAGTCAGCATCAATTGCTCGATCTTTTTTGGAATATCATAAAAACCTATTTCATTTTTCAAAAATTTATAAACCAACTCTTCATTGGCTGCATTTAATATCGTTGGTGTATTACCACCTAACCGGAGTGCTTCATATGCCAATTCAAGACATGGAAATGCTTTTTTATCCGGTGCTTCGAAGGTCATCTGACCAAGCTTTACAAAATCCAAAGGTTCATGATTTACTGGTTGCCGCGTTGGATAATGCATGGCATAACTAATAGGTCCCCTCATATCAGGTATCCCTAATTGTGCAAGTACCATATGATCCACAAACTCCACCATCGAATGGATGATAGACTGTGGATGGACGACAACATCTATTTGGTCTAAGTCCACACCAAAGAGCCATTTCGCTTCTATTACTTCTAGTCCTTTATTCATTAACGTAGCTGAATCGATGGAAATTTTCTGTCCCATAGACCAGTTAGGGTGTTTCAATGCTTGAGCAGACGTTACTGATGTCAGAGAGTCTATAGACCACCCTCTAAAAGGCCCTCCCGAAGCTGTCAAAATTATTTTATTGACAGACGACCGATCATTTCCTTTTAAACATTGATAAATAGCACTGTGTTCACTATCTACTGGAATGATCTTAGCACCGGTTTCCTCAGCTAGCGGCATCAACAATGCCCCAGCCGTCACAAGTGTTTCTTTGTTGGCTAGTCCAATTTCCTTACCAGACTTGATACTGTGGTACATTGGAATCAAGCCAATATTACCGACAATTGCACCTAATACAAAATCTACTACATCATCACAACACACCTGTATAAGACTTTCCATCCCTGTCAGAAGCTGTGTTTCTGTTTCATCAAACCGTTCCTTTAAAGTTTTGTAAGCCTTTTCGTCGTACACAACGCCATAAGTTGGCTTGAACTGCCGTAATTGTTGCTCAAAAATATCAATATTACTGTTGCAAGCCAAGGCATGCACAGCAAACGATTCTCTATCAAAAGCCACGGTATCCAGCGCCTGCTTGCCTATTGAACCCGTCGAACCTAAAATTGTTATTGTTTTCATTAGTATCCTCTTTCTATTTCTTCATGTACTATTATATCAAAGTGTCCACTAAAATTATACCTTAGGGATATGAACTTTCTATTAACATGTATTGTCAATTTATTAAAAAGAAAAACTCTCACTTAAAACGATGTTTAAGATGAGAGTCTATAATTTACATCAGTGTAGTATACAACATATACGCATAAAATACAAATGGTGAGGTGACAATGATACTGTCGAAGCGATCCATAATACCACCGTGTCCCGGCATGATATTACCATAATCCTTAATATCGACAAATCGCTTGATTTTAGATGCCAATAAATCCCCGTATTGGGAGATGATACTGCCTATAAAGCCGATGATGCCAGCAAATACCATTAAGCTCGGATCAAAAATCATTGCGAATACAATGGAGACCACTGTTGTTCCTATTACACCACCAACTGAGCCTTCTTTTGTCTTATTTGGACTGACGTCAGGAATCAATTTGTGTTTACCAAACATTTTACCAGAAAAATATGCGAAAGTATCTGTTACAAAAGCCAAAATAAACGGATACCATATGATGATACCGCCGTTTACACGCTCCAACATCGGTATATGAATCAGTGATATGGTAATATACGTGAATCCAAACACTGTTATCGCCGCTTCAAAAAAGCTATTTTCAGTACGTCGATGAACATAAAAAATCATGGTCATGAACAATAATATCATAAATGTCATGTACAGGAATGTTACGCCTAAATCAAAGATCAAACAAGCGTAAGCACTTATCGTCGCAACATAACCAATTACCTTAAACGGTGAAATGTTTATTTTGTTGAAACAATGATAAAACTCATACAATGCTATTAAACTAACGAGCATTGCCAGTATATCCATCAGCAAACCACCTTTATAAACGGTGAATACTAGTATGGGTAATGCAACCAATGCGGATATGGTGCGTTTAAGCATATCCATCCTCCTCTATAACTTTCCAAATCGTCTTTTTCTATTCTGATATGTTGCAATTGCTTCAATTAATTGTGGTCGTTTAAAATCTGGCCAAAATACATCCGTAAAATAAAATTCACTGTAGGCTAATTGCCACAACAAAAAGTTACTTAATCGTAACTCGCCACTGGTACGTATCAACAAATCCGGATCCGGTATATTTTTCGTAAATAGATTTGACTCGATAATATCCTCGTCAATATTTTCTACAGTCAATTCACCAGATACTACATCAGCAGCTATCTTTTGAACTGCCTTTACTAACTCGTCTCTGCCACCATAATTAAGCGCAATATTTAGCTGAAGTGTTGAGTTATCAGCTGTTTTATTCATTGCTACTTTTATTTTATTCCTTAAATCCTCAGGCATTTTTGATATGTCGCCAATCACATTGATGCGTATACCTTCTTTGTGCAATGTTTCCAATTCTGTATCTAAATAGCCTCTCAATAAATTGAACAGACCAGAAATTTCTTCTTGAGGGCGTCCCCAGTTTTCTGTAGAGAAAGCGTATACCGTCAGGTGCTTAACGCCAAATTCACCACACGCTGCTATAATTTCTCTAAGGGTTTCTGAACCAGCTTTATGACCTGCCAGCCTTGGTAAAAATCTTTTTTTTGCCCATCGACCATTGCCATCCATAATAATTGCAATGTGCTTTGGAATTTTATTTAAATCTAATTCCATAGTGCCTCCTGTTGAATGTCTATAGAATATTACCATCACGTTTGTTGGTTGATATAGAACCCCCTCTTTAACAAGAGGGGGTATTTTTATTTTTTTGCGCGCCTTTAAGACGTGTTATTGTTCTTCTATGAATCCTACATATAAATGAACTGCATTAGCGTCATTTACTTGTTTCAGGACTCTTGAATCAGATAAAGGAAATAATTCCTTATCTTTAAAAGAATGACATTCATGAATAACAAAAGCAATATCATTTGAAAACTCAAATATACGTCGTCTCGCTTCATCGATTGTCATACCGATAACATCAGGAAAGTTCAACTTAAACCTCCATAACCTCAGCTTCTTTTTGTGATACAAGGTCATCAATCATTTTAACGAACTTGTCTGTTGCCTTTTGCACGTCATCTTCGTAGCCTTTTAATTCGTCATCAGTGATTTCTTTGGACTTATTTAATTTCTTGAACTTGTCATTTGCTTCTCTTCTTTCATTTCTAAGAGCAACTTTAGCATCTTCGCCAGTTTTCTTAACAAGTTTTGTTAATTCCTTACGTCTTTCTTCTGTTAACATTGGAATCATTAAACGAATAATTTTTCCGTCATTAGCTGGATTTAATCCTAAATCAGACATTTGAATTGCTTTTTCAATATCACCTAATGCAGTCGCATCATATGGCTGAATTTGAATCATTCTTGGCTCTGGTACAGAAATTGCCGCTAATTGCTTAAGTGGCGTGTCAGCGCCATAGTATTCTACCGTAATTCTATCTAAGATTAACGGGTTTGCTTTTCCAGCTCTGATACTGTGTAATTCGTCCTTTAAGACTCTAATTGTCTTTTCCATTTTTTCAGCTAATTGCTTTTGAACTTCCGCTGCCATTAAAACGCCTCCCTAATAATTGTTCCGATTTCTTCTCCAAAAATCACTTTATTGATGTTATTTGTGTCTTTTAATCCAAAGACATGAATTGGAATATTGTTTTCCATACAAAGTGTAATTGCCGTTGTATCCATTACACGTAATCCTTTTTCAAGTACTTGTGCAAATGTCAAACGATCAAATGATTTCGCATCTGGATTGTCTAAAGGATCACAATCGTAGACCGCATCTACTTTCTTTGCAAGTAAGATAATATCCGCTTCAATTTCAGCTGCTCTTAACGATGCAGCTGTATCAGTTGAAAAGAATGGATTACCCGTTCCTGCTGCAAAGATTACAACTCTACCTTTTTCAAGGTGACGAACTGCTTTTCTGCGGATATAAGGCTCAGAAACTTGACGCATTTCAATCGCACTCATCACGCGTGATTGCATATCATGTCTCTCTACTGCTTCCTGCAAGCCTAAAGCATTCATAACTGTCGCCATCATGCCAATATAATCTGCTGTACTTCTGTCCATGTCTTCGCTGCTTCTACCTCTCCAAAAGTTTCCGCCACCGATAACAACCGCTACTTGAACCCCTAAATCAACTAAACCCTTAATCTCTTTAGCAACAAGATTGACAACATCGTTATCGATACCAAATCCTTGAGGTCCAGCAAGTGCCTCTCCACTAAGTTTTAGTATGACTCTTTTATACTTTGGTTTCAAAAAAAACGACCTCCATTCCACTATTATATATTCTACACGGATTTCAAAAACCCTCTATTTTTTCTTTATACCCATTATTTATCTTTAATAAGCGCCACCGACCATCGAAGTCGGATGTCCTCTTAACGCAAGAAAACCACTTGCGCAACAAATAAAAGCAGGTCGCATCGAGCGACCATGCACTTTACTCATTTTCTTCGAAAACTCGGCCTGAAAAAAGAGAACACCGTGGTGTTCTCTCATTAAATATTCAAATGAATTAGCCAAGTTGCTTAGCAACTTCTTCAGCAAAGTTTTCTTCTTTCTTTTCGATACCTTCGCCAACTTCAAATCTAGCAAATCTTCTAATTGAAAGATTTTCACCGATCTTAGCGATTTTTTCGTTTAATAATTCTTGAATCGTTACGTCAGGATTCTTAACAAAAACTTGCTCTAATAAACAGTTTTCTTTGTAGTACTTAGCGATTCTACCTTCAACCATCTTTTCGATGATCTTTTCAGGCTTTCCTTCGTTTCTTGCTTGGTTCGCTAAAACTTCTCTCTCAGCATTAAGAACTTCTTCAGAAACTTCTTCTCTTCTTACGAATCTTGGATTAGAAGCTGCAATTTGCATTGCTACGTCTCTACCAAATTCTTGGAATTCATCGTTCTTAGCTACGAAATCTGTTTCAGAGTTGATTTCAACAAGAACACCAATTCTTCCACTATGAATATAAGAAACAACGATACCTTCCGCTGCTACTCTACCTGCTTTTTTAGCCGCTTTAGCAAGACCTTTTTCTCTTAAAAGCTTGATTGCAGCTTCCATGTCTCCATCTGTCTCTACTAATGCTTTTTTACAATCCATCATACCTGCGCTTGTAATTTGTCTTAATTCTTTTACGCTTGCAGCTGTTACTGCCATAATAACGCCTCCTAAAATTTTATATTCTTAAGAAAAAGGTAGGGCACGCCCTACCCTTTAGTTTTACGCTTCTTTAGTTTCTTCTACTGTATCTTCACCTTGGTTGCTTTCGATTACAGCGTCTGCCATCTTACCAGCAATTAATTTAACCGCTCTAATAGCATCATCGTTACCAGGGATAACGTAATCAACTTCTTCAGGATCACAGTTTGTATCAACGATACCAACTACTGGAATACCTAAAAGTCTAGCTTCTCTAATAGCGATTTTTTCTTTCTTTGGATCAACAACGAACATTACATCTGGTAATACGTTCATTTCTTTGATACCGCCTAAGAATCTTTCAAGTCTTTCTTTCTTAAGTCTTAACTTGATTACTTCTTTCTTTGGAAGTGCTTCGAAAGTTCCGTCTTCTTCCATTTTCTCTAACTTGTATAGTAAGTCAACTCTTTTTCTAATTGTCTTGAAGTTAGTAAGCATTCCACCTAACCATCTCTGGCTTACGAAGTGCATACCACATCTTCTAGCTTCAGTTTCGATAGCTTCTTGAGCTTGCTTCTTAGTACCAACGAATAATACTTTTCCGCCGCCTGCAGCAGCTTCCTTGATTACGTTGTAAGCATCATCAATTAGTCCAACAGTTTGTTGTAAGTCGATAATGTAGATACCGTTTCTTTCTGTGAAGATATATGGAGCCATCTTAGGATTCCATCTTCTTGTTTGGTGACCAAAGTGTACACCAGCTTCTAATAATTGTTTCATTGAAATTACTGACATAATTTCTTCCTCCTTAGTTTTTAATCCTCCCCATCGTTCATCTCTATAAGAAACCCTATGGGCACCTTCTTATAAATTGCGATAGGTGTGTAATATTGCCTTAAAAAGTATAACATAACTGAAGTACGAGTGCAATGCTAATAATCAACTTTTTCTAACGTTTCATATTAAGAATCAGCTGAATTTCACCTAATCCCATATTCAGTTCTTTCGCGATTTGTCTTAACGACTGCCCCTGACTACGCATACCAATGATCTGAGCCTTGATATCAGCACTTTCTTCAGGTGTTCTAGCACCTTCAAGAAGCTCTTCATGTGGTATCGCTTCATGTGGAGTCACTTCTTTAGGGTTGTCACCTATAGAATTCATCGTCTGTTGTGGTGGCTTTTCCTGATTTTCCACTGGCTTAGCCACTTGCTTTTTTTCTTTAGTGGTGTTTTTAAATTTCACCAACAATTTTTCCTGTGTTCGAAGGTTTTCTTCAAGTCGCTGAACTTTCTCATTTAGCAGGTCAATTTCTTTTTCATGGACACTATATTTACCTTCTAAATCTCCTGATATATCATAAAATGCTTCACTCATGTCAACCATTGCATTTTCCATTTCAGATATGGCGCTATCCACAACGCTATCGTCGCTGGACATGTCGTTTTTTGTCGTCGGTTGTTTCATACCGACGAAATATGCTTTTTTAAATTCTCTTTTTAACAAAAACAAGGCGCAAACCACAAGCGTTGCGCCTAGTAATATACTATATAATCCAATCATTAAGTTCCCTCATATTTTCATATCAAAATGACTACGTCTTAAAAAAGATTTTTCTGAATTACTTTTGTCGTCCATATCCTTATCGCTGCCCTTTTTCTTCTTAGAAATAAGTTTTTTCTTCTTTTTCTTTGAGGACCCTTTTTCACGTTCCTCACGTTCTTTTGCTTTTATACGTGCAGTGTCCTTTTGCTCGTTTTTGGGGACCTGCTGAAGTTTTTTTCTTGCAACTTCCTCATTACGCATTTGATTATTATGCTGTGCATTCTGTTCCTTATGCACCACTACTTCTTTGGCATTATGCTGTTTTTGAGCTCTTGGCAACATAGTCTGCATATCTATTGGTCGAATCGGCATAATGATCACACTCCTACATAGAGGTTACAATAATATCTCCAGCATCTTTTTTTATAATTACACGTTCAAGTAAAGCCTTTACATTATAAAAAGAATTACCAATTTTAATTTTTGTCCCAGGATAGACTTCTTTCGCAGAGACTCTAGAACCCATCAACTGACCGATGATTTCATTGACTTCTTTAAACTTAATCGTCATTTCCGCAAACTCTTTTTGATATTCTGCTCTTGAAATACGCGTTTTTTCATACATCGCTTTTATTTCTTTATTGCTCGGATCTGCCTCAGTCTGTTTTTTTAATATCTTCAGCGCCTGATCTAGTTTCTTGATGCCTACTTTATGTTCCTTCAGCTCATTGGCAAGATAATTGTATTCATCCATGATCTTGCTGTCTATACCTAATTTCAAATAAGTTATTGTGCCCATTTCAGAGCCAATCACCTTTGCTTCGATTTCACGTCTGACTTGAATGGAACCACCTATCAACAATCCTTTTTTACCTAATGCCTTCAAGGTCCCGTCACAGATGATTTCTGAATGCATAATCGAGCTTGATTCTATATTCCCGCCAACGTATATTTTACAGTTGTTCATAAAACCACAAATCATGTCACCTTCACAGGTGATATCTGCGATTTCGTTCCCTTGAATCCCAACACTGACAAATAAATTTCCTTTTGTTTTGATGGTACAAGCCTCAATGATGCCATTGATTTCAAGATCTCCATCACATTGTACAGAGTAACCTGACGTAATGTTACCATTGACAATTACTTTCCCACTAAATTCGATATTACCAGTCTTGACACCGACATCACCATCGATGCTCAATACTTGTATTACTTCTATTTTATCGCCTGAAAACTGAACTGTCCCTTCGACAGTAGAAACCAGTTGTAGTTCATCTTCAGTCATTTGAACGTTTTTCCCAAATTTAAAGTTCGCAATCTTACCTGGTCGCGCTTTAATTATCTTACCTGTTACGGTTGTACCATTCTTCCCTTCAGTTGGCATTGACCTTTGCGCGAGCACGTCACCAACTGAAATCATTTGAACAAAGTTCAAATGTTTAAAATCAACTTTTCCATTTTCCAATAATGTTGGTTTAACATCTTCCTCTTGTTTGACAAAAAATTCAATTTCGCCATCTTTACCATTTTCATGTTGTATCCCTTTTGCAACACGAAGACTATTACAGCTAAGAGGATCTTCAACAATCTTACTGATCACCTCATAATCAAGCCCAAAAATCACATTTCTTTCTTTTAGTAAATCTACAATTTCATCCTGGCTTAATTTATACGTTTTTGAATGCATCTCTAAAGTTAAATGCGCTTCATAATAATCACTTGAAATAGATACTTTGTAATCATACTTCTTTTCCATCACTTCATTTGTCATACCATTATCCGGTTTTGTATCTGACATATTATCCACTCCTAAAACGTTTTTAGCTTTGTCTTTAGCTTCATGATTGCTTTTGAATGTAATTGGGATATCCGTGATTCGGATATACCCATAATTGCTGCAATTTCTTTATAAGTTAGTTCGTCATAATAATACAAGGAAATAACTTTTTGCTCTTTTTCGGGCAATCGCCCTATTTGATCACGTAAAATGTTTTCTGTTTCTTTGGAATCCAGCGAAGCCTGAGGATCATTTTCTATATCATCCGACCTCACATCCATTGTGCCTGTTTCGTTAACTGTATCTTCCAGTGATAAAACAGCCAAATTAGAAATTTCATTAAGCGTTTTATGCAACTCCTTTTTTGAAATACCAAGTTCAGCTGCCAGTAAGTCGTCTGATAGACGATCGCCATATATATTTTGAAGTTTCTCAAGAGCACCTTCAACTTTTTTATATTTTTGGCGGGTGCTTCTCGGTATCCAATCCAAGGACCTTATTTGATCAACAATAGCGCCCCTAATCCGAATGTTTGCATACGTTTCGAATTTGACGTTCTTCGCGATATCAAATTTTTCAATTGCATCAATTAAACCAATAATCCCATAGCTAACTAAATCATCATATTCTACATTCTGATTGTAGTTCACATATAAACGCCCTGCTATTATCTTCACAAGTTCAATATATTCTACTATCAACTGTTCTTTAGCTACGCGGTCATTTGTTTCTTTGTAAGTCTTCCATAAACTTGATATAGACATAAAGACGCTACCTTTCGTAGATTTTTATACTTCTTTAGTTCCATGGCCGATGGTTTTTATAAGCAATCTTCCCGAATCTGCATAAAATTCAATAGTACGCCCATAATTGCCACCAGTTTCATCTGCTTGAATCGGAATACGATTCTCTCGCAATATCTCTCTAACTGCTTCAGCATTACGTTCACCAATACGCATGGTATCATTGCCACTAGAAAATGCGAACATCTGAGCACCACCAGCTATCTTACCTACAAGACGGCGTTTGTTGGCTCCTAATCCCTCCATTTTCACAAGCAATTCATCGATACCTGTATCAGCGAACTTGGCTATGTTTGAATTGTTTTTAATTGTTTTACTCGACGGTAACATGATGTGTGCTAATCCTGACACTTTAGTCACTGGATCATAAAGACAAATTCCAATACACGACCCAAGTCCTAAAGTGGAAAGCACATTAGGTGAACTCGTCACCTTTAAATCTGCCATTCCAACTTTAATCATTGTGCTCATAGCGTAACCCCTAAACTATTCAGTAACTTTTCATACGAATCAATTTCCGGTATCAAGAAAAAATACCCTTGAACTGATTTAGCAACATCTTCTTCAATAAATTGATTTTCAATAATTAATATCGTATCACCCATTAATCCAAATTGAATTGCAGGAACACTTAATATAGCGCCGGCCATATCAATTGCCAACGACGGTACAGATATTTGAATATTCAGATTCGTCAACCCAGAAAGGGATGAAATATACGAACCTGACAGAATGTTCCCAATTTCTTGAAGTGCGGACACAGTGAACTCATCAAAAGTCGCATCTTCTCTTGGCATTAATAAATTAACTAAATTAAGCGCAGATTGGGTGTTCAATACGAACATGATACTACCTTCAATGTCACCATCCAACTTAAAGAATATGCCACATACTTCTTTTTCTGCGCCACCAAGCAAATCAGGAACGTCCGGTAAATCCATAACATTTACCTTAGGGACGTTCATATCTACTTTTTTATTAATCATTTTAGCGAGTGCTGTTGCTGCATTTCCTGCACCTATGTTACCTACTTCTCTTAGCACATCTATTACTATATCGTTAAATTCAGCAATGTTTTTATTCATCTCTACACTCCTAGATTATTCTAACTCTACCATCTCTTCAACGCCTAAAACCTTCTTCAAATCAATCAACATGATAATACGGCCATCACTCTTACCAATTTCCTTAACAAAATTAATAGTCGAATTATTGCTGATTGAAGGTGCTGCATCGACATTTTCGCGATCCAATTGAAGAACTTCAGACGACGAGTCTACAACCATGCCGATATTCAGCTCATTGACACTTACTATAATAATTCTAGTTTCCTCATCAAATTCCTTCTTTTCTATGCCAAATCTTTTTCTCAAATCAATGACAGGAATGATGTTCCCTCTTAAATTGACAACCCCGATAATATACTCATCTGTATAAGGTACTCTCGTAATTGCAAAAGGTTTTTCAATATTTTCTACATTGCCGATGTCAATTCCATAATGTTCACCAGCTACTTTGAATATTACATATTCTCTAATTGTGCTCATAACGAATTCTCCTTTCACTAAAATAATTGGTTCGGATCAATGATTAAGGCAACTGAACCGTTACCAAGAATCGTAGCGCCTGCAATAACTTTGATACCTGTTAGATACTTACCTAAAGACTTGATTACGATTTCCTGCTGTCCAATAAGACTGTCAACAACAATACCCGCTTCTTGATCACCTTTACGTACAACTACAACAATCATTTCATCTTTTTGTGCTTGTTCTTCTCTATATTCTACATCCAACACTTCATTTAAGCGGATGATCGGTAATGTTTTATTTCTATACAATACAACTTCTTGATTTTGAACTAAGCTAATTGCAGAAGATTGAATTGTTGTGATTTCCTTGATGTTGTTAAGCGGCAATGCATATTTTTCCTCGCCTAAGTTAACCATTAATGCTTGAATAATCGCTAATGTCAATGGTAGTCGAATCGTAAACTTACTGCCGTCACCAAGGACACTATCAACTTCAACAGTACCATTTAATGACTCAATTTTTGTTTTAACTACATCAAGTCCAACACCTCTACCTGAAAGGTCTGTAATCTTCTCAGCAGTACTAAATCCAGGTCTAAATAACAAATTGATCAACTCTTTATGGTTCATCATTTCGACTTCTGAATCTGAGACGATGCCATTTTCAATGGCCTTTGCAGCAATGATTTTTTCATCGATACCATTCCCGTTATCTTCTACTTCAATACATACTGTATTGCCGTCTGGATATGCTCTCAGGTAAACTGAACCAGTTTCATCTTTGCCTTTGGAAGTTCTCGCTTCAGGCGATTCAATACCATGGTCAATTGAATTTCTGATTAAGTGAATAAGCGGATCGGCAATTTCATCTATAACCGTTCTATCAACTTCAGTTTCCTCACCTGACATGAATAATTTAATGCCCTTGCCAAGCTCCTTGGATAAATCTCTTACCATTCTTGGGAATCTGTTAAATACTCTTTCTACCGGTACCATTCTAACTTTCATAACGGCATCATGTAGACTTGTAGTGATTCTTTCAAGATATTCAATTGCGTCATGACTATTTTGGACGCCTGATTGATCAGTGTCTTCAAGACGCGTCTTGATGATAATTAACTCGCTAACAAGATTCATCAACGTGTCTAATCTTTCGATATCAACACGAACAGTCTTAGCAGTTGTTTTTGCCTTAGGCTGTTTTGGATCCTCTTTCGCTTCTTTTTTCACTGGCTTTGGTAATTCAGGAACGATTGTTTCTTTTTCCTCAACAGAAGTGTCCACTACTTCAACATCTTCTACTTCAGGCTCTTCCTCAGCAACACTAACACTGCCATCAACATGAATTTCTTCAACGATTGCCAATTCGATTTCAGATATTTTTTCTATTTCGTTCTTTGTTGTTGCTGCGTCTAATTTAGAAACGAAAATAAGTTCGAAGCTATTATCAAATTTCTCATCTTCAATTTCTTCTGTTATTGGATATGATTTAAGAATATCACCATACTCCTCAAGGGTGTTGAACACGATAAATGCTCTTGCAGCCTTCAACATCGACTCCGCATGCAATACCACTTTTATTTTTAATGGGATGAGTCCTTCTTGTCCCGCTTTCTTGATAACTTCCAGTGTACCTTCATTGACATCAATCATAAAGACGTCATCATTAGTCGCTTCCACCACTTCTTCAACTGCCTCTTCTACTACTGTAGCAGTCTCAACAGCATCAGTAGAAACAACTGCCTTGTGCTCAACGATACTCTTCAATCTATTCACTAGATCTGTCGTATCTCTGTCGCCTTCTGCGCCAGTATCCACTAGATTGTTGATATACTCCTCAAGACCATCGAAACATTCAAATAAAATGTCGATGATTCCTTCCGTAACCTCAATTTCTCTATTTCTTACTAAATGTAGTACATTTTCCATTTCATGCGTTAAATTGGCAACTTTCGTAAAACCCATCGTACCTGACATTCCTTTGATTGTGTGGGCAATTCTGAAAATTTCATTTAACAAATTCAAATCATCCGGCGAATTTTCTAAATCTAAAAGAATTGAATTCATGTGTTGCAAATGTTCCTTTGATTCTTCAATAAACATGTCTAAATATTGACTCATATCCATAAGATTACACCCCCATAGCTTTCACAATTTCATTTGATATGTGCTGCAAATCGCATTCTCTATCAACAACTCCGGTCCTAACGGCTGACTTTGGCATACCGTATACGACACATGTTTCTTCATTTTGTGCTATAATAAATCCATTTGTTTCATGCTTGAGTCTCTCAAGTCCTTTCGCACCATCAGACCCCATGCCAGTCATTATAACACCTATTACATTGAACAACCCTAAATCTGCAAGAGAATAATACATTGCATCTGCAGACGGTCTATGACCTGTCACAGGAGGCTCTTTTGTTAACATTACTTGATAGTCGGGTCCCGATCTGCGAATCTTTAAATGCTGATCACCTGGCGCTATATATGCATATCCAGGTTTTAGTAGTTCTCTATCCTCAGCTTCTTTCACAGTCATTTCCGACAATCCGTCTAATCTTTCAGCCAACGATTTTGTGAATTTCGGTGGCATATGTTGAACGATTATCACACTGGCATTTAAGTCGCCAGGTAACTTCGGCACAACTTCTTGTAAGGCTTTAGGACCACCAGTGGAAGTTCCAATTGCAATAATTTTCTCCACCTTAGTTCCACGTATCTGTCTCTTTCTTCTTGGTTGAGACGGTGTAACTGGCGTTTTTATCGTCGGTTTGATTCCATCTCTTTTTAGAGATTTCCTAAACTTGACTTTTGACGCAGTCACTATTTTTTCATTTATTTCTTTAATGATATCATCAGTGTTCACTTTGAAAATACTGCTCGGTTTCGATATAAAATCAATAGCCCCAAGTTCCAGTGCCTTCAGCGTAGCATCAGCACCTTCTTTTGTATAACTGCTCAGCATAACAACAGGTAGTGGCGTTTCCGACATGATTTTCTCCAACGCTGTCAATCCGTCCATTACTGGCATTTCGACATCAAGGGTGACCACATCTGGATTCAAGGATTCAATTTTCCCAATCGCATCCTCACCATTCTTTGCAGTTCCAACAACTTCCATCGTTGTAGAATCATTGATTATATCACTAAGTACTTTTCTCATGAATGCCGAATCATCAACTATCAGCACTTTGGTCTTCACGATTATACCATCCCCTTATTTCTCGTCTTGCGTTCTCTTCTGAAAATAAAAGAGATAATTTCCGCTCTGACGCGATCATCTAGCTCAACAAATTGGAATGCGATATCATATTTTGGATAAGGCCCTTCTATTGTCGTACACCTTATTACTTTAGCTTTGTAATGAAGAGCTTTCCCATCTAGATCAACTTTCCCATCAACGATGCTTGTCTCTTCTAGAGGCTCCCGCGATACGGCCCTAAATCCACCACCACTGATGTCGCGACCATCTACCGTAAGATATTGTTCTTCATCATCCTCAACAATAATATTGGGGTTACTCTTATACTTCTCTTTTAGTAGGCCAGTCCCCTCTTTTTTGACTACTCCCTTGAGAATTTCAAATGCGCCTACATATGAAAATCTAAAATAATGACGCCGTTGTGTCTTTCTTAAATCACTGGTCTTTTTTACAATTATTGCAGACAAGTGTCCAGCTTTTTTCCTTGCCACAACATTGGCGTAAAAATCATATATTCCTGTATTATCTTTATTAAATGCCACTAGAATATTTTCTCCAGAACGCAATGGATAAAGCGCTCCCTTCTCCAGTGGTGCTGATAATAGCAATTCCTCATCGCTCAAGACACGATAGACATTACTCTTAAATTTTTTTACTTGATTGTCCTTCATTATTGATAACTCTAACGGATCACCATCCGAAAGCAGTTTTAAAAGAGTAATTTTCACCAGCTCCCTTTTTATCTAAACAATTTATTAATAAATGCTGAAAATTTGTTGACTGTCGCCACCTTATTTTCTTTGTTCACCAAATTATATGCAATCAGTTCAATACCTTTTGTAGCAATTGAATTAGGATACTCAACTGAGAAAGGTTTTTGCAATCGAACAGATTTCTTTACATTGTTGTCCTCATATATGTAACCGAGATTATTCAGTTCAATTTTTAAAAACTTTTTAGCAGCACGCTCTAATTTACCAAAAACTTCAGTGCCTTCCTTAGCAGACTCAACTCTATTGATGACAAGATTTATATGATTCTCTTCTTCCGAAATATTCTTGATCAAAGCATAGGCATCCGTAATAGATGTTGGATCAGGTGTAATTACAACCACCACGTCGGATGCCGCCCTAATAAAAGACAACACCGAGTTGTTCAGTCCTGCACCTGTATCAATTAAGATGTAGTCTGATATTTCATTAAGCTTATCGAAAGTATGAATCAAACTGTCTATTTGATCATCCTTTAAATTAACGAGGTCTAGCATGCCAGAACCACCACTGATAACCTTCAATCCGTGGGGACCTTCCAACATTATTTCCTCAATGGTTTTTTCATTTCTAACAATATGTGACAATGTGTATCTCGGAATAATTCCCAAAATAACATCTACATTTGCCAAACCAAGATCTGCGTCTATTATTGTAACCCGCTTTCCTTGTTTCGACAGCGCAATACCAAGATTTACAGTAAAGTTAGTCTTCCCTACACCACCTTTTCCACTGGAAACAGTTATGATGCGTGAATCTCTTGAGTATGTGCTATTTAATATTTCATCTTCTCGGACATCTTTGACAATGTCACGTAATTTTTGCGCTTGATCCATATTATTCACCCACTATATATTCTGCAATCTTGTCAGTATTAGCAACTTCAATGTCGTCTGGAACACTTTGTCCTATTGTGAAATAAGAAAGAGGCTTACCTGTTTCCAATTTTATGTTTAACACATTCCCCAAAGAACTTGTTTCGTCAAGTTTAGTCAATAGCAGTTTATAGTCATCTAAGAATTTATAAGAGTCAATAATACTCCTAATATCCTTATACCCCGTTGTCATGCTAATAACTAAAAAAATCTCAGGATTTTCAACGTATGTGAGGATTCCTTTCAAATCATGAAGCAATTCATCACTTTTATGACTCCGTCCCGCTGTATCAATGAGTACACAGTCTTTGTCGCCAAAACGCCCTAATGCATCTTTTACCTCTTCTGGCTCATAAATAACTTTCAATGGTAATCCCAATATTTCAGAATAGGTCTTTAATTGATCAACTGCAGCTATTCTATAGGTGTCAGCTGTTATAAGACCGACTGTTTTATTGTTGACTAGCGACAAACGGGCAGCTAATTTCGCAAGCGTTGTCGTCTTTCCAACACCAGTAGGGCCCACAAAAACAAATACTTTTTTCCCTTCGATCGTATGATCAATGGTATAAGGCTCCTCTAAAATTTCTTTTACGATCAATTTAACTGTATTCAGAATTGATTGATCTGTACTTTCTTCAATATTTATTCGTCCTTTCAAAATATGACGAATGCGCTTCAAACTGTCAACGTTTAAATCTTTATCTCTTAACAATGCGTCCAATCGATCTTCTGAGATATCGCTGATAATGTTCTCATGTTGAACAACTTCCACCGTGCTTTGAGATTCAACTTTTTTTGAGAGATCCATCACAAGATCTTTTAACTCATCCAATTCATTCCGCTTTGTTTCTTTAGCGATAATTTCTATTTGTTCTTTCTTTTTTTCCTCTCGATCTTCAACAACTTTCTTAAGTTCATCCCTTAACTGCTGAAGTTCTGAATCGTTCAAATCCGCTTTTTTTGCAGTTACTTGATCTTCATCGATAGCTGCCACAACTTCAACCAAGGGTTTCTTAAACATACCCAAAATTCCTGGGCTTTTGATTTTTCGTGTATTCAGTATCACTGCTTCTCTGCCGAGCTCGCTTTTTATCTTAATCATTGCCTCGTTAATGTCTTTTACGATATAACGTTTTACATTCATTAAATGTTCACCATCCCAATTGATTGAATTTCTATATCTGCCTCTATTTCATTATAGGATAATACGATTAAATCTGGTATGATTTGTTCTGTTATTTTTTTAAAGTAAAATCTTACAATTGGCGCCGTTACCACTACTGGTTGCTCACCTAAAGAAACAAGTTTCTGTATTTGTGATGCAAGGCTATTCATCATATTTTGACTTGTTACTGGATCCACCGACAGATACGACCCTGCATCTGATTGCTGAATCGATTCCATTAAATGACCTTCAAGTCCTTGTTCTATCGTAACAACACGCCCTTGTCCGGCTGGGAACATCAACTTTGAAATCTGACGCTTCAATCCCTGTCTGACGTATTCTGTGAGAATGTTTACATCCCGTGTAATACCTGCATAATCTGCAAGAATTTCAAGTATTGTCGCCAAATCACGAATAGAAATTCCTTCATCTAGAAGATTGCCTAGAACCTTTTGAACATCACCGATAGACATCAATGTTGGCACAAGTTCATCCACAAGAGTAGCGTGTGATTCTTTGACATTGTCAATAAGATTTTTAACATCTTGACGCGTCAATAATTCGCTTGTGTGTCGCTTTATGACTTCTGTTAAATGTGTTGATATGATTGAAGATGAGTCAACAACTGTATACCCCAGTATTTCAGCTGACTCTCTTTGATCACTTGTAATCCAGACAGCTGGTAAACCGAATGCAGGCTCTATCGTTTCAATACCTTCCACATCGCCTTCTGCCGTCCCAGGATTCATTGCCATATAATGATCGAACATAATTTGACCATGTGCAACTTCAGCCCCTTTAACTTTGATGACATATTCACTGGATTCTAATTGAATATTGTCGCGCAGTCGAATCATCGGTACGACCACTCCTAGTTCAAGTGCAATTTGTCGTCTGATCATAATCAGGCGGTCAAATAAATCGCCTCCTTGATTTGGATCCGCCAAAGGAATAATTCCATAACCGAATTCCAATTCAATTGGATCTACCTGAAGTAATGGAATGATATTTTCAGGTTTTCTTAAATCTTCCGCTGGCGAACTTTCAGCCTCAGCTTCCGCTACTGCCGTTTCTTCACTTTCAATTGCTTCCTTTACTTCTTTCTGTAATAAGTAACCGAGGTACAAGAAAAATACGCCAAGAACTGTTAATGGCGTCGTCGGTAGCGGTGTCAATAATCCTAATCCTGATAGTACGCCGGATAAAATAAACATAACCTTTGGTTGATTGAACAATTGACTCAGAACATCTGTACCTAAGTTCGAATCTGATGCAGCTCTCGTAACAACGATACCTGTCCCTACAGAAATCATTAGTGCAGGTATCTGGCTAACTAGCCCATCACCTACTGTCAATAAGGTGTAACGTCTTAATGCTTCGGCAAATGATAGTTCCATAGTAACCATACCGATCGCAAATCCTGCGAGAATATTGATAACGGTAATGATAATACCTGCGATTGCATCCCCTTTTACGAATTTACTGGCACCATCCATAGAACCATAAAAGTCAGATTCCTTCTGAATCTTTTGACGTCTTTCACGGGCTTCATTTTCTGTAATCAGTCCCGAATTTAAGTCTGCATCAATAGCCATTTGTTTACCGGGCATCGCGTCTAATGTAAAACGTGCAGCAACTTCGGAAACACGTTCTGACCCTTTAGTGATAACAAGGAACTGAATAATGATGATGATAACAAAGATAATAAAACCAACAAGGGCATTACCACCTATTACGAAATCACCGAATGCTTGAATAACTGCTCCAGCTTGACCTTTTGACAGTATAGCTCTTGTTGTCGAAATGTTTAATGATAATCTAAATAAGGTTGTAATTAGCAGCAATGAAGGAAACACTGAAAAATCCAGTGGTTCCGAATTGAACATCGCAATCAACAATATTAACATCGCCAATGAAATATTGATACTTAGGAAAAAATCAAGTACGCGTAAATCGACTGGAATGATCATTAATAAGATGATACCAATTACCAGTAATGCTACTAAAATATCTCCAAATTTCATTTTCTCAGTCATTCTTCAACCACCTCTATGCGTTATTTTTCTTCATTCTAAATACGTAAGCTAAGACTTCTGCTGTTGCCTCGTATAGATCTGGTGGTATAAATTCACCGATTTCCACTTGTGCGTGTAGTGCCCGCGCAAGTGGTTTATTTTCAACGATAGGTACTTCGTTTTCTGTCGCAACTCGTTTGATATTTGCAGCAACTAGATTTTGTCCTTTTGCAACGACAAGTGGTGCATCGCCGCGAGCTGAATCATATTGTATAGCCACTGCATAATGAGTAGGATTGGTAATGATAACATCTGCTTTTGGAACATCTTGCATCATCCGACTCATTGATATTTGTCTCTGTTTTTCTTTTATTTTTGCTTTAAGGAGCGGATCTCCTTCACTTTGCTTATATTCATCTTTTATTTCTTGTTTGGTCATCATACTATCTTTGCCATCTTGCCATTTTTTATAGACATAATCAAAAACACCTATGACAAACAATAGTATCGCACATCTTAATACTATATTATACGTAATCTCCCATAGTAGATACGCAATACCCTCAAGGGTATAATCAACACTGGCATAAAACATGTTAATTTTATCGACAATATAGGAAAATGCAACATATAACAACATGGCGCCTTTTGTGATTGCCTTCGCAAGTTCAACCAAGGATCTTACAGAAAACAATCGTTTAAATCCTTTTATAGGACTTATTTTATCAAGTTTCATTTTTATTGGTTCTAAAGTAAATAGCACCCCTACCTGCATGTAGGTCACCAATAAGCCAATCGCCAATGCAACAAGAGCTATCGGTATCACAGTATTCATGATAAGCATGCCAGTTTCATACATCAATCCCATAACATTTCTAGGTTCGAAGAGTACATCTAAGTTGCCTGATGTACCACTATAAAGCTGTGTCATAAAACTCGATACGCGATCGACAATTGTCCCCTTAAAAAAGTTAAGAAACACAAAGACGACCAACAATGCAAAAGAAGAGCTCAAATCCTTACTTGAAACAACTTGCCCCTTCTGTCGTGCATCTCTTTTCTTTTTAGGCGTCGCTTTTTCAGTTTTCTCTTCTGAAAACAGCTGAAGGTCAAATAGTATATAATCCATAAACGCCCCTTAAAAATAATTCACCAACATATCATACATATATTTATATGCACTCTCATATAACTGTATAAAACTCGCGTAATACTTTGGCATAATCAACGAAAACAGTGTCAATCCAATAAATATTTTGAACGGCATCCCGATCATAAAAACATTCATTCCCGGCATCGCCTTCGACAACATCCCCAAAATAATATTCGCAACCAAAATCGCCACTATAAAAGGTGCTGCTAACTGCACCCCTATAATAAAGGCTTGGCTAATTAATTCTACGAAATCCATTGCCAGTAGTGGATTTATTTGCCCTCCACCAAGTGGTATTGTTTCCATGCTTGTCACAATTGCACGAATCATTATATGATGACCATCTGTAAACAAAAAGATCAACATCGCAAACATATAGTACAAATTAGCTGAAACTGGCATGCTACTTTCGTCCATCGGATTAATGACATTGACCATCGAAAATCCCATATTTCTATCGACTAGAGCACCAGCTAGATATATTGAACTTAGGTAAAGAACAATGATTAAGCCAAAACTCAATCCAATGATAAATTCGACAATCAGATGATATGCAAATTCAATGAAACTATTGATTTCAACTGTCGTCAACAAAGTAATAACCGGCATTATAGCAAGAGCTATAAAAAATAGGATACCAACCTTTACTTTTGCTGTTATATTCTTACTGCTGAAAACCGGCATCAACGCAAACAAACCTGATATTCGAGCGAATATCAGTCCCAACAAGATTACAAATTGAAGAGTCACCATAACGCCACCTAAACAACAATCATATCGATTTTATCGAATACACTTATCGTAAATTCGTACAGCGATTGAATCAGCCAAGGTCCAACGATCATCAACACGACAAATATAACAATTACTTTTGGAACAAATGCCAATGTCGCTTCTTGGATTTGAGTCGTTGCCTGGAAAACCGCAACGATAAGACCAATCAACAATGCGCTTAACAACATAGGTGATGCCAATAGCAAAATTGTTTTTATAGCCTCGCTAAAGACATCAATAAACAGTCCTTCACTCATTTTCATCCACCTACCTTATCGTCATAATGAGTTTTTCTATAATGAGATTCCACCCATCTACCATAATAAACAATAGAATTTTGAAAGGCAGTGAAATCATTACTGGTGGTAGCATCATCATACCAAGAGCCATTAGTGTACTGGCCACAATCATGTCAATGACGATAAATGGGATGAATAGCAAAAAGCCTATTTCAAAACCAGTTTTTATCTCACTTATGATAAAGGCTGGAATTAAAACAGGTAATGGAATTTCTTCATATGCTTCTAAAGATCCCTCACCAGAAATATCAATAAACAATTTCAAGTCTTTGGTTCTTACTTGGCGTAACATAAAGTCACGTAATGGGTCAGATGCTTCTTCGAATGCTACCATTTGATCGATTTCACCAGCTACAAATGGGTCGTATGCATTGGTTTTAATTTCATTAATTGTCGGTGACATAATGAAAAATGTTAAAAATAACGCCAATGCAATGAGCACCTGGTTCGGTGGTACGGTTTGAAGTGATAGCGCTCTTCTAATAAACGAAAGAACTATGATGATTCTTGTAAAACAAGTCATCATAATAAGGATAGAAGGCGCGATTGTTAAGACAGTCAGTAAAAGAATAATCTGAACACTGGTTACAACACCTGCATTGTCTGAGTTGCCATCACCAATACTAAGATCAATTGAAGGGATTCCCGGCGCTGCAGGTGTTTCCACTGCCGCACCAAAAACACTTGAGCTAAATAGTAAACTAATTAGCACCGCTATTATGATGATTTTACCTATTCGTTGTCTGTTCTTCACGCTACTTCATTCCTTACTTAGTCTTCTTGAAATCGGAAAATTTCCCAAGTATCTCGGAAAATTGTCCAGCCTCTTGAGTTACTTTATTTTCTGCGTCGATTATACTATCTGCTGGTATCGTGTCAATTAGCTCAGAGCCATTGCGATGAACCATCATGATATAGATATTATCACTAACTTTAAACATCAAAAGATAGCGGTCTGCTCCTAAGGAAATACGTTCAAGAATTTCCATCTTCCTACCGCTAACTTTTATCACGTTATTTCTTGTCAATAGTTTACTTCCAAAATACATGACGCCAAGAAAAATCGCTATGATAATAATATTTACAACATAACCATAATAATCAAAAGTAGAAGTCATGGGATAATTCCATTATCCCAGAACTTTTTTAACAGCTTCTACTACTCTATCTGCTTGGAATGGCTTAACAATAAAATCTTTTGCACCAGCTTGAATTGCTTCAATTACCATTGCTTGTTGCCCCATTGCAGAACACATGATTACCTTTGCACTTGAATCAATCTTCTTAATTTCCTTTACTGCTTGAATACCATCCACTTCAGGCATTGTAATATCCATGATCACTAACTCAGGTGTTAATTCCTTGTACTTCTCAATTGCCTTTTGACCATTTTCAGCCTCTCCAACAATTTCAAAGCCATTTTTTGTTAACACGTCACGAATCATCATTCTCATGAATGCAGCGTCGTCTACGATTAAAATACCGTTTGCCATTATATTTCCTCCTTGTAACTATTACACATTTTTTATTCTTTTTTCTGGTACTATGATATCCGTAATACGAATACCATAATTTTCATCCACTACGACAACTTCGCCTTTGGCAATTTTTTTGCCATTTGCTAGAATGTCGAGAGATTCACCTACTAATCTATCAAGTTCGATTACGGTTCCTACTCCAAAGTCTAGTATATCAGAAATTTGTTTCGTTGTACGTCCCAATTCTACAGTTATCTCTAATGGGACATCCTTAATCAAACCTATATCAGCACCAAAACTCATCCCTTGCCCGCCATCAAAATTCTCATATTGGAACGCTTGAACGTTCACTGGATTTTGATAAGCAGGTTGCTGCATTGGTTGTCCATATCCAGGAGGTATTTGTTGCTGCTGATACCCAGGTTGTTGCTGCATTTGCGGTTGCTGCATTTGCGGTTGCTGCATTTGCGGCTGTTGCATTTGCGGTTGCTGCATTTGCGGCTGTTGCATTTGCGGTTGCTGCATTTGCGGCTGTTGCATTTGCGGCTGCTGCATTTGCGGCTGCTGCATTGGTTGTTCTTGCATCATCGGTTGTGGTGGTGCTGCTTGCGGTGATAACTCCTCAATTGTTTCAACAGCTTCACCAACGCCAGATGCATTCATCAAACTATCCACTAATTGTCGCCCGACATCTAGTGGAAGAATCTGCATAATCTCACTATCAATCAAGTCACCAACAGTCAAGTTGAATGCTGTTCTAACAAGATTTTCTCCAGGCGTTAAACCAAGAACCGTTAAATCTACATCACTAATACTTTCATAAATTGCTTCTGGTGGTGAAATGTCTATCTTTTTTCCTAACATTTCTGAAAGTGATGTTGAAGAAGAACCAATCATTTGATTCATGGCTTCACTAATTGCACTCAAGTGCAAATCAGTTAAGTCATCTGCTATATTTGTACCATCTCCACCCATCATTAAATCAGTAATTATTTTCACATCATTTTCGTGGAGCACCAACATGTTCAAACCTTCTATTCCTTCAATATATCTTATATTGATTAGAACACATGGATCTTTAAGATCTTTAGAAAGTTCTTCCATAGTTGTTTCTGACACCTTTGGTGTTGTGATTGTAACCTTTTGACCTAGTAATGTAAACAGAGTTGTTGCTGCTGTTCCCATACTGATATTCCCTATTTCTCCTAGAATATCTTTATCGTCAACACTTAATAACGAGACAGCTTCACCTTCATCGTCTCCACTAAGTAGTGCATCTATTTCCTCTTGCGATAACATATCAGGCATTTGAGTCATCTCCTTCCTCGAGAGATTTCGTAATTTTTATTGCAATTTTCTTGTTCATCGTTCCCGGACGTCCTTGGAACTTCAACTCTTCTCCAACAAAGATATCAAAGTCCTCCTCAACTGGTTTGTCAAGAACAACGACGTCACCAATTCTTAAATTTAAAAACTCTGTTACAGAGACACTTGTATGTCCAATAATCGCTTTTAGATCTACATCAAGAGATGCAATACCTCGTTCTAAAGCAGTCTTTTCTTCAGGCGTAACAGCTTTTTTCACACTATTGGAGAACCATAGTCTTGAGCTTAAGTTTGGTAATATTGGTTCAATTACATAGTGTGGAATACAAATGTTAATCATTCCTTCAGTTTCGCCAATACGAAGATTAAATGTAATCAACGCAATGGATTCACTTGGCGATACAATTTGCGCAAACTGGGAATTCGTTTCTATTCCTTCTAACTTGGGACTAATCTCTATAATATTACCCCAAGGATCTTTTAATAAATTAATAAACTTTACTAATATGTTCCTGAGCAATGTCATCTCAATTTCTGTTAAGGGGCGATTTTCTGAAATACCGCTACCCCCGGCACCTCCAAGTACCCTCTCAATCATCGTAAACGCAATATCCGAAGATACATCTATGATAATTTGTCCGTCTAATGGTTCGAAATCTACAATTCCCAGTATTGCTGGATTCGCGATAGAATTCGAAAACTCATTGTAAATTAAACTTTGTACAGACAACACATCTACTTCAATATAACTACGTAGATACCCAGAAAGGAAGTTGTTTAACAGTCTTGAGAAATTCTCATGAATAATTTCAAGTGTACGTAATTGATCCTTTGCAAATTTATCTGGTCTAGTAAAGTCGTATTTACGGACTTTCTTCTCTTTTTTATCATCTTCGATATCTTTGACGTCTACTTCACCGGAACTCAGCGCGGACAGCAGCTCGTCTATCTCATTTTGTGACAACACATCAGACAATTACGTCACCCCCCTTCTTGACTCTCATTCTTCCATGAATGATTATTTCTATCCTTGAATTATGAATTGCAAGAAGTAAACATTGGTGATTGTTTCACCGTCGGTCTCAAGCGTTTCTATAACCATATCTCTTATTTCGTCCCTTACACGCTGTTGACCGTTTGTCTTATTCAAGGTTTCAAAACTCTTTGTTCTAAACATTTCATATACAGCATTGATTATCTTTGATTTGTTTGAAGTGATTTCTGTTAGCGCTTCTTCGCTTGTATACTCTATTACCATATTAAATTTGAGAATATACCCTTCGTCACCAATATTCGTATACAACTCTCCTACTTCGAACTCACTATAAACAATAGGCGTTTCCTTAGGATTCAATACAAACATAAACAACACAACACCGATAATGATTAATAATACCAATACCGATACCCCGATTATGATCATTTTCTTCATTTGTTATCACCTCTAATTTGATGTTGGTTCAACACTTTCAAAGTGTTTACTTAATATGACGATATCAACACGTCTATTTTTAGATCGCCCTTCACGTGTAGCATTATCCTCAATCGGGTAGTACTCACCATAGCCAGATGCCGCTAATCTCATTGGACTTAATTCCGCACTATTGATAAAATATCTCAACACATTTGTTGCACGTGTTGTTGACAATTCCCAATTGGAAGGAAATCTGAACGTATTAATAGGTACATTGTCCGTATGACCTTCTACACGTATGGCCATCATATTGAATTCCTCAGAGTTTAATAAACCGCCTAAGAAATCTAGCGTGTCAATTGATTCTCTCTTTAAATCAGCTCTACCAGAATCAAACAATGCCTTATCAGGGAATCTGATAATCAATCCTCTTGAATCAATTTCTACAATAATATCCTGCTCGATATTCTCTTGCTCATTTTGTTCAAGGTATTCTTCAATTTGTTCCTTCAATTGTTGTATATCTTCTGTTACAGGCACTGTTTCTGAACTAGAGACTTCTGGAGTCGCTTCAAACACCAGCTGATCTTGTGAAATCGTAACCCCACCAGATAAAATTCCAGCAGATCCTTGGAACGATTCCATTACAGCTTCAAATTTCTGTGCATCAATTTCAGAAAAGGCAAACAGTAACACGAAGAAACACATTAGTAACGTTACTAAGTCGCCGTATGTCGCCATCCACTCCGGCAGCCCGGCTGGACACTCAGGGCATTTATCTTTCTTACTCATTCGCTCCACCCTCTTCCGTACTTACAGAGGCCCTCACAGATGGTGCTAAGAAAGCTTTTAACTTTTCTTCTATAATTCTTGGGTTTTCTCCAGCCTGAATCGACAAGAGCCCTTCTATCATTATTTCTCTTACCAGTAGCTCCTCGCCACTTTTAACCCCTAGCTTGTTCCCCATTGGTAAGAAGAACAGGTTTGCCATCACCGACCCATAAAATGTCGTTAAAAGTGCTACCGCCATCGATGGTCCAATGGAACTGGGGTCATCTAAGTTCTTCAGCATGGCTACGAGTCCGATAAGTGTACCAATCATACCAAAAGCTGGCGCTAATGATCCCAATTGATCAAATAGCCCTTTACCAGTTGAATGACGTCCTTCTATGTAAGAAAGTTCTGTCTCTAAAATATTCTTAACTAGCTCAGGATCCGTGCCATCGACTATTAGCATTACGCCTTTTTGTAGAAAATCGTCGTTGATTTCTGAAACAGCTTCTTCAAGTGCCAGTAATCCTTCACGACGTGCGATATTAGCTAAGTCGATTACTTTTTTGATGATTTCAGCTGTATTGTAACTGCTATTTTGGATTGTCTTTCCAAGTACTTTGCCTATTCCCAATACGTTACCGAGTGGGAAAGCTACAAAGAATCCTGCAAACGTACCTCCAATTACAATCAGTACAGATCCAGGATCAATGAATGCACCCATACCTGTACCACCTTGAAGGATACCAAATATGATGAAGAAAATCCCGAGGGCCCAGCCTCCTATAGTTGCTATATCCAAAACTACACCTCATTTCAATACGCTATTTTTCAAAGTAAAACGAATAAATCTCTTTTCTATAGTTTACTATTTTATCGATTACTTCGTCAACCGTGTTAGACACAATATACTTCTTCCCTGAAGTAATTGTAATAACAGTATCAGGCGTTGATTCCATATGTTCAATAAGATCGGAATTCAGTACAAATGTTCGCCCGTTCAACTTTGTTAATTTAATCAACCCAATCACCTCTAAAGTAGTCCAGTGGCCCTTTTAGACCACTGGACTAAAAATTATCTCTTAAGACTTACAAGTTCTTGTAAAATTTCATCTGACGTTGTGATAACTCTTGAGTTCGCTTGGAATCCTCTTTGTGTTGTAATCATATCTGTAAATTCAGCAGATAAATCAACATTTGACATTTCCAGTGCACCTGGTGTCAAAGCACCAAAACTACCTGCATTTGGGACACCTATCTTGGCAGCACCAGAGTTTGGTGATTCAATAAATCGGTTTGTACCGACTTTTAACAAACCTGCCGGGTTTGCAAAGTCCGCCAACGCAATTTGCTGATCACTGTCTGATTCACCGTTGGTATAGGTCATATTGATTTGACCGTTTGCTGCAATTGTATAAGAGCTTAAGTTACCAGCCGCTCTACCCTTAGCAGTCGCATCGATGTCTGTATCTTGGTCAAAATGCTTAAGGTTTTTCATCGCATCATAGTTGAATGGTAACGTGATGTCATCGACACCACCTTCTTGCAAGATGATGTTCATCGAGCCAGCAGTCTTGTCGAAAATTGAATTATCTCCTTCAACTTCTCCATCGGTATTAATTTCTAACTGATCAACAAAACCTAAAAAATCACCTTTTGAATTAAATTTAGCAAAAATCGGTGCATCTGCTTGGTACACCGGAGGATCCGCTGTATCAAATGCATTATTTGTTGTGCCGTCATCCGGGAATTTTGTTGGATCAAGCGTCCCAGTATCACCGATTTTAATCGCACGATAACTATAGGTATCAGCCGCAGCTGTACCAGCCGGCGTCGTCAACTTTTGACCAAAATCAACTTGAACCGTTTGCGTTCCACCAACACTGTTATAAACATCCATGTTGACAGAATATGCAATGTCATCATTGTTTGGGTCCGGTTCAGCAGTGTAGTCTAAGTTACCACCGATAGATATTTCTGCAGTCGCCACAGCACCTACAGTATTTGTACTGTCGATCTGTACAGCATCACCATCAGCACCAAGAACAAAGTAACCATCCGATGTTACCAGATAACCAAGTTCATCCACTTGAAAATTACCTGCTCTTGTATAAAATTTATTTTGTCCATCTGATGATGGAGCGACTACAAAAAAGCCATTCCCATCGATCATGATGTCCGTTGCATTATCCGTTCTTTGTGTTGCACCTTTTGTATGCGACACGTTAATTGAATCAATTTTGATCCCTAATCCAATTTGTTGCGGGTTGGTACCACCTCTAGTATCAGATGATCCACCTGCGCCTTTTACTGTTTGTGAGTAGATTTCTGCAAAGGTCGCTTTCGATCCTTTGTAGCCTACTGTGTTTACATTGGCAATATTATTACCAATTACGTCCATTCTAACCTGATGTGCTCTCAGCGAGGAAACTCCTGAGTACATGGATCTCATCATAGGTCATGACCTCCTTAATTCTCATATGGAGATCGTATCTGAGCTTATCCGTCATTCAAAGCTCTAAACTTCCGTTAGGTCCAGTCTATTTATACGATCACCGCGCCATCAATGTTTGTAAAAACATTGTCTTTTAACTCTTCTTCTGTTGATGCTGTAATAATTGTCTTGTTCTGTACACTTGCAATAAACACTTTGTTGTCCATTAATATCAACGCTTCTTTGATACCTTTGGCACTTGCCTTTGACACCGCTGAATTCAACCGCTTCATTTCTGCGCCTGTCAATTCAATATTTCTCGTCGCCAGTCTGTTTGTCGCGTGTTTCGAGAACTTTACCTCACCTTTATTTTCTATCTGATTCAGTACTTCCGAGAAACTCTTTTGGGGTACCGATTTGTTTTGCTGAGGTTTTTGCTGCTGTTTAACAGGTTGATTGCCGACAATTTTATTCTTACGCATCAAATAATCATTGTTCATTTGAAACTTGTTTGTCATTCCATCACCTTCATTTAATCTCGAAACATTTATTCTGTGTCCTCAGCAACTTCTTTCACACCCTGAAGTTTTTTGATTTCCTCATTTAGCTTCTTGATTTCTTCATTAGATTTCTTGATTTCAGCTGTCATGTCTTCTAACTTCAAAATTATCTGATCATTACCACTGTTATTGACACTCATAGCAGTTGCCATATTGTTTAATTGTTCTACTGAACTAAACTGTGCCATCTGTGCAATCATTTCCTTATTATCCATTGGTTCAAGTGGATTTTGGTATTTAAGTTGAGTTGTCATTAATTTTAGGAATGCATCTTTATCCAACTCCTGATTCGCACGGCGTTCATTGTTTTTTGAATCACTTTCTATCTTACTCAGTTTTTCCAACTGTTCATCTGTAAGTAGGCCTGCTGCATTATCTCTTTTTGCTGTAGCAAGATCATAATTAACCTTCCCGCTGCTCGTCGTTATACTATCAACACTCATCTCCATTCACCTCCTAGGCTAATGTATTAATTTCAGAACTTGTTGTTTCTAACGTTTGCCATTTAGCTGCTGTTTCTTCCACTGAATCAATACCTTGTACTGTTTCAATGCCTTCAACATCATTAAATCGCTTCTTTCCTTTTTGTTGTTTGATGAATTCTTCATAGGATCTAAATTGCTCATCTGCATCTTGGTTCACAGAAACGTCTAATCCTTCAATCGTAAATCCCTTGTCTGATAAAGCAGTTTTCAAATCATCTAATCTAGATTCCAGAACTTCTTTAACCGTCTTGTTCTCAACATTGAATTCTGCTACCAGTTGTTCGTTTTTAAGAGATATCTTTAATGAAACGTTTCCTAAATCTTTAGGATTCAGTTTAATCATCATTTCAGATACATCTTTACCAACATTCATACTGACCTGTGTTCCTTTGATGATCTGTTGCATAATTTTCTCTTCAAATGGATTAGATGCCATCGTGCCTTTCATCGCGGCTGTTTTAACAGTTGCGTTGTGGAATTTCAAGCTTTCGGCAAAGGATTGATTGGAATCGGCGTTTGATTGTTGCTGATTCGTTTGGCGACTTGAAGAGTCGGTGTTCACTTCTGATACAACCGTTGTATTTTCTGATTGTTCTGCTGCTGCCTTTAATTGTTCCGCCTTTGTTTCCTTAGGCGACTCCTCTGCAACCTTTTCAGAACTTACTTTTTCTGCAACTACTTCTTCAACGGAATTCAACTGTTCTAGAGATATTTCTTCAGGTAATTCATCTGAAGCCTTTGTAACCTCTCCATTAACAACAGATCCATCTAAAATAGCCACTTCTTCTTCAATCATTTCCATTCCTTCAAGAATGTTTTCGAAAGTCTCTCCCTCTACTGGTAATTGAGAAAGTGTTTGCTCAAAATTATTTAATGAGCCATTGACACTCATCAACAAGTCTTTTAATTCACCTAATGAATTCTTCAACTCACCCAGTTCTCCTGAAGACAATTTACCTAACAATTCATTCATTCCATCAATTTTTTCTTGATCGGATAAGGTTTCACTGTTAAGCAGTGCCATCAATTCCTGCAATACTTTGTTTTCTTCAACAACTTGAACTTCTTCGACAACTTCTGTCGATGCTGCGCTTTCAATAGCTTCAATGTTCTCTGCATCCTCTGTTTTTTTCAATTTTTGATCTTTGGAAACAGATTCAACTTTTTCCTTGGTCGCTTTAGCAATAGCTTTCTTCGGTTTTTGCATATCCGATTTAACATACGCTTCGCGTTCTTTTTCTGGCTCAGAATCTTTTACAGTCACGTTTTCTCTATTAACTTGTTCTTTTTTAGAACTTAATGGAGTTCTTTCAGCTTGCTTATTCGCATAAGACATTTTATTGTCAAATATTCTATCGAACGTTTTGTCTGGCGTTGTTTGCTGTGCTGATTGTGCTCCAACTGTTCCTAATAGAGAATTGAATGCGCTGTTTACTAAGCCCAATTCTCCGCTATTCAATGTTCCACCTCCTTTTTAAATTTGTGGTATTGTTATCTTTCTCGAAATTTCGGAAGACAACGTATCATCAAGGTATGAAAGTATTTCACCAATTTTCTTTTGGGTGAATTGATCCAGTATTGATAAGGCCAGTTCTTCATCGGTAATAATGATTTTATCACCATTTGTCAGGTCATATTCCTGAGGTGCCGAACTGTTGCGAATCATCTTTTTGATGATCTCGGAAACCTTGTCACTAGACATCTTTGCATACACATTTGATAACTCAATAACATTATCGTCAAATTCCTTATAAATCTTTAGTGATTTCAACATATCTTGTGTAATTTTATCTTCATTATTTTCTAATATCTCTTTTTCTTTGATTGTACCAATTAATTTGTAAGTGAAATCGTCATTATTTACCTGTGCAAGAACCTTGCCAGCTTTAATAACACCTAGATTCTTGTAGATTTGTGCCAGCTCCGCCATGGAGTAATTATTCTCATTTCCTATTAAATCTGCAAGTTTGACTATCTCTTCTGTTAAATAGATGTCTGATATGTTCTCTAACTCGTTTGCACGTACTTTTACATTCGCTATTTCTGTACGAATAAGACTCCCTTTATTGGCTGTCAATAAATTCATGACTTTATTGTAATCATCCTTGCTTAGCTGTTCCATTAATTTAGCTGCTTGTTTAACGTCCATTGCATCAAAAATTGATGCTAATTCTTTATGGCCGTTTACTGAGCCTGACATAATATATGACATTTCCTCTATCGCCGTCGGCAAACTTAAGTTAGAAAGATAAGCCGCTTGATCCAATACTTCTTGCCCTTTTTCCTCGTTAATTGTGTCAAGAGTTGATAAAACAACATCTTTCTTGATATTGCTCGATCTTATTTCCTCTAAAATATTCTTCGTGGCATTGGGATTAATACGAAGCATAATCTTTACAATCTCATCGTAGGCTTTCGGATCCTCTGTTTCAAGTATCGTTAATTTATCTACTGCACGATTCACATCAATATCCAAAATATACTCTGCAATCTGCCGCATTTGCTCTTGTGACTCCTCTTGCGTTGGAAAGCTATCAAAATAACTGCCTACCGGACCTGGTGTCATCGATAAGATACGATTTGCCGTTAACCTAAACTGATCATTTAGTTGATAGACACCAAATAGAGCTAATCCCGGTACAACAAACAAGATGACCAATAAGATTATTATAGTTTTAGCGCCGCCACCTTTTTTCTTTTCTTCAGACATTTTATTCCTCACGACCTTTATAATTAGTATAGTTTACAATTTCTTCAGTAACTTTTGCTTCATTCAATTCAATCGCTTCTAGATATCGTTCAAATTCTTTTTCTTTTAATTTTTCCATTATCTTTTGTTCTTTTACAGCCTCATTCAATTGATCGCGCACTTGCATAATTTCAAGTTTCACCTCTCGAATTTCACCATCAAGTGTATCCAGAATGCGTTTGAAATATGAATTTTGTTGATTGAGCATTCTTAATTGTTGCGAAGAACATCCTTTGGACAACATTTGGTTAACGTCATCATAATATGCCGTTCGCATATTTATTTTTTCTGTTTTTTGCTCTTCCAAACTATTAAGCTTAAAATTCAGTTGCCCCATTGTATTTTTTAGATCATCTACTTTCCTCGTTCTGATATTCAATAATTGCTCATAACGAAACTTGAATTTTTTCATAAAAAGCTCCTAGCTACGAACCCGTTATTTCAATTAGACTACTTACTACATCATCATAATCAAACTGTTCATGAACACCTTGTCTTAAATAATCTGTACATTCCTCATTTTTTGCAATCGATTTATCTATTTTAGGATTGGATCCTTCTTTATAAGCACCGATATTAATAAGATCCTCTGCTTCACTATATACCGCAAGTAGTTCTCGCATAACTCGAGACGCTACCAAATGTTCGTCCGTTACAATATTCGGCATGACTCTCGACACACTTCCCAGCACATCAATCGCTGGATAATGTCCTAAAGTCGCCAGGCGTCTAGACAAAATAATATGCCCATCCAATATCCCTCTAACGGTATCAGATATAGGTTCATTAAAGTCATCACCATCTACAAGCACTGTATATAACCCTGTGATGGATCCATGTTCGGAATTCCCGGCACGCTCAAGTAGCTTAGGTAAAATAGCAAACACACTCGGTGTATACCCTTTCGTAACAGGAGGCTCACCAACAGCTAAACCTACTTCTCTTTGCGCCATAGAGAAACGCGTCAATGAGTCCATCATCAACACGACATCTTTTCCTTCATCGCGAAAATATTCCGCCATGGCCGTTGCAATCAACGCGCCCTTTAATCGCACTAGCGCTGGTTTATCAGAAGTCGCCACAATAACGATAGACCGCTTCAATCCTTCCTCACCAAGATCATTCTCGATGAATTCTCGAACTTCACGACCCCTCTCGCCGATAAGAGCGATGACATTTATATCTGCTGTGGTGTTTCTTGCAATCATGCCAAGAAGCGTACTCTTACCAACCCCAGATCCAGCAAAAATGCCGATACGTTGCCCTTTGCCACAAGTAATCAAGCCATCAATCGCTTTGATTCCTAATGACAATGGTTCCGTAATTCTATTTCGCAGCAATGGATTCGGTGGCATGTTTTCAGCTGAACTTTTCCCTGTCGCTACTGGCGCTGGGCGACCGTCAATCGGATTGCCCAACCCATCGAGCACACGGCCAAGTAAACTCTCTCCTACCTTCACCTGTAAATAATGCCCCGAAGCGATTACTTTGCTACCAGGGCCAATACCAGACATATCCCCTAATGGCATTAGGAGAACCTTATTTTCCTTGAAGCCAACAACTTCGGCTTTTATTGACTCGTCACCATTGACAGGATGAATCTCGCATACTTCGCTAATTTCAACTGCAGGTCCTATTGATTCGATTGTCAGTCCGACAATCCTCGATACATAGCCTGTATATTTTATTAAATTAATCGTTTCAAGTTCCTTTAAATATTTCTCTAAATTCATTCCCTCATCACTCGCTTTTTAACAATTCATCAAAGGTTGCTTTTACAAAATTCAATTGTGTTTGAAGGCCACTGTCAATATTTCCACTGTCTGTTTCAATGATACAGTCACCTTTGACCATACTATCATCTTGAAGAATTTGAATATCCTCAACTTTATCAAGTAAGGGAAGAATCCTTTTTTTCATGCTAACCAAATTTATATAATCCGACTCACTGACACGTATTTTCAATACATCCGTTTGCGTAATCCGCTTCAATCCAGACTTGACCAGATTAAATATGAGCTCGTCGTCATCTTCAATTTCTTTTTGAAGCACACGGTTCGTTATATCAAGAACCAGTTCAACCACTGTTGGCTCACTATTTTGAATAATCTGTTCGTAATGTGCAATGGCGTTGCTTTTCAGTTCATTTGCTTCGTCAACCAAAACCTCGGCCGCACTGAATCCTTCTTTGTAACCATCGTCATAACCTTCTTTATAACCTTCAGAATAGCCTTCCTTCTTGGAATTTTCCATGATTTCCATTGCATCGTCATAAGCGTCTTTAACAACGCGTTCATATTCTTCCTGAGCAGATCCAAGAATTACATCAGCTTGTGCCTTTGCATCATCGAGCATTTCTTCAATATTAAACCGTTCGTGGGGTTCAAGGGCAGTTTCTTCCGAGCCAACCTCTGTCTCTATATGCTCCGCATCGACAAGCAGAGGATTCCCACCCTCTGCTATTTCAGACTCTTTCTGTGGCACATTGATAATCAGTGGTGAGAGTTTATATTTTTCCTTATCTAACACGACGGCGCGAGCCTTAACAATCTTAGACAATTATCTCATCTCCTCCACCTCTAGCGATAATGATTTCGCCAGCTTCTTCTAACTTACGGATAACATTAACGATTTTCTGCTGTGCTTCTTCAACATCACGTAATCGTACAGGTCCCATAAATTCCATATCTTCTCTAAGCATTTCAGCCATACGTTTGGACATGTTTGCAAAGATGATTTCCTTAACTTCATCCGTCGATCCTTTAAGAGCAACAGATAACTCGCTGTTGTCGATTTCTCTGATAAATCTTTGGATAGAAACACTATCCAGGTTGATAATATCTTCGAATACGAACATTCTCTTTCTGATTTCTTCTGCGAGATCCGCCTCTTGAATTTCCAACGTTTCCATAATGAATTTTTCAGTTCCTCTATCAACTGCATTTAAGATGTCGACAATCGCTTGAATACCACCTGTAGAAGCGTAATCCTGTGTAACCATCGAAGACAGTTTCTTTTCAAGCACCAATTCAACCTCTTTGATGACCTCAGGCGACGTGCTTTCCATCGTTGCAATTCTTTGAGCAACATCCGCCTGCTTCTCTTGAGGCAGCGATGATAAGATTGTCGCTGCCTGACTTGGATTTAAATAAGATAAAATAAGCGCCAGCGTCTGAGGATGTTCGTTTTGTATAAACGTCAGTAAATGACTTGCTTCAGCCTTACGAACAAAATCAAAAGGTCTAACCTGTAATGACGCTGTTAATTTATTAATAATTTCAAGTGCCTTTTGGGAGCCCATTGCTTTTTCAAGCACTTCCTTGGCATAACCGATACCACCTTCGGAAATAAACTCCTGCGCCAGACACACTTGGTAAAATTCATCTAGTATTGATTCTTTTTCGTCTTTTTCTATACGCCTCATGTTAGCGATTTCTAATGTTAATTCTTCAATTTCATCATCACTTAGATGTGCAAATATTTTAGAAGATTTATCAGGCCCCAATGCTATAAGGAGTATTGCAGCTTTTTCTTTTCCTGACATACTTTTATTTTTAGCCATACCACTTCACTCCTAATCCTCATGCAACCATGATTTTAATAATAATGCCACTGACTCTGGATTTGTATCGATAAATTTCTCAATTTGATACTTCGGACTTGATTTATCTTCGTAACCCGACTGAATTTCTTCCAGTTCCTTCGCTTCTTGTTCAAGTCTTTCTTGTTCAATACGTTCAGCTTCCACTTGTGCATTTCTTCTTCTCATAATCATAAAGCCAATCAATCCTGCAAGTACAAGACCACCCACTAAGATAAGTACCCAAATCGGCACACCCATGAAACCGGCAGCAGTTGTATTCGAGAATACATCGTAAGTAGCTGAATCATCAGGAAATGTCAGTGCTGTAATTTCTACAATGCGTGTATCTAGGCCTGCTGATGCACTAATCAATTGCTTTAAGCTGTTCTTGTGTTCCTCAGTCAATGTTTGGTCCTGAAGAACATCTTGATTTAGTATAACCGCAACAGTAATGGTGTTAACGGCTCCTTTCGCCTTTGTCAGCTGACTGACAATTTCGTTCATTTCGTAATTTACAGTTCGTGACGCTTTTGTATAATCAGAACTTCCATCATTCACTTCTGCATAATTTGTCGCTTGACCGTTCGAATCTGTTCCTGGAGCTCCTTGTGCCCCTTCGCTGGCAACTTTTTCAGTTATCTCAGTCATACTTCGAACCATTCCGTTTACTTCACCTTCAATCGGAGGTGAAAAAACTTTTGACACAGTTTCATTGGTATCAAAATTCAAATCAACATTTGACATGACTTTAACATTGTTTCTACCGTACATCGTCGTTAAGAACTCAGTAAGTTTTGTGTTCAATCGTTCTTCAACAGAAATCTGCATTTCCAATTGATTGTTGACATCTATTTCCCAGGAATCGCCAGCTTCTTTAGTTAACTCTTTACCCGAGCTATCTACGATTGTAATAAAATCCTTTTCCAATCCTTTAACCGAGTTTGCAAGAATCATCACAATTCCATTCACTTCAGCTTCTGACAACACTTTGCCTTGGCGCATCTTAAGTATAACCGATGCTTTTGACTCCATCATGTCATTCACTAAAAATGTACTATCATTTGGAATATACAAATTGACCACTGCGTCATCAATGTTATCAAGTGTTTTAATAGCATTTGCAAGTTCCGTTGCTTGTGCAAGTAAAAACATTTTATTCTTATCATCAGTTGTCATCGTGAAGGAATTTGTCGCAAAAGCTTGCGTCCATGTAAAATCCTGCTTAGACAGAACACCTTCAACTGTCAGTGACATCTTTGCATTACTTAAATGCTCCTTGGGAACAGTAATGACAGATGTATCATTTTCTTCTTTCCACGGAATACTCAATTCATCAAGTTGAGCTGTAATAGCCGCCGCTTCATCCAATGTTACATTTTGCGCCAACGGAACATACGTCGGTCGCGTCAACATAAAGATCACTATAGACACAACAAAAACTACTAGAAAACTCCCGACTCCTAGTAGTATTTTTCTTTGTCTGCTAAGCGATGCCCAAAATTCTGTGATTTGATTCCTTATTCTCTGTATAAATTCGCCCATTACAACACCTCAAAAGTTTATTGATATTAAAATTGAATTCTTTGTATTTCGTTATATGCATCCAAAATCTTATTTCTCACTTCAACCATTAGACTTAACGTCAGTTCGGCTTTTTGGCCTGCTATTTTTACATCATGTAAATTATCAATTTCTCCAATAGCGAGCAAGCGACCCATTTCTTCTGATTCAACTTGTGCACCATTTACATCATCAATTGCTCTTGTAAGCATTTCCCCAAAGTTCTGAGTTGTTTCAACAGGTTTGATTAAATCTGATTTAATACCCTGTGACAAAACAGGATTTAAATCCAATTTAATGCCTTCCATGACTTCGCCCCCCTTTTATCTATTATCTCCCTATGGATAAGGCCTTCATGGCCATACTTTTTGTTCCATTAATCACTGTTACATTTGCTTCGTATGCTCTTGACGCCGATATAAGATTAATCATTTCCGTAACCACATCAACATTTGGCAACAAAACATAGCCATCTTCATCTGCATCTGGATGACTCGGATTATATTCTCGTTTGAAATCAGACATATCTTCTTTGATTGCAACGACTTCTACACCTTGTCCAGCACTTTTATCCCCCATAGCCTGGTCAAACACATCTTTAAACGAAGCGCTTTCCAGTTCTTTGAAAATCGGAATTTGTCGTCTATAAGGTGTTCCAGCACTCGTACGAGTCGTATTTGTATTGGCAATATTTTTAGAGATTACATCCATTCTTAATCGTTCTGCTGTAAGCCCCGTTGCACTTACATTAAAAGAATTGAAAAAACTCATACCTATCTGCCTCCTTTAATTGCTGTTCGTAAGTTTGTAAATGTACCCGTCATTTTATCACTTACAGCTGTATATCGAATTTCATTTTTTGTTCTCTCAGTCATTTCAACATCAATATTGACATTGTTGCCATCTTCTCTAAAAGCAGTATCTTTGACCTCTGTAATCGTTGGTTGCATAGACATGCCAGGCGCATCCATATGTCCAGTGTTTGTTTTCGTTAAACGAACAGGCCCACCTTCCTCCAGATAGCTTCGAAGTACATCATCAAAATTTACCTCTTGACGCTTGTAGTTCGGTGTATTGACATTTGCAATGTTATTTGAGATGGCTTTATTTCTTAGCCATGATGCATCCAATGCTTTTTTATATATATTTATGTTTGCAAAACTTCTATTGAGCATATTATCCCTCCTAACACCTAATATATCGGCACGAACGACCGTTCATGTTAGTCCTTTTTCTAATTTTCCATACTTTTTTACATTATATCACAAAACGTTCGTATTTTAAGGCTAACCTACTACATATTGGGGTAAATTTAGCTGTTTTTTTATTATTGCTACAATAAATTGGAAACAGTAGCTAGAGTAAATCTAAAATAGCCACGTACGCTGATGCGCACGTGGCTATTATTATTATAAACAAGGTCCTTATTTCTTTACAATTTTTAGTTCTTCTAAAAGACGTTCGTTTAATATTCTGATGTAAGTTCCCTTCATTCCAAGAGATCTTGATTCGATAACGCCAGCACTTTCGAACTTTCTTAATGCGTTAACGATTACAGATCTTGTGATGCCAACTCTATCAGCAATTTTACTTGCTACAAGAAGACCTTCATTCCCATCTAATTCGTTGAAAATATGTTCAATTGCTTCAAGTTCAGAAAACGAAAGTGTACCAATCGCCATTTGAACAATCGTCTTTTTTCTAGCTTCTTCTGCAAATTCAGCACTTTTAGCTCTAATGATTTCCATACCAACTACTGTTGCCGCGTACTCTGCTAAAATAAGATCTTCATCAAGGTACTCCGATTCATGTCTAGCGACGATTAATGTTCCAAGACGTTGTCCATTTCCATTGATTGGAACAATCGTTACAAACTTCGAATAACTGTCGATATCGTTTCTAAACACTCTTAGAATATCTTCTTGAGTCAAATTCTGTGCTGTATCAACAATCTTAAGCAATTCATTGTTATATTCCTTTGGGAATACCAATTCGCCTGTTTCTTCATTTGTTTCCAAGTTGCTATCAGCATGATCTGACAAGCTAAAGCCTAATACTTTACCTTTTTTACTTGAAACATAAACATTAGATTCTAATACTTCTTTTAAACTTTCACATAATTGTGTGAAAGATGCTGGTTTATCACCAGGTTGTTGTAATATTTTATTTAATTTTCTCGTTTTTTGTAATAGTAACTTTGACATTCTTTCCTCCGCTATTCAACTTCTTGTTGGTATTTACACTCTTTATTTGAACACTTAATTACATGTTTTGCTCTGGTCTTTTGCTCAACAAGGTAACTGCCACAGTCCGGGCAATCATTCCCTGTCGGTTTATTCCAATTGACGAAATTACACTCTGGAAATGTGCTACAGCCATAGAACGATTTATATTTCTTCGTCTTACGCTCAACAACATCACCGTCTTTACACACCGGACACTTAACGCCAATGGTTGTTAAAATTGCTTTTGTGAAATCACACTCTGGATAGTTCGAACAAGCGAGGAACTTTCCAAAACGACCATGCTTAATATTCATGAATTCACCACATTTTTCACATGGGATATCGGTTTTTTCCGTTAAATCAATTTTTTCAATTTCGTTGTTTGCATGTTCAATTAACTGATCAAAAGGACTATAAAAATCTCTAATGACGTTTTTCCAAGGCAAATCATCTACTTCAACTTTATCAAATTCCATTTCCATGTTTGCAGTAAAGTCTACATTGACGATTTCCTTGAAATAATTTTTCATAATATCATTTATTAAGAACCCTAACTCTGTTGGATAAAGCATTTTCTTGCTTCTCTCAACATAACCACGGCTAATAATCGTTGTAATTGTCGGCGCATAAGTACTTGGACGCCCTATACCCTTTTCCTCCATCTCTTTTACTAGAGACGCTTCGGTATACCGTGATGGTGGTTGTGTGAAGTGTTGTGAAGGTTCAATCTTTGTAAGTGCAACAATTTCTCCTTCAACAAGATCTGGTAACATCTTATCTTTAATCTTCGCAAACGTGTAAACTTTTAAGAATCCATCAAATACTAATTTGCTACCTGATGATCTAAATTCATAAGCCCCACACTTCGTAGTGATTGTTAATGCGTCAAATCGTGCAGGTTTCATGCCGTGTGCAACGAAACGCTCCCAAATCAACTTGTATAACTTAAATTGGTCCTTCGTCAATGAAGGTTCTATCTCTGCTGGTGCTCTTAAGACAGATGTCGGTCTAATTGCCTCATGGGCATCTTGAGCCGACTTACCCTTTTTAGCCGTCTTAAAGGTATCAGCCAAATATTCTTTTCCAATAGACTCCGTAATATAATCAGTCAAGTTGCCTTTAGCCTCTTCTGAAATTCTTGTCGAGTCAGTTCTCATGTAGGTGATCAGACCCACAGTTCCTTGACGTCTGATTGAGATCCCTTCGTATAACTGCTGAGCAACCATCATTGTTTTCTTAGTAGAATATCCTAATTTGTTTGCTGCTTCCTGTTGTAAACTACTTGTCGTAAAACATAAATAAGGTTGACGTAGTTTTTCTTTATGAACAACAGACATAATTTCATAAGGTAAATTCTCCACAGCCGCAAGCACTTCATCAGCTTCCTCTTTGGAAGTGATTTTTAATTTTTTCCCTTCCTTAGCTGTCAATTTGGCATCAAATTTATCTCTTTTCTTGCCTTCTTTATGAAGTGTGGCATCGACTTCCCAATACTCCTCAGGAATAAATGCATCAATTTCCTCTTCTTTGTCGCAAATCATCTTTGTCGCAACAGACTGTACTCTACCAGCACTAAGTCCACGACGAATTTTAGCCCATAAAATCGGACTGATGCTGTAGCCTACAAGTCTATCAAGTACACGACGGGCCTGTTGTGCATCAACTAAATTCTGATCTATTTCTACAGGATGTTTGATTGCTTCTTTAATAGCGGTTTTAGTAATTTCATGGAACGTTACACGACATTTTTCGCCTTCTGCAATATTTAACAGAAACGCTAAATGCCAAGCAATCGCTTCACCTTCTCTATCGGGGTCGGTTGCAAGGAATATCTTATCCGCTTTTTTCGCTTCTTTTCTAAGTCCCTTTATAACGTCACCTTTTCCTCGAATCGTAATATATTTCGGTTCAAAGTCATCTTCTATTTCAATACCCATCTTGCTCTTTGGTAAGTCTCTTACATGCCCAACAGAAGCAACTACGGTATAATTCTTCCCTAAAATCTTCTCTATCGTTTTTGCTTTGGCAGGAGATTCTACAATCACCAAATATTTTGCCATATAATCCCTCCGTAATAATATTTATGTTTATCTGTACAATTTTACATCGATAATTTTCAAATAATTTAAAATTGTCTAACAATTCGTTTTTTTCTAACAAATATAGTTTTAATACAAAATGTCATACTTGTCAATCTTTTTTTCAAATAATCAAAGGCTAACAAAGTAAAAACTCAGAAAATAGCTTTCTGAGTTGTACGTTTTAAATGAACGCCCAATTTAGTATTATAAATCAATAATAAAAAAAATCAATCCTTTTTTACAATATTGTGTATTTATTTCCGTTTAAACACCTAATATGACCATTTATTTCTAATGTCATCATCGAAACCATCAAATCGATTACGGGAAGACCGAGCATCACCGATAAAGCCTCCACACTTAATCCATCGGCTTCTTTGAGCTGTTTAATAATCTTTTTCGAACGCTCGTCAAGTTCTGTTTCTTCTATATAAGTATTACACTCTGTTAAAATTTCGTTGTATTCATCGAAAATCTGTTCAAAATCCGTTAGCGGAATTGCACCGTCAGCAATCAATTTGTTGGTTCCTTTTGAAGTCGAACTGTATATCGACCCTGGCACTGCGTAGACAGTTTTCCCTTGTTCGAGGGCGTGTTCAGCTGTTATTAACGAGCCACTTTTTAATTCAGCCTCAACGACGACAATAACTCTCGACAATCCACTGATCAAACGATTCCTGATCGGAAATTTAAATGGTGCAACCCGGCTGTACAAAAATTCTTCTGTTAATAAAATACCCGAATCCACAATAGTCTTTGCCAACAGTTGATGGGACGAAGGATAAATCGTCTCCAATCCATTTGCAACAACAGCAACAGGGAATCCATCAGACTTTACAACACCTTGATGGACTTCGTGGTCTACACCATAGGCCAAGCCACTCACAACGGGTAAAGCACTACGCCCTAAGAATCGCCCCAAATCAAATGCCACTCTGCGCCCATATGCTGATATTTTCCGGGAACCGACAACTGCAACCCCCATAGGCAACTCATTCAACTCGGAAATATCACCTTTATAATGTAACAACAAAGGAAAATGTTGTATGTTTTTTAATGCCACTGGGTAATCTTTCTCGCAAAAACTTATTGTTTGAACGCCTTCTCTTTCTAATGATTTTTTGTAGGTCTCATAGTCAAATTGATGATACGCTTGTGATGCATCTTTCAGTCTTTTTAAGCCCGTCTCCTCGGATAAGCGATTCTGTTCGACTATGTCGACAAGCCTCTCAATCGAACCAAACGCCTCAAGTAATTTATGAAGTGTCTGAGTCCCCAATCCTTTGATACTTAAAAGCGCCATTATCTCTTTTCTATACATTAGACACCTCGAAATAACTTTTCAACTTTTCTGTACTGCAACGCCTCAAGTACGTGATGACTTTTCACTGTAACACAATCATCCATCATTGCGATGGTCCTACTGATAGCAATGACCTTTTGATACGTGCGTGGTGACAGCTCCAACGTATTGTAACCATGTTGCATTACCCGTTCGCTTTCAGCTTCAAATTCAATTTCATCTTTACTAGCCGTAACGGATTCGATGCGTTGACGTCCATCCCTAATCATTTCTTTCAGTTCCTCAGTTGTCAGCGACCGATTGTTAGGATTACTGCGCAAGACTTCTATCTCCACATCATTGACCCACACAATCATATCAATACGATCAAGCAACGGCTTTGATAATTTAGACAAGGAGCGTCTTACAGTACTCGGCGTACATGTACACGTCTTCATCTCACTGCCGTAATAACCACATTTACACGGATTCATCGCAGCTAGCAATATGAAATCCGTCGGATAAACTACTCTATGACCCAGTCTTGAAATAACCATTTCTTTATTTTCAAGGGGCTCCCTCAACAACTCCAGGAATTCACCTTTGAATTCACTTAGTTCATCCAAGAACAAGACCCCTTTATTTGCCAAAGCAATTTCTCCAGGTTGAGGTCTACTACCGCCTCCAACTAATGCTGCACGGCCGATCGAGTGATGAGGTGCACGAAATGGTGGTCGTTTCTTCTTTATATAATACAGACCATCTCTTCCACTTGCACCATATACTTTTGCGACTTCCATGCTTTCCTCAAACGACAACACTGGCAGCAATGAGGGCGTATTTTTAAGCAACATGGTTTTACCCGTTCCAGGGGGACCAATCAACAAAAGGTTGTGACACCCTGACAATGCAATCGCCACAGCTCTCTTTGCACTTTCCTGCCCTTTTATTTCACTATAATTGACACCGGATTCGGATGCCAACTTATCCTCTTCATATTGCCTTAGGGGACTTTCTGGAACACGCCCATCATTGATGTAACGAATCACATCGTCCAGCGCAGTAACTGGTACCAGTTCTATTCCCTCTACATATGATCCCTCCTCATAGTTGCCAGCCGGAAGAATCACCTTTTTAACACCCGCTTTTTTTAATGTTTCTAATAGAACCAAAACGCCATTAAGCGGCAATATCTTTCCTTCCAGTGTTAACTCACCTAAAAACGAATAATCACCTTCTAACTGGAATTTTACCACGTTCAACAACTTTAATAACGTCATAACAATCCCCAAGTCCAAATGAGCACCACTTTTCCTTATACCAGCTGGCGATAAATTAATAATAATCCGCCTCGGCGGCAATGTTATCTTGTAGTATTTTAGCGCAGCTCGAATACGCTCAGTAGATTCTTTTACAATTGCATCGGGCAGCCCAATGATAATAAAAGAAGGCAGCCCGGCTGTCATTGCACTTTCAATATCGATTAACCGGCCTTCAAATCCATTCAATATAGCACTTTTAATTTTTGTATACATCTCCTCACCTCATGGAAATGTTATCATTTTTGTAAATAAATGTAAATGCTGTTTTTGCATATGCTTTTCCCATTAAGCGAATCCTTAAATAACGAAAAAATACATCCCGAATGTTAATACATATTAACATTTGGGATGCATTCTGAGTTTTGTTATTTAATTATGTGGTTTTCCCCATTTAACTTAACGCCTACATGAAATACGTCGTTCATCGTAGGATCTACAAATAGTTTTTTATTCGTTCTGTTAAAATCAATGATTTGCTTTGCGATTACATGTAACTCTTCCAACTGATCTGTCAACGTGATCTTTCTCTCACCATCAGACATCACAAGCCATTTCTTACCTTTGACTACAATGTACTCCATATCGATCCATAACAACTCTTTAACCATTTTGTCCTTACGATAGATTCTAAGTCCATCCTCAGCAATTTCTACCGATTCCTTTTGCAGTCTAAGCGCATCTCGTACAAACATAATTGCAATAACGGCAGCAACGCCACCAAGTAGATAATTTCCCACCAATAATACTGCAATCATTAATGTTGCACTAAAAAGATATTGTTTACGAATTTCCTTACTAGCATATTTATAAATGACAATCACCTCTCTATGATATTATAGCAAACCAAATGCTAAAGTGTAATATTTTCTTCGCGATAAATGTGTGCTTTATTTTTTCCTGAAAGTGCTATACCAATAGCATCAAGCGAATAAAAAACCTCGTTGATTCCCTTCACCTTCATATAGAATTCAATCGTCTTTATGAGTTTTCTGATTTTTGCCGGCGTAATTTGCTCCAGTGGATGATAGCCTGTATGATATACAGTTTTAACCTCAGTGAAGTGATACACGTCACCTTTAACCGTTATGATATCCACCTCTCCAAACCTACAGTTATAATTCATCTCAACCAGTTGATGTCCTATGCTCGTTAAATAGTTCAAAGCAACCGTCTCACCTTTATCCCCTAGCGTTCGACTCATTCTACTTCCCCTTTTGAGCATCTAGTTTAGCGATGAAAATAAGGACTTCAGCTACAAGCTCATACAACTCCTCTGGGATTTCCTCACCTACAGATAGATTGTACAATTGCTGCGAGAGGCGCTCATCTTGATAGACCGGTATTTCGTTTTCCTGACCCTTTGTCATTATAGCCTCTGCGACATACCCCATGCCTTTGGCAATTACCTTAGGCGCAATTTGCTCATCTGGGTTATACTTCAGTGCTGTTGCAATACGATCTTTACCTTTTGCCATTGTCTCACCCGCTTTACAATTTTACATCTATCACGTGTTTCGAATGTTCCTCAGTATCATCAAGAACCGATTGTTCACCCTTTTGGTACTCTATGGCATTAAGTCCCAAATTCAAATATCCTTTGTCCTTTAGGATGGCTTCCAATTCCCCTAAATGTTCATTGAAGTACGCGACCATTTCTTCACTATCTAATTTAAAGGTAATGTTGGCCTTATCACGGTTCAACTCAAGTAGGGTTTTAACCGTCTTGCAATGGTCCGTGTCGAGGGAAAGAAAGATACTACAATTATTTGGATCTATTTCCCGCTTTTTCGGATTCTTTTTTATATATAAATCCATATTATGCATCTGTTCATTTAACTTGACTGGCATTTGTACAAACACAAGATTTTGACTCATATCATTTAAATAGGACAGTGAACTTTTGATCGTTGATACCTGGGCGCTTAAAACTTCTTTATTGATTGCCGTCATCGAAGGTTCAGACTTCAGTTCCTCCATCAATCGATCGGCCGTTTTCTCGAATTTTTCAAAATCTCTTAATGATATTTCTTCAAAATCATTCAACAACTGCATCAACCGTGGATGGGTGGATTCTGCCACATTACTCTTTTCAAAGATGTACTGAACATTTTTGCTAAACCGTTCCAGTTGCTTTGTGACACTATCACTACCCAATATAACTTTATCCAGTAGTACAAGATTTTTCACTGTGTTTTCAACATTATTTTTCAGATTGAATACAAGTGATTTATACGCTACCTTGTCCAACTTATTAGACAAATAGACATTTGCAGATTCTTTGCTAAATGGATTTTTATTAATCTTTTGGCTGATATCCTGTTCACTTTTAACAATTACTTTACCATCTGTCTGTGGCAAAACCTCTTCCTTCGTTAAATGAACTTCAGCTGAAATGAGTTCCTTGACCGTCTCTACATTCTTCGATTCAGTCGGTACATAAAGTTGTTCTGATTTATTCAAATGATCCACTAAAATCGACTTAATATTTTTATCAATCGGCAAACGACTGGCATCAATTAAGTTGCTTTTTGTCAAATCCGACAGCCGTGACACATATTTCTTTGCTTCAGTCAACGCATCCACATTTTCTTTTGTCACTGGCAAACCACTCAAGCGGAGTAATTTTGCGACAGTCTTTAATTCTTCTGTGGGCTTCAATCCAATTTGTTTCAAAGCACTCTCACTCAAATCCTCTTTAGCCACTTGCTCAGAAGGCGCCTCGATAACATCGCCCATCAAAACGTCTCCCTCTTTGACAAGCTCCATCGTCAATGCATCTCCCAATTGGTGTTGCCGACCGCTCATATCCTGAAGTGTCAACATTTTTCCACTGTTTAAAAGCAGTGTCAACGTTTGAGCTTTTACTTCTAAAATTTTACCTTCTATAACATCGCCCGTTTTTAAACCTTCACCTTTATTGCTCGATGAATTATTTTTCAACTTATGAATGTTAATAAGACTTGGCAAATTGAAGATTTTCATATCCCTCACCCTTTATTGGTTATGGTATTTTTTTAAAAAACTTTGTCGATGAATTGGTGTAACCCCATGAGTATCCAGTCCCAGATAGTGTTTCTGGGTGCCATAGCCTTTGTTTCCAGCAAAATCATACCCAGGGTAAGTCGTATCATAAGCCACCATCATTCTATCTCTTGTTACTTTTGCAATAATAGAAGCCGCTGCAATGGAAGCCACTTTCTCATCCCCTTTTATGACACTTGTTTGAGGAATCGCTACTTCTGTCAGTTCTACGGCATCTATAAATAAATGATCTATCTTTACATTTGTCTCTTTTATGGCAATTGTCATCGCTTCTTTTGTCGCGTTGAGTATATTGATTTCATCAATACGCTGGTTGCCAACGACACCGATACCAACAGCGATCGCTTTCGACATTATTTCGTCATACAAGGCTTCACGAATCGGTTCTTTAATCTTTTTAGAATCATTTAACAGCAGAATCTCTTCCTCTGGCAAAACGACGCAGGCTGCAACAACAGGACCAGCAAGTGGCCCCCGACCGACCTCGTCAATGCCCGCTACTACTTTGACCGCTCTATAAGGCGCTTCCATTTCGTACATCTGCTCTGTTCTTATAAACTCAGCATCCCTAGCCTTTTCTTCTTTTTCAATACGCGCCACAATTTGTATAACAGCTTTACGCGTATCTTCAAGTAACGTCTCTTTATAAATTATTTTTTCATCTAACGTCAGCGACGCCACATGCTCTTTTATTGATTTAATCGGCTTCGTATTCTTCGTATCTGTCATCGTATGCCTCATCTTCCACTTCAACTATTACAGTATCTCTTGGTGATTCCAAACTGATCTGACCTATTTTACCTCGTCTAAATTCATCTAATATCAGTCGCGAAACCTTTTCGTAATCAATCGTATTCCCTTTTTTGATACACCCTCTGTTACGGGCAATATCATCCATGACCTCAATTGTCTCCTTATCGATATCATCAAGTCCATAACGTACTTTCAGATGATTTGGATAAGTGTCGACAATACGTTTGATAAAGTAATAGGCGATATCATCCATATCCATGATTTCGTCTTTGATCGCTCCTGTAAATGCCAAGTTCAAACCAACATGTTCATCATCAATTTTTGGCCATAAAATACCCGGTGTATCAAACAGTTCCAAGCCTTTATTAAGGCGAATCCATTGTTTACCTTTGGTAACGCCAGGTCTATTGCCTGTCGTAGCCGATTTTTTACCCGCCAATTTGTTGATAAGTGATGATTTCCCAACATTAGGAATCCCAACAATCATTACACGAATCGGTCTAGGCACACGACCTTGTTTTATCATCTTTTGAGTTTGTTCCTGAGTCATCAGCTTAATTTCATGTAACAGACGATTCACACCATCGCCATTTAATGAATTAAGAAAAATCGATACCATGCCTTTGACACGATAGTACTCGCTCCACTCATCAAGTACGTCAGGATCTGCCAAGTCGTATTTGTTAAGCACGACAATTCTTTTCTTATCCCCTAGTATTTCATCCAAATGATGATTCTTACTACTAATTGGAATTCTTGCATCCAAAAGTTCCACAACTATATCAACGAGTTTAAGATTTTCTTTGATCATCTCTTTCGTCTTTTTCATATGTCCTGGATACCAGTTAATATTCATATCTTACCTCCACAATCTATTCTAAGAGAACACATAACATTCTCTTTTCAACATAGTTTCTCATAATCATTATACCCTAGACAAACAGAGAAACATACAGGAATTTTCAAATTAAAAACAGTATGGAGTTTTTTCTTTTTCCACACTGTTTTATTTCTCGAATTTTTCTTCTATTATAGCTAATCTTCCAAGATTCGTATAAGCTCCTGATTGGCAACAAAAACCTCTACAACCTTTGGATCGAATTGCGTTCCGCTATTCTCTCTAAGAATTCCCAATCCCTTTTCGAAGCTCATTTCTTCTCTATAGGACCGCTTTGATGTCATTGCATCAAATGCATCAGCAACCGCTATGATTCGAGCTTCAATCTCAATTTTATCAGCACATAGGCCATCAGGATAACCTTTCCCATCAACGCGTTCATGATGTTGCCGTACTATTTTGGCAACATTTTGTAGACGGGATGACGAGAGCAAAATACGCTCTCCTTTTTCAGGATGCATTTTAATGATATCAAACTCCTCTTTGGTCAACCTTCCAGGTTTATTTAGTATCCTTTCAGGGATACCAATTTTCCCAATGTCGTGAAGCAGGGCTGCTTCCTCCAACAATTCCAAATGTACACCCTTCAATTCCTTTGCAAGTAACACCGAAATGTCTTTTACCCTTTCCGAGTGCCCTCGCGTATATTGATCTTTTTCCTCAATTGCATTGATGAGAACACCTAGTGTTTCAAAATGATTTTCCTGTATATGCTTGATTTTTTCATTTATCTGAGTGCCCATGCTATTAACATGTGTGATTACTTCATTTAATTCATAATTGTTGGACAAGTCTATTTGATACTCGTAATCCCCTTTGGCCACACGGTCCACTTTTTCAACTGTTGCACGGACAATTTCATTTACTCGGTTAAATACAAAAAGAAAGCCCGCCAAAATAATTGTACCAATAACAATAGTCACAGCCATGGTTTGCTTGAATAAGCGATCGTAACTATTGTGGTATCTATCCATGTCAAAATGAAAGGCATAGGTTTTAGTCAACTCACCTTGTCGATCGACCAACTGATAGGGTATTATGATCTCTTCACCGTCACGATTACCATCGGTTTCATAATCTACAATTGTATTTACACCTAAATATTCATCAACAGGTAAATAACTCCTTAACCGATCGTTAACGTAAGTATCTGTAAGTTTTCTTCCCATGATATAATACCCATTCATCTTCTTTAAATTCGATGTGGTAATAGGATTTCCAGCGAGTAAGTAAATCTCATCATTGACTGAAATGATATCAATAATCATACTGTTATTTGTCATCAAATCATCATAAAATTCACTTTCTTCAATAGCAAATTTTAATTCCGACGGTCCATAATACTCGAAAAAATCACTGACAGTACTATTCACATAGATCATGTCGATATTATATGCCTCATCCTCAACTAAAAAACCCGTAGCATTATCAAAGGCCCATGCATAATCTTCGGTCTCCAGACCACTATACATATCATCCCAGACTGCATAGTCCTGAATCAGGAGCGCTATGGATTCCTTTTCTCTCTTAAAGACATTGTCAATAATACCTATTTGAGTTTCAGCGTAAATATCTTCGATAGATTCTTTTGTATCGTCTACTATATAATTAATGCCAGCTATCTCCATGACCACGCCAAGGAAAACGACACTTACAAAAAATATAAGTATCCTTGGTAATAGTTTATATTTCATACATTACATCTCCTAAGAGTTTTATTATAACAATTATATCTTATTTCTACCCAATTATATATAGAGAGAATCCCTAAATTAATCCTCAGTCAGTTGGTACGACGAGAGAAGCGTGCAATGTTCACTGCGTTCACATTACCCTGCTCGCATAGTCTTATTAAGCTATTATTTCTTAGTATGAGCAAGAGTAGCCATGCATGCGTCGCATGATCGGCTCGCGCGGAATTTAATACACAGT
>Ga0070725_10000137_pt1 | contig 67388 bp, 60 predicted proteins | sample tdDd002_FD_69781 | JGI IMG/M metagenome (GOLD analysis project Ga0070725, IMG submission 69781) | Marine sediment microbial communities from the Atlantic coast under amendment with organic carbon and nitrate - tdDd00.2 | ecosystem: Environmental > Aquatic > Marine > Coastal > Sediment | place... | reverse complement strand
TTTGGTACTTCGTTTACGATTCTTGATGAAATCTTGTCTAGTACTTCATAAGGGATTCTTGCCCAGTCTGATGTCATACCATCGATTGATGTTACGGCTCTGATACCGATTGTGTGAGCGTATGTTCTTTCGTCACCCATTACACCAACTGACTTGATGTTAGGAAGTACTGTGAAGTATTGCCAGATTTCTCTTTCAAGACCAGCAAGTCTTACTTCTTCTCTTAAGATGTAGTCTGACTCTTGAACCATTTTGATTGATTCTTCATCTACAGCACCAAGGATTCTGATTGCGATTCCTGGTCCTGGGAATGGTTGTCTCCAAACAATTTTTTCATCTAATCCGATTTCTAAACCTACTTTACGTACTTCGTCCTTGAATAGATCTCTAAGTGGCTCGATTAGTTCGAAGTCCATATCTTCAGGAAGTCCACCTACGTTATGGTGACTCTTGATGACTTCTGCAGTATCTGTACCTGACTCGATTACGTCTGGGTATACAGTTCCTTGAACTAGGTAATCAATACCTTCTAATTTATTTGCTTCTTCTTCAAATAATCTGATGAATTCTTCACCGATGATTTTTCTCTTTGATTCTGGATCTGAAACGCCAGCAAGTTTTCCTAAGAATCTTTCTTGTGCGTTTACACGGATGAAGTTCATGTCAAAGTCTTCTTTGAATACTTTTTCTACTTCGTCCCCTTCGTTCTTTCTTAATAGACCATGGTCAACAAATACACATGTCAATTGCTTTCCAATCGCTTGGTGAATCATCAGTGCCGCTACAGATGAATCTACACCACCTGATAATGCACAAAGAACTTTCTTATCGCCAACTAATTCTTTGATCTTTTGGATTTCTTTTGCTGCAAAGTCACCCATATCCCAGTCGCCAGCGCATCCACATACTTCATAAAGGAAGTTTGTAATTAATGTTCTACCGAATGGCGTATGCTCAACTTCAGCATGGAATTGAACACCGAAAAGGTTCTTTTCGTCGTTTCTGAAAGCGCCTACTGGACAGTTAGCTGTTGTTGCAGTTACTGCGAATCCTTCTGGTGCTTTTTCTACGTAGTCAAAGTGACTCATCCAGCATGTATCACCTGATGTTACGCCTTTGAATAATTTATCGTCCTTAGCAACCGCTAATTCAATTTTACCGTATTCTTGTGCTTCTGCTCTTGCAACTTTACCACCAAGAACTTCTGCCATTAACTGCATTCCGTAACAAATACCTAGTACTGGAATACCTAATTCAAAAATTTCTTTTTCAATTGTTGGTGCGCCTTCTTCATATACTGAGTTTGGTCCACCAGTGAAAATAATACCCTTTGGCATTACTTCTTTCACTCTTGGTAAAGCTTTCTTGTATGAAACTACTTCACTGTAAACGCCTGCTTCTCTTACACGTCTTGCAATTAATTGGTTGTACTGTCCACCAAAGTCAACAATAATAACCGTTTCCCTATTCATCATTACATGCCTCCTATTATTTCTCATCATTATTTTCCCGAACGAAATTTAAAATTACGCTCTAATGTTCGTTTTTTTTGATTGCTATTTAAAGGCCAGATGGCTCTGGCCTTATAGTGTTTATATTTTTAGTTACCGCTGTGAGTAGTTAGGCGGTTCCTTTGTGATTGCAATGTCATGTGGATGTGATTCTTGAAGTGAAGCACCAGTAATTCTAACAAATTTACCATGTTCCTGAAGATCAGAAATTGTGCCTGTTCCACTATAACCCATACCAGATCTTAATCCACCGATTAACTGATAGATGATATCTTTAAGATGTCCTCTGTAAGGTACACGGCCTTCAACACCTTCTGGTACGAATTTCTTTGTGTCATTTTGGAAGTATCTGTCGCCACTACCAGCTTTCATAGCTGCTTCAGAACCCATTCCTCTATATGATTTAAAACTTCTTCCTTGGTAGATTACGATTTCGCCAGGACTTTCTTCAGTACCAGCAAATAATGATCCTAACATAACACATGCAGCACCTGCTGCAATAGCCTTAGGAATTTCACCAGAGTACTTGATACCACCATCTGCAATTACTGGGATACCTTTTTCTTTTGCTGCCTTAGCACAGTCGTAAACAGCCGTTAATTGAGGTACACCACAACCCGTTACAACACGTGTTGTACAGATTGATCCAGGACCGATACCAACTTTCACACAGTCAGCGCCTGCCTCGATTAAGTCAAGTGTCGCTTCAGCAGTTGCAACGTTCCCTGCGATAATATCTAAGTCAGGAAATGCTTTTTTGATTACTTTTACAGCTTCTATGACATTTTTACTGTGTCCATGGGCTGAATCTAAAGCAATTGCATCTACGCCAGCATTGTAAAGCGCTGTAACTCTTTCCATCATATCAGCACCAATACCGACAGCTGCACCTACTAGAAGTCTATTTTTATCATCTCTTGATCTATTTGGATATACGATTACTTTTTCAATATCTTTAATCGTAATTAATCCTTTTAAGTACCCTTCATCATCTACTAAAGGTAATTTTTCAATTTTATATTTTCTAAGGATCGCTTCAGCTTCTTTCATTGTGATGCCTTCTTTAGCTGTGATCAATCCTTCTTTTGTCATAATTTCAGAAATTAATTTACCGCTTGGGTCATTGGATTCAAAACGGATGTCTCTATTCGTGATAATGCCCACTAATTTATTGTCTTCATCTACGATCGGTACACCAGAAATTCTGTAACGACTCATTAATTCAAGTGCTTCAGATACTTCACTTTCAGGTGGCAGTGAAAAAGGATCTACGATGACACCGTGCTCACATCTCTTTACTTTATCAACTTCCATCGCTTGACGCTCAATCGACATGTTCTTATGGATGATACCGATACCACCTTCTCTAGACATTTCGATTGCAAGTTTTGCTTCTGTTACTGTATCCATTCCCGCACTGACAATAGGAATATTTAATGTAATCTTCTTTGTTAATTTTGTTGTTAAATCTACCTCGTTTGGTAGTACATCTGATTTTTGTGGTACTAAAAGGACGTCGTCATACGTTAGGCCCTCTTGAACAATTTTATCTTCCATAATTTCTCCTCTCTCTTACCCCAATATTACTCATTATATCCATAAAAAAAAGCACATATTCATCGCGAGTGGATTAATATGTGCATCTAGATGCCAATCAATTCCACCCATAGTTCGGCAATTCACGGTTGCCTGTAGAAACGTTCGAACCACATTATCGAACATATATGAGTGCTATTTAATTTTATATAAGTTAACAAATATCAAAATAAAAGTCAATGGTTTTTAAGAAAATAATATAAAACGAATTTTTTATGACGGTTTCTTAAAATCATTCGTGTTTCGTATTCCCATTATATCATGTTTAATTTTAAATTCAATAAAGTTATGTTCTAATTTTCACACAAAAGACACATCTATTCTTTATAATAAAGTTACAATCAGGAAAATTATAAAGAAGGTGCTTATTTGAACAGACATTTCATATTATTAATTATCGCTTTCATCGTCTGTTATTGCCTTTATTGGGGAAACAATTGCATCGATGTGACCCATCATGCAATGACAACAGATAAATTAACGGAAGGCCAATCCTCCCTTAAGATTGTTCACCTTTCAGACTTACACAGCAAATGGTTTGGTAAAGACCAACAGCGACTGATCAAAGTTCTCAAAGAAGAAAACCCTGACATCATCGTTATGACAGGAGATATTATTGACAGTCGCCGCACCAAGATAGAACCTGCAATTTCACTGTTAAATCAAACGACTGAAATTGCGCCAACCTATTTTATTACCGGCAACCACGATGTTGCTATTAATGGTTACAAAGATTTATTAAACAAAATTGAAGCAACAGGAACCACTTATTTAGCAAATACCAGTCACACCATAGAACACGAAGGTGCTTTCATCAACCTTCATGGTGTCGATGATTCGAATTATATTGGATATAAAGCATTTTTCAAGAACTTAGAAGCACTCTCTACAGCAATGGACACAGAGCAATTTAATATCCTCCTCGTCCATAAGCCGCGGTTTTTAGAGACCTACGCAACCCTTAACTACGACCTAGTATTTTCAGGTCATGCCCACGGCGGACAAATTAAACTTCCTGGCATCGGAGGACTTTTTACTCCGGGCCAGGGATTTCTCCCTAAATTTACCGAAGGCGTCATTAAACAGGACGACACTGAACTGGTCGTATCCAGAGGCCTCGGCAATAGCTTTTTTCCATTTAGAATACTTAACAACCCTGAAGTGGTTGTACTCACAATAGAACCAATTTAAAAAAGATATCACCTTGTAATAAGGGTGATATCTTTTTTTATCATTAGTATAGTTCTGGACTTGGTGCCGCTTTCATCAGCGGTCTATATATCAGCGCAAACACGGCTGCTGTAATCAGCATCTCAGGTAACAAGTAGGATCCGTTATACACGATTGAATAAATCCATGGATTCATTCCTTCAGGCGCATAGCTGGCCCATACAATTACACCGGACAACACATGACACACAAGTCGTCCGCCAATTCCAACAATAACGCCAAGCGTCGCCTTGACAACACCGCCATCCTTAAAGAATCCTGCAAATCCAAGTACAGAGTAAGCAAGCACATAATCAAATGCGATTGACGCAATATGGAACGACCACTTTGGTCCAAGTAAGAATTGAATAACACCATAAACTGCACCTACAAACATACCCTGTACGCCACCCCATCTAAATGCAAAGATGATTATTGGAATCATACTACCTGGTGTGATTGTACCACCATTGGGCATTTGAAAAAGTTTTACCATACTCAGTACATAAGCAAGGGCCATCATAATCCCAGCTTCTACAATCATTCTCGTTTTGTTGTTTCTCATAATATTCTACCTCCTTTAGCAAGAGTTTGTGTGCATAAAATAAAAAAATCATATACGGAATGTATATGACAATATGCATCCACTTCCCTACGCTAGCTCTAACTAGATCAGGTTCAAAGGGTCGTAAATTAATACTCTCAGCTTGCGCTCCCCTAGTGACCTATTCAATTTTCACCTAATTGTAACACCCTTAACTGGTATCGTCAATCCCAACACATCGAACTTTATCTATGACTCGCGTAAAAAAAGCAGGCAACCGTATAATGATTGCCTGCTACAATTCTATAAAGTTGTATTCTTATCCAAAAACAATATCATAAAATACTCATCTGCATAAGAACCATCCGCATACTTAAGCGCATGTTTTTTCGTCCCATATACCTCAAATCCAAATTTCTTATACATGGAAAGACCCCGTTCATTTTCCGTGACAACCTCAAGTTCCAGCTGCTCAACACCCATTGTCTTGCACCAGTCGATACATTCCTGCATGAGATGTTTACCGATGCCTCTATGCCAGTAGGCTTTCTTAATCGCAATCCCCATAGAAGCTCTATGCAGGTATCGTCTATTGTTCATTAAAAGGCCAACTGAGCAATTGGCAACAATTTCTCCAGCCACTTCTCCAACCAAGAAATGAATAGTGTCGTTATTCCTGCAGTTTTCAATAAATGTGACTTCCTGTTCTAAGGTAAAACCGAACTCTCCTGGCTCCCTAGAAAGAAACTTTGTTTCAGCATCAACCAGCTTCATCTGATCAATCAGGCCCTGGGCGTCATCAATATGCGGGCTCCTAACAATCAACCGCTGTCCGTCTTTTAATGTATAGTCCTTCCTATAGTCTTCTTTTAATACCTCTTCTTTTTGATGGTTGCTCATAATGTCTACTCCCTTTCACGATTAATTTATTTTCCATAATGTCACCAATATCGCTAATGTCACTAATCATACAACCACCTCCTTTTTTCGTATTGTTATGATGGTAGCATAATGAAATGCATACTTCAATGGAATTGGGAATTTTTTCATTTGACCTAATTGTTAATTTTTAATGCATTATAGCTTTGTATAGGCCGGCTCCCTTTAGATTGGGCTCTTTGGATTGGTTGATGGCGTTCACAAATAGAGTGCCGCTTTAACGAATGAAAGGGACACACTGTTTGAACGTAGTGAGTTTGTGTCCCTTTTCGATAAAGAGGAAGCTCTATTTGAATGAACGCCACTACCAAACAACCAAGACCAATATAGAGGAGAGGTGGTTGTTACAAAGCTATAAGCAATTAAAGACAGATTATTCAATGAAAAAACCCCCAGTTCATATTGAACTGAGGGTCACAATTTTTACTACTAATAATTGTACGCTTACATCATGCCCGGCATTCCACCCATTGGTGGCATACCTGCCGCTGGATTTTCTTCTTCGATGTCAACAACAGCTGCTTCCGTCGTTAAGAACATAGAAGAAATCGATGCTGCATTTTGTAAGGCAGATCTTGTTACTTTCGTTGGATCCACGATACCTTCTTTAAGCATGTTTACATAAGTATTTCTAAGGGCATCATAACCAATACCAATCTCTGCATCCTTAATACGTTCTACGACTACAGATCCTTCAATACCTGCATTTGCAGCAATTTGTCTAACTGGCTCCTCAAGCGATCTAAGGATAATCTTAGCCCCTGTCTTTTCGTCGCCTTCTAATGTTTCAATCAAGGCCTTAACCACTGGAATTGCAGAAAGCAACGCCGTACCACCACCTGGTACGATTCCTTCTTCAACAGCTGCTCTCGTTGCATTAAGGGCATCTTCGATTCTTAATTTCTTTTCTTTCATTTCAACTTCTGTCGCAGCACCTACTTGAATCACCGCAACACCGCCTGCTAGTTTTGCAAGACGTTCTTGGAGCTTTTCTTTGTCAAATTCTGAAGTTGTTTCTTCGATTTGCATCTTGATTTGACGGATTCTATCTTGAATGAAATCGTGTTGACCAGCACCATCGATTACTGTCGTGTTTTCCTTGTCTACTTTTACTGATTTTGCTTGACCAAGCATCGTTAATTCAGCTGTTTTCAGGTCATAACCTAATTCCTCAGAAATAACCACACCGCCTGTTACCGCAGCAATGTCTTCCAACATCGCTTTCCTTCTATCACCAAATCCTGGTGCTTTTACTGCAACAACTTCGAAAGTTCCTCTTAATTTATTCACTACAAGAGTTGCTAAGGCTTCCCCTTCAATATCTTCAGCAATAATCAACAGCTTCTTGCCTTGTTGTACAATTTGCTCAAGAATCGGTAAGATTTCTTGTAAGTTTGTTATCTTCTTGTCTGTAATCAGAATGTATGGATGGTCTAAAACCGCTTCCATCTTATCAGGATCCGTTACCATATATGGCGATAGGTAACCTCTATCAAATTGCATCCCTTCAACCACTTCTAACTGCGTGCCCATCGTTCTAGATTCATCAACACTGATAACGCCTTCTTTGCCAACACGCTCCATCGCCTCTGAGATAAGGTCACCAATAGTCGTATCAGCCGCAGAAATTGCCGCTACGTCTGCGATATCTTCTTTACGGTCAATTAGTGTGCTAATAGATTTAATCTCCTCTACAGCCACTTCTGTCGCTTTTGCAATACCATGCTTTAAGATCATTGGATTTGCACCAGCCGCTACATTTTTAAGTCCTTCTCTAATGATTGATTGTGCTAAAAGTGTTGCTGTTGTCGTTCCGTCACCTGCAACGTCATTTGTCTTTGTTGCAACTTCTTTAACCAACTGAGCACCCATATTTTCATATGCATCTTCTAACTCAATTTCTCTTGCAATCGTCACCCCATCATTGGTAATTAGTGGTGCTCCGAATTTTTTATCTAATATGACATTTCTACCCTTTGGTCCAAGCGTTACTTTAACTGTATCAGCAAGTCTATTGACACCTGCTTCAAGTTTTTTTCTAGCGTCTTCGCCGTACATAATTTCTTTTGCCATTTTTGAATCCCTCCATGTTATCTGTTATATAACTTCATTATTATTCAACAATTGCTAAGATTTCTTGTTGTTTTAATATAATATAGTCTTCACCATCTGCTTTTACTTCTGTTCCAGAAAATTTCGCAAATATAACGCGATCACCGACAGATACTTCCATCGTGATTTCTTTTCCATCAACTACACCGCCTGGTCCAACAGCGATTACTTCTGCAATTTGTGGTTGCTCCTTAGCTTGTCCCGGTAAGATAATCCCACTCTTCGTTTTTTCTTCAGCTTCAACTCTTTTTATTAATACTCTATCGCCTAAAGGTTTAATTGTCATTTTAATGCCTCCCATTATTTTCTTCTATGCTAATCATAACGTAGTATATATGCTTTTTCAAGCTATGATTGGCACTCTTTACATATGAGTGCCAAATATTAAAAGTTTGTTCACATTTTCATCAATTATGTGTAGCAACTATCAAAATAAGCAAGAAAAAACGACCCGAAGTATTATCCTCAAGTCGTTGTTATACTATTTTCTATGATCCAAATGTTCTTTTGCCGTATTGAATATCTCCGCAATATGATAATCGTCTATTGCGTAATAAACCACTTTCCCATCGCGACGGCCTTTTACGAATTTACCTTGCTTCAATACTCTCAACTGATGAGAAATGGCCGATTGGGTCATTTCAAGTATATTAGCAATATCACATACACATAATTCATCTGTTTCTATAAGGGCATTGACGATTTTCATCCGTGTTGGATCGCCCAACACTTTAAAAAACGCAGCCACCTCTTCATTTGTTTCCGAGTCCAGCATCTTTTCTCTTGATTGACGCACTGCATCCTCGTGTATAATGTTACAATCACATTTATATTCAGACATGTTCTCTATCCTTCCATTACTGCTGCTGCAAAATCAAGAGATGCGACATAATGATCTATCATCACCTCTTCATTAATCTCTATTTCTTTACTAATATCTTCTACATCTGACCAATTTGCAAATTCATAACATACCGCTAAATCCAAAATCCTCGCAAAAGCATTTTGCTCTCCAAGCAGCGCACCTTTAACATCAGCATCCAGCGGAATTTCTTCAAGAATCACTTTCAGTTCTTGACCGACAAGTAAATCAATCATCGAGAATATTCCCACTAAGAAGGCTTCCATTTTTCTAGGTCGGTTAGGGGTTTCTGCCATCAACAATTCACAAAACTTCCCTCTTACAAGGGACAGTCTAATAAGCTCATCCGGTCTGCTATCCCCTAAATCACGCATCATCATCAACATGACCCACTTACGGATTTCTCGTAATCCTAAAATAACCAATGCATGATTGATGGACTTAATACGACTATTGGTATGAAATGCCCCTGAATTCAACAATTTCAACAGTCGATAAGATAAGGCAATATCCGATTCGAATATCGAGGTAATATGGTGGAAATCAGGTTCTTCTACATCAAGTTCCTCAAGTATTTTCATGTAATTATAGGTTTGACCTCTAAAGTCTTTTGTCGACATCACTGCCGGTTTTGAAAAGAAAAACCCCTGAAACAACTTGTAACCTGCATTTATTGCTTCTTGATACTCTATTTCATTCTCGACCTTTTCAGCCAAAAATACAATTTTATGTTTTTTATATCGCTTCACTATTTCAATGCGCTCTTTAGGTGTTGTCAATCTAAAATCAACTTTGACAATGTCGATTAATTTCAACAAGGCCATATGCTCATTTTGTAGACAGTAGTCATCCAAAGCCAAAATATACCCTTTTTGTTTAAGGGCCATACAAGCTTCTAGAAATGGCTCATCCGGTATGATATCCTCTAGAATCTCGACAACAACTGCCGACTTGTCAAAGACATGGGGCATTTCCTCCAAGATAAGATTTTTGGTGAAATTTATAAACGCCCGTTTACCTTCCGTCAACTTATCCAACCCAAACAGGGTAATACTATTGGAAATTACCGCAGATGTCGCTGAGTCGCCGTCTACAAATTTGGACATGTTAACCTCACTGCTACGGTACAGCAGTTCATAAGCAAACACATTCATTTTTGTATCGTATATCGCTTGTCGTCCTAAGTATATTTTCATGACATCACCTACAATTTATTTTTTCTACTGTAATAAAACAAATACTGCTGTGCAATACCAGCATACTGGCCAAAACGTTGATCAGCATAGACCAAAATGTCTTTGTCTTTTGTATCCTCTTTAACATAATATGCCTTCATAATCTTTTTTACCCATGTATCAACAGGAAATGCATACTTCCGCTTAAAAGCAAAAAGAATTATACAATCTGCAATCTTTGGACCAACCCCTTTGATGTTCAGCAGTGCTTTACGAAGGGCTAAATCCTCATATGTACCCATGGCCTCAAGAGGTATATCACCACTAATAATCTCTTGAACCGCATGATATAAATACTGATCCCTATACCCAACACCCATGCTTCGGTAATCGTCTATAGTCGCACCAATCAGCTGTTCCGGCGTTGGAAAACTATAATAGTCGGTGCCATCAACCGTCTCTATAAAGGTGCCATAGGTACGACTCAGTGCATCAATAGCCTTCATAATTCGTGGTATGTTATTGTTTCCAGAGATTATAAAAGAAAGCAAAGTTTCAAATGGGGCTTGATTCAATATCCGAATACCACTGCCTCCAAGAACTGCCTCTTGCATCACCTTGTCATTTTGGATCAATATCTCTTTAATTTTACTATAGTTACAGTCAAAATCAAAATAATCATATAGATATGTTTCGAAAAATTCTTTTGTCACCCGTCTGATATTAATTGTGCTACCGTCAACTTGCTCTACATCGACAACTTTTCCAAAAACAACGCCTCTATAATATGTCTCGGTCAGCGGGAGCCATCTAAAGCATTGACCACATGTAAAGATTTGCTCTACATCAAAATCAGCAAGTTCAGAAAGTGTCACCACTAAATGTTCATGATCATATGTTATTTTCATCCTTCTCCCACTTTCCCTACGTATTTATACTCATCATTTTAATTATACATCATATGTCAATTACATTTTAGTAAGTTATGCCAAAAAAAGAAAGAACGTCACTCAATAAAGTGACGTTCTTGAATTAATTATTTTATATGCTCCTAGAACAATCCGATGATTTCTCCAGAAGGTAATAGATCCATCTTGTTTGCAGCTGGTACTTTTGGAAGTCCAGGCATTCTCATGATGTCACCAGTTAATGCTACTAAGAAACCTGCACCTGCAGATGCTTTTACTTCTCTAATTGTTACTGTGAACCCTGAAGGTCTACCAAGTAACTTTGGATTATCCGATAATGAGTATTGTGTCTTCGCCATACAAATTGGTAAATGTCCAATACCATCTTCTTCAAACTTAGCGATGTCTTTAAGCGCTTTTGCAGTGAAATCAACGCCATCAGCGCCGTAGATTTCTTTACAGATTGTTGCGATCTTTTCTTTTGCAGGCATATCCAATTCATAAAGTGGTTTAAAGTCCGCTTCGCCTTTGTCAACGATTTCAACAACTTTTTCAGCCAGCTTAACGCCGCCTTCGCCACCATTTGCCCATACTTCAGAAAGGACAACATCGATACCCATTTCATTACATCTATCTTCAACAAACTTAAGTTCTGCTTCTGTATCTGTTGGGAATGCATTGATTGCCACTACAGCAGGTACATTGAACTTCTTGATGTTTTCAATTTGCTTTTCTAAGTTACCGAAACCATCTTCTAAAGCTTTAAGGTTTTCGTTGTTCAAATCAGCTTTTGCAACGCCACCATGATTCTTAAGCGCTCTTACTGTTGCAACGATTACTGTTGCAGCAGGCTTAAGGTCAGCGTAACGACACTTGATATTGAAGAACTTTTCAGCACCTAAGTCAGCACCAAAACCAGCTTCTGTCACAACGTAATCAGCAAGTTTCATTGCCATCTTTGTTGCAATAACAGAGTTACAGCCATGCGCAATATTCGCAAATGGACCACCATGAATAAGTGCTGGTGTATTTTCTAATGTTTGAACGATATTTGGCATAATCGCGTCTTTTAATAATAATGTTAAAGCACCTGTTGCTTCTAACTCACCAGCAGTTACCGGCTTTTGAGTATATGTGTAAGCAATAACCATTTTAGCAAGTCTTTCCTTTAAGTCTTCCAAATCTGTTGCAAGACAAAGGATTGCCATAATTTCTGATGCTACCGATATATCAAAACCATCTTGTCTGATGACACCGTTACCTTTTTTACCAAGGCCAACTGTAATGTCTCTTAAAGAACGGTCATTCATATCTACAGCTCTTCTCCATAACACTCTCTTAGGATCAATGTTTAACACATTTCCTTGGTGCATATGGTTGTCAAGTAATGCTGCAAGTAAGTTGTTTGCAGTAGTTACCGCATGAATATCCCCTGTAAAGTGAAGGTTGATATCATCCATCGGTACAACTTGTGCATACCCACCACCTGCTGCGCCACCTTTAACACCAAAACAAGGTCCTAAAGAAGGTTCTCTAAGTGCTGTAAATGTTTTCTTTCCAATTTTGTTAAGTCCCATACTAAGTCCAACATTCGTTGTGGTTTTCCCCTCACCAGCAGCAGTTGGATTAATAGCAGTTACAAGGATTAGTTTCCCCTCTTCCTTGTCTTTTAACTTGTCCATTACATCTAAGTGGATCTTTGCTTTGTAATTCCCGTAAAGCTCTAAGTCTGACGCCTCAAGATTTACTTTTGATGCAACTTCTACGATTGGAAGCATTTGGGCTTCCTGAGCGATTTGTACATCTGTCTTCATTTGTAGTTCCCCTTTCGTTATAAAGTTCATTGACAATTTTTTTGCGCAATAAATTTATTATTGATCAATAAATTCATTCTTGATCAATAAAATTTTTCTCAAGAACAGCCAGCAATTTTCAATTGCTGAGCTCGCGTTGCGTCGCCAATATGTTTGCATTTACGTTTCCAACTGTGAAAATTATTACTCACAGTTGGAAACGTAAATGCAAACATGCTGTTCTTGCTTATCGCGTAAAAAAAGAACCATATCATATATGGTTCTTTTACTCCGTAATAGTATCAGAATACAAGGGATTTGTAAATAAAACAATGCCTATAAATCTAATATTTTCATAATTTTCAGTGCTGTCTGCAAACCATAGCGATCACGTTCTGCATCCAGACTTTTACTTGTGATTTCTTGAATTCTGTTGATTCTGTATAACACTGTGTTGTAGTGGGTAAATAGAAGCTCTGACATCTTCTTTAAATTACCGTTTGTTTCAAAATAAACGACAAGAGATTTTACCAATTCCGTGTCTCTTTTGCGGTCATAATCCACCAACGGTTTCAGCGTTGCGCTATAAAAACTGATCAACTCTTCTTTTAAGTTATCCTGGCAGAATATCTTATAGATGCCAAGTGTTTCAAACTCGATGACATCGGATTCAACATAGGTACTCGAAGCATCGATTGCCTTTTCTGAATCCTTAAGACTCTTATGGACATTATCAATGCCAAGGTAGGTTCTACCAAGACCCACACGTGTTTTTAGGTACTGTATTTTAGCTGTTAAGACCTCGCTGATTTTCTCCGCTAGATCCTTGAACTTTTGATTTTGCTCTTCGCTTTGTTCACCCCACATCATCAGAACATAGACTTTCTTGCCTTTGTTCGCTCTCAAATATGTTTTTCCCGAATCTTTACAGATTAGATCAATTAAATACATCGCTTTTGTAATACTTTGATTGTATTCATCATTATTGAGAGAAGATGTGTTTTCAAATTTTACGCTTAATATATTGTAGTAAGCCCCTTTATCCAATCGATAATAGCTGGCTCTTTCAATTGCCTTTGTTTTACGACGCTCATCAAGAGAGATAAGGTCTTCAAAAAATTCTGATTTATACTTGTTTTCAACTTCTTGAACGGATATCTTTTTGATGAATTCCATTGCGATAATCGGCGAAACCGATTCAAGATAAAGTGAGTCGAAGCTAGATACCTCTTTTGTCAATCCATAAACAGCCAAATAGCCGTAAATATTGTTCTTAACAAGTATCGGCACAATGATGCGATCCATATCCCTATCTTCTAAAGACTGTTGATCGATGACCGTATTGCCATCTGACAACAAGCGTGTGTAATCTTTTTTTACATGGATCAAATTTTCTGCCAACAGTTGCTGATGTTCCACAGAAAGATTTTTACTGTAGATAAAGTCCTCGAAGTGTAGATCTTTGACGACAATTGGATTACCAAGTGTCGATGCAAGGCTTTCAACAATGTCAGCCAGTCCGCCACCTTTTAACACGGTGTTCATTGAATCGTTATGCACTTTTTCCACTTTTCGAATAACATGAGATTGTTGGTCAAAAATATCACTGTATAAAAGGGCCATGACATCAGTAAATGAGATTTCATGATCGATTTCAATTAAAGGTAAATTCACCTCGTTTGCCAGATCAATGATCTCCTTGGGCATTTCTTTTAAATGTGGCTTCACTTTGATACCGATACCCGATAATTTGTGATGTGCCAATTCATTGATAAGTTTCTTCTGCTCGTCCAAAGTTGTCGTTGTAAAGTAATAGGCTGTCGTTAATAAAAACTCGCCTTCTTTAACAAATTTCAATATATCTGGATCCACCAGTACATTCACTTTAATGATCCGATTACTTAAACCGTTTTCACCTGCTAATACATTGCTATTTTTAAATAATTTTTTTTCTAGTACTTCTCTTACTTCAATCCCTGTTTCCCGAATCACAATTTTTCCCCCTTATAGGTCCCCGTTTGTTAATTAAGTATAAGGATATCATAAAAAAATCATGCAAACAACTTCATTCATTGTAACTTTATCATAAACGGTCGCTATTTTACGATAAATCCAGCTTCTTCAAAGGTCAACATATGTCTGTTCATATGACACGCCGCATCGATGATATTAAACATCAAAACAGCACCCGTCCCTTCTCCAAGTCGCATGTCCAACTGTAGGTAATGTTTAAGATTTAAGTGATCTGCACCAATTCGCGCACCAGGTTCCATGGATCCATGGGAAGAGAAAATATAGTCTTTTACTTTAGGTTCTATGGTACAGGCAACTACTGCTGCTGCTGTAGAAATAAAACCGTCAACAACTACAGGGACACCTGCAATGGCTCCACCGATCATCACGCCTGCCATGCCGCCAATTTCCAAGCCTCCAACTTTACTTAAGACATCAAAACCGTCGGTTGGATCAGGTTGATGTTTGTCGATACTCTCTTTGACAACTTTAATCTTATGCGCAAGACGTTCTACCGGCAAGTTGGCACCAACACCTGTCACTTCTTCTGGTGTTTTCCCAGTAATGACAGACATAATCGCTGCAGATGGGGTCGTATTGCCAATACCCATCTCACCCGTTCCAAGAAGCGTTGCCCCTTCCCCAGCCTTTAACAAGGCAACGTCGATACCCGCCTGAACCGATGCAATCGCTTCTTCATAAGTCATTGCCTTTTCTCTATAAAAATTTCGTGCACCTTTCATGACATTCTTGTCGATGATGCCTTGGTGACGTTCTTCGTCTGGCGCATCGATACCGACATCCACAACGACAACTTCTGCACCTACTTGTTTCGAAAGGGCACAGACACCTGTGACGCCCCGCATCATATTATTGACCTGTATCAAGGTAATATCTTTCTTGGAAGTTGCAACACCTTCCTCAATAATGCCATGATCACCTGCACAAACGATAACCGCTTTCTTATCAACTGCCGGATACATATTTTTTTGGATACCTGCCAGTTGGATATAGATTTTCTCCAAATCCCCCAAACTACCTTGAGGTTTAATCAATTTATCCACTCGTGTTTCCGCCTGCTCCATCGACACCTGACAGATCGGTTGAATTTTATGTAATTGTTCTTTCATTTTTTTCATTGCGTTCATCGCGCACCTCCATATGATTGTGTGTTCAAAAACTGAGAAAGGCCCATGGTCATTTGCATTGCAAACGACCATGAACCTTACCTAATTCATACTAGTACATCTTTATTGGCAGGTCTCCTGGCTCGATCTCATCATTTCATCCGCCTTCCCATCTTAAATAGTGGCCTTCATAACGAAAACGTTGTTTTCGTTTTGGATAAAACTCCATCATACAGTGGCGGGACCGCTGAAGTTTTTCACTTCATTCCCTATTCTCCTCTTACGAGGCACCAATAAATTTTATTCAATTAATTTAAGACTTAGTAAGTTCCGGTGCCCATCGAGGTCACCAGACTCTTAACGCAAACTGTTGTTTGCGTCTTAGTAATCGCCTTGAGCTACCATTGCTTCAGCTACTTTAACGAAACCAGCAATGTTTGCACCAGCAACTAAGTTGTATCCTAATCCGTAAGCTTCTGCAGCGTCAGCTGAGTTAGCATGGATGTTGATCATGATTTGGTGTAATTTAGCATCAACTTCTTCTGCAGTCCAAGAAAGTCTCATGCTGTTTTGTGACATTTCAAGTGCTGAACAAGCAACACCACCAGCGTTAGCAGCCTTAGCAGGTCCAACTAATACGCCTTTTTCTTGAAGGTACTCTAATGCTTCGTTAGTTGTTGGCATGTTAGCGCCTTCTACTACGAATGTAATTTTATTGTCAACGATTGCTTTTGCATGCTCGATGTGGATATCATTTTGAGTTGCACAAGGCATAATGATGTCAACTTTTCTTCCCCATGGCTTTTCACCAGCGTGGAATTCACAACCGAACTTGTCAGCGTAATCTTGAACCTTATCTCTACCAGAAGCTCTCATTTCTAGTAAGAAGTTAATTTTTTCGTCAGTTACGATACCATCAGCATCGTAGATGTATCCGTCAGGACCAGATAAAGTAACAACTTTACCACCTAAGTCTTTAACTTTGATACAAGCACCCCAAGCAACGTTACCGAAACCTGAAACTGCTACAGTTTTGCCTTCGAAAGTTAAGCCTTCATGCTTAAGCATTTCTTCTGCAAAGTAAGTTACACCAAAACCAGTTGCTTCTGGTCTGATTAATGATCCACCGTAAGGACGGCCTTTACCAGTTAAAACGCCATTTTCAAATGCGCCTCTAACTCTTCTATATTGTCCATAAAGGAATCCGATTTCTCTTCCGCCAACTCCGATGTCGCCAGCTGGAACGTCTACGTCTGGTCCGATATGTCTTTGTAATTCAGTCATAAAGCTTTGACAGAATCTCATTACTTCTGCATCTGACTTACCTCTAGGGTCGAAGTCAGAACCACCTTTACCGCCACCGATTGGTAAACCAGTTAAAGAGTTCTTGAAAATTTGTTCGAATCCTAAGAATTTAACGATTCCGATGTATACAGATGGATGGAATCTTAAGCCACCTTTGTATGGTCCAATTGCGCCGTTAAACTGCACTCTGAAACCACGGTTAACTTGTAAGTTACCTGCATCATCTACCCAAGGTACTCTGAAAATAATTTGTCTTTCAGGCTCTGCCATTCTTTCAAGAATGTTAGCCTCAACCCATGCTGGGTTCTTTTCTAAAACTGGTTCAAGTGAAGCAAATACTTCCTCCACTGCTTGGATAAACTCAGTTTCATGTGCATTTCTTTTCTTAATGTTTTCTAACGCATTTTGGATATAAGTCATGTCAACATCTCCTTAAAAATATTTTTATATTAATTATAATAGACATAGTTGAATTGCTTGGAAAAATCGTTTTCCTAGCGTTTAAAAAAATATACTTACACTTCGTTAAAAACTTTTCAAGTGGATTATAACACATATAAAATTACGTGTAAACAGCGTAATTGTTATTATGTTAAAATCTTAACATTCACGTTGATTTGCTTAACATTTAACTGGGTCATTTCTTCAACCGAATGTTTTGCTGCTTGTTGTACTTGTAAAGCGACTAAGTGTATCTGGCTTCCAAGAGTAAGTGAGCAGTCTATCTCAACAACCAAGTCATCTTGGCCAATGATACGAACCTTCAAAATTCCTGAAACGCCCTTCACCATACTACCACTAAATTTAACAATGTCAACCATTGTTTTATTGGAGATTGTATAATTTCCCAAATAACTGAATGTTGGACGTATAACCGTCTTCTCTTCCTCCACATCATCCTTCTGTGTTTTCCTATTTGGAATAAGCAGTTTCAAGGTATCTCTGAAATAACCCGAGAAATCTTTCTTAACTTCCACAGTCGGCAATGGAATAACATGTTTTCCTTGGGTATCTCTGTAATATCGCGCAAGTTTCAAGTCATCTTCCGTCGAAACATCTTCAATCCATATATATTCATCAATACCATGCAAATCAAGTCTCTTTGCAATACGTTCTACCATTCTTGTCGATGTACCAATCAATAGGAGTTTTTCAGGTGCATACATACTGAGTGCTTCTATAACCTCATTACGATGATCCGAATCCAAGAAAATCGCACGTTTAACAGCCCCTAAATAGGTCCGCTCTTTTTTCGCCGAATAACCGGCTACTTTACGTCGCTCATTAATCAATAAACCGTCGTCTATAATAAATTGAATACCTTCATTGATGGCTACATTCAAGGCCTGGTGACTTTTACCAGTTCCACTAACACCTACTAATGCATATACTTTCATAGTTCCCTCCAGTCTTTGTATTATTATACTACCAAACACTTGCAATTCCTAGCGTTTTACTAGGATTATTCATTATTTTTAATTAATAATGATTCTCGTTATTTTTATGTTGTTTTTCTTAACTTTTTTGAATTTACCACTTTTCAACTGATATTAGGTTGATATAATCATAGTGTAAATAAAACAGATAATTTTTAAGGAGGAACTTAATTATGGCTTATATTATTAACGATTCATGTATTTCTTGTGGTGCTTGCGAACCTGAATGTCCAGTTAGCTGTATCACTGCTGGTGATTCAATCTACGTAATCGAAGAAGCTGCTTGTATCGACTGTGGCGCTTGTGCTAACGTTTGTCCAGTAGACTCACCACAACCTAAGTAGGTTATAGCATTGAATTTTAAAACCCTCGCATAAGCGAGGGTTTTCTGTTTTTTTGCTCGGTGCTCTCGCACTCACAAACACCACTATATTTTGACATTCTATTCAAACTCATCAAGTTCCGGTGCACTGACCGTTGTCTGCAACAACTTACTAAAGAACTTTAGTACGGCCTTCTCTTCGTTTATCGTCAAATCTTTCAGTCCAAAGGCCAATAGCTGCTGACCCTGCTCCATAAGTTCTTCTCTAGCCCGTTTTCCTTTATCCGTTAAAATTATCCATTGTTGACGTCTATCGGCTTCCGATGCGACTTTTTCAATCACTTTTTTCTTTTGCAAACGATTCAACAGCGCAATCAAAGTTTTACGATCTATATCCAGACTTTTTTCAATTTGTCCAAATGTCATGTAATCATGATCGCCTAATTCAACAATAAAAAAACTTTCTCTAATGGAAAATCCCTCTTTATCCGCTTGTAATTGTAATTTTTTTTGATCTGTCGACAATAGTTTTTTCATGACTTTCATCATGATTGTGCCGATTTCAAAATAGTATTTTGACATATTATCACCAACATCAGTATACCATAGCCACATTTCACAAACTACAATGCAGCAAAAATTAAAGAAAGGCTCTGCCTAACTTACGTTACACAAAGCCCCTACTTATCGTGTTCTTATCTTTTTACAACAACAGCTTCACCCATGCCGCCGCCAATACATAACGTTGCAAGACCATACTTTGCGTCTCTACGCTTTAATTCGTGTAGTAGGGTAACTAAAATTCTAGCGCCACTTGCACCGATTGGGTGACCAAGTGCAATAGCACCACCGTTTACGTTTACTTTTTCAGTATCAAGACCAAGATCTTTGACCACTGCCAATGATTGTGCTGCAAATGCTTCATTTGCTTCAACAACATCTAGATCTGCTACTGTAATGCCAGCTTTTTTCAATGCCTTTTGTGTTGCTGGTACTGGACCGATACCCATGATTGCCGGATCTACACCTGCTGATGCATGCGCCGAAATCGTTGCTAAAGGTTCAATACCTAAGCTTTCTGCTTTTTCCTTTGACATAACCACAAGCGCTGCTGCTCCGTCGTTAATGCCTGATGATGAGCCTGCTGTAACTTTACCGTCTTTCTTAAATGCTGGTCTTAATTTTCCTAAAGCTTCAGCTGTCGCACCATCTCTAATGAATTCGTCTGTGTCAAATACTACTGGATCCCCTTTTCTTTGAGGGATATACACTGGTACAATTTCATCCTTGAACTTACCTGCATCTCTTGCTGCTGCCGCTCTTTTTTGACTTTCTGCAGCGAATGCATCTAATTCTTCTCTTTCAAGCTTCCACTGGTCACAGATATTTTCTGCAGTAATACCCATGTGGTAATCATTGAATGCATCCCAAAGACCGTCGTTTACCATTACATCGTATAGTTCACCGTTCCCCATACGTTGTCCCCAACGACCACTCTTCAGTAGGTAAGGCGCCATACTCATGTTTTCAGTTCCACCTGCAACAACAACATCTGCATCCCCTGCTACGATAGCTTGGTATGCCATTGACACTGTCTTAAGGCCAGAACCACAAATCATGTTGATTGTCACTGCCGGCACTTCTTGAGGAAGACCCGCTTTCATCGATGCTTGTCTTGCCACACCTTGACCATAACCTGCCTGTAATACAGAACCGAAAAGCACTTCATCTACTGACGCTGGGTCTACTTTTGCTTGAACCAACGCTTCTTTGATAACAGTCGCTCCTAAATCCATTGGTGTCACATTCTTAAGACTCCCACCAAAAGTACCGATTGCCGTTCTTACTGCACTTGCTATAACTACTTCTTTCATGAAATTACCTCCAAATATTATTTTAACCCTACTATTTGTGATTTCACATGACCATTATATACCAAATAAATCTTGGCGTTAACGGCTTCAGAAGTAATTAAAATTTTAACAAGAAAATTAATTTTTTAACAATATCCTGCTCAGGATTTATGTTTTTTGCAAGTCAAAAAATATTTCTTTCATTATATATAGGGAATTATACGGACATTGATTAATAATAACAGTCCCTTCCGACAACAAGAACAGTCCAGCAATGCTTCGCACATATAATCGTAACTTTTCGCAGAAGCGAAAACCTTTTATTTTTATATCTTAGAACATGATGTAAAAATTTCATTGTTTGCTGGCGCGTCCAATCACTAAGTTCTGGTGTCCATCGAGGACACCAGACTCTTAAGCACGTCCGGTAGGGCGTGCTCACAAATAAAAAGATACCCATCCATATGTGAGCGCGCTCACACATGGATGGGTATCTTTTTATTTGCTGTTCTTGTTTTCACGATTACTCGTTCTTTCCTTTAAGGAAATACGATAGTGTTAATAAATCATCGATTAAGTGAACATTTTCTACGCGAATGTCTTCTTCAACTTTTAAATCTACTGGCGCAAAGTTCCAGATGGCTTTGATGTTGGCCTCCACTAAAATATCGGCAACTTCTTGCGCACCTGTTCTACTTGTACAGATATACGCAATATCAATGTCATTGTCGCTCATAAACTGTTTCATATGGTCAATATCAGTTACTTCAATGCCATTAATCTCAATACCGACAATTTTAGGGTTCTTATCAAAGATACCCACTAGTTCAAATCCATAGCGGTTAAAACTCGCATAATTCGCTAATGCTTGTCCTAAATTACCAGCACCGATGATAACTGTCTTGTAGTTTCTTGTAAGACCTAAGATCTTACCGATTTCCTTATACAAGTCTTCTACGTTATAACCATACCCTTGCTGCCCAAATCCACCAAAATTATTTAAATCCTGACGAATTTGTGATGCTGTAAAACCAATAATTTCACTTAACTCTTTTGAAGAAATCCTTTTAACGTCTTTATCCAAAAGCTCTCTCAAATACCGATGATATTTAGGCAATCTCTTAATAACTGCCATCGAAATATTATTTTCCATTAAATCAACTCCACTAAATGATATCCTAAGTGCCATTATAACACTTGCTTTCCCCAAGTTCAAATACTAAGACATATAAATCTATAATTTTTACTAGTTCTTGTTCTCGTAACCCTCAGTACTATCATATCATTTTTGTTAAATATTTCGCAATATCATAACAGCTCTTTGCATATAATATTTTCTGATATTGCATTCGGTTATCTGATATAATCATACTGTATCATCGAAACAGTTAAACGGAGGACATTTATGATTAGCATATCATGTACTGATATAACAAAATACTACGGCATTGATCTTATATTAAAGGATATCTCCTTTACAATCTCTGCCGGGGACAAAGTCGGCCTTATCGGTAAAAACGGTGCCGGCAAAACAACACTATTCAACATACTCGCTGGCGAGTTAACTTACGACAGTGGTAATATATTTTACGGCAAGGACATCAGCATCGGCTATTTGAAACAGAGTCACGAACTGGAATCGGAAATGACGTTATTCGACTACTGCTATCAAGTTTTTGATAAAGTTATCGCACTTGAAGAACAAATTCGCGCAATGGAACATGAAATTGCAACGGTTAGTTTAGAGCAAGGCGAGGTACCAGACCAGTTATCCAACGCCTATCATCAGCTGACAGACACTTTCGAAGCACAAGATGGCTATGCCATTCGCAGTCAGGTCCAAGGTGTTTTAAAAGGCCTAGGCTTTAATGAAGACGAATTTAACCGCCGCATCAACAGCCTAAGTGGCGGCCAGAAGTCTCGTCTCAACATCGCGAGATTACTGCTTACGAAACCCGATGTTTTATTCCTGGATGAACCGACAAACCACCTGGATATCAATGCCATTGTATGGCTAGAGGGCTATCTCAAGAATTATGCCGGTACTATTATTCTGGTATCCCATGATAGATACTTCTTAGACCAAGTCATTACCAAGATAATTGAAATAGAAAACCACGGTGTTTTAGAACACAAAGGCTCTTATTCCGCTTTTATGGCTTATAAACAACAGCGACTGGAAACCATGGAAAAGGAATATGAGAAGCAGCAAAAAGAAATCGGCAAACAAGAGGAAATCATCCGTCGTTTTAAGGGGCACGGTACTGAAAAACTTGCAAAGCGTGCTCGGAGCAGGGAAAAAGCCTTGGAAAAAGTTGAAGTTCTCGACAAGCCTATCATCGACACACGACGCGCAAAGATAAAATTCACTGCAAAGCAGAAAAGTGGCTACGAGGTATTACATGTAAACGACCTCTCAAAATCCTTTGACGACAAATCCATCTTCAAAAATCTGGACATATCCATCTACTCAGATGATATCATTGGGCTAATCGGACCAAATGGTGTTGGTAAATCTACGGTTTTAAAGATATTGACAGAACAATTGCCTTCAAACACTGGCACCATCAAACTGGGACATAATGTCATTGTCGGCTATTACGACCAGGATCAATCCAACTTGACGCCTGGCAACACGTTATTCGACGAAATATCAGACGAAGTACCACTGTTCAACAACACCGAAATCAGAACATTGCTTGGATCTTTCCTCTTCAACGGAGACGACGTTTTTAAAGATGTCGGCAGTTTAAGTGGCGGGGAAAAAGGGCGACTATCCTTGTTAAAACTGATGCTGTCAAAAGCGAATTTCTTATTACTGGATGAACCGACAAACCATTTGGACATTCCTTCAAAAGAAGCTCTTGAAGAAGCTATCAGTGCATTCGAGGGAACCATTTTACTTGTATCCCACGACCGTTACTTCCTTAATAAAGTTTGTTCAAAGATTGTTTATTTAACTGAAGATGGCGCCACTGAATACTTGGGGAATTATGACTATTACTTGGAAAAGAATGCACAGGCCGCCGCTCTCGATGCTGGTCAAGTCGAAACACCTGCAAAAACAAAAACGCAGATAAAAGATGAGCGAAAAAGAGAAAAAGAAAAAAAGGCCGAGGAGAAACGCCAAAAGCAAGAATTCACAAGAATTGAAACAGACATTCACAATATTGAGCATGAAATCACGCAACTCGAAGAAGATATGTGCGACGAATCCCTTTACAACGATCATGGAAAGGTCAAAGAGATTACGTCACAGTTAGAGTCCCTAAAAAATCAATTGGAAGTACTCTACGAAAAATGGGAAGCTTACCTGTAACCTTTTGTGTATATTGTAGAAATTATAATGCTAAATACATTTTTTATGGACAAACACGTCTCAGTAGTGTATAAAAAAATAAGGGTAAAATATTATAATTTAGGGAGGACATATGTTTAATACCATTCAATCTATTATCTCAGAACAATTAGGTATCACGGATTTAGAACGCATCACGTTGGAAACAAACTTAGAAGAAGATCTTGGAGCAGACTCGCTGGACGCCGTTGAAATCATCATGGCAGTTGAAGATGAGTTTGATGTAGAGATTCCGGATAACATCGCGGAGGAATTAAAGGTAATTTCAGAAATTGTCACTTACTTAGAAAGTGTTAAGTAGTATCTTAGTAAGATAAAAAATAAAGCCAACGACATCAACAGCAGTTGAATCGTTGGCTTTTTCTTGTTCCACCTTTTTATGTATACCCGATTAAATGGTTTAAAACACACAATTGTTAAATTAACTTTGATATTGTGAAAAAACTATCCACAATTTTTAAATAAACTCCACATTCTTTTCCACATTTACAGATGAGTATTTTACTCATTCCTATAAGTTATGCACATTATCCACAGATTAATCCACAAAATTACCCACTATTCACACTGAACAGTGGGTAGACATAACTATTTATCCCCTATCTTCAAATTCGGAATTGCGTTAACATTCAGATCTCCACGCACACCTTTAAGATAGTCATAATGAGCAACACAACCAATCATTGCTGCGTTGTCCGTACACAATTCCATCGATGGATAGTAAAAATCTATCCCCTCTTGTTCACATTTATCCACAAGTGCTGTGCGCAAAGCGGAATTTGCCGCCACACCACCAGCTAATGCTATTTTTTTAACACCTGCTTTTTTTGCAGCCGCCAGTGTTTTTACAGACAATACATCCACAACGGATGCCTGAAAACTTGCTGCAATATCCGGAATATTTAATTCCTGTTTCTTTTGTCGAGCAGAATTAACATAATTCAAAACCCCTGACTTGATGCCGCTAAAACTGAAATCAAATGTGTCCTTTTCTAAATACGTTCTTGTAAAATGAATAGCCTCAGGATTACCTTCCTTGGCAAGTTTATCGATTTTAGGACCACCTGGATACCCTAGCCCAAGAGTTCTTGCTACTTTATCGTAAGCTTCACCAGCCGCATCGTCTCTCGTCTTACCCATGATATCATACGCACCATAGTCTTTTACATGGACAAGATGTGTATGTCCACCCGAAACCACTAAACATATGAATGGTGGTTCCAATTCGGGATATTCTATAAAGTTCGCAAATATATGACCTTCAATATGATTGACCGGCACAAGAGGAACATCCAACGCATAAGCAAGCGCTTTGGCTGTTGAAAGTCCTACAAGCAGCGCTCCCACAAGACCCGGGCCATGAGTGGTACCGATTAGATCGATATCCTCAAAGCTTACATCCGCTTCTTCTAATGCTTGATCGATAATCTGACTGATTTTCTCCACATGGTTTCTCGACGCCACTTCCGGCACGACACCACCAAATTTTTCGTGTATATCTATTTGAGAATAGATCATGTTAGAAAGCACTCTACGTCCATTCTTCATAACAGCGACTGACGTTTCGTCACAGCTGGTTTCTATTGCCAATGTAATTAACTCTTTATTCATATCGTTCACCTATTCTCTTACGGCGCCTTCAACTAATGTGCACCACATAATCATGGCATCTTCGCCATTGTCTTGATAATATTTTTTACGTACGCCTTGCACTTCAAATCCCAGCTTTTCATAAAGACCGATTGCAGGTGCATTACTGACGCGCACTTCCAATGTAAGCCACTTTATATCTTTTAATAGCGACTCTTCCTTTAGATGATTTACAAGAGCAATACCATACCCCTTGCCTCTAAATGATGGACTGATAGCAACATTGGTGATATGTCCCTCATCGAGAATGTTCCAAACACCTAAATACCCTGCTACAACGCCTAATTCTTCTATGACATAATAGATTGCCAGTTTATTTGTGGTCAGTTCATTCACAAAAGATTCAGCCTTCCAAGGCGATGGAAAACACTCCTGTTCAATGACACAGATTCGATCTACGTCTTCTAAAACCATTTCTCTAATACTATACTCACTCATCGTCTCCACCTAAACTTTTGCCAGTTGCTTTTGCTTTTCCTCGTAGGCACGTTCCGCCTCAGTCTTACGTAAATAATTGGCCTGTACAGCATCATATTTCTTATAAGATGATTTCGGTGCTACAAGTGCCACTCCAGCCACAGATGAGCCTCTTGGCATCCGACAATTCGGTGGAGCCATCGTCGCCTTAGCACCTAAGGTTTCAACGATACGCTCATCAAATTTCAACACGCCGTCCCCTAAGAAAGTCACTGGTTCATCCAGTTCCTTTAGCTGGTCAAGCAGTTCGCCAATCAGACAGTTCTCATCGTCGATAACCGTTTCTAAAACACCTTGATTCCAACGCATGACACGAGTATATACCTGGTCTCTTCTTGCATCAAAGATCGGACAAACAAGTCCATTATTATTCACTAAATTATAGCCTAACGCCTCTAAACTAGACACTTCTACGAGTGGAATGTCGAAGGGATGCGCTAGCCCCTTAGCTGTCGATATCCCTATTCGAACCCCCGTAAAGGATCCTGGGCCACAAGCTATTCCAATAAGATCTATATCCTTCACCGCCACACCACAATTCTTCAATAATTGATCGATAATCGGCATCAATTTTTGTGAGTGGGTTTGTGTGCTATTTACAACGACTTCACCAAGTAATTGTTCTTCATTCAACAGTGCGACACTGGCCGCTGTTGAAGATGTATCAATACCAAGTACAAGCATTACATCACCTCATTTAATCTGTCGATAAACGCAGTCGGCGCCGTAATCTTAAATTTACGTGCCATATCGTCCAATCGCTCTATTTCAACTTTTATGGCATCTTCTGGAATCAACTCCATAATCATGGATGCCCATTCGATGATTGTCACCCCACGACCAAAAAAGTATTCCTCATAGCCAATTTCATATAATTCTTCTATTTCATTTATACGATACACATCAAAATGGTATACGGGCAATTTCCCTTCATACTCATTGACGATTGTATAACTTGGACTTGTTACGTATTCCTTCACTTCCAGTGCCTTTGCAACGGATTTTGTCAGCGTTGTTTTCCCTGTGCCTAGATCACCAGTTAAACAAAGAATCGCACCAGCTTCCAATACTTGCCCAATTTTTAACCCAAGTTCTTCTGTTTGTTCAGGCGAACTTGATATATACTCCAATAACATACTAACTCCTCAACTAAATTTCTTCTTCTCAAATGTGTAGTATATCATTTTTATTTTTGATAAACAACCTTGCCGTTGATGATGGTCATAAGGACATCTGATTCAAGTGTCAACGGGTCGCCGTTCCAGATAACCACATCCGCATCTTTACCAACTTTAAGACTGCCCACTTGTGCATCGAGTCCCAAGATCGTTGCAGGATTTATCGTGATAGCTTTTAACGCCCCTTCGTAGCTCATGCCTGATTTAACAGAAAGACCAGCACACATGGATAAATGTTGGAGTGGAATAACCGGGTGATCTGTCATGATTGCCACGTCTATGCCTGCCGCCTCTAATACGCCAGGGGTCTCAAAAGTCAGGTTCTTTAATTCAAACTTACTACGCTCGCCAAAACTCGGTCCTACGACAAGTGGTACCTTCTCATCGCTTAAAATATCTGCGATCAGATGACCTTCTGTACAATGTTCCAATGTCATGCGTACGTCAAATTCCTTAGCGATACGTAAAGCTGTCAGCATATCATCCGCACGATGGGCATGGGCCTTTAATGGAATTTTCTTTTCCAATACCGGCAACATCGCTTCATGTTTGAAATCAATTTCCGGCATCTTTGATTCATCTTCTGCCCCTTTTAGTTTCTTTGCCTGATAGGCTTTTGCCTTTGTCAACGCTTCACGCAGTTCTGCCGCAATGGCCATACGTGTTGAAGGTGACTGCTTCTTGTCTGCATAACAACGCTTGGGATTTTCACCAAAGGCGCATTTCATGGCAATTGGTTCCTGTACGATCATATCGTCGATACGACGGCCTGCCGTCTTGATTGCAGCAAACTGGCCACCGATAACATTGGCACTACCTGGGCCTGATGCAACCAACGTCACACCACCCGATCTTGCCTCTTCAAAAGTTCTATCCAGCGGATTGATACCATCAATAGCTCTCAGTTGCGGAGTGATTGGATGAGTGATTTCATTGCCGTCCGCCCCTTCAAATCCTATAGCGTCTTCCCATAATCCTAAATGTGTGTGGGCGTCAACAAATCCTGGGAACACCAGTTGTTCGCTAGCATCAACTACCTTCATGTTTTCTGTTGCTTCTATAACAGGGGCAATTTCTTTAATCTGTCCATTCTCAATCAATAAATCCCCTTTGAAAATCCCTTCTGCTTCCATTGTATATAAGGTACCATTTTTAATTAAAATCATGTCCTGTCTCCTTTTTCTATGTAATGTTTGAATTTTCACTCTATGCATATCTTAGAAAAGCACTAAGTTAGAATACTCTAAATTAGTGCTTCAATTTAATTGCTATTTCTTTTTCTTGTTTAGACCCTTCATCGACAGTGATACTTTGCCTCTGTTTAAGTCGATATCAATGATCTTAACATCAATGACATCACCGACAGAAACAATGCTCATCGGATTCTTAACAAATTGATCACTCATTTGAGAAATGTGAACAAGACCATCTTGCTTCACACCTATATCAACAAATGCACCAAAATCGATAACATTTCTCACAGTCCCTGATAAGACCATACCAACCTGTAGGTCTTCCATTTTAAGAACGTCACTTCTAAAGATCGGTTGCGGCATGTCCTCTCTCGGGTCACGACCTGGTTTCTTCAATTCTGAAACAATATCTCGTAACGTTGGAATACCTGTTGCAAGTTCCTTCGCCATTTTTTCAAGACCTTTTTCATAACGTTTTGATTGAGCCTTTTTATCTGTTTTCTTATTGTCCAGAGATAATTGTCTTAATGCTTCAAAGCCTTTACCTCGAATGTTCATTGGTTGTGTCTTTTCCGGAATCAGCTCAGCAATACGTCCTTCGATACCAGTCAATTCGTGATTGGCAACGTCTTCAAGCGTAAAACCAAGGGCACTTAATAACTGACTCGCCACTTCATAAGACTCAGGATGGACACCTGAATTATCCAGTGGGTTCGTACTTTCAGCGATTCTAAGGAAACCAGCACACTGTTCGTACACCTTGTCACCTAGACGCTTAACCTTAAGCAATTCCTTACGGCTCATAAATTTACCGTTTTCTTCTCTATAGGCAACGATATTCTTGGCAATACCTGCACTGATACCCGCTACGTAGTTAAGTAACGATGGCGATGCAGTATTCAAATCAACCCCAACATTGTTTACACAGTCTTCCACGACATTCCCTAGAGATTCGCCAAGACGCTTTTGGTTCAAGTCATGTTGGTACTGTCCAACACCGATGCTCTTTGGATCGATCTTAACAAGTTCCGCTAGTGGATCTTGAAGACGGCGGCCAATTGAAATCGCCCCCCTAATCGAAACGTCTACATCCGGGTATTCTTCAGTTGCTAATTTTGATGCTGAGTACACAGATGCACCCGCCTCACTCACGATTGTATAGAAGACTTCACGCTTCATCTCACTAAGTAACTCTGCAATTAATTGCTCTGTTTCTCTTGAAGCGGTTCCATTACCGATTGGAATAACGTTAATGTCATGCTTTTCAATCAATTGCTTTAATACTTTTTTAGATTTTTCCACTTGGTTTTGTGGTTCATTTGGATAAATCGTTGTATATTCTAATAGTTTTCCAGTTTCGTCAAGAACCGACAGTTTACAGCCTGTTCTAAAACTTGGATCGACAGCAAGTACACGAACATCTTTTACCGGTGGTACCATTAGAAGCGGCTTTGTATTCTTAGCAAATACTTTGATTGCCTCTTCTTCAGCACGCTCCGTTAGTATCGAACGCATTTCTCTCTCTACAGACGGCATGATTAGACGCTTATAAGCATCTGCAATCGTCGTTTCAAGAATTTCAGTATATTGTGTCGTCCCTTTGATCAGTTGCTTGCCTAAATATTGTTTAATGTGATCTGCATCCACATTGATTTTTACTTTTAATACCTTTTCCTTTTCGCCACGGTTAATTGCAAGAATTCTATGGTTTGGAATCGACTTGATGCCTTCTGAGTACTCGTAGTACATTTCGTACACAGTTTTTTCTTCAGCATCTGTTGCAACAGACACAATGGTAGCAGTCGTCGCTACATATGTTCTGATGTAATCACGGTAGTCTGGACTATCAGATAATTGCTCAGCAATGATATCCATAGCACCAGCCAAAGCAGCTTTCACATTTTCTACGCCTAGTTCCTCGTTCACAAATGTTGCCGCCAATTCTTCAATCGGTGTCTCATCCTCTTGAGCTGACAAGATCACAGCCAGCGGTTCAAGGCCTTTGTCCTTTGCCTTTGTCGCTCTCGTGCTTTTCTTTTGCTTGAATGGTCTATATAAATCCTCTACCTTTTGAAGCACTGTTGCCGCTTCTACCGCAGCCTTTAATTCCGGCGTCAGTTTCCCTTGTTCATCGATAATACGAATGACTTCGCCTTTACGTTCTTCAAGGTTTCTTAAGTATTTTAAACGATCGTCAAAATCTCTTAGCACCTCATCGCTGATACCGCCAGTCATTTCCTTACGGTAACGGGCGATAAAGGGAATCGTATTTCCTTCATCTATTAATTTGATGGTACTCTCAACTTGGCTCACCTTAAGGTTCAGCTCTTGAGCAATTTGGTTAATTATTAAAGACATCTTTTCCTCCTAATATACAGTTATTGCCGATTTACATCGACTCTATAATTTTGAGCGTAAATACTCATTGATAAACAAATCAATATCTCCATCCATAACACTTTGAATATTGCCACTTTCAGCACTTGTACGATGGTCTTTGACCATGGTGTAAGGATGGAATACATAGGATCTTATTTGACTGCCCCACGCAATTTGTGAGTAGTCACCTGCTAAGTCTTCAATCTTTTCCTTTTGTTCAAGTTCTTTCAGCTCAATCAGTTTTGCCATGAGCATCTTAAGTGCCGTATTTTTATTACTCAGTTGGGATCTCTGATTCTGACACGTCACCACAAGCCCTGTCGGCAAATGGGTGATACGTATAGCAGAATCCGTGGTATTAACGTGCTGTCCACCTGCACCTGACGATCTGTAGGTATCAATTTTCAGGTCGCTTGGATCAATATTAATGTCCATATCGTCATCCAGTTCCGGCATGATGTCTACCGAGGCAAAGGATGTATGACGTTTTCCCGATGAGTCAAATGGCGAAATTCGCACCAGACGGTGTACCCCTTTTTCTGATTTCAAGAAGCCATAAGCATTGATGCCCTCAATCAGAAGGGTAACATTTTTGATGCCTGCCTCTGTATCCGTTAAAATATCAAGAACAGTCACACCATAGCCTCGCTTGTCCGCCCAACGACGGTACATACGCAGCATCATCTCAGCCCAATCCTGGGCATCACGACCACCTGTTCCTGCATGTATCGATAGAATCGCATTCTTTTGATCGTAGTCACCTGACAGCAGTGTCTGTAACATCATCTGATCAACAGCTTCTGTTAAGGTCTCTACCGAACTGGTGATTTCTTTGCCCATGGATTCATCGTCTTCCTCCATGGCCATTTCACAAAGAAGGCTGGCTTCTTCGTGATCACTGACCAACTGATCATAGGACTCTATCGTCGTTTTAATCATCTTCGTTTGTTTCAATATCTTTTGAGCTGTATCTGGATCCGACCAAAATTCCTCTGCGGTCATTTTAAGTTCCAGCTCATCGCATTTTTCTTGCAAAGTTGCTATGTCAAAGAGACTCCTTTAAATCAATCAAGGTCTTCTCTACCGTCTTCAGTTCCTGAATAGCTTTTTCTACAAGTAACATATGCTCAGCTCCTTTTAGTCATTTGCACCATGGCATTTCTTATATTTTTTACCACTGCCACATGGACATGGATCGTTTCTACCAACTTTAGGTTCTTTTCTCTTTTCAGGCTTCTTTGCTTGTCCTTCAGATAAGGCACTTGAAGATCCTGTAATCACGGCTTGTTGCTTTCTCTCAGTGTTTGTTTGAAGTGTTGCCCCAAATAAGAATCTTACCGTATCTACTTGGATGCTGTCAATCATTTCCGCAAACATATCAAAACCTTCTATTTGGTATGCACGTACTGGATCTTCCTGTCCAACGGCACGTAAGCCAATACCTTGCTTTAATTGATCCATTGCATCGATGTGGTCAATCCACTTGGTATCAACGACTTTCAGTAAAATGTAACGCTCTACTTCACGCATTCTTTCTGCAGTGAATTCCTCTTCTTTTTGTTGGTACATACCGTGAACAATCGCTAAAAGATCCTCTTTCATTTGTTCTCTTGTAAGTTCTTCTAGATTACCTGGATCATAGCTGTCCTTCGGCAAGAAGATCTGGTGTAGATGATCTGTCAATCCACTGATATCCCATTCTTCACCATATTCAGAGTTTGCTGTATACGTTGCAATCGAATCGTCGATGATCTTCTCAATCATATTGTAGACATCTTCTTTTACGTTGTCTCCATGAAGTACCTTACCACGTTCCGTGTAGATAATTTCACGTTGTCTGTTCATAACGTCATCGTATTGAAGTACGTGTTTACGAATGCCGAAGTTTCTACCTTCTACTTTCTTCTGGGCCCCTTCAATAGACTTTGTTAAGATATTTGCCTCTAACGGCATATCATCGTCCATGCCCAGCTTGCTAACCATGTCCTTAACACGGTCACTAGAGAATAGACGCATTAAATCATCATCAAATGAAATGTAGAACTGACTTGAACCCGGGTCTCCCTGACGACCAGAACGCCCTCTTAACTGGTTATCGATACGTCTTGATTCATGACGCTCCGTACCGATAATATGAAGACCACCAGCTTCTTTGACCTTTGCTGCTTCTTCATCAGTCACTGCTTTGTACTCACTAAAATATTTATCGTAAAGCTTACGTCCTTCCAGAATTTCAGGATCTTCTGATTCCAGTGGACTTACCACAGTATAAATTTGATCTTCTGTGTAGCCTTTTTTCGTTAATTCATGTTTTGCCATAAAGTCCGGATTACCACCTAAAACGATATCCGTTCCTCTACCCGCCATGTTTGTGGCAATGGTTACCGCGCCAAATCGACCTGCCTGAGCAACGATTTCCGCCTCTCTCTCATGTTGTTTCGCATTAAGGACTTCATGTTTGACACCTTGACGTTTTAACAGTTGAGAGATAAATTCAGATGTCTCGATAGCTATCGTTCCTACCAGGATTGGCTGACCCTTTGCATGACGCTCAGCGATATCCTTGATAACTGCTCTAAACTTACCTTCCAATGACTTATAAATAGAATCTGGTAAATCTTCTCTAGCAATTGGTCTATTCGTTGGAATCACAACAACATCCATATTATAGATATGACTGAACTCGTCTTCCTCTGTCTTAGCTGTCCCTGTCATCCCAGCCAGCTTTTCATACATTCTAAAGTAGTTCTGTAATGTAATTGTCGCCAGTGTTTGAGATTCTTTTCTAACTTCTAAGCTTTCTTTCGCTTCAATCGCCTGATGTAATCCGTTAGAGTAACGACGACCAAACATCAAACGACCTGTGAACTCATCAACAATTAGGATTTCGCCATCTTTAACAACATAATCCACGTCTTTTTTCATCAATGTGTTTGCCTTAAGGGCATTGTTGATATGATGACTCACTTCCATATGTTCAGGATCACTTAAGTTGTCGATGCCAAAGAACTTCTCTGCTCTGACCACACCACCTTCGTCTGACAGTACAGCCGATTTCGATTTTTCGTCTATTGTATAATCATCTTCTATCTTAAGTGTTCTTACGAATGTATTTGCAATACCATATAAATCCGTTGACTTAGCGCCTTCACCAGAAATAATCAGTGGTGTTCTCGCTTCGTCAATCAGAATACTATCCACTTCATCGACGATGGCATAATACGGCTTTTTTTGCACCATATTTTTTCTTTCAACCACCATGTTGTCTCTTAAGTAGTCAAATCCAAATTCATTATTTGTACCATATGTGATATCCGATTGGTAGGCATCTACTCTATCTTGGCCTCTTACGCCGTTGATGATACAACCTACTGATAAACCAAGGAAGTTGTATAACTTGAACATCCATTCCTTATCACGTTTTGCAAGGTAATCATTTACTGTTACCAAGTGCGCCCCTTTGCCCTCTAATGCATTCAGATACAACGGGAAAGTTGCCGTTAACGTTTTACCTTCACCAGTTTTCATTTCTGTAATACGTCCTTGATGCAGAACAATACCACCGATTAACTGTACACGGTATGCCTTAAGGCCTAAGGTTCTTACAGCCGCTTCTCTTGCTACCGCAAATGCTTCTACCATAATATCATCAACAGTTTGACCATCTTCAAGAAGCTTCTTGAATTCAACGGTTTTATTCTTTAAGTCGTCATCAGATAAGGCTTGCATCGCCTCGTCTAGTGCTTCTATTTGATCAACAATACGCTCAATTTTCTTTACTTCTTTTTTATTAGGATCACCTAATAGCTTTTCCAAAAATCCCATTCTTCAATCATCCTCTCACTTTTATCAACCAATTTTCAATTCCTAAATAAGCGATACCAACCATCGAGGTCGGATATCCTCCCAGGCACGTCCCGTGAGGCGCGCCGGCAAATTAATGCTCGAAGGAGGTCCTTCGAGCAATGATGTGTCCAACTTATTAATACTTTGATTTATACGAGTATCTTACATGCTGCCCGTGACGTCTAAAGTAACTGTTCACCATCTGTCCGGAAATGAGAAGAATGATACCGATCATCATCATCACATCGCCGACACTGAGTACCTTCGCAAAAGGGTACACGCCCGGAACAGCTATAATCTTCCCTAAAAATTTCGAAAAGTTATTCACCGTGCTTGCATCTATATAGTTAATGACAGAGCCATCTACAATCGTCTCAGCAACTGCATCTAAGCCTGCATATTTTAACGCACCTAAATCAACTGGCATTTTAAAGTTGTTCATTGCAATCGCAACTGTATTGAGTATTCCACCCAGTAATATCAACCATATGCCATTCTTGTTCAGGTTCATCACCATGACCACAATCATAAGGATCAACGCTGTAAAGGGAAAATAGACATGGTATCTTGGGATCAGGTCAAATTTATTCAGTAGAATTGGGACAAATTGAATCAGTGCACCAACAACGACGAGCACCCATCCACGAATTTGTAATTCTGATAAATTAGACAGTCTCCCTTTTCTGATATATCCAATAAGAATACCTAATAGTAACGCTTCTACAAACATTTTAAAGCCCCCAATATTTATACTTTTTTGTATACATTATCCCAATAATAATTATATAGTATTGTCCATTTTATTACTAGGTGTATTAGGAGAATTCACAGATTATTAATACTGTCGTAAGCTTAAGGTAATATTGTGTGGAGAATGTGTGATTTTGGTGAAAGAAGTGTGTTGGTTATTGATTATGAAAACCGATCAATCCAAAAAATAAAGCCAGGTAACAAATACCTGACTAATAACTATTCCTTTTCTTGCTCATCAATAAACATATTGAATAAAAACATCATCTGGTTTGCCCACTCTTCAGAAGTCATGATCTCTAAATCCATCAATCCGGCTTTTAACATCATGAAAAAGCCACCCGTCATAAAATCTATGAATATTTTCTGTTGAATGACATTTAACTCCAACATGATTCCATTCATATTAAGCGTCTTCAAAACCAACTCAGTTGGCATCCGCATGGATTCAATAAGTAAATCTTTATTATCAACAGTGAAAAGCACTTCTAATTCCTCACTGTTTTCTTTAAAGACTTCAAATATCTCTTCTACCTTTTTTCTATTGGACAATTGTTCTGTTGAATTTATCCGTTTAATAATTTTTTTGTTGATTCGGTCAAAGACAATATCCACGCAACTCGTAAAAAGTGTATTCTTATTGTCATAGTGCGCATAAAACGTTTGTCTCGAAACATAAGCTGTATCTGTAATTTCCTTGATTTTGATCTCATTTAATGATTTTTCTTTTAAAAGAACCATCAAAGCCTCTTGCATATACCCCATAGATTTGACAATTCTTACATCAACTTTCTCCCCCAATAGTCCCTCCATTTCATTTCCTATAAAAAAAGATGCAGAATACATAATTCCACATCTCTTAAATAATATTATTTTATTTAATCATAATGCGTTCTTACGACTTGATTATCTTCTTTGATCTCAGAATAATCATCGGAATGACATTTTGGGCAGCGCACTGGCGCATCTACCCGATAATGACCGCTACACCCTTCACAATCCCCTGCCACTCGCTCAATTCTTTTATTTGGATCTTCTTCCGTGATTTCTCCAGCTAACATTTTTGTCGTTACTTCAGCAATGGAGACACGCTTATCTTTACCACACTCACCACAGTGCAACAAATAAAAATCAATGCCTCCGCCAACGTTCGCCGTAAAGTCATTACCACAATTATTGCATTTGACTCTATATGCTACTCCCAAGGTTATCTCCTATCTCAACAGTTGTAAAACAGCCTGCGAACTTTGGTTATTCTGTGCAAACATCGCTTGGGCCGCTTGTAATAATATTTGTTCTTTTGAATGTTTCATTGCCATCTTAGCATAATCTGCATCTGTAATTCTAGATTCTGCCGCCAACAAATTCTCCTCAGCAACATTAAGATTGTTGACGCTGTGTTCTAATCTGTTTTGATAAGCACCTAAACGGCTACGCTCTTCAGAAACTTTTTCTAGAGCTTCATCAAATACTTCGATAGCTGCTGTTGCATTTTCAGCATCCATTATATCTACAGCGTAACTTTCAACAGCGCTATCCGTACCATTATTAACTGCGGCATCATCCAATGATGAAAACTTGGCACTAATCCCGGAAGTCGTCGTTAATGTAGCACCTTTTTCACCTGTTATCCCAATGCTATCCGCTTGCATATCATTAAAATAAATGGCCATAGATTGTTTTTCATTCGCGCCAATTTGCATGTGTAAGTACTCTGGGTCAACAAAATTATTGTCTGCTTTTGCCCAGTCAGGCCAAGTCAACTTAAATCCATCCATAGGCTGTTCTACTTGAGGCGCACTGGCACCTGCTTCTTCAGGCACTACGCTTTCAGCTGTTTTTTTCTCTCCAGTACCACCAGTTGCATCAAAACCGAGTACAGATCCTGTATCTTCTTCAGGTTCAAAACTTGTACCAACTACATTTGTGTTTAGTTTGATGCCTGTTAATCCTTCTAAATTTGCGACATTCCAAGTTTCACCTGTGAAATCTACAACAAAATCTGCATAATCCGTAAACGCTCCACTACTAGCTGCTGCCAAAGCATCATCTAAAGTATCAGTATCATTTGCTGCCAAATGCGCCATTATATCCTGAATACCAGTACCTCCACTGTCTTTTATCTGCCAATCCATATACCGAACAGACAAATAAGCTGCAGAGTAACTAGGTGGTCCCCCATTATTCCAATCTTCTTCTCCACCATCATCAAAAGCAGCCACTATACCAGCTAAACCTGCACTCATTTGCGGATCACCGACACCTCCACCTATAGCATACATATTATTTTTAAGACGCTCATCTGCTCCATGAGAAAATTCAGCCGATCCTTCAATGAACCAAATCGGTAAATCTCCAAAATTCATGGTTGTCGACATGACTGCATGGGTAATTTCATGGGTGATAACCCTATCTACATATTGATAGTATTCTCCCCCACTAATACTGGCATCCACTGGTGTTGCGTGAGCTAAATTAATTTCTAAAGATAAATTGGAGCCTTTTCCTGTTATATTTTCTTGGCCTACTGCATCACCGGGTACACTCGTATAGCTGGCTTTAACAAAAGCGGCAGCATTATTCGACGAATCATCGAAAATTTTAATTTCCATATTAATATCACTCGCCGATATTCCAAAACTATCTTTAACGATTTGCTCCGCTTCATCTAGCCACCATTTTTTTAAGTTGGCTACGATTTTTTCTTCTTCTGTAACCGGTTCTTTCGGCACGTTTGCAGGTATACCACTTGCCAAAATATTTTTTGTGTTAAATTCAGTCGTATTAGCTATTCTGTTCACTTCAGACGTCAGCTGTGCAATCTCTCGTTGCATTGATTTTCTATCTTTTTCAACGTTTGTATCCGAAGCAGCTTGAACCGATAGCTCTCTCATCCGCTGTATCATACTGTGCGTTTCTTGTAATGCACCTTCAGCAGTTTGTATCATCGATATTGCATCTTGAGCATTCCTCGAAGCCTGCGATAGACCTCGGATCTGACTACGCATTTTTTGTGAAATAGCTAAGCCTGCAGCATCGTCACCCGCTCTGTTAATTCGTAACCCTGAAGCCATCTTTTCCGTTGCGTCTGCAACTCGTTTAGATGTTAGTCCCATAATATTTACTGTATTTAGAGCACCAATATTATTATTTATTCTCATATTATAAACCTTCCCAAACACTTGCCGTAACAGCACAATTCTTATTATCTATTATCGGCACAACATTGAAGTTAGTTTATACTGTTCAAGAAGTTATACATATTTCGCAATTTTGTTAAATATCTTAAACATAAAATAAGACCCTTGCTAAGTATACAACAAGGGTCTAAATATCTTAATTAAATTTGTGGTTCAATCAAGCCAAACTTTCCATCTTTTCTTGAGTAAACAACATTCACTTCATCCGTATCGCCATTTAAGAATACGAAGAAGTTATGACCAAGCAATTCCATTTGAAGCACTGCTTCTTCAGGTGCCATTGGTTTCACTGGGAAACTCTTAGTCTTAACAATATCATGTGTATCTTCAATTTCACCAGTATCTAGTGCTGGAATAGCTTCAAATACAATTGTGTCATGTGAGCGATATTGTTTTTCTAACTTTGTCTTATGCTTTTTGATTTGTCTACTTAATTTATCTACCGCCATATCAAGTGCAGCGTATAAATCGCTATCTTTTTCTTCAGCTCTAATGATTGCGCCATTCTTTAACGGAATCGTAATTTCGATGCTGCCAGTGCCTTTGATAGAACCCACAGTTGCATGTGCTTCTACATCACTTCTAAAAAATTTATCGAACCTCTCAAGTTTACCTTCGATTTGAGTTCTAATAGCAGTTGTTACGTCAATATTTCTTCCAGTTACGATTACTTTCATAAATCCAGCTCCTTCCAAATTTATTAGCTTTCGCTAAAACTAATTATCATTACTACCTATTTCCATCTCTCCTTTTCAATAAATTTGGAAAATCCATTTTGCTTATTGTTATAATACCCGACTATATATGGATAAAACACTCTTTTTACTCTTTTTTATTTTTTTTATAAGCATTGATAACACGCGTATCCACGCGTTTCATCCCTTTCCTATCCAAAGGCTTTGAAACGGATGTTTTTTTGCTAAATAAACGTTCTTCCAGCAACACGATTTTTTCTTCTAGTTCTTTAATATTGGCAATTCTTCCCTGTAACTCTTTAATATTTGTAAATTTTTCTTTTGACAATTCGCCAATGGAATTGACATTTTCCGCTTCTAAAAGTCCATGATAACTGTTTAAGAATTCAATATCTACTTTAAGGATTGCTTTTTCTATTTTCTGTTTTTGATTGAAATATTGAGTTATATAATCATTATTACCCTCATCAATAATTTTCTCTAGAAAATCACATAGATAGGTAAGCGCTTCTTGTTTTTTTGAGGTTAAAGATAATAAGGTTTGTATGTATTGAATGCTTTCCATGGGATTCTCCTTCGTTTTTATTTTATTGTATCAGATATTATGACTTATGTGGTGGATGATTGGAAACACTTTTTAGGATAGTCTGTAATGCTTTGGTTAGCTTTCTTCAAACACCAATTTTCTTGAAAACCAAGAGAACAGCCAGCAACGCTTTGCGTTGCTGTGCTCGCGTTGCGAGCTCAATATGCAAATAAAAGGATAACCAGAACTGAGAACGCGTTCTCAGTTCTGGTTATCCTTTTATTTGCATGCTGTTCTCTTTTATCGCGTAAAAAGAAAAGCCCTAATTAAAGAGCTTTACACCTTAAGATCTATTGAACCACCTTTATGAGGGGTAACAGACTTTTCCATGCCCTTTAGAAGAGCATCCATAGACTGGGCGTCTCTATTCATTGAACGCTGTAAATTCGCCATACCTATGGCTTGCTTAAGGCTAGCCAAATTGGCTGATTGATAGGATGATATTTTCATAGCAACCTCCAGTCTCTATTATCAATTTAGGCCACAAGAATAATTTCTGTTTGTTAATCCTAAATTAATTATCCTCTTTCGTCTACAAACAAACCTGCTAATTCCCACATTTTCGCAATCATATCTTGTACTTTTTGCGGTGGAAATTCTGCTATTACTTCATTAGTTTCTGTGTCTTTTAGCTTGTACATAATAGCTTTTGTAACTTCATGTATGTTTCTTTCAATGTACCGATCATGTTTTTGCAAACTCTTATTCGCCTGTTCGACAGACTTTTCCAATAGTTCGTCATCAATTACTTCTGCATTTTTAACTGATTGGTTCGATTGAACTTGTTCTAACGGTCCCTCGTTTTTAACAATTTCCTTAACCTGAGTTGATTCTGCAGCTGCATTTCTTCTTTGTGATAACTCAGATATCGTCGTTGAATTGATATTTCCAACTTTCATAATATCCCTCCTTGGATTATGAGTTTATATTATCTACATATTACCATAATCTACATTAATAATCACACAATTCTGAATTATAAGTTCATTGCTTTTTTCCAAGTATCTCTGAAGTCTTCCGCCAGTTCGAGAACTTCATCCAAAATAGCATTGTCCTTTTTTAGATTTGCCTCAACCAATTGTTCAATCATAAATATATATAAGCTTTCGAAATTAGTACTGATCTCAATCTTCATATCTAAAGTTGATCTAAGCTCTTGAATAATTGCTTGTGCTTTTAAGTTTACATAATTTGATTGTTCTACATCTTTCTTCTCATTGAACAATTTTGCTTGCTTAACAAACTTAATAACTCCTTCATAAAGCATTAATGTCAATTCTTCCGGTTTGGCAGACATTACCTTTTGCTCAAGATAATTATTCGTCTTTCCATAAGCTGTACTTTTCGCCAAAGAGCTTTTAGCATTTGTTTGCTCCTTTACCGGCATCCCTGCAGGTCTTTTCGGTTTTGCGTAATTATATGGATTTAGCATCGTCATAATAGTTACCCCTTTCCCTAAACACTTATTTCATAATCCTACGTTTTTTTATTAAATTTAGAATACCCACCAACGTTTGTGCCTACCGACACATATTTTTTAGCGGCATTTGTTTTTTTCTTAATATCATTCTTTTCCTTACCAGTTGATTCTACTTTTGTTTTTGCCTTCTCCACAAGTTTTTCAAGTAAAATGTTATTCTCTTTATCTAAAGCCAACATTTCATCAACCATATTTTGCTCATCCTCGTTAAAGTCTGATAATGATAGCGCATCATATTTTCCCAACCATTCAGCTCTCTCTTGAAGCATCTGCTCAAGCACATCTAAATCTCTTTTGATAATCGCTCGATTCATCGTATGAGTAAGCTGTAACAATTGTTTTATTATTACCTGTTGACTATACATCTTATCCTCCAAATGAAGAAACTAAGGAAGCAGACTGACTCTGAAGCTGTGCTAATGCAGTTTCCATTCTAGAAAATTCCAAATAATAACGATTTTCTTTCGCCGCCAAAATATCTAACATGACATCCATTCGGTCGTCATACTCACCAAGTACTTTTGACAAAGCGTTGTCTGCAACTGAAGCGTCATCCACAACACCTGCTTTTTCAACAAGTGTCCCTTTATTGCCATCAGTGTCTCTACTGGTTCTTATGACATCTGATAAAATATCGTCAAGACGATTCATCAATCCATTCTCGCTGTATCGTTCGCCTGCAGTTCCTTTTTCAAGATAAGCCTTATCCGATTCCTTAGTAAATAAAGTGACCACATTGTCAAAATCATTTTCCAAGGCTTCTTTCAAATCCTCTTGGTCAATAACCAGCTTACCCTTGTCCTTATAGTTATTTGATGTTGTAATCCCAATATCCGCAAGAGATACGCCTGCATTTTCTACCGGCTCATAAAATGCAGAACGCATTTTATCCAACATCAATTGTACTGTATCCTCACCTTTCAATATACCTTTTTTAGCCTGTGTTTCCCATTTTTCAATTTGATCTTCACTTAATGATTCCTTCTGTTCTGTTGTCAATGGATCATAGCCCAAATTTCTGGGTTCTTGAATAATTGTGTATAATCCTGCAATCATTGTGTTGTAATCCTCAACGAAATCAGTTATTTTCTTAGCGATATCATCTACATTATTTTTTAATGTTATATCAATATCCCCATCGGCGCCATTATACGTTTCATTCAATGTATACTTGACACCTTCAATAGTAAAGTTGTTTTCTGATTTAACAATCGTCTGATTGTCAATGACAACAATAGCATTCTCAGCTTTTTCTCTATATGCTACTCCACCAGAACCGTCACCAGCTGCGTCTTGAAAACCAATAGCAGCGAAAACAGTACTTGCATCTGAAGGATCTTCAAAATCAACGCCATTTACAGTTCCTGTCTTGTCACTCAGCAGCTCAAATCTATTTTCTAAGCTATTAAATGATAATTTAGCTCCAGTATTTGCAGCATTAACTTTATCAACAAACTCATCAATTGTGTCGTCTTTTGAAAGATCATTTACCGCAATACCATTAATTTTAAAATCATCCAAATCATCATCTGTGAATGAAAATAACTCTTCTAATGTTTTTGTTTGATAACTTTCATTTGATGCCCCAGATGTAATACCAAGCTTAGCCAACGACGTATCGCCAGTCACTGATGATATTGCTACAGTTGCGCCAGCCTTGTCAAATCTAATCGATTCATCTGCACCATCCGTTATTTTTGACACTACATCAGTATACCCACTACCAAACGCATCTTCAATTTTAGCATTCATCACAGCCGCTAAATCGTCGACTGTTAGTGCATCACCTGGCGTACCATTTATTTCATCAAATTCAGCACCTGTAAACTCTATTTCTTCTGTGTGACCATCTATCGTCACATTCATTTTAAAGCCTTCGTTTTTTATATCAGTTAATGTCGAAGCCGCAATTGCTGACGAATTTACAGCAGCAGTTCCAAACACAGCACTATGCCATTTATCTTGTGTTGCTAATTTATCCACAGATTGTATCGTATGTGTCATATCATTTGCCTCAGCAGTTCCTTCAACAGATACATAGTTTTTGCTCTCACCAGCTACTGTTGTTGTAGATGAAAATGCCGCAAAAGAAGATGATGACATCAAGTAACTATCGGTACTTAAAACATCAAAATATTTACTTTGAAAATCATTAATTGTTCCAATTGTCGTTCTATATGCTTGTTGCTCCCATTCGGCATATGTCCGTTTTATTTCCAATTGGTCATAACGCATACGCTCTACTTTCATCAAATCTTTTACTAATTTGTCGGTATCCATACCTGATGTTAATCCAGTTAATCTATTCACAGCCATAATAACACCTCATCTTTCCAGACTGATATACTCATTTTCTTATATATGTTATCGGCAATATTATAATTAAAGTTTAATGAATTTATAAATATTCTCCACAATTAAAAGCAGCGTAAAATCAAAAATGATTTTACGCTGCGTAAACGAAGCACATAAATTCAAACAAAGCTCTACCGAACCACAAAAACATTCTTTACAACAATATGATTTTCCTTCATCGTTTCTTTAATTTCCTCAGAAAAAGACGATGCAATAATTAAACACTCATTCTCTTTGTTTTGCATTTCAGAATATGGTTTTACCTCGTAATTTAGGTGAGGAACAATTTTTCCATACTTATTCGAATCTCCATCTACAATTTCAATATCTAACTTCGATAGTAACTGTTCATTTATTTGATTCAAGTAAATAACTGAAGTAGATCCAGCACCCCACCAAAATACTTTTTCACTGGAAAAACGTTCTAGTATCTCAGTTATCTTGTCAACGTTATTTAGCATTTCACTATTACTTTCAATTGCCATTTTGTCGATATCATCTAGTGTTTCATCAAAGTTAATCGCTTTGTATGACATGTTTTCCTCATTTACAATCACAATCCTAATAGCACCTTTTTCAATAACCACATCTATAATTTTCAAATCGAGATCTGAACATAAACGCTTCAAAAAATTATAATTATAATAATATAAGTGTTGATGGTGATAATCACTGAAATATGGTACTTCAATAACAATTTTTCCAGATTTCGTTAAACACTTTTTCATGGAATTCATAATACTAAACGGATCATCAAAATGTTCAAAAACATGCATTAAATAAAAACCATCATATTTTTCTTCACTAATTGAATCCTCGTTGAAATAGGTCTTTTTTACATTAAGTCCCATGCTAATCGCCTCATCAGCTTGTGGACCTGGTTCAAATCCTACTACATCACGAAAACCTCTCTTCTCTAACTCATTAATCAAATATCCTTCAGAACATCCAATTTCAGCAATTTTATCATCTTTATCAAAATAGTTAATTAAATCCTCTATCATACCAACATATTTTGTTACACCAATGCCATTAAGAGGTGATATATAAAAATAATTGTCATAAATAATTTTAAGTTGCTCATCTGAAAGTTTATTAATATTAAATCCAAGCATACAATTTTGACATAGATACGCATTTAATTGATAAGACTTAACAAACTCCTGCATACTTTTTGGAAAAACAGATAGTACATTTGGCATCTTTGCATGAAAATATCTTCTTGTGTCTAAACTACTACAATAAGGACATTTTATCTTCAATACTTCTTCGTCTAATAAATAATACTTATTTTCATCTAATAGTTTTGTAGTCTGATCAAATAAATCTTCAGCAGTAACAATCATCATAGAACCATAACCCACAGAAGTTTTTTTTGCAAATTCCTTCTCTAGCAAATAATTTTGTAAATTAGTTGTGTCCAAAATGACATTTCTATCAAGATCTCTAACGTAAAATGTGCTGGAATTTTCAACTTTACTCAAGCTCGTCTGAGTAATGCCGCTGAATTCTTTGATATACCTATAATCCACACCTTTAGATTGCTCCACATAATGTAAATAAGTTGCAGCTTCTAAGGCAACACCCATATATAGAAACTTACCACCTTTTTTATGAACTTTAGAAAATATTGAATCCTCACCAAATGAATCTAAATTCTTGTCAATATCCAAAAAATACTCCTTGTCAGCCCCTATAACTGACGCTGAGAAGATTGGGTGTCTAGTACGTTCAACTCCATCCATCACTCTAAAGTGTTCAGTAAGAACACCTACAGTAGACTTTGTATTTTCTACATCAAAAATTTCATTATTGCAATAACTATAAGAAAATGTTGGCATTATAATATTTCCGGATTCCCCAACACTGTCTCGCAACACGGCAACCAATGTATCTAATACAAATTTTCTATCCTTCGATGCAATTTTACCGAATTTCGAAATATCTGAATGAACAAACAATGTATCACCTTTTTGAACACCCAATCGATCTAGAGCTATTTTAAAATCATTATAAAAAAGATCTTTCATCTCTGTTTTATAAATTGGTGAACTTTCATAGCTGTCCTTTTGCATTTTACCAAATCCTTTCCTATTAAGTGTTTCCTCTTATCTACATTAGTTTAAAAATCTTATTATAATTGTTTTTTGATTTTAACCAGCTCAACCAAGTCATTATAATTGAGAATCTCTTCAACTTCAGACATACTGAATTTTGCCTCTAATTTTGTTTCAATCTCACTTATTAATATTAAATGATTAAAAGAATCCCATTCCGGTGTAATATTTCTTTTCAATTCCGGTCCAATTTCTTTTTCTTCAATATCAAACACCTCAGATATAATTATATTTAAATCTTTCATCTACTACTCCTTATTATTCACAGTAACTTTTATATACTCAGGGTATTGACGCACTTCACTAACATCAAATTCCCATGATTCATACTCATTATTTCTTTCTATAATAGTAAACCCATTATTTTTATAAAAATCCTTTGCCGGTGCGTTTTTACTCGTATATATGAATTGACCTAATAATTTTTTCGCACCTAATTCCCTCGCATATGATTCAATATAGTAGAGTAGTACTTTTTCAATGTTTCTACCAATTACCCTGCAGCTTAAAATAAACGAATCAATTATCCACTTAGCCTCTTCTTCTTTAAGAATTGCAACACCAACAATTCCGTTATCACCAAATTTATCTCTAACTTTTATGCAAGAAATATGATATCCATTCGAACTCATTTCCTCCAAATTCTCAACTTGATAGCGCTTCGTCGTCACATTGAATTGATTTGTTTTCTGTGTTAATTGTGCAATCCGCTTAATATTAAACGTATTCAATTCCTCTATTTCTACTTCCATTTGAAGCCCTTCTAAATACGTTATAATATCTACAGAGTTATGCTCAAATTCTCTTCTATTTCTTTGCTGAACATACATTTTCCCGCGATCAGCATCCTCTTTTGTTATATTAAATGTATTGAACTCATCGATACTTTGAAAAATATCTACATACGTTGAAATATCATTCGGTAAATTTACAACCTTTACAACCGGAAAAGTACTCCTTACGATTTCACAATTTAATGAATCATCATCAAAGAAAACAATACTATCCAGTCCGATATTTAACTCTTGTGATATCTCTTGAATATTGGTAGCTTTATCATTCCAATTAATTTTAATTGAGGCAAAGTGCTCCTCACGTAAAATCATAAATGGATGCTTCCTAAGAACCTCAATCGCATCTTCGTAGTTGTTTTTACTGTTGATAGCTAAAATAATCCCCCTTTGATACATTGCCAATAAATATTTCTGAAATTCAAAAAAAACCTTTCCTTCGTATAATGGCCCAAGCTTGATCCCATCTATACCATCTTCACCAACAACACCACCCCATAAGGTATTATCCAAATCTAGTACAATGCATTTTTTCACTTGTGACATCAATGGTTTAATGTAAGACAAATAATTATCACATAAATCAGGAATTAAATTCAAATCTATTCTAACATCACCTAAATAATAGTACTTTTTATTACACAAATTGTTTTTACCTACACGAGATGCAAAATTGTTGTAGTCAAAAATATAAACTTGATTACTATCCATATATATATCTTCAAGCTTCTGATTTAATGCTTCAATGGATTTAAAATATCCAAAACTTCTTTTACGTTCAGCAATACCAAGCGGAGAATAAAACGGTACCTCAAAATTATGCATTATAATTTTAGCCGATGAATTTTGACACAAATGATCAACTAAGGACTGCATTTCCTTAAGTTGATTTTCAACCCAACTACGCCTTTCATCATCATTTATAGAATATGGCATGAAATACAAATCACCCATTATAGATTTAACATCAATATTAAGAACTATTATATCCGATTCGAACTCATACAAATTACTATTCTTCGACAGTATTTCTTGCTGATACTGATTGTAATCTGCCATATAAATCTCTGAATGTATTCTGTTCTCAAAACACTTTTCGAATAAAACTTCTCGCATACCCTGAATCGTAAAGCTTGATAAAATCGATATTTTCACCTTATCAAAGTTCTTGTACTCAGATATCGTTTTTTTATGTTTCTTATAACTCTTTATATACTCAGATACACCAATATTATTACGCATAAAAACCCCCGCACTTCTTTGATATAACTCACAAACCTATACTTTTCCAAGTAAATTATTTTCAGATAATCGAGACACAATTGTTAACAATTCCTTAACTGGAACACCAATTATCTCACTTATGTCAATTAAATCATTTTTTCCATCAGAATAGGCAATTAGATCCATCATTGCCTGCACTGAATCTGCTGATCCTTTATAACTGTGAGTAGGATACAATCCTCGTTTCCCTAACTGGGGTTCACATAAGGTTTTTACTTTATAATACTCATTGCCTTCTATGACCATAACTATTTCTTTCATTAATTCTAAAGAACCTTCTAATCCCTCTTGACTAATAACACTCAAATCATCTGCCGAAGTATGATATTCCGGATATTCTCCATATTTAGATCTACACAATCCACATACTGGCAAATCAATACCCGGTGCATTGTACTGACGTTCATCCGAACCTCTACTTAAAAAGCTATATTTTTTATATTCAGGGTAATGAAATTTCAGAACGTTGTTAGCTATCTTATCTGCATAAGTATCCCCATATTTTGTATCAATTATAGAATATGTTCGATTATCTCCTACACACGAGATATTAAATCCTGCAATAACATTCTCTTTTAATTTTTTGTAGTGTTTACTCAAATACGTTATTGATCCAATTGTTTCAGGAATAAAAACAAATCGATAGCTATATTTTCGATCAACTAATTTTGATATGTAATCTGCTAGATAGATTGATACACAAGGACCGGAAATTTCATTATTTCCCATCGATGGATGACATACATAAGTAGATATAAGTACTTCTTCCTCTGTATCACCTTCTATATAAATTTCACCATATGTTAAATGACCACTTTTTAGTTCACTATCGACAACCACATCATAGAGCCCTGGTTCCAATGCTTTTCGTTGATTATGAGATAAACAAAATCCAAATCGTTCCTTGTAATAAGACGTTACATATGGTATCCATTCAGGTTGCTCAGGCAATGAATACAAATATCCATCCAACTCCTCAAGCGTCATTTTTTTATTAACTGGCATAGAGTATCCCATAAGATGTAAATTATTCTTTTCGAAATCTATTACTTTATTGCCACTTTTGTCCATTACAAAAGCATCATTGACATTCCACTCCTTTGGAACCTCCCAGTCAAACACTTTTGTACCAGTAGGTACTTCTACAATATCCATTGGGTATATTTCACTAAGAATCGACAAGGTCTCTCTCACACCATTACCAGTAATACTGCGACAAATTGGAAAAAGCTGTGTTGCTAATTCATATAAATTATTCATTATTTTTCCCATCCTCAATTAACTTCCATTCTAAGGGTGTTCCTCTTTTAACATCTTGAGTTATTTTTTTCCCTAAAACTTCATAATAGTACTTAGGGCTTAATCCATGTCCAGGTCTTATCGATCGAACATTCTCTTCAGTAAAGAAATCTCCTTCTTTCATATCACTCACTATAAACAATGATCTAGAGAAAACTCGATTTTTCTTCTTGCTTTCGGTCAACTCATAGTCCACTTTCCCAAGAGATTGTTCCGCCTCTCTAACGGCATTCACCATCTTCGAAAATTCATCTTTATCCATAGAAAACGAAGCATCAGGACCACCAATAGATTTATCCAAAATAAAATGTTTCTCAATAATTTTCGCCCCTAGGGCCACCGAAACAATTGGTACCGTTGAACCAAGTGTATGATCTGACAGCCCAATTTCCACCCCAAAAGTTTCCTTCATATTCTTCATTGTTAACAAATTAGCATCAGCCACTTTGGCAGGATATGAAGATGTACATTTCAGCAAGATAATTTGTTCATTACCCATTCTTCTGCACGCCTTTACCGCATCTTCAATTTCCTTCAATGTTGCAATACCTGTTGAAATGATTACAGGTTTCTTTTTTGACGCAATATATTCAACCAAGGGGATGTCTACAATTTCAAATGATGCAATTTTATAAGCAGGGACATTAAGTTCTTCTAAAAAATCTACTGCTGTTTTATCAAACGGCGTTGAGAATATAATAAGTCCCAATTGATTAGCATAATCCATAAGTTCTTTATGCCATTCCCAAGGTGTATAAGCTTCTTCATACAAGTTATAAAGAGTTCGTCCATCCCATAAAGTTCCTTGATTCAGCTTAAAATAGTCATTATGACAATTAATCGTCAAGGTTTTCGCAGTATATGTTTGAAGTTTTATTGCATCAGCACCAGAATCTTTGGCCGCCTTAATAGTCTTTTTCGCAATATTAATATCATGACCATGATTGGCTGATAATTCAGCAATAATAAAAACTCTCTCATTATTAGTTATATTGAATCCTGCTATCTCTATGTCCATAACTTATTAACTCCTTTAAATTTCATAATCCACTATTATTAAATAACCACATTTACAACGAACGTAATAATGGTTGTCATGTTCAAAAATAACGCCTATTGGATACTTTCTATCAAATTTTGTTTCGCTCTCAACCTTTTCAAGTTTGTTAATTACAATTCTGCTACCATCACTTAAAAAATAATACGCTCCCGGATAAGGCTTAGCTTGCGCTCGAACAAAATTTATTACTTCGACATCTTCTTTATAGAAATCGATATAACCCATATCAGAAATTCTCTTTCCGAAATAGCTTGCTAGATTCTCATCCTGTTTTCTAAGAGGTTTTCCCTGTTCTATATGCATAAGTGCATCTAAAAGCAACTTTGGATATACCTCTTCATATTTTTTTAACATTGTAGCGCCAGTGTCATCATCTTCAATTTTTATTTCTATTTGTTGTATAATATCCCCCGCATCAACAACGTCGTCGATGATATGTGCAGTCACTCCACCGTATTTCTCTCCATTGATAATACTCCATACATGAGGCGTTCGACCACGATACTTAGGTAATAAAGACCCATGAAGATTAACAGTATTATCAAATAGCGAATAAAAAGTTTTTTCTAAAATATACCTATAATTAACACTTACCAAGATATCTGCTTGACACTTCATTATTTCCGACAACAATTCATCAGAGCATTTTCTCAAATCATTGTATGAAAATCGAATACTATTGTCGCGAGCAAATGAGTCAACACCGCTACCATTAATTTCTTTATGAGTTAATACATACACAATCTCATAATTATTACTCACTAAAGTTTCTAAACATCGTCGTCCTAACTCACCAAAGCCACAAAAAATAACTTTTTTCATATAACATCTCCATAATTTAGAGTGCACTAAGCCTTATAGCTACTCGTAATGCACCTTTACCGTCAACAGCTCTATAAAGTTCAATAAATTTTTTTTCGTACTTTTGAATATCATTCTCTATCACTCTTTTTAAATCTATATAATTTATATTTGGAAATTTCCCTATAAAGGCAACTCCATTCTTTTCTAAATAATCACAAATTCTATCTTGATTATCTGCAATACTGAATACTATCAAAGGTTTATTCCTTGCAAGGACCTCATATGTTGTACTGCCACCCGCTGTAACGACTAGCCTCGAGGAATCAATATGATCTTTCAAACTTACAGGACGATAGATAAGTGTAGTTAATTCATTCACTATGCTGTTTTTTAACTTTTCAACTAGTGTATCTTTAAATGCAGGACCTATAATGATTTTTATTCTTAACCGAGTCTTTTGAAGTACTTTGAGCAATTCTAAACTTACTTCATCATCATCTGTTCCACCAGTCGTAATAAGAATATCATTTTCAGTTTTCGTTTCAATTTTAGTACTATACTCTTCTCGCATAGTTAAATATTTCGGTCCTAATAATAACTCCTGATTATTAGTAACTTTATAATTTAGAGAATTTGCATGAAAATTACCATTGACTATAACGTCTGGAATTAACGAGTTATATACGTCATTATTATCGTCTATAAGTACCAATTTACAATGTTTTTTTATTTTTAACAAATACGAATCCTTCGCTAAATAGGAATCCAAAACAAATACATCCGATTCTCCAATACTCAAAAGTTTAAAATCAGAGGCAAAATCATTCGAAATGATACAACTATGACCATTACTTTTGACAAGTGATTCCAAATCACTATTTACTACAAAAAAAACCTGTGCGTTTATAAGATCGACTTCTAACGCCTTCGCAATAGATAGTAACCTATAATAATGACCATAACCAATACCTTTTCCGCCCATAGTCCTAAAATAGAACGTCCTCATGTCATCCACTCCTAGCGCTTATAAAAGTTTAGCACTTTTTCAGTTGCAGTAATTACATCCATCACATCTTTCTTGGTCATTTCAGGAAAGAGCGGCAATGTTATTATTTCCTCATACAAACGCTCTGCATTTGGACAAAGTCCTTTAGAATACCCTAATTCTTTATAATATGGGTGATAATAAGGAGGAATATAATGTACATTAACTCCAATGTTCTCAGCTCTAAGAGCGTCAAAAACCTCTCTTCTCCCTACCTTAAGCTGATCTAGGTTGAGACGTATTACGTATATATGATATCCAGAACGAGAATACTCTTCCTCATATGGAATTTCTAAAAGTGGATTATCTTTAAATGCATCATTATACAACGCCACTATATTACGCCTTCTCTCAATAAATTCATCAATACGATTCATTTGACTTAACCCCAAGCTACATTGAATATCAGTCAACCGATAATTAAATCCTAGCTCTTGCTGTTCATAATACCAAGGACCTTCGTTCTCAATTAAATCCGACAAATCGCGAGTTATTCCATGTGTCCTAAATTGTCTCATCTTTCTATATAATTTTTCATCGTTTGTCGTAACCACACCACCTTCTCCAGTAGTGATCGGTTTCACAGGATGAAAACTAAATTCTGTCATATCTGCACTTGATCCAACTTTTTTTCCTTTATACTCACTACCGAGGGCATGCGCTCCGTCTTCAATAACAATTAGATTATTTTTCTTTGCCAAGGCCATAATTCCGTCCATATCAACAGATTGGCCTGTAAAGTCAACTGGAATAATGGCTTTAGTTTTATTCGTTATCTTTTTTTCAATTTCATCTGGAGTTACATTATAAGTTTCTATATCTATATCAGCGAATACAGGTGTAGCCCCTTGATATAAAACACAATTGGATGACGCTGCAAATGTCATCGCACTTACAATGACTTCATCACCAGGGCCAATCCCCGCAGAATGACAAGCCATATGGAGTGCTGCAGTTCCATTTGATACTGCAACAGCATATTTCGCACCCACATAATCAGAAACTTTTTTTTCAAATGCTTCTACCATCGGTCCAGTTGTTAAAAAATCACCTTTCAATGTATCTATAACCGCTTGTATATCCGTTTCATCTATCGATTGCTTTCCATAAGATAAAAAATGTTCTCTTACAGGTTTTCCACCACGAATCGCTAATAACGACATATTAATTCTCCTTGTTAAATCAAACTATTGTTAACTGCTCAATTGCTGATGCTAATTCATTGACACCCAACCACTGTCCATTATTTCCCGAATGATACTCAAATCCTCTCTCAATTAAGATTCCGCCAGGAGTAAAATATTTTTCAAAATTCCACCATTCAAAATTCGGGTATATTATATAATGTTTTTCATATTCATATGTCGTCCTAGAATCATCTTTTGTTATCATAACTTCATGAAGTTTTTCACCTTCTCGTACACCGATTTCTTCTAATTCCACATTTTTTTTCATCGCTCGTGCTAAATCGGTTATTTTGAAAGAAGGAATCTTTGATATATAAGTTTCTCCACCCTTCGATTCTTTCAAAGCTTTAAAAACTAAGTCAATACCTTCTTCTAAAGTAATCCAAAATCTAGTCATTTCAAAATCAGTTATCGGTAAAGTTGTTTTCCCTTCCTTAAGCAATTGATCAAAAAAGGGGATTACCGAACCACGACTACCAGCGACATTTCCATACCGAACAACTGAAAAGACAGTTCCATCATCACCGCTGTAAGCATTGGCCGAAACAAACAATTTATCTGATACTAGTTTTGTTCCACCATATAAATTAATAGGATTAACAGCTTTATCCGTTGATAGAGCAACAACTTTTTTCACACCACAATCCAGCGCTGCATCTACAATGTTTTGTGCACCATGAATATTGGTTTTAATCGCCTCAAAGGGATTGTATTCACAAGCAGGCACTTGTTTCATTGCAGCCGCATGAATGACATAATCAACCGATTTAAACGCCCTGTATAGACGATCACGATCCCTTACATCTCCAATGAAAAATCGCAACAGATGGCATTTATCAGGGAATTTCCCATGCAAATTTTTCCTTACCAGATCTTGTTTGTATTCATCTCTAGAATAAACAATAATCCTTTTGGGTGAATACTCACTCAATATGCGTTCAATAAACTTTTTACCAAACGAGCCCGTCCCACCAGTAATCAATATAGATTTATTATCTAACATATATCCCCCTTATAATTTATAATTAAAAATAAGACAAAACTCAATTAACCAAAAGAGCATTGTCCTATTTCTACTATTCTACTGCAATTTTCTCTTTTGTTACTTTAAGTTCTTCGTACACAATCGTTATTATTTTCATCATAACAGCATACCATTTATACATAAATTCTATCATCGCAATGTACTTTTTTTCCTCTTGTTTATGCAAACCAGGTATCTCATTTAAGTCAATATCATACTTCAAGAGAATCGGTTGAACAATATGCATAAGAAGCAACTGGAAAGTTTCTCCTTTAGATAAAAAGTTATCTCGCTTTGAGAAAACTTCACGAAATAAATCCAAAATTTCCTTGCTCTCTTCCTTTGTGTAATCCGCCTTTGCGAACAATTCCTTTAAATATGTTTGATTAGCTGCAATCAAAGCAATACCTTCTTTACAATCTTCAATTATTTCTTCTATATCACTAATTGCATTTTCAAGTCTTTCATCTAATTTCTCATAGATTTCATTAATATCCTCATTTTCGAATGTTTTCAACACTTTTTTCAGATTTGCCACAACATCAATGTCATTTTGAAGGTACTGATCTATCGTTTCCGATAAAGTCATTAAAGTCGTTCCTTCAATGTAAGCACCACCTTCAGTAGCATTGATACATAAGCCATCATACTGCCTCAAATCATCTCGATATCCCTGTAAAAATAGATTCCATACCCAGTTAGTTAAGACCATTTCACCATTATTACCTAAAACTTCAAATAGTCCATTGTTATTGAAAAATTCTTGCTGCTCTCCATGTCCGTGGCCTGTCATATGTGTAGTCACACCATCTGGGTCCATAGACAAATCCTGTCCAACTAAGACAATTGGATCACACCCAAATTTATCCGCTAATTTAAAAGCCATATTCGCTGCAGATGCTTTAATATCTAATAAACCTCTATCTATTTGCAACCAACGAAAATGGTCAAACTTCCTATATGCAATTAGCTTTGGTCCTGTATAGACATCATATGCCTCTTTAGGTATAACAGGACAACCCGCAAAGTAAATATCCTTAGAAATATCTGGATCAATATCTCTAAGCGAATCTGCTGTTTCAGGAACACGTTCTAGTGCAGTCACTACATTTGGTTTGATTCCATGTTGTAATAAAATCTTAAGCGTTGACTCCGCACAAAAAATCATTGCTTTGCCTTCAATTTCCTTCAACAAGTGGATGTTTTTTTTCAATGAAGGACCAGATGCAACAACAACCGCCGGGACACCTTTAAACTGATTATAAAGTAAATTAACACCAGGGTTTTCGACGATTTCAGTAATGTTATCAAACATGTGACGTAATCCTATTAATGAATCTTCAGGTGAGTTTCCATAGTAAGTTATATTATATAAAATTTGTTCTTTAAACACACCTATGACTTTGTCAAAATAATCTTTATTCCATTTATAACTGGATGGATAATACAAAACTTTCGACGCTTTCGCAAGGTGTAGTGTTTTTAATGACATAAAATACTTATTAAAAACATCTTCTACTATATTTAAATCATTGGAAATTAATAATGTTACATTCTTATCCCTAAAAATTTCCCGAAAATCAACTGCATGTAATGCATATATAAAAACCTCTATTTCAGGCTCTACAATAACTATCTTCTTTGTTTTTTGTTCAGCTGCCTTTTCCTTTAAAAAATACAGCAATTCATATCCTAATCCAATGCCCAAAAAAAACACCAATTGGGCATTATTTATATTAAACTCCTCAATTTTCAACTTAACATTGTAGAGTAAATTTTCATTTTCATAATAGTGCTCATCTCTATTCAATGAATACAAATTATAACTTCCACTATTTATATCCAATTTATACTCATTTTTATTTTTATAATTCACAACTCTATCATAAAGTTGCACATCAGTTTCCTTTAGCACTGCAATATTCTGATCAAATCTTTTTATGCAAATATTCATTTCGTTTTCACGTTTTCTTTCCATGACAACACCTTCTTTATAAAAAACATGGTATGAGTCTACTATCTTTAGTAGACTCATACCAATTGTTATTCAATTATATTATCTTAATAATTGAAGCACACCTTGAGGTGCTTGATTTGCTTGTGCTAACATTGATTGAGCTGCCTGTTGAAGGATGTTATTCTTAGTGAATTCCATCATTTCTTTAGCCATGTCTACGTCACGGATTCTAGATTCAGAAGCTTGTAAGTTTTCAGCTGAAGTATCTAAGTTCGCAATTGTATGCTCTAATCTGTTTTGTACCGCACCAAGTTGAGAACGTTGCTTAGAAACTGATTCTAATGCATCGTCAATCTTAGTAATTGCAGCACCTGCTGCTTCAAAAGTAGAAACATCAAGACTGTATTCAACCGCTGTACTGTCTGTACCATTGTTAACTGTTGCAGTCGCTTTGTAACCTGCTTCTCCATCAACACCAGCTACAGTTGATGATAAACCAAGTGCTTCCGATCTCATGTCATCTAATGTTAATGACATCGATTGACTTTCATTTGCACCAATTTGGAATGATAATGAATTATCAGCAGCTACTGTTTCAGTAGTTGCAGTACTTGTAGTCATATCGCCATCTGTTACTGTATAAGTTGCTGAAGATGTTGCACCTACTGAAAGACTGTTTGTAAATGTGAAACTTACACCATTTGCATCATGAACAGTACCAGCTGTAAATGTTGCACCTGCAGTAAGCGTTACAGTATCATTTACAAGCGTATCACCTGCACTATTTTCTACATGCACAGTGTAACTGTTGTCAGCGAAAGATACTTCGACAGACGTAGCTGAATCTAAAATGTCATTGTTTGTAACATCTAAGCTAATACCTGAAGAGATAACTGTTTGACCACCTGTAGCAGCACCGTTATTACTCCAGTCGTTCTGTGTAGTAAGTGCTACATCACCAGCAATAGTTGCATGTTGCTGTGCGATATCGATTGTAATAGAATCAGTATCAGCGTCAAATTGTGCTAAATCAGCAGCTTCAATTGTAAATGAAACACCATGTGCATCATAAGTGAAATCTTCACCAGCTGTGTAAGCCATTGTATCTGCTGATGTAAACGTTGCACCAGTAGTCAATACAATATTTGTTGAAACAGTGAACTCACCATCTGCAGTTCTTTCAATTTTAAGTGTTGCACCACCTGTTGTACTATTTGTTGCAGTAGATTGAACAAATTGACCAACCTGACCAGCACCAGTAATACTAACACCATTTTTAAATACATCAGTAGTTGTCATATTATTATCCGTTACACCCGCTGCATAATCAGCCGATAAAGTAACGTCATCCAATTTTGTATCGCCAGTTACAGTTGCTGTTTCAATAGATCTATCACCATTTAATAAAGTCATAGTATTGAATTCAGTAGTTCCACCGATTCTGTTGATTTCAGAAGTTAAGTTATCAATTTCTGATTGAATCTTTTCACGGTCTTTACTAGTGTTCGTATCTGAAGAAGATTGAACCGCTAGTTCTCTCATTCTCTGAAGAATTGAGTGCGTTTCATTTAAAGCACCCTCTGCAGTTTGAATTAAAGAAATCGCATCTTGCGAGTTTCTAGAAGCTTGTGATAAACCTCTAATTTGACCACGCATTTTTTCAGAAATAGCTAAACCAGCTGCGTCATCACCAGCACGGTTAATTCTATAACCTGATGATAATTTTTCCATCGACTTCGATTGCGAACCTTGAACGATACCCATTTGACGGTGCGTGTTCATTGCCAATAAATTGTTATTAATTCTCATAATTCTTCCTCCTTGAAAAATCTCTTTTGTTTATGGCGTCCTTGCCATTTAAATTTATATCCAACAACAATCTCTCGGCCGTAGAGATTATTGTGGGTACACTATTATTATCGTCATAACGTTTCAAAGACTTTACTATTTTTTTATAAATTTTTTCAAACCATCTAAATTTTCTTTTGCAATAATAGCATTTTTATTCTCTTCTTGAATTTTTTCAAATATTTCTTTTCTATGAATTTCAACGCTTCTAGGTGCATCAATTCCAAGTTTCACCTTACCATCATCTGTTGAAATCACCCTTACTTCAATGTTACCATTGATAATTAAACTTTCATTTTCCTTACGTGTAAGTATTAACATAATTACACGTCCTTATTCAATTCTTTTTTAAAAATAAAATACTTGTATGGATACTCGTCAGTCAAAATTACCTGCTTCCCTGCTTTGGTATTATGATTAATCAAAATAGGCGCTTTAATATTCACTGTTGTTTTTTCTACATCTTCATCAACATTTACTATCGATAGAATGCTTAGATCCTCTGGTGTTTCGATTTCAAGTTTTTCAATGATTTTGTCGTCAACTTCAAAATCATACTCCTCTACAAAAAGGAATGGGTCTGTCACAATAAATACCAATGCTGCATCATCAATTGATTGTAACCAATTAAACTGAAACTGCTCATCCGTGCTTGGAATATACAGGAATTGGCACTTGTCCTCAAACCCATAAAGCCCTGACTCAAAAGATATAATATCTTCATCAGTGTATTCTATTTCTCCAAATATTTCTGTTTTTAATTTCATTTAAACGCCTCCATAATCATAATGAAATATCCACTTCATCCCCCACAGGGGTTATTGTTATTGAATTCTTTTGTTTCAAATAAAATTCTATTTTTCCTGCTTGATATGTTCCTTTGTCAATTTGAAATGGCCCATTCAGAACTTTTACTTCACCCTTTTCAAAGTCATACTCAATATCGCCCTCTGTAACCGTTATAATAGGTCTGCTCTGAGGCATCGTGACAATCCCGAATTCATGATTAAATCTTTCCCAAGCATTGTAAGAAGCACTCTCCGCAATTGTATCTTGTCCATTTTCAATAGCCATCAATTGATTGCCATCTTGTACACGGTGTGCCATTCCCTCCGAAACCGCTTGTTTCGATCTGGCGACCATATCATCGAGAAACGCCCTATTGTTCATCAGACCCGATTCATTAAAACACTGATCTTGATCAATGTTCACTTGAGCCTTTGTCGTTGAAATTTTCATTTCAGGTTCTTTAATGTCCAGTTCTAGCCGTTCTTTATGCATTGAAGGTGTCGTCTGCTTAGCATCAGTTTTATTCCACGCTATAATCGCAGGTTGTGTTCTTATTTGAAGTTTCATAGCAACACCATCCTATCTACACCAATCCAACTATTACTTACCCATTATTTACTGAAGAAAATCAACTAATGTCGGTTGTATCACTTTTGCTCCTACAGATAGAGAAGCTCTATAGATACTTTCCAAACTTTTGAACTTAATAGTCACTTCGGCAAAATCAATATCTTGAACTTGAGTCAGTATTTCAGTCATTGCAATGTTATTGTCATTAATTCTATTCTCAATGAAATCTAATCGATTTGTTTTAGCGCCAATACTTGCTAAATTTTTGATAACATTGTCCAAATGATCGTCAATTTCACCTAAAAACTGGTCTATCCTGTCATTGTCTTTATTCGACAACGCTACTGAAAACTCCTCTACATCTTGTATCATTTGTGGTTTTTCTGCTACAATGACATCTACTTTAAGGAACGCCTTGCTCCCGTCTTCATTACCATCAGCGACAAAACGCACAACATCTTTTTCACCATCACTGAAAATATCAAAGGTTACATTTTGCTTCGGTGGCTCATCACTTATACCAAAAGCGTCCTGTAATTTCGCATTCACTACCGTCTCCATAGCCGCCATTGTTGTAATTCCGGTCAAATCAACGTCAATTCGCTTGCTCTCGTCATTAAATGTCACCACAAAAGATTGAACACCAATGCCCTTTTCAGGATCTGCAAGCATGGCATCTGTAATCTCTTCTGTTCCAGTAATCACCGCATCTGTCTCAGTATCCAACAGTGTCGGTTCTGATGTAAAGCCGCCACCAGTATCTGTTACACGAACGTTTGCATTGGCGCCGTCCGTTTTTTCTATCGTCAACTGACCAGTTGTTCCCGTATCTAAATTAAAGCTGACATTTGCAACTGAACTTAACAGATTCCCTGAACCATCGTCTGCATTCTGAATCGCCAACAGGAAATTGGCTTCTGTAATCGATCCGTCAAAAGTAGACGTATCCACCGTATAAACCGTACCGTCCACTTCAAACGCCAATGATTCTGAATCCGTTGCGTAGTCCGTCGAAAAATCAAATGTCCCTTCAATCTTGGCTTTTTCCATATCTGTTGCTACGGGGAATCCAACATGAATTCCTCCACCGTCGACGATAGTTATCGTACCCGTGCCTGCCGATGTATCTTCAATCTTCAGGGTCCCAATATTGCCATCACCACCATGAGAAGTGAATGTAATATCAGCAACATCACTTAACTTACCGGTGCCCGGTAAAGGTTCCGGTGCATTCTTAATTAAATCTATAAATTCACCCTGGGTGATTGTACCATCCAATTGAGTTGCATCTACTGCATAAACTGTTCCATCCACTTCAAATGACAACACATCTGGTGGAGAGTTAAATACCGTTGAAATATCCACGACACTCTCTGAAACCGGTTTCGTTGCTGCGCTATACGCTACACCTGCCGTTGGAGTTGTCACATCTGTTAATCCAATTGGATTATTAATAACGATGTCACCATCAACAGCAGAATTTGATGTAATCGATAAATTTCCTAAATTGGCATCTGATGGATCGGACTCAAATGTAATTGTCGCAACCGAACTAAGAGCATTTCCTCCTCCATCAACTGCTGCACCGACAGTTGCTACAAAATTAGCTGCGTTAATAGCACCTGTTGTTACCGTATAAGTTTCTCCATTAAAATCAAACGTCAATGGGTTGGCATTTACATCTGTTATATTAAAGGACCCCTCAAAATCAGGAATCACCGGCGTTATACCAGTCACCTTTGCCGGCGTTGCAGTAAATCCACTGCCTGTATCTACATAATTAAAATACTTATTATCTTCACTACTATTTGCCGTAACCGTCAATGTTGTTCCATCATATGTTGCTGCTGCAACTGAACTTAGAGGATTACCAGAACCATCATCAGCCCCATTTATCGCTGCAATAACCGCTGCATCAGTCGCTGTTCCATCCAGAGTTGATGTATCTACTGTATATGTCGTCCCATCATAATAGAACGATAAGGTACTACTTGTTAAATCAACCGTTTTGTCAAAAGGTCCGGAAATACTTGCTGGTACTGCAGCTTTCCCTGTTGTTACGGCAGGATTCGCAAAGCCCCCAGCGTTATCGACAAATGTAATAGTCTCTGTTTTCTTTTCTAATGCCTCAATGGTCAATTTACCTACAGTTCCAACGCCTCCGAGAGAATCAAAGGCTACCGTCGCAACAGCATCCAATCTTCCTCCCTCTGCATTTTCAGCCGAGTTAAGGACATTAATAAAATCTGCGTCACTTGCAATTGATCCATTCATCTTCACTGAAGACACATAATAATTTTTACCGCCTACTTTAAAAGACAACTGTTGTGCTGGAGACGAATAATTCGTTCCATAATCAAATAGTCCTTCTAAGATGGCCGTTGAACCAACAATCTCATTTTCACCATTTGTTACACTCGGATTAGTTTCGAAAGCACTGGTTACCGATGCATTTACAGATATTGCAGTTGAACCAAAAGCCTTTGCCTCAATGACAAGTTCGCCCTCTTCATTGGCAGGGTTATCGCTTTCAACAAAATACACCTCTGCTACATCCGCTAACGTTGGAACCGGAAATGGTGCAGCTGGTGTCGTTTGTTCCGCAGACAAGATTATATCTGTATATTCGGCTTGCGTAATATTACCATCCATCATACTTGTATCTACAGTAAAAACATTAGTCCCAACTGTAATCGTCATCGTTTCAGCGGTCATGTCTTTTTTATAATCAACTGGACCTTGAACTTTTGAATGTCTCGCTGCATATGCTTCTTCCTCACCGATTCTCGACTCACCTGAGGCAACATCGCCAAACACAAAAGTATCAGTCACAACATTATCATTCAGCACCATACCATAGACATCCAAGTAATTGGTCCCTACTTCTAGTTGTTCACCTACGGCAACTTCGTAAGCAATAGTCTTAAAATCGTTCATTTTCTCTGACGTAATATTAATGTTATAAGTACCGTCTTCATTCAACAATTTTTCATCTGTATTAAATCCGGAGAATAAATAGCGACCGGCAATTGTTGAATTGGCGTTAACAATAAGTTCTTCTAATAACTGATCAATTTCTTTGGCAATCTTATCTGTCTCTTCTTCCGTATACGTATCGTTTGCCCCTTGTACAGCAAGTTCACGAATACGCTGTAAAATATCCTTCGTATCCATCAGCGAATTTTCACTGACATCCAACCAAGATTGTGCATCTCTCACATTTTCTTTATACTGTAGATTTTCAGCTATATCCGATTTCACTTTAATGATGCGCGTTGTGCCTACAGGATCATCTGATGGTTTATGAATCCGCTTACCAGTTGCCAGCTGAGTCTGCTTCTCATTCATCGATACCAGATTGTTGTTCATATTCCACAGCATATTATGGATCAATAAATTATTTGTAATTCTCATAATAAAGCCTCCATTTATCGTCCAACCGTTCCAAGTCTATTTACTAATAAGTCCAACATTTCATCAAATACATTGGTCATTCTTGCATTGGCGTTATAAGCATTCTGAAACTTAATCATATTAGTCATTTCTTCATCCAATGAAACCCCTGAAACAGATTCCTTGTTGATTGTAAAGTTATTAACCAATAACTGTTGATTCTTCACAACGTTATTTGCCTGATCAGCATCTACACCTAAATTCGAAACTAGTGATTTTAAAAAATCCTCAGGTGCACCCCACGCGTACATATCTTGGTCATGTCGTGTATTTAAAATATTCAACATATTACGACCATCACCCGGTTTTTCCGTTTCCGTTTCTGCAGAAGCTATTTTATCTAAGTCTGAAATATCAGAGGAAATGGATAATTGATTCGCTTTAATTTTGTCTACCACTAAATATTTATCACCGACAAGTCGAACTGTTTTTCCATCATAAGCTTCATTTATTTCCAATACTTTATCAATATTCTCATTTATTTTCTCGCGACGCTCATCGAACGTCATATCATCAGTCACACCATCTAAAACTGCACTTGTAACGTCAACACCAGGCCCCTCATCTAAGCCTTTGTTGCTTAAGTAATCTTCAAATTCTGCTGTGCTCATACCGCTTATTGTAAAAAATGCAACACCAGTGCTACCATCTAATCCATATCCCTCTTGATGGATACGATTTATTTCCGATGAAAACGTGTCAACAAAATCATCTAGTTGGTCAACGTAATACGGTATTCCTTTAAGATCGCCATCGGCATTATCCCGCATATCCTTTAGACCTTGTAACTTGCCTGAACCAGTATACAATTTATTTCCATCAGCCCAACGTACCTCATAAAGTCCGTCAGCATCATTTTCATTCAGACTCTGGTCATCAGGACGGACCGACACCTCTAAAGAATCCGCTCTGAAATGAGAGACCAATAAATGTCCTCCAACCGACAGATGAAAGCGGCCATCAGCATCTTCTTTATAATCAACTTCAACAAACTCTGACAATTCATCGATCAAAACATTACGTTGGTCACGAACATCATTGTTTTTCCCGTTGCCACCAAGTTCTGATTCATAAATGATCTTGTTCATCCCTGCTATTTCACCTGCAATACGGTTGATATCATCAACTGCATTATTAAATTCAAAGTTTAAATCTCTTTGTAAATCTTTTAATGATGTCGACATTCTATTGACACCATCAGTAAGTGCAATCGCATTTTGTCTCACTAAAGTTCTTGCTGTTAAGTTCTCTGGATTTTTCTGCAACTGTGCTATCGACGAATAAAAATCTTCCATTAGTTGCGTTATCGACGTGTCCGATGGTTCATTGAAAATCCCCTCTATTTGTGAAAGTGTACCTGCTCTCGCTTCCCACTCTCCTAACATAGAAATTTCGTCCCTTAATTTATAATCAATATACTCATCTCTAATCTGAGTAACCGCCGTTACATCTACACCAACACCTAGTGTTCCTAATCCCGGAATACTGTCTGGTCGAAATTGTGTCATATCCATACGCTGGCGCGAATAGCCTTTCGTGTTGGCATTGGCAATATTATGTGACGTTACGCTCAATGCTCTTTGATTTGCAAACAATCCTGATAGCGCAATGTTTAATCCTGAAAATGATGATGACATACCTTACACTCCTCTTTAGTGCATCCTTGCAATAAATTTTCTATCCCTATACTTTTGCGTCAAATATACTCTTCTTCTCTTTACCTTGATCTGAACCACTACCTTCGTAGTTCGCACCTGACTGAGAGTAATCCGTCAACACCTCAAGATTCAATTCTAATAAATCTAAAGATTGTTGAATCAATTTTTGATTAAACTCATTTTCTATATCAACAAATTTCAGCGTGTGCTGAAGTGTTCTTTTTGCGCGCTCAACAGCAAGTCGTTCTTCACTGTCTAAATGTGTTACCAAGTCAGAAATACTCTCAACTGACGTTACACTGAGTTCTTTAAGTAATTGCTGGACAGTCTTTTCTCTTGCTTCTTCTACTTTAATCAAAGAGACAACATAATTCTGTTCTTTCTTTGTAATTTCTTCTAATTCTTTCATCTTGCCATCAATTAATATGGCTTTTTTCTGCTTTGATAATTCCAATACTTCCGAATAGATTTGTTCTTCTTTTTCTAACGTCAAAATAAGTGTTCCCACTAATTCCCTCATGACATCGACTCCTTCACATTATGGTATTTCTCTTACAACTGATAAGACAAATAATCGGGGCTCGGCATTACCCCATATTATTTGTCTTAATGTCTTCTAGCATTTTCTTCGCAATATCTTGCGCTGAAGGTTGATATTTACCATCTGCTATTTTCTTTTTTAATGCTTCAACTTTTTCTTCTCGCGTTTCGGGAAGATCACTTAGTGCTTTCATTGCAACTTGAAAATCTTTTGCAGACTCTGAAATTTCAATTTTGTCTGACTTGAATTTTGTTTCTTCTGTTTTCTTAACCTTTGATACGTTCTTGTTGTACGCTTTAAGTACATTTTGAACGTTTTGACTATTGTTTATCCTCATAAAAAAACCCCCAGTACAGCCGATTTCTTATTATACTTATCGGCATTCCTGAGGATATCTTTAACCTTTTTCAATATTAATTTTTGATGTGCATCCCTTTACTACGTCCACTGTTATGAGATGAGGATTTATCCTTATCATCCAGGAACGCCGCCTGAAAACCACTCTTCAATTCATGTGCACATTTGTCACAAAAACGTCCGGTAATAATTGATTTTCCACACCGCTCACATTCTAATCCAACACCTTCACCTTTCAGCATCAAACGTCCCTGACGTAAAAATTTCAAGATTTTCTCTTCAGCCACTTCCGTTGCTTCATGCACATCGACCACCGTGCTATCTGGATTATCATATATATATTCCCTTACAATTTTGAAATCCTCTTCATCGCTAGTTCTACACTTCGAACAAAAGAGTTGCCCATTTACTGATGAGAACATACGACCACATTTCTTACAATTTTTAAGTTCGCCCATAGCAACCTCCCATAAAACTTTTTATCAATAACAGTATAGCATACTCATAGAATTGGATTTCTACATATTACCTGTTGCAAATGTCATGACAATAATATCGTGATAGCCACACCCATTTAACACTTTACAACATTCTTTAACAGTTGTCCCAGTTGTAAAGATATCGTCAACCAACAAAATTCTGCGGTTTATAGGTGATAACATCTTATATTCAGCGTTTATTTCAAATACATTTTCTAATTCCAAAATCCGTTCATCTTTTGTAAGGTCTTTAAGAGGTTTCGTTGGTTTTTTTCTAATCAAAAAGTCTTGTATAACTTTTTTTTCGCAACTCTTCCCAATCTCTTCAGCTAAAACACCACTATGATTATATCCCTTTACGCTTTGCTTTTTTCTATATATCGGCACAGGAATAATTAAGTCTATATCATTCACAAAGCTAGCTTTTAACAGCTCCGCCATGCTAGCACCCATCATTCGCCCAATATAACGTTTATGATGATATTTAAAGTGCCATATAACTTCAGCAGAAAACTCATCATACGTCACACAAGCAAGACCATGTTTATGCAGAAGCTCCCTTCCCATACACTCAGAGCAAAACGCACCATCAAAAGTATTGGGCAAAGATTTTCCACAACCATCACAACTTTTACCTGTAATAAAATCAAATTTCGAGTAACAACTCTTGCATAAAAAATGATGTTCATGATACAGCAACTGATCACACAATACACATTCTACACCATCAGGAAAAAACAGATTTAACAGCCCACTTTCCTTATCCTTAAACATTGCTAATAGCACTGCCATCAAGATAGGCTTCATCTAGCCTTTTCTTTACAACGGATATTGATATTAATGCATCCCGTTTGTCACCATATACTTCCGTTGATACTTGTCTATATAAAGGATTCCACAAAAACATTTTAGTATAGTCCATCTTGTGACTATATACACCTTCAAGATGCACATATTCGTTTTTATAAGGTATATCAGAATAGAAATCCTTGATAACCACATACCCTCCATCTTTTAGACGCGCATCCACTTCATAGGCAATTTTGAACAAATCAATCGGATCGCATAAATAAAGACAAAATCCAAAAATGATGACATCATACTTATCTTCTACTTCTAATTTATCTGCAGTTCCTTGAATAAGTTTCAACTCTGGATAAAGTTTGATTCCCTCTTTTATAGCAATCTCTGATGGATCGATACCAGTAAATTTACCTTCAACAACTTTAGATAATTTTGTCAAAAAACCGCCATTCGAACATCCAACCTCTAA
>Ga0070725_10000135_pt1 | contig 67587 bp, 63 predicted proteins | sample tdDd002_FD_69781 | JGI IMG/M metagenome (GOLD analysis project Ga0070725, IMG submission 69781) | Marine sediment microbial communities from the Atlantic coast under amendment with organic carbon and nitrate - tdDd00.2 | ecosystem: Environmental > Aquatic > Marine > Coastal > Sediment | place... | reverse complement strand
AGTTCATTAATCTCTCCATTTTCTTTCATAAGCTTCTGTTGATTTGAAACGGCACTTCTACCAGATTTTATGGCATCATCCGCTTGTAATGTAATCTGACGAGATGCATCCATAGTCCCTGATATATCTTCAATGCCCTTAGAGATATTAATAATTTTTTCATTCCCTTTAGCTGTTGATTCAGCTTGTTCTGTTGTGCCTCTAGCCAGTTCATCAACTGTCATTATAACCATTTCACTAACTTCTTTAATAGACTCAGCTTCTGAACCTAGATCCTCAGCACTCTTTACAACTTGCTCAGAATTTCGTCTAATGTTCACAACAATAGATTCTACATTTTCAATAAACTTATCTAGATATCTTGCCAGCTGACCCAACTCAGTATTGTCACTCACTCCCGTACGTTTTGTTAAGTCACCATCTCCTTCTGCGATGTCTTTCACAATCACAGTTAACTGGTCTACCTTTGATGTTATAGAACGAATGGTCATTAGGAATATAACTATGACTGCAATCCCACTAATGACTGCGCCAATTATAGATCTAGTAATGGCATTTTCCGCAGTGTTCATTGCATTACCATGGAACTCAACTGCTTTATTTCTGGCGAAGTCCTCAAGTGCACCAATATGTTTCATAATTAGAGCAACCTGGTCTGCACCTTTTTCTTTTGTAATTGCCTGAGCTTCTTTTATGTTTCCAACTTTAGTTAATTCAATAACTTCATCTCGGATGGCTTTCCACTCAACAATTGCATTGTAAGCGTCATCCACCATTTTTTTATCCCCTAAAAAACGGTCATATAAGATATCGAATGATTCCATAATAAGTGCTTCTGATGCATCTACTTTCCCTGAAGCAGTGTCGATTTGGCTTGATGTTGTTGAGAGTGAAACATCTTTCATGTCTCTATGTATCTCTACAACCTTACCTCGAATAAACAAAACTTCTGTTGTAACTGTGTACGGATGTTTATACAGTTTATCCGTATTTGAACTTAAGACCCGACTTTCACTGATGTTGTAAAACGTGATTCCAGATACTGCCACGATGACTACTAAGAACGTGATAATTAATTGTGTACGTATTCGCATGAATATCCTCCTATTTTTGTCGTGTTTCGCCCTTAGGTATAATACCCCACTTATTGTAGTCAAATCAAGTTTATTCTGGGATTATTACAATATTATCATCATTTTATTCTAGTCATAAATACCTAGACTTTTCACTTATATTCTACATCTATAACATATACTGTATTTCATCCTAGCCTAAATACCTATTCAGACTTTAAAACCAAGGTTCTTCCTGAAATTTCGCTCAATAAACATGTTATTATCTATACTCCTAAAGCAAGTTCCCCGTACCCTACAAATACATTTATTAAAGTTTTCAACATAAAAAAGGAAGCTGATCTCAGCTTCCTATCAAGTCCTCATTATTTAATACTCATCATCAAAAAACCACAAAATGCAGCATTATCAATGTTTAGGTGTTCACTAGCTTTCTCTTTAATTTCATTTACAAGGCCACGGTACTCTTTATAAAACTCATAATTTGCCTTCGATGTATATTTAAAGTCTTCTACTTCAAAATATTTTAGAATCCCTTTAACCGTTGTAGGTTTCACTAAAACCTCATAGTCTGGATGCATATATAAACCCAAAACAGTCAGTATGGGCCACTTGGCAAGTTTGTACTTTGCAAGTACGTTCACCTGTTTGTTAAATCCAGTCTCTTGATCCCCATACAAGAACTCATAAGCGCCTTGTACAAGGTCAAATTTCTCCTGTGCAGTCATCACCTTAGATTCATTTCTAAAAGCCGTTTTTTCAAAGACCGAAACCAGTGACGATTTAGAAATCAGCTTCACAAAACTTTCAAATGTCGCTTCAACATTGTCAAAATTATCTTTAGCAAAGTTTTCTTCTACAAATGTCTGCATCTTGTCCATTTTATGTTTCTTCGCTATTTCACGAAGTCCTGGAGAATCAAAGCCTTGAGGATACTCTCTCAGAAACTCCTCTTCTAATGGTTCTAGTTTCTTAATGTCCATGGAAACCTCCTGTATGATGTGGCTAACCCTTAAACTTATTCTAACATGTCTTCATATATGTCTCCACAACGTCTCTAGTCACTATTAGATTCATCGAGGATCAACATATACTCATAATGTTTATCCCCCACTTTACGCAAGTGGATGAGCTTAAATCCCATTTTTTTAATGAGCATACATTTGTCTCTATACCCTAAAATCCTGTCTTTTATAACAAGAAGACTATTACTATTTAAAAGGCGTTTCACCTTTAAAAGTACATTACCAAATCCAATTTTTTCTGCTTCGTCCTCAATGACAAGGGTTTTGTCTTCATACATTAGTTTTTACTCACAGCATGGGATACTTTTAGCTTATCATTTTTTCCAGTCATAATTGTTGCATCTTTCATTTTTTCTGACTGTTTAAGTAGGAGTGGTGCAGCAATCGTTGTACCGATCACGAGCATAATGATAGACGTGTAGACATCTTGTCCAATCAATTGTGCTTTTAACCCTAAATTAGCTACAATTAAAGCAACTTCTGCTCTTGGGATCATACTAATACCAATCTGAACGGATTCTTTTTTAGAAAAACCACTCATCTTTGCACCGATCCCTGATCCTACAATTTTACTTACAATCCCCACAAATGTAACAAAGAGAGCCAACCATAGATAATTGGCAATCGATCCCAAATCAATACCTACACCAATATTGGCAAAAAAAATTGGGATGAAAAAGCCATGACCTACTTTTTCTATTTCATGGTTAATGCGATGTTTTACCTGAGTTGTAGAAATAATTACACCTACAAAGTAAGCACCAATAATTGCAGCCATACCTAACTCAGATGCAAATATTGCGAAGGATAAGACCATAATTAAAGAAACCCCTAAGAGGTGGATTGCTTTGAGTTTTTTTATCTCTGCATCGTTGTCTTTTACAAAGTCTTTTATTACAACGCCAACTATAGCAATGATCCCAAAGAAGGCAGCGATCTTAATCATAAGCCCCATAACATCTGTATGACCACTTCCAAATACGCCCATAACAATGGTTAAGATAATAACCCCAGCAATATCATCAATAACAGCGGCACCTAAAATACTCATGCCCATTGATGTCTGTAATCTTCCCATATCTGTTAACATCTGCACTGTAATCCCCATAGATGTTGCGGTTAATATTACACCTACAAAAACCGCTTCTGAAAGGGGTAAATCTCCTTTGAACAAGTACATACCACCAACACCCATTACAAAGGGGAGTACAACACCACCAACTGCAATGGCAGACGACTTATGAAAAGAGTTTTTAAGCTCTTCTAAGTCTGTTTCGAGTCCCGCCATAAACATTAATAAAATGACCCCAATCTCAGCTAAGTTAGCAATAAAATCAGTTTGATGGGCAAGACCTAATATAGAGGGGCCTACAATAACCCCAGCTAAAATTTGTCCCAGTACTTTGGGTTGATCCCATTTTCTAAATAGGTAACCCCCAATACCTGAAGCCAGTAAAATGGTCACCAAGTTTATTAAAAACGATTGTTCTGAATGCATGATTAATCCTTCCTATTTTTATATCCATCAGAATATGACACTTACTTAAGCGCATTTAATCCCTTACGAAGTAACTTATCTAAAACAACTTGTTCTTCTCGAGTTAACTCTTCCTCTAAAGCACAAGCTATTTCCCCAAACACATCAAGTTGAATTCGAACAACGCGTTCACCCAATTCAGTTAGCTCAATGTAGGAGATCCTCTTATCTTCACTGCTTGGTGATTTAATGAGTAGACCCATTTTTATGAGTCTTTTTATCATCACGGTGACTGAAGAGTTTGCATAGCCTAAGGCATTTGCAATATCACTACTTGTAACTTTTTCACCGTCCCTAACAACACCTAGATAATCTAACTGTGAAACTGTAAGGTTACCCAGATTTTCAAACGCTGCATCCATAGCGTTCTCATCCATTTTCTTTTCTATTAACATAGACATGTCTTCCATCAACTTTTGTATCATTATTATCCTTCTTTCTAATTTCTTCTTGTTCACGTAGAACTTCGCATATGTTAGGACGTACAAGCATATGCTCTAGTTTTAACTCTACACAATCAGCCATTTGTTTTAATCGATTTATGTATTTAAGAACTATTAAAGCAAGTCTATAAAGCAAATCTTCTTAGTATTGTTGTTAGTTTTAGCATTAGTATTTCAATTTGAAACTATATATTTAGTTAGTCTCTAACTAAATAATATTATAGACCTATGACTTGTTAAAATCAATAGATCAAATGTAAAGACTTTATGAATAAAGCTCCGGTCTATTTCAGATATTATTCTTCTGAAATAGCCAGAGCTTGTAATTAACTATACTTCCATTAAGTCCGCAACATTTGCCTTCTTATTTATTACACCTTCAATAATTGATTTCTTTGAAGTCATTACCACTGAAATACCTGGGCCATGTCCATTTTTAATACAGTCTGAATGAATAACAACCCCCAGTGTACTTGCTCCTGCTAGGTATCCACCTAAGCCAAAAGTACAGTCGGTATCTTTTATTAAAACAAAATCTCCGAAACGCAGTTGATCCAGTCCAAGGCGCTCGATTTCTTTCATATCTGAAGTAATTAGGTCATAATCCCCTTTTTGAGAATAAGGAGAACCAACACCAGAACCCATTAATCCATGAGGAATTTCAGCTACAACTGGAACCAATAACTTACCGTCTTCTTCTTTTACATTTAGCTTTTCTAACAAGTCCGGATCAATACTCATGATTTTTACATCTGGATAGTCTAACAATTTTAGACCTTGTCCATATCCTTTAACAAGAATCTTGTCATCCAGCGTCATTTTATCCAGTGTATCTTCATCAAAATAAACCATTACATGTTCCACACCGCCATGTGAACCCGTTACGAATCCCTTAGCACCTTTAGCTTCCCCGCTTACAACCCTTGCTTCGTTGCCTATACAAGAAAAAATATTTAAGGCAGCATTTTCTCCACCGTCTGTGTTTTTCATTGTAACACCTGGCTCAATATGGTCCCCTGCCCATCCAAAAGCAGAGTCTCCGACTTTAACATTATAGTTAATTGCACCTGTACCAGGAATAACATGGGGGTTGCCCTCTGTGTCTACTCTGTATCCGCCGAACTTAGGATGTGCAACTTTCCCCTGTACACTGTGTTTAATAACTTTATTTTTATTCGTACGCATGATTTCCCCTTCTTTCTAAATACGCTTGTACATTTATTGTACCCTATTTAAGGGTACTGTGTATCAAACCCCAATCAAAACCCATCAAAATACCGCAACCAAGAAATTTTACTCTTAGTTATGACCTGTGTGAACTCAGGGGATTTGAGTGTTTTACTCATACTCAAATTTCTAGGTACCCGTGTACAAAAAAAGAGCAGTCTTTTATCAGACTACTCTTTCTCTATGCTTTGATTCAGCATTAATTCAGATTTGATTCAGCTACGTATTTAAATTTTATGTTCTGAGTCCTAACCTTCTAACAGAGAAAGGGTCGCATTAATTTGGACCTCAACGCCAATTGCTAGGGCGTCTTCATCTAAGACGAAGTGTTTGCTGTGCAGTGGAAAGTTCATTCCCAGTGCATCATTCATACATCCTAAATGGTAAAATGCTGACGGTACTTTTTCCGTGAAATAAGAGAAATCTTCACCGCCCATGCTAGGGAACTCTTTATAAACTATGTTCTGTCCACCTACAACTTTTTGGGCAGCCTCTTTAATAACATCTACAACTGCATCATCGTTAATCAGTGCAACGTATCCATCTTTAAAAATAACTTCGGCTCGCCCTCCCAGGGCTTCAGCAGTATGGTTTGCAATACGCTTTATTTCACCTTTAACTTTGGTTCTTGTTGGGGTATCTAAAGCCCGAAGTGTACCTTCTAACTCAACATAGTCCGTAATAATATTAGCTTTTTCACCACCATTAATCTTACCAAAAGTTAATACAACTGAGTTAAGTGGAGAGACATTTCGACTCACCAAGGTTTGAAGATTTGTCACAATAGATGATGCCACTACAATTGAATCGATCGATTTATCTGGATAAGCTGCATGCCCAGACTCACCATGTACGCGAATACGAACACTGCCAGAGTTCCCATTCAATTTTCCGTACTTAAGTTCAACCTGACCTGTAGGTACATTTGGCATTACATGAAGACCAATTGCATAATCAACTTTTGGATTTTCAAGGCACCCTGCTTTGATCATCCTATCGGCTCCACCTATGGCTTCTTCAGCTGGTTGGAATAGCAGTTTCACATTTCCACAAATATCATTTTCCAAACTTTTTAGTATTTTTGCAACACCAAGCAAAATAGTTGTGTGTGCATCATGTCCACAAGCATGCATAACACCTGGTTTCGATGAACAAAACTCCAGTTCATTCTCTTCGTGGATAGGCAGAGCGTCAATGTCAGCTCGTATTGCAACGGTCTTCCCTTCACCTTTTTTTCCTCGAATAATACCAACTACACCAGTGTCTGCTATACCGTACTTATATTCTATGTCCCATGCGTCCAAATACTCACATATTTTTCTGCCTGTTCTAAGTTCTTTACCACTGAGTTCTGGATGTTTGTGTAGGTCCCTTCTAATTTCTAGAAGTTCCCCATTAATGCTAGCTACTTTCTCTTTGATTTTCATAGTTAGCTCCTGACAGGAGATGGTTCACAATATGATCCACTTCTCCGTTTTTTATATAAACTCTTGGCGTTCTACGTGAAATTCTTGTTAGTATTTCATTTTTATTTGTATTTCCTATACGTGCAATTTCATCAATAGATAGGGTGTTATTGTTACCATCACCGTATAATGTGACAGTGTCACCAACTTGTACCTCCGGTATGTCAGTAACATCTACCATACACTGGTCCATACAAATTACGCCTATAATCGGTGCGCGATACCCATGGAGGGTCACTTGACCCTTGTCCATCATATTTCTTGGTAAACCATCTGAATATCCTACCGGAAGTGTGGCTACTTTGCTTTTACGCTCAGCCTTCCATTTGAAGTTATAACTCACACCTTCTCCTGGTTCAATGGTCTTAACATGATAAACCTTTGTCTTAAAGCTCATAACAGGTTTTAAGTTAATATCATTCTTTCTGAACGATTTCATTCCATACAAGATTGCACCTGGACGTATCATGTCTAGGTTAAACTCTGGATAATCAATGGCTGAAATACTGTCACAAATATGTTTGAATTTAAAAGGACCAAATGTCTTTTCAAGTGTCGTTGCTGCATTTATAAAGTCATTAAACTGCTTTTTATTGGCTTCATCACCAGCTAAGGCAAAATGAGAAAATATACCTTCAACCTTCACATGTTCCAGCTTCATGATCTCCATAATTTCAGCAATACTTTCTGGACAATCTTTATAGCCTAACCGATTAAAACCAGTGTCATACTTTATATGAACTAGTGGGACCTTTTTGTGCGTTTTTCCTAATGTATTTAGTATTTTTGCTTGTTTTAAAGAAAAAATACACTGGATAATGTTATGTTGAACCACAGTGTGGAGCTGGTTGTCTGGGGTGTATCCCATAACAAAAATTTTGTAATCAGGATAAACGGCACGTAACTCCAGTGCCTCACTTAATGTAGCAACGCCAAGGGCATATGCTCCATTTTCCATAAGTGTTTTAGCTATTCCAACTGCACCGTGTCCGTATCCATCGGCTTTCACTACAGCGACAATCTTTACAGACGCGTCTGTTTGTTGGCGAATGTTTTTTATATTAAATTTTAAGTTGTCTAAATTGATCTCGACATAGGTATCCCGTATCATCATGTCACCTTATAACCCCTTCGCAATGCCATCCCGCCTTGGATCAGCACCACCAATTAGTTTTCCATCTTTTTGATACATTAATGCATTCACCCCACCCATTTTTTTATCAAAGGCTTGGCACTGGACCATTTCATGCCCCATATCTCCTAGATTTTTTATAACACGTGGATGTATCCGACTCTCAAACAAAAGTCTGTTAGAAGCATCTTGTGTAATCCTTGGTGATTCGATGGCTTCTTGAATGTCCATTTTGTGGTCGATGAGCTTAGAAATTAACTGAACCACAACACTTATTATGCGCACACCACCTGGGGAGCCAATAACTGCAAACGGCTGACCATCTTTTAAAACAATAGTTGGCGACATGGTACTCAAAGGTTTTTTTCTGCGTTCAACAGCATTCACATCGTACTTTTTTGTTGAAAAATCCGCCATCGTATCATTTAAAAGAATTCCAGTATCTTTAGCTACCATACAAGCTCCAAAAAAATGGTTGATTGTCTTAGTTACTGAAACCATATTTCCAGCTTCATCTGCAATAGAGTAGTGGGTCGTGTCGTCATGTTCATATGTCCAGGGGTCATAACACCCAGGTACACGTGCATAGGACATATTTATTTTGTCTACAAGCTTCTCACTGTATTTTTTCGACCTTAAGCCCTTTAATGGCACATCAATGAAGTTGGTGTCAGCCATAAATCTTGCACGGTCTTCGTAAGACAACTTTAAAGCTTCTGAGAACAAGTGTAGATATTCCGTTGAATTTACTTGCATGGCCTGCACATCAAACGACTCTAAAATATTAAGAGCCTGAATGATATGCGTGCCACCAGAACTTGGAGGAGGTGAAGATATGATGGTATATCCTCTATAAGTACCGATTACAGGTTCTTTTTCTTCAACAGTGTAATCATACATATCTTTACTGGTAATTAGACCACCGCAGGCCTTAAGTTTATCTATGATGGCTTGTCCTGTTTTACCTTGGTAAAACTCTGAGCTACCATACTCTGCGATACGTTCAAGTGTTTGGGCTAGATCAGGATTTTTCAGTAAATCTCCCTTTTTAAAGCCTTTTTTATCATTCAAATAAACCCTTGTCGCATCTTCACAGTTAATGAGATATTTCTCATACTGATTAAGCATTTTCTCAAGCATTTCAGAAACTACAATGCCATCCCTTGCAAGATTTATGGAAGGCTGTAAGACTTCTTTAGGTGAAAGTGTTCCATATTTATTTAGAGCATGCAGTAAACCTGCAACTTCACCAGGCACGCTAACAGATTTGGGTCCAATGGCATTTTCTCGATTACGCACTTTGCCATCCTCACCAAAGTCCCACATGTCTGAACTTGCTTTTTCAGGTGCATACTCCCGAAAATCGATAAAAAGTGGGGTCAGCATGTCAGGTGTTTTTACAGTCATAAAACCACCGCCACCTAAACCTGATGTTGCAGGTTCTGCCACACCCATGGCAAAGCCTACTGCTACTGCAGCATCTATGGCATTACCACCTTGTTTTAAAACTTCTAATCCAATATCAGTTGCTTCTGGCTTTCCGCTAGATACCATCGCCACAGAGCTTTCATCTCTTCTGATAAAGTCATCTATCATAAGACCACCTACTCGTTTTTTAATAACCGATGGCCACGCCATCCCGTCTCGGATCAGCCGCGCCTTCAATACTGTTTTCCTCATTAAACTTAATGCCTTGTACGCCACCAAATTTTCTATCATAGCCATCTAATACGTCCACTTCATGTCCAAAACTCTTAAGGGTCTCAATCACAGATTCATCTATTCGACCTTCACAAAGTAGTATTTCATCTGACCCATTTGACATCCTAGGTGAGTTTATAGCATCCTTCATATTTAAACCGTGATCAATAAGTTTTGATATAACTTGAGCAACGGCTGTAATAATACGTTGTCCTCCAGGAGAACCTAATACAGCCATAGCTTGTCCATCTTTTAAGATCAAGGTAGGGCTCATAGAACTAAGAGGTTTTTTACCTGGTCCGATGGAGTTTGCCTTACCTTCTCCTACAGCAAATCCCCGCGCTTGGCAGTTTAACACGATTCCCGTATTTTCTGGCACAATACCCGACCCGAAGAATGCACTAATGGTTTTAGTTACAGACACCAAGTTGCCGTCTTTGTCCGCTATGCTGTAATGGGTTGTGTCTGTTGGTTCGATGTCTTCAGGACAATCATGGGAAAAGGACTGGGCTTTATCATTAAGGATTTTACTTGCCAGCTTTGCCCCATAGGCCTTGGATGTAATCCCTTCAATAGGTACTTCTACAAAAGAAGGATCTCCCATATACTCCTGCCGGTCTGCAAAACTCATTTTAAAAGCTTCTGACATCAGATGTATGTATTGGGGACTGTTGATTTCCAAGGATGCCATATCAAAATTCTCTAATATATTGAGAATTTGAATGATGTGCGTTCCCCCTGAACTTGGAAGTGGTGACGAAATAATTTCGTATCCCCGATAAGTTCCCCGAACGGGTTGATCCACAGTGACAGTATATTCTTCTAAATCTGTACCCTTAAACACACCATCATGTTTATTAATGGAGTCTACAATGTTTTGATTTATAACACCTGAGTAAAAGGCTGCTTTGCCTCCATCTCGTATCGACGATAACGTTGCTGCGAGTTGTGGGTTCTTAAAAATTTCTCCCACTTTAAAGTTTCCTAAATACGGATTATTGGCTTCAGCATAACGCTCAAGTCTTTCCTTACATCCAACCAGATCTCTCATAAGTCCGTCTGTAATTTCGAATCCATTTTTCGCTAATTGAATGGCAGGATTCATAACCTCTTTTATGCATTTTGATCCATATTTGTCATGTACATAAAGCAAGCCTGCTACTTCACCTGGAACACAAATAGAACGTCCTCCTTCAGTTCGCTTATTGCCTATGACCTTACCTTGACTGTCTAATGGCCAAATTGTTGGATCTGCATTTTTAGGGGCGATTTCTCTAAAATCTACAAATATTGGACTGTCATGATCTTTCAGTTTAATGGTCATGAATCCACCACCGCCAAGCCCAGAAGCATTGGGTTCACAAACACCAAGGGCAAATCCAACTGCAACAGCTGCATCAATAGCATTTCCACCCTCTTTTATGATTTGAACACCAATTTTTGAGGCTTCATGTTTTGCTGTAGCAACCATGCCGTTTATTCCAATCGATGCGCGATTATCACGCATAATATTTCCATTTTCATCTTTTAACTTAAAAGAATCCATTATCTTTTCAGTCCTTTGCACAAAGTATGTTCACATACTAAGTTAGAATTTAAAACTAAACCAAATTAAGCCAATATAATTTTTTCAATAAAATTAGAGATTTTCTCAACAACAACTGCATTCATTTCCTCACCAAACTCATATGAAGCTTTTGTTGCATTCCCTAATGCACCATTGTGTGAGACTTGGCTATAATCCCAGAACATGCCGCTGTCATACATAAACTCTCTTTCAAGATACTTGGTTCCTTCAACAAAGTCCGCCGCTTCTAGTGCTTCTGGTCGCACATGGTCCGGTGCAAGGAACATGGTCTGTGATGTTTCAACTTCACAAGCATGGCCTTTTACTCCACTGAAACCATGTTTTTCACTGACTTCACGTACTAAACTTCCACCCATACTCGATACATAAACATCCATTCCAAACTCTTTTTTGGCTTCCGTTGCGTACTCATGAATAGGTCGTTTATTACCACCATGACCCGTAATAAATAAGACTTTTTTGAACCCATGTTCATTTAGGCTCCAACAAATATCTCTAGCCATTCGAATATATGTTTCAAGGGAAAATGTTAATGTTCCCGGAAATTTCATATGATGATAGGCCAAGCCTACCGGAAGCGTAGGTCCAACAAGTACACGATTGCCAAATTTCTGTCCAATGAGTTCTCCCATGGCACGGGCGCGTACAGTGTCGGTTGCTAAAGTCGTATTAGGACCATGTTGTTCTGTAGAACCAAGTGGTATAATCACAAGTTCAACTTGGTCTTTTACTTCACTTAGCTCAACCCAAGTGAGTTCCTCTAATATGAGTGCTTTCTTCTCCATTAGATTCCCCTTCCCCATACAAGTGACATAAAACAGTTTGTCCATTTTCCATGATTGTTTCTTTAGGTGTTTCTAATTTACAGATTTCCATACATTCCGGACACCTTGGGTGGAAACAACATCCACTCGGTAAGTCAACAGGATTTGGGGCTTCACCTTTAATACCATCTAAGGTGAACTTCACCTCTGGATCAGGGTTTGGTGCTGCACCTAGAAGTGCTCTTGTATATGGATGGTATCTATTTTGAATAATGTCTTCTGTGTCACCTTGTTCTACGACTTTTCCAAGATACATAACTGCTGTTCTATCACTAATGTAACGAATTAGGGAAATATCATGTGAAATGACGATCCCAGCAAGACCTCTGCCTTGGATCATTTTTCTCAATAGTTTTAGAATACCTGCGCGTATTGATACATCTAACATGGAAACGGGTTCGTCTGCTATTAAAAACTCAGGACTTAAAACCAGCGCTCTAGCAATGGCAACCCTTTGTCTTTGACCTCCACTCATTTCATGTGGAAAACGGTCCATAAAAGTTTCCGCTGGTCGTAGACCCGATTCATTTAGAATCTTTTTAGCCATTTCATAACGTTCAGCTTTGTTTTCACCAATGCCATGAATCTCAAGTGGTTCCATAATGGTATCTTTGATTTTAAATCTAGGATTTAGAGATTCGTATGGGTCTTGGAAAACCATTTGAGCTTGTTTTCTAAAACCTTTTAAGTCTTTACCTTTTAGATGGGCGATGTCTTTATCTCCCAACATTATTTTGCCGTCTGTTGCTTCATGTAAGCCAAGTAGGAGTTTTGCAGTCGTTGTCTTACCACATCCACTCTCACCAACAATACCTAGGGTTTCCCCTTTATTTACATAAATATTGATCCCGTCAACGGCTTTTAATGTCTTGGTTTCTCGTGTTTTTCCACGTTTGACCTTTACACTAAACTCCTTACGCAGATCAATAGCTTCAATAACTCTGTTATCTGCCATAATGCACCCCTATATTTCTTTATCCCAAGTTTCAGGAATGTCTGCCAGTCTTCTTAACTCATCTCTTTCATCACTGCGTGCACAGTAAAAATATCCAGAATCCACATGGGTTACATCCGGTTCCCTCTTACATTTATCCTGTGCGAAAGGACATCTTTCAAAGAATCTACATCCTTCAAGTTTTAAAGATAAATCAGGTGGTGTGCCTTCAATGGAAATGAGCTCTTTCTTTTCTCCAGTTAAAGATGGAAAGGCATTTTTAAGTCCCATTGTGTAAGGATGGTTTGGGTATTTGAGAACTTGGATAACATCTCCGTATTCAATAATCTTTCCACCGTACATTACAGCCACCTTGTTACATGTCTGTGCAACTACTGAAATATCATGGGTTACAAGAATCATAGAACCATCATAGTTACTTAACATGGCATTAATTCTTTCAAGAATCTGCGACTGAACAATAACATCCAGAGCAGTTGTTGGTTCATCCGCAATTATCAGCTTGGGATCGAGTGCGAGTGACATAGCAATGATTGCTCTTTGCTTCATACCGCCACTATACTGGTGGGGATAATCCTCTAATCTGCCACGTTCAAGACCCACTAAATCGAAAAGTTTTTCGGCTTTTTCCATAGCCTCAGCTTTGGTAACATTCTCATGCTGTAAAATTGCTTCGGTTATTTGTTTTCCTACTCTATATACAGGATTTAGAGAGTTCATGGCACTTTGAGTGATGAGTGAAATCTCTTTCCATCTTTTCTTTCTCATTTCTTCTTTGGATATTTTAGCTAAGTCTACACCACCAAAATGGAGTTCGCCTTCTTTAATCTTTCCGTTTGTAGGCAGTAAATTTATAATGCCTTTGATGAGTGTACTTTTGCCACATCCACTCTCGCCAACCAGTCCAACAATGTCACCACTTTCAATTTTCAAAGAAACTTGATCCACGGCTTTGAGGCTGCCATTTGAGAGTTTATACTCAACAGATACATTTTTTAAGTCTAGTAAAGCCATATTATCTCTCCCTCAGTTTTGGATTCGCAATTTCTTCGAATGCACGCCCCATCATGTAACCAGATAGAACAAGTAGTGTGATTGCCATACCCGGTGGTAAGATCCACCATGGTGCTTTAAACATGGCTTGAGACGAATAACAGGTAAACAATATACGTCCCCAACTTACCTGCATTGGGTCACCAAGGCCAAGGAAGCTAATGCTGGACTCCGTCATAATAGCTGCTGCCATTGATGTTGATACGTAAATCAGTGAAACGGGTACAACATTCGGTGCAATATGACGGTATAGAATACGCCAGTCACTTGCTCCACTAAGTCGAGTCGCTTCGATGAAGGTTCTATTTTTTAATGTTAAAGCCTGAGATCGAATTACACGGGATGAATTACGCCAAGTTATGAGTACAATGGCTAAAATAACATTCTGTATACCTGGTCCAAGCACAGAAACCAATATCAAGGCAAATGGAAGAAATGGGAGTCCATACATTACGTCGACAATCCCCATGAGGATTCGGTCAACTTTCCCTCCAAAATATCCTGAAATAAGTCCAATGTTAGTACCAATAAAGGCAACACAGACTGCTGAAATTACCCCAACAAGTACCGCAACTCTTGAGCCGATTAACATTTGTGATAAGACATCACGACCCATGTAAGTTGTGCCTAATAAGTGGTCAGATGAAGGCGCCATCAGTCTTTTCACACCACCTTCAGCAGTATATTGAATCTCCATTGGATCATATGGTGCTAAGCTGTTTGCGAACAGTGCTATGATCACAAATGACACAAAGATTGTCAGACCGATGAGGCCGACTTTGTTTTTTGCGAATAATTTAAATGCGCTTTTCAATGTATCGTCCTCCTAATCTAGTGAAACCCTTGGGTCTAAGTAAGCGTATAAAATGTCAGCAATCAGGTTAAAAGTTATGGTTGCAAGGCCAATGAATAAAAAGGCCCCTTGTGCCATAGGATAGTCACGGGCACCAACTGCAAGAACGATTTCTCGTCCCATTCCAGGCCACCTGAATACAGTTTCAACCAGAACAGATCCTCCAATTGCTAGGCCTGCTTGTACAGCAAAAATGGTTACTACGGGTAGCAAGGCTGTACGCATCGCATGACGTCTTCGGATTTGTTTTTCTGTTAAACCCTTTGCAAATGCAAGTTCTACGTAGTCTTCTTTAACAACTTCGAGCATAGATGTACGCATTAGTAGGGTAGGTGTAGCCATGGAGTAAAGCGCTGATGTTAAAGCAGGTAAGATAAGATGTTTTAGAAAATCAAAACTGAATATCTTATCGAAGAAACTGTTAAAATCAGAACCTACGGTTGTCATCCCACCAAGCGGCAACCATTCCAACTTAAAAGCAAAGACAGAAAGTAATATCATCCCTGTCCAAAATACAGGCGCACAACGTATAATAAGTGCAAGAATAGTACCGAATAAATCCAGCTTTGTGCCTCGGTGCCATGCTAAATAACTACCGCCTGTAATGCCCACAGTAAAGGCTATCATCAATGATGTTGTCGTTAATACCAGTGTGTTTAAGAATCTTTCTCCAATGACCTCTGCAACGGGTTTACTGTATGTAAACGATCGCCCCATATCGCCAACGAAGAGTCCCTTCAAATAGATTGCATACTGCTCAGGAACAGATTTATCTAGGCCGTACATTTCCATCATCAGCTGTTGTGATTCTTGATCAAGACCTTGATCGATATACATACTGATTGGATCGCCCGGAATGACTCTGAACATGAAGAATACAATCGTTACCATTATTAGCAGTGTGAAAAACGCTAAAGTAACTCTTTTTCCTATATACTTTCCAAGTCTCATTTTTCTACCAACCTTACCATTCAAAACATAAATGTCTGTTTGTGCTTTAGCAGCACGTAAGCAATAAAGTGTGGCTAGGGGCATGTCGCCCCTATGCCACGTTATTTCTATAACTTGTGATTTTACATCAGTTCGTCTTTATTGAACGTAAGACTTTGCTTCAAAGTTTTCTGGGTAGTACAATTTGCCGTTTTCATCCCACAAATACCCTGCTGCCTTAAGCTCTGCAGTTGCTTTTTCTAGGTCAAAATCAAGCATTTCGATCTCTTGGTTTGTCCAGAAGTTATTGTCTTCAGATACAAGTGAGAATGTTTTTAATGCCCCACCATCAAATACTACGTCTAATATTGCTTGTCTAGGAATAGCCATTGTAAGAGCACGTCTAGCTGTAACATCAGCAAATGGTGCTTTTCTCATGTTGTAGTGAATTACGTAAGAACCCATATCTGGAAGCTCAACAATACCAACGTCTTCACTCTTCTTAACTTCTTCAAGGTCTAGTGGTGTCATGTTGTAAGACGTCATGTCTACTTCACCAGCAATTAGCCCTTGGATAATACCAAATGTTTGAGGGTATGGCGTTCTGAGAATACCTTCAATTTTAGGTACTTGGAAGTGTGCTTTATTAGCTTTTAGTGCAAATTCTTCATTTGGTCTCCAGTAGTCAAATACGAATGGTCCAGAACCAATTGGTTGACTGTTTTCATACGTCAGACATGCCTCAGCACCCTTTTCGTCATAAAGTGGCTTCCAAATATGTTCTGGAAGGATCAGACACTGCGAAAGTGTATTCGACATAAATGTTGCTAGTGGTTTTTCTAACTTAAATACAAGAGTATCTTCGTCAAAAATATCGATCGAAGCAATGTTTCTAACATGCTGGCTGTATGTTGGTGATTTGATTTCTTTAGCAAATTCAAATGTGAACTTCACATCATCCACTGTTAATGACTCACCGTCGTGGAACTTCACATCATCTCGGATTGAAACTTCAACCGTCGTTGCATCAATAGCTTTAACTTCAGTTGCCAACCAATTAACCACTTCACCGTTTACATCTAAACGTACCAGTGGGTCGTAAATATTCTTTAACATATAAATATCTTGACCTGTCTTTGTAGCCAGTGGATTTAGTAGATTGATATCCCCACCCTGACCAAGATTTAGAATCTTATCATCTGTCTTAGGTGTAATATTCATAAAGTTCCAGAAACTATATACGCCAAGGCCAATACCTGGTGTTAAGTTTTCAAATTTCGTTTTGTTGTATGCATTTTTCAACTTCAGTTTAAACATTGGCGGTTGAGGCACGTCTTGAGCTAATAGACGTTGCATTTCTTTTGCAGCGACCTGTCTTTCACTTACATCTGTGCTTGTTGCAAATGTATCAGCAAGTTGGTCATATTCAGGATTAATGTAACCTGCTACGTTATAACCACCTTCTGATGCTTCAATGGAGTTGTGCATTGAGTACAGCCAGTGGTAAGGATCAACACGCTCAGGCTTTCCACCCCACTTGACCATGAATACATCGTGTTCATGCGCTTTCATACCTTCTGCAGACATAGAAGCCCATTCACGTGTTTCAACGTTTACGTCAAAACCAAGTTTCTTCCAATTTTCAGCAATCATAAGACCTGCTTCATAACGGATTGGATCTTTCGTTTGTGACTGAATCCAGAAGTCAATTGCCGGCACCTTATTGGCTGGGTCAAGCCCCTCAGTTGTTTCAACGCTTGACGCTGCAGCTGTTTTCTCTTCACTCGCTTTACCTGAACACCCTGCTAAGCTTCCCACTGTTAACAGAACAATCAGTAATAGTGCTACATACTTTTTCAATTTCATTCTTCTTCCCCCTTCGGTTGTAGTCGGGTATATTAATTGCAAGTTGTGTGCCAACTTTTTAGCAGGCATTTAAACGAATTTTCTATAAATTTCAACTCAACCAATTGTATTAACTGTATTAATTGTTCATTAACTTGTTCGTTAATACAATTAATACAGTTTTAGCGTGTGTATGCCTTTTTCAGTAATTTGGGTACCACCACGCCCACGATTGATTACAACATAACCGTCTTGTGATAAATCCAATAATTTATCCCTGACTTCTTGTTCACCCAGGAATATATCGTGTTCAGCCAATGAGATAGATATAGATTTTCTGCCAACCTTTTTACCTCGTTTTGCATTCTCATATAGGATGGATAAAAGGATCTTGTTTATGTCTTTCATAACAGACGGCACGGACTCAAAACTTTGTTTGTTTTTCTTTATATAGTCTTCACTTTCTTGGTCTTCACCTTTTTGGTCTTCAAGACTTTTATAAGTTTCTTTCAATAAAGTTGAGTCATCTGACCTCTCTAACATCATCATAGTCTCAGGCAAATCTTCCAAGTTAATAAGACGTTTTCCTAAATTAAGCAAGTACTCACCACAGTTAGCCAATTCTCGAATATTCCCATCCCATTCATACATCAAAAAATGTTCTTGAACTGCTTCAGATAAATCAACCACTTCATTTTTCTTAAGCATCATCTGGTGGAAAATTTCTAGTACATCTCGACCACGTTCACGAAGAGGGGGCAGTTTTAAAGGGAGTATGTTTAACCTATAAAATAGGTCTTTCCTAAACTTGCCTGCTTTTACTTGTTCTTTTAACCGTATATTGGTTGCAGCGATTATTCGTACATCAATTTTGATGATCGAACTCCCCCCTATACGCATTATTTCTTGTTCTTGTAAGACTCTAAGGAGCCTATTTTGTAAATGTATAGGCATTTCTCCAATCTCATCTAGAAAGAGCGTGCCACCATTTGCATACTCAAACACCCCTTGTTTGCCACCCTTTTTAGCACCCGTAAAAGCCCCATCTTCATAACCAAAGAGTTCACTTTCTAATAAATTCTCAGGAATAGCTGAACAGTTAATTGCAATAAACTGTTCTTTGTTTCTTCTGGAATTATTGTGGATTGCATGGGCAAACAACTCTTTACCCGTCCCACTCTCACCGGTTATTAAGACCGTCGATTCACTTTTTGAAATGCGAAGGGCATATTCTTTGAGCTTTGCCATTTGCTCACTGGTACCAACAATGTCTTCAATACCATACTTTGCCCTATGTCCCTTCTCAAGGAGCTCTCTTTTATGCATATGCATTTTCATCTCTGCATCGGAATACTTCTTTATAATGACCAGTCCGTATTGGTTTTTTCCGAAAACCATACGTGGAATGATGTTACAAATGTATGGTGTATTGCCAAGTTTAATAATGGACTCAACTGTGTTTTCTCCAAACAGCACTTCTTTTTCTAAATCAAAAACCCGATGCACTTCTTTGCCTAACAAACTCGATGTATTTTTCCTTAGAAACTTTTGAACACTAGAACTGATGGTTGTTATACATCCCATATGGTCATAAATTAGTACACCTTCATTAAGGTTTTCAAATAACACATTGATGATATTGTCAAACATAGATCTTTCACTGATAACCAAGGAAACACCATCCCCCTTGGTACTTCTGAAACTCTGTCGTTCAACAAGCTTATTTAAGTAACGTGCTTTGTCTAGCTTAAAGAAATCTATAAGCTCTAAAAAAGTTTTTACATCGATGGTTGTATTATAAATATCAATTACATCAGCCCCGTATTGAGGAGTGATCTCAAGTTCACCTTGGGTTAGAATCGTGTCCACTTCTTTATAATTCTCAATGCCAGGATAATAAGGATGAAGTTCTAAGTCTGTTCTTCCATAAGAATAAATTAAGTAAATGGACTCAGAAACGGTTTTAGGCCCTACATTAACCACCAGCGCCTCCATTCCATAGTCCAGATCATCTATTAATTTGGCACCTCGAATATCTAAGTTCTTGCTAATCTTAAGTATTTTAGTGTCCTCAGAAGTATGTGCAATAATTTTTCCAATTATGGTATACGAGGTAATCAAAACCATGTCGTACTCTTTAATCACACTTAGGTCATCCGACTTGATAGATATATAAGATATATCTATATCATCGCCAAAAAAAGCTCTCAATTCATTTGCATAATAGGCACCAACCCGCTCTGCAAAACCAGCCACAATTACACTACTCATATTCCCCCCTAATCAACTAAATGATTTAACTAACGATTATAATAACTACACTTGCAATAAGCTTGCCAACCTAACTACTTGTACCTTCATTCGATTGGAAATTGTAATAATTGTATTATTTGTATTTAATGCTTATAAAAAAACAGGAGAAATCTTCTCCTGTTAATATAATATGACCAAAACGTAATACTTGCTAGCGTTTTCTGACAATTTGGAAATTCAAAGACCTATGTATAAGAAAACTGTATCTTTTTTTCTTTTGCATCCATATGACATATTGCACCTAAGGGTAAAGTACTCATTGGAGTGCAATGACCTATGCCAAGATTCCCAATGATAGGTACATTTAGAGGTAATAAATGATCCAAGACTAAGTCATCCAGCGTTTGATCCCCAGTCCTTTTGGGTTCACAGCCTTTAAAATCTCCGATCAATATACCTCTGAGTTTAGAAAACTTTCCAGCCTGCTTTAGTTGAGTAAACAATCGATCCAATTGATAGGTATCCTTAAGAACATCTTCAATAACTAAAATATTACCCTCGGTGTCTATCTCATAGGGGGTTCCCAGTGTGCTAGCAATTAGAGTTAAGTTTCCACCTACCAGTCTTCCAGATCCTTGCCCTTCTCTTATAGTTGTCAATGCCCTTCCTGGAGGGTTTTTATATTTACCACCTTGGTCCATTATTCTAAAAAAACTCATTGTAGTATGTTCATTGGGATTCATTAAAAAGTTTGAATGAACCATTGGTCCATGGAACGTGATCAAATTTGAATTTTGATTTAAACAAATATGTAATGCTGTAATATCAGAAAAACCCATGAAAAATTTAGGATTCTCTTTTATGAGACTCCAATCAATCAGTGGTAATATTCGGGCACTACCATAACCACCCCTTAAACAAATAATGCCATTAACATCTGAGTCGCTAAAAAAAGTATTAATATCTCTTGCTCTTATATCATCTGGCGCAGATAAGAATCCATGTTTTTTGTTTATACTCTCACCTATTTTCACCTTGTATCCCATCCCCTCAAGTGTTGAAATACAAGCTTCTATTTCTAGATGTTCTACAGAAGAAGCCGGTGCAATTAGAGCTACCGTATCTCCTTTTTTTAACGGTTTAGGAAAGTTCATAATACCTCCTATTGATCAGTTATCAATCCTATTTTTTGCTTTACAATCTCTACAAGAATATCTTGTCCAATTTCTAAAGCTTTTCTATCAAAAGACATTTCCGGTTTATGGAGACCTGGACTCAAGTTTGCCCCAAGACCAATATATGCCGATTTCACGCCTAAGTGTCTTTTATAGATGTGGAAATCTTCTCCACCAGGGGTGTAAATCTGGGGTAAACTCTGCCCCAATACTTCTTCAATTGCATCTTTAGCAACACCAATCATTTCATCATCAAACTCTGCTGCGGGTCTCCACGAGCATTTTAGAAGATCAGCTTGAGCACCAATTGACTCTACCGAAGAAAATACAGCTTTTTTTATTTTTTCAACTAAATCCTCCATTACAGGGTTTACCTGTGCACGAATGTCTAGCTTAAAGTTTGCATACTCTGGAATTATATTTGCTGTGTATCCATCTGTTTGAATATTTGTCACTTTGGCCGAGAAGGGTACCCGTGAGTCCACACGAATAGTATTAACCGCATTGGCAGCTAATACCACCGCCTCTACTGCATTTACACCTAAATGTGGCCTAGATCCATGTGCAGGCTGGCCTTTTACTCGAAACTCCATTGAACCAGTGGCTCCATGTGTTAAAGCTGGCGTTGCTTGTCCTAGCAGAATATCCTCATTTGATCTAAAATGGATACCTACCATATGTGTAGCGTCATTTAACGCACCACTTTTGCAAACTAAATCAGCACCTGTACCGGTCTCCTCTGCAGGTTGAAAAAGGAACTTTAGCTTGCCATGTTTTAAATCATATTTCGATATTTCTTTTGCTGCTGCAAGAACCATTGAAGAGTTGGCATCATGGCCACAGGCATGAATCATCTTCTTTTTACCATCTATGACAAACTCCAATGCGTCCATATCTGCTCGAAGAACCAAACACGGTCCAGGTTTTCCACTATCCATTTCTGCAATAACCGCTGTTCCAGCAAAATCATTTTTTACTAAGATATTCATCTCTTTTAAGCTATTATATATGAACTTAGATGTTTTGAACTCACAATTAGCAATTTCAGGAATATCATGCAAATGGGTGAATGCTTTTACTACATACAAGTTATCCATTATTTATTGGTCCTTTCTGATTTTATTGTGTTAATCAAAGCTTTCATGATTTCAACACAATCACCAACCACTTTGTAATGAGCCACTTGAAAGATTGGTGCTTCTGAATCTGTGTTTACTGCTACTATTCTTTCGGCCCCTTTTATACCTGACAAATGTTGTACTGCACCTGAAATTCCAAATGCTATCAACAGTTTTGGAGAAATTGAAACACCCGTCTGACCTATTTGACTCTTGTAGTCACTCCACCCTAAGTCAACAAGGGGACGTGAAACACCGACTTTGCCACCTAATAATTTAGCGAGCTTCTCAGCGTACTCCATGTTTTTCTGCTCCCCAATTCCTCTACCTACAGCTATTACAATTTCAGTATCTGCAACGGTCTCAACCTCCGGTATGAGCATTTCTTCAATAATCTTAATTCTACTTTTGTCTTCATTTTGATAATCAACATGTATAATGTCTCCAAGTCTTTCGTAATTAGGTTGACCTACAGGTAAAACACCTTGTCTTACGCTCGCCATTTGTGGTCTATGGTTCGGACAAACAATCGTAGCCATTATATTTCCACCAAATGCCGGTCTAGTCTGCATCAACAATCCAGTTTCCAGATCAATTTCGAGCACTGTACAGTCTGCAGTTAAACCCGTTTTCACTCTAGCTGCAATTCTCGGTGCCAAAGAACGTCCAACACCAGTAGCGCCAATTAATAACATATCCGGTCGATGTTCCTGGATGAGTTTTGTCATTATTACAGTATGATCTTCATCATCATATTTTTCTAATTTTGTGTTCTCACATAAATAGACTTGGTCAGCTCCATAAGCTATTAATTTTTGAGCCTCTGAACTAACTTTATTTCCAATTAGTGCAACACAAACATTTACTTTTTTTATGTCTGCAAGCTCCCTTGCCTTGTTAATAAGTTCAAATGACACATCTAGTACTCTTCCATGCTGATACTCTACATAAACCCAAATATCCTTATAAGCTGATATGTCAGTCGGCTTATGATTTTCAATGCGCATTTCTATTGCACCAAATGGGCAAGAATCAATACAAAATCCACAAAGAGTGCACTTGTCATTAACATAAGCTAGTTTTCTTTTTAGATTTAAAGCGTCACAAGGACAACTTTTTATGCATAGGCTACATCCAACACATTTATTTTCATCAATCCTTAAGCCAGCCATTAGTTCACCTCCCCTATTATGTCCTTGATAGCATTAACTACTTTTGTTTGACTCCCTTTTAATTCTATTGCTTCACTGGAGTTCTTTGGGACATACGTTTTTAGAACTTGGGTCGGAGAACCAATAAGGCCAATCTTTGAAGTGTCTGCTCGAACTTCTTCAGCCCTTTTAAGAACAAATGGCGCATCAAGACTTTGTCTAATGCCTAGTATTGATGGGAGTCTAGGTAAATTAATATCTTTTAAAAGTGTCAACAACGCAGGCAATTTAACTTCTAAAATTTGATGGCCTTTGTCTGTGATTTTTTTGCAAATGACACGTTCTTCGTTTACCTCTAAAACTTCTTTGACATCTGTCACATGGGGTATTTTCAAGTATTCAGCAAGTTCTGGACCAATTTGTCCTGTATCACCGTCAATGGCCATCTTCCCACAGAGAATTAGGTTGTAAGCCCCTATAGTTTTAACACCCAATGATAAGGTATAAGCTGTTGCAAGTGTATCAGCACCCGCAAAAGCTCTATCTGATAATAAAATGGAACGGTCAACCCCTCTACTCATTGCATCTCGTAGCAACCTTTCCGTTTCTGGTATTCCCATACTAAGGCCAATGACCTCTCCACCAAGTTTTTCTTTAATTTGGATTGCTAACTCAATTGAAAAGGTATCATAAGGATTTGTAACCGATAGCCTTCCATCACGGATAATTGTACTTGTAACAGGATCTAACCTGACTTCATTTGTTGATGGGACTTGTTTTATACATACAATAGTTTTCATGTAAATCACCTATCTCCCTGCGCAAACAAGGTACCTACACCTAATAGTTCTTTTGGATCTAATTGCTTTTTTAGTTCTTTCATCTCAATTATTGATTGGTCACCATACATGACTTTTAGTAGGTCAACTTTTAACTTTCCAACACCATGTTCTGCCGAAATTGCCCCACCATATTTAACCACGGTTTCTGCCCATGACATGTACAATTCCTTTCCTTGCTCGTACTCAGAAGCATTCATAGGCAAGATGTTCACATGAAGATGATTGTCACCTATATGTCCCCATGTTGCTGATTTAAGTCCTGACTCAGCGAGTTTTTCATTATATATATCTATTATTTCTTTCAGTTTATTATTAGGTACAGACATGTCCGTTCCAAGTTTCGCTAAACTAGGATTTTCTTTTTTAAATCCATCAATTAACATATTCACACTCTCTGGCACAGCATGCCTGAAAAAATATAAAAGGTCCCTATCGACGTCATTACGTGCAACCCATGACCTGTTCTCCTGAACATCTAAACTATCCATTATATTCTGAAGTTCAAATGTGTTTTTCAAATTAAGGTCTTCTGTTAAGCTGTGTAGTTCGACAAAAACAGCTTCACTCATTTTCTCTGGTAAATGTGGAATACGCGCAAAACCTGGATTGGACTTCCGTTGCCTTCTTAAAATGTCCAGAGCATTACCATCAAAATACTCTATTGATGCAATGGATTTGATCGATTCTCTAGCTTCACATACAAATTGAATTGCTTTATCTCTGTCGTTGAAAAATGTAGTGACTCCCCAAATATACTGGGGTAATGGCAGGAGTTTCAGTTCAATTTCTGAAATTATACCCAGTGTTCCATCTGCTCCAATGAATAAGTCGATCATATCCATATTGTCTGAAACATAATATGCTGATGTATTCTTAGCTTTGGGCATGATATATTTCGGTAATTCTAACTCTAAGTAACGACCCGCATCTGTTATTAACGTAGATTTTCTTCCATTAGCCAAGGTTTGTCCTCTTTTGAGACTTATCACATCACCACTCGAAAGCACGACTCGAATAGCACTTATATGATCACGTGTTGACCCATACTTATAACTACGCGCACCTGATGCATTACAAGCTACCATCCCCCCAATTGTTGCAGACGCTTCTGTGGGATCTGGTGCAAAAAAATGTTCTTGGTCATTGCAAAAAATAATAAAGTCTTTCTTAGACGCATCATCCCATACTGTAGTATTAAAACGCCTCTTTGAAATACGTTCTCGCAAATTCGAAAGTATGACACCGGGTTGAACTGTAATGTTATATATTCCATTTTTATCTTTTCTCATGCCTAAAACATTATCCATTTTGGACAAATTCATAATGTGTCCCCCAAATGGGACAGCCCCGGCAGAAATTCCAGTTCTCGCACCCTGAATCGTCACTTGTGTAGATGTTTTGCACATTTCTTTCATAATCTTTATGACTTCAGCTTCATTCTTTGGGAATGAAATACTTTCTGCAGTTCCAATAACGCGTGATTCATCTTTCAAGTATTCACTGTATTCTTCACTTATATTTAGTTTGCTTACCATAAAACGCTCCTCACAGCTAGACTCTTTACCAATTTATCTAAACTCAGTATAATTGTATGTTTAGATCAATTCTTTCGGTAAATTGACTCAAAGTTTGCATATATTGATTTTTCATATTACATTTGCTATTCTACGAGTGGAGGTCAATATGAATTTTAAATTTACGCTCTCTTTGAACCAAGACAATGAATGGTTTATGGACAGACATCATTTTCATGAAAATATAGAGGTTCTACTTTCTTTGTCACATGCAGGTAGTTTTTTCGCTGATGGCCAACTTTTTCCATTAAAACGAGGTACTTTAATTCTCATGCAAAACACACTGCTACATAAAACCATTGCACACGAATGTGAATTATATAAACGTTATGTTCTACACTTCTCTAAAGATGTTTTGAAAAAAATCTCAACACCACAATCAAACTTAACTGAAGTCATGAACTCAAATGTTAAATGTGTTCATCTTAATGAAACAGAACTAAATAGGTTAATTTTACACTTTGAGAAAAGTCGAACTGAGGCTGGTAATGGTTTTGGTTGTGATCTGAGGAGAAGCATTAGTTTTGTTGAACTCTTGCTTGAGATCTCAACCCATCTCACTGATAAAGAAAATACGACTGCAACAGATAATCCTGATTTTAATAGACTTGACCCTGTCATAAAGTATATAAACAACCATCTTGATGAGACACTTAATCTAGATTTACTATCCAAACGCTTCTTCATGAATAAATATCACCTTAGCCGGATTTTTAAATCTGCAACTGGCTTTACGATTATGGATTACGTCATTAACACTAGAGTATTAAAGGCTAGAGAGTATTTGAGATACGGCCACTCTGTGCAAGAGGCAGGGGAACTGGCTGGTTTTAACAGCAACGCGCATTTCATAAGAACTTTCGGTAAAATTTCCGGTCAATCTCCCGGCAAATACATGAAAGCTTATCGTAAAAACATGAGTGACAGCAAGTAATCTAGTCAAGTTAAATGATTTTGATCTATACAAAAAAAGAGTGCCACAAATGCTTCCTAAATGAAGTCATACTGTGACACTCTTTGAGTTAATAAGACAATGTTTATTACTGAGTTAACAGTATCAACTCAACTAACATCCGTACCCACCTTGCTCTATAAAACAAGTAACATTAAGTTTCAATGATCGAATCTATTCTTCTTATTATTTTTTGAATAGAATGCTTTTTTAGGGCTGTACATACCTTTGCACTGTCGCTGCAGACAAGACAGGATCTATGACCCAACCCTAGATCCTCCCTTGATAGAGGAATAGACTCTAAACTATATACATCTAAATCCCAAATACGTCCATGAGGGTGACTTTCTTCAATCTGGACACACTTACGTTTCCACTCTAAGTCACTCTTCTTTAAGACCACAATTAAGGCTGGACCGTCTGCACCTTGCCAGTGTTTAACCAAGTCATACTCCCCGCCTAAAGCGTTTATAAAAGTCTCACACATTTTTTCATAGGTCGAATTCACATTTTCGGTGTTTTTACATAGTCCTGGATAGTTGATCTTACCAACGAAGACTGGCTTCTGATAGGACTCAATCAGAGTTAAGGTATAGTCTGAGCGCCTTTCCCTGTCTTTTAAGATTGCTTCAGCCTGGTGTTCAAGTTTTAGAGTTAAACTGGATTCACTAGTGTTTTGATCCATTAGCAGACATTATCCTCTCAATAATTTTTCCTGCATCATCCGTTTTTAGAAACTCAACGGTGCACTTAGGAACAAGGGACTTAACTACTTCTAAATCTCCATATCGAAGCAAAGATCTAACCATAGATGCGCTGACTTCAAGGGATTCCGATTTCAAGCGGTTTACTTCAATCAGTTCTATATCATTGGCTTCACAGGTTTTCATGAGTACCTGATTGTAGATCCGTGTTGTTTCACAAAATGGCTCTGTGCCAACATACCTTTTACATATATTAAGGCCTTTAGCAAAATGTGAACAGAAAATCCCTGCATCCAGCTCCGCTCCCCACTGTGCCCGTTTAGATTTATCCCGTTCGAAATACTGTGGAAAGGTTGCACTGGAAACGATAAAGAGGCCACCTTTTACAACCTTCACATTATTAAGGTGTTTTGTTCCTTCTTGTATAAGCTTTAATCTGGTATGGGTTGGGAAACTAGAACGGTCTTCTTCAACAACGAATACAACCACTTCTTGGTTCTCTTGGGCCGCTTTTTCGATCAAAAAAAGGTGTCCCTTAGTAAATGGGTTTCCGTTCATTACAATAGCTGCTCGTTGAACTTGATCAACCGACATATTAACCTGAGCTTCAAGGCTCTTTTGTAAACGCAAAAGGTCTTGTTTTATACCATCAATGCCAACTTGCATGAGTGCAACACGCCCAGTATCATATACACATTTGAACTGTAGGGACTCGAAGGTTGCCTTGTTTTCTGAAGGAGTATAAGCAAGGACCGTATAAAATCCTTTGTCAAATAAGTTATTGATCATATGGGTTAACAGAATGGTTGATACGCCATTTTGCCGATAACATTTTTGAATGGCAAACATTTTGATTACAGCCCCGTCACTGGAACACGATCCAATAATATTGTCGCCATGCCACAAGACTAAGGTTTCCTCAACAGATTCTTCAAACTCTAGATTCTGATGGCTCAGGAAATCTCGAATAGCGTCTTTCTGATGCATGTTCATTTTTTCAACATGATAGCCATACATAATATCGACCCCTTATGTTTTAACCTTTCTTACTACATCGATAACTGACCCATCACGGTATTCAACAACCGCAACGATTTTTTCATCTAAACTGAATTCGCTGGGTTCACCTGCAATTCCACATGCCATCTGATACAGTTCATCAATTGAAAAAACAGGCAGTCCAGCTTGTTGAAGTAGACCCCTTAACTGTTTTCGCTTTGGATGAACAGCAATGCCTCTTTCTGTCACAAGAACATCTATAGATGTGCCTGGGGTGGTCAGTGTTGTTACCTGTTTTTTTACTATTGGAAGTCGACCTTTAACAAGCTGAGTTACCACAATAGAAAGTTTTGATCCATAAGCTGTATCACTATGACCACCAGATCCACCCATAATCCGACCATCGGAAGCTGTTGTTACATTCACATTAAAATCGAGATCAATCTCAGTAGCGCCTAGAATCATAACATCTAATTGGTTCACCACACACCCTTTATTGTGCGGGTTCCCATACCTTGACGCCGACATGCCCTGGTGGAGTGGATTCTCACGGTAAGAACGTATGGCTTCTAGATCAAAACATTGTACATCCAACAAACTTTTGAACAGCCCCTGCTCAAACATATCAACTAAATATCCTGTAATTCCACCCGAAGCAAAACTTCCAACAATAGAATGTTCTTTCATTTTTTCAGCGAGAAAATGGGCCACAGCAAGGGACGTTCCTCCAGCACCAGTCTGGAAAGACATACCGTCTTTTAACAAGCCCGAAGCTTCAATAACACGGGTTGCCATGCTAGCAATTTTTAGTCCGATGGGGTTTCTTGTTATTTGAGTTGTGCCCGAAACTATACCTTCTGGATCACCAATACACTTTATTTGGAGGACATAATCTACATATTCCTCACCAATTTCTGTAAAGGGTGTTGGATAAGAAACAAGATTGTCCGTAACGGCTACAACAGTTTGTGCGTACTGAGCATCTGGAATCGCATACCCCAAAGCTCCACAGGCTGCCCTGCCTTCTGAACCTGAGATATTCCCATGACCATCACAGGCGGGTGCGGCTATAAATGCCACATCGATACTTAAGTCACCACTTTCTATAGCTCTAGCTCTCCCCCCATGGGTATACATGATGGCTGGTTTCTTAAGATCCCCACTAGAAATGGCATCAGCAACCGGCCCTGAAATATAATTTGCTGTTATCTGGCCAACCACCCCATTTTGCATGTGTTCAACTAAACATGCATGTGCAGGAAATATTGAACTAGCCGCTAGGGTTATATCTTTTAAACCCGCATCTGACACAGCTTGCATGACTACTTGCAAAACTTTATCACCATTTCTTAAATGATGATGGAAGGATAGGGTCATACCATCCTTTATTCCTAACTCATTAATCAATTCACCTAAATCTGATCTAATCTTGTCCCCTGACCTAGGTTGATTATTTTTTATATAATTCTTTGGGGTAATGGTATGTAGATTGCCACCCTCTCTAGGATAAGATCTACACATACCGTATCCATCAATAGCTTCTGGCACTTCCCTACCTAATCGGTTGATCATATGTGACACCTCATTTTTAGCCAATTTTATCTAACAGTTTCTTCGCTCTGTTATAAACAGGTGCATCAATCATCTTTCCATGTAAGGAAAATACACCTTTATTACTTAACTGGGCTTCGTCCCATGCATCTACAACCTCTTGAGCCCACTGAACTGATTTAAGATCTGGTGTAAAGGCTTTATGAATTTCTTCAACTTGTCTTGGGTTTATTGCAGCCTTACCTGTAGCACCCATTTCAATTGCTGTTTTTAGGTCCAAGCGTAAGCCCTCAAGATCGTTCACATCTGCAAAAGGGGTATCGATAAAATGTAGTTTCCTTGCTTTACACAAGGTAGACAGGCGGCGTCTGACAAAGGACAATTCCTCCCCATGCCGAGTCCGTTCAATTTCCATGTCTGCTGTAAAATCCTCTCCGCCGAGGAGTACACCATTTACTCGACTCGAAGCATTTACAATACTACTTGAAAACTCTACGCCATAAGCCGTTTCAATTAAAGCAATCAGCTGTATTTCACCTTGAGTCCACTTTTGCTCATTCTCAATATGACTAAGTATTTCGTCACAGGCTACTACCGCTTCTTCAGTCGCTTTGGGCACTAAAATGGCATGGGGTTTAACTTTGGCAACTGCCTCTGCATCGATTTTCCCCCAAACTGTATCCATGGGATTAATGCGCACAATTTTCTCAGTTTCACCGAAATCAAGACCTTCTAGAGCTGAACAAACCAGGTCACGAGCTGCATCTTTTTCATCCACACTGACTGCATCTTCAAGATCAAAGATAACACTGTCAGCATCAAAAACACCTGCGTTTTGAACCATACCTGGAGAATTCCCTGGTATAAACAACAAACTCCGTCTTTTACTCATATGCAGGGCCTGCTTTCTTAGCTCTTGAGACAGCCGTTTTTACTCTGGATTTAATGGTATAGTCTAAGGCACCACTATCTCTGGCTACGACATGAACTCCATGAATATCTTCTTCCTCCAGAGTTTGTTGAATTACCTTCAGAATTTGTGGACCATACTGAAGGTATACCTTGCTCTCTAGGTCTATTTGAATGTCGTTTTCTGAAGGATGTAACATTATCAATATGTCATTGGATTCCATTGAACCAGCCCTTGATGAAGTTTCTATATTCATATGACACCTTCTTTCCTAAAATTGAAACACGTCTCTTTAAGTATTTTTATATAGGTTTGGGCCAAGGTCATAATAGTCTGTTCCATTTGCATCTATTGCAACAATAAGAGGCATGTCTTTTACTTCCATTCTCCGTACGGCCTCAGTTCCCAGATCTTCATAAGCAATAACTTCAACTGATTGAATGGATTTAGCCATGATTGCTGCGGTACCGCCAACCGCAGCCAAATAAACTGCTCCGTTAGCCCGAATGGACTCAATGACCCAACGCTCTCTACGACCTTTTCCGATCATAACTTTCAAACCTCGATCTAGAAGTGCTGGCGTGTAAACATCCATTCTTCCACTCGTTGTTGGCCCTGCTGGACCAATAATCTGATTGGGTTTAGCTGGGGCTGGCCCCACATAATAAATGGTATGTCCTTTGATCTCAACCGGAAGGTCTTGACCTATTTGCAGAGCTTCATAAATACGTTTGTGAGCCGCATCTCGTCCACTTATAATCGTACCGCTAAGCAATACCTTCTCCCCGGCTTTAAGATTTTTAAGTGTTGACTCATCTACTGGAGATTGAATTTTTTTCATAGGGTCTCTTCCCTTCTACAAGGTACAGGTTACATGTCTTGAGGCATGACAACCAATATTGATGGCAACAGGTAGACCCGCTATATGGGTTGGGTATGCCTCAATATGAACGCCTAAAGCCGTAGTTAAACCTCCAAAACCTTGTGGCCCAATACCAAGATCATTAACGCGTATGAGTAGGTCCTCTTCTAAATCAGCATAGGTTTTATTGGGATTGTTGGTACCCAGGTCTCTTATAAGCGCTTTTTTGGCAAGAAAAGCAGCCTTTTCAAATGTCCCACCCAATCCCACACCAACAACAATTGGTGGGCAAGGATTGGGACCCGCTTCTTTAATGGTTTGCAGGATTACTTTTTTTACCCCTTCAACGCCTTCAGAGGGTTTTAACATAAAGAGTTGGCTCATGTTTTCGCTACCAAACCCCTTTGGTGCCACAGTGATTTTTAACCCATCTCCTTTTACAATTTCATAGTGAATTACTGCAGGTGAGTTGTCCTTTGTATTCTCACGTTTAAGTGGATCGTCCACTACGGATTTTCTTAGAAAACCTTTGGTATACCCTTGACGAACACCTTCATTTATCAGGTCTTCAATATGACCGCCAGTAACCCATACATTCTGACCCATTTCAACAAAAACCACTGCCATGCCTGTATCCTGACACATCGCGACTTCTTCTTTTGCTGCAAGATCTGCATTTTCACAAATCATCTTTAATATATCCTTGCCACCTACACAGTCTTCTGCTTCTAGGCTCTTTTCTAAGGATTTCTTCACATCGTCAGGTAAGTATATATTGGCCTTTATACACATTTCACGTACTGAATCTATTATTCGCTGTCCTTCTATGGCTCTCATAAAAACACCTATACCTTTTGTCTTCTATTTGAGAGAGCCATGACACGATTCATTTCATTGAAGACAATCATGTAACCTTCATCTACACCCATCCCTGGTTTTGCAAGGCACTGGTCTGCACCACATGCCATGGCAATATTTGTACAAACTTGAGCTGAACGATCAGTTTCATTACACGTACCACCACAATAGGCACCAACCCCATGTTCTTTACAGTAGAGAATAGCTTCTATGATATTGTTAACCCCTCCAAGGTCAGGTGTTTTGATTTGAATCATATCCGCTGCCCCTTGATCTACAAAAAGTTTAATATCTTCAAGGGTATTACACCATTCATCTGCAACCAATTCGACTGTCGACTGCTTTTCCTTAAGTGTCTGTCTCAAGACACGGAGTGCAACCACTTGTAAGGTTCTGTCTTCAACATCCATCGGACCTTCAATACGTAGTTTATATGGGGCTGCAGCTGCTTCAAGTTTTTTGATATAGTCTGCCATCTTTTCAACGTCATTTTCATAAAGAAGACCTATAGTGCCATACACATCAATGTGCATAACTGGCTTATAGTTTTCTTGACCATTCATTTGTTGTATTCTGTCCCTTAACCATTCAACATATTCCACCAGCTTCTTTCCATCCTGGCCTAGTTTTAGATCAACGTTGTTAATGAGTGCATGAGGTAAGACATCTGAACCTTTTATAATCATTTTGTCCGCATTGGTGTAACGGTCATCACCAGACTGTGTAAAAATTGGAACTGGCATAATTTCTGTTTGAATGCCATAAACCCCTGAAACGACTTCTGCCATTGTTACACCAGATGCTTTTGATGCAGCATCTAGCAAAGCCTGTGTTACACCGTAGCGAATAGCAGTATGGAGTTTAGTGCCTTTAATATGCATACTGTCAATGTTTTCAGCCAGTCTCTTAAACTCGTTTGCATCTTGATTTAACAGAGCCTCACGAATATCACCTTCAATAAGTGGTATAAAGTCTTTTGCAAGAAACAAGGGATCACGTCCACCGGCTCCTGAATACTGAACGGCTGCACAGTCACCATGGGCAATTTGACCATTTTCAAGCTGGATCATGACTGAAATAGATTCTCCTGCCTGTCTGATTTCTGTAAATCCTTCTGTAACTGTTGTTCCTAAGTATCTGAACCCATCGGACTTAGCACCAGATTTAATCGCGCGTTGGTCGTCAAAGTAAAATCCAGTTCTGCCTTCTGAGCAAATCACATCAATAATTTTCATTTCATCCTCCAATTATGCCTTTGAATTTCCAACTAAACGGCCTGCTGAAACTGCAAAAATATCATCCACAACTAACTGAAAACTAACTTCTCTATTCTCTTGATAAGCTCTTTGTTGTAAGAGGTCATTGTTATATTCCTGAAGTGTTTTATCAATGGGTAGATTTCCGTAGGACAAGAATCTAACAGCACCATTTACATCTCTTGCAGGAAGAATTTTACCGGCGTTATGGATACTTGGCGCAAATGGAATGTCAAGAATACCTGCTTCAAAGGCTTTTACGGTACCAACAGCCAAGTCACCTTGACCCGCTTCAAAGACTGCATCCATAAGACATTTAACCTCAGCTTTAATTAATAAAACCTCTGATGCTACATCCTTTGATAAAGCTAGCTTTTGTTCTTTTAGGAGGCTTAACACTTGTCGAGTAGCCTTCATACCTTGTGCATTGGCTTCGCGAGTTGGAATCCCTAGTGCTTCATGAGGTGTTTTAACAATAACCTTTGTTGCACCTGCTAAGGCTGCTGTTGCTGCACCCCAAGAAATAACACCAAATGCCTTGGATTCGTCTTCTGGGAAACCACCCATCCACTGATGCAAAACAGTTGTCAGTTGAACATCGTACCCATATTCTTTGAAGTACTCGTTTGCCTGTTGTTCCAGTGCTTTTAGGGCAGCAACATCCTGCATAAGATTGCCACATTGACCATAACCTAATGTAATATTCTTTACACCTTGCTCTGCTGCTAATAAACCTTCAATTATGGCTACGGTATTTGAAATACTTGGTGGTACCAATGTGCCTGTTAAAGGCCCAAATGGCTCACGATTTATATCTATGCCTCTTTCCTGATAGTAACCAGCCAACCTGTCGCAGTACTGCCAGTCTCGAATTGTCTGTTCTAAGGTCACACTTTTAGCATAAGGAATGTTATATGAAATCCCGCCACCTTCATTAGATGTCCATCCACCGGCATGAATTATTTCGGTTAAAAGTCTGGCATCAGGTGTGCCGTGACGTGCTTGCAGGGGAACACTCACCGATTCCAGCACCTTCCTACATCCTGTCACCCCATGATTAACTGCGGGAAATCCATTTAACATGGACCTACCAGCCTTTCGACTTTCTTCAATGCCTGTCTGACATTCTTTATAGCGGTTTTGACGTGTATAACTATCAATCGTTGAAGGTAATAAGTCAGCGCCCCCTTCATCTGTTAAGTATTTCAGCAGTTCTATGTGTTCATCAAGAAGGGCAACCCCTGCACGCGGCTGAAGGAGGGTTTCTTCATTTTCTTTAGCTTTCATAAGTCGTTTAGCAAAATTCATTTCTTCTGGCAGTGCTTTAAGATAGTTAATGGCTTCTTCTAGATTCACGCGTTCTCCAGTAGGCCACTGCTTCAAAACTTCACTTCTTATTTGGAAAAACTCTTCATCGGTAAGTTTCTTATTTTTTAGATTCATGATGTCCTCTCCCTATATCCCTACAATATACTTATTCATTATTTTCATTGACAGTTCTGGGTAGTCTCTTGCTAAGAGTCCCGCACAAGATAGTATGTAGGACCTGTCAATATACATCTGAGGTGCTTTAGGTTTAAGAATCTCTTGGCTGGCCTCACTCCAAAGGGCGTAACTCAAAATTTCTTTGGCATTTCCACTGTGTACCAATATGCCTCCCGTCCCTATGATGTGTTCAACTTTAGATAAATCTTTTCCCTTTTGATAGAAAATCATACCCATGGGTGAATAAACGGATTCTATACGTCCAGCATGTCTTTCAACCGCTAACTCAACTGCACAGGACGCCATTACATCGTCTATATCTTTCTCATGGTCTTCTTTGCAAATGTAATCTGTATGTTTTACCCTAAACATGCAATCTGCTTTAAAATCATTTACTCTATTAGGTTCATGCCTATTTAGGGGAGATAGAACAATCTTCTTCTGCTTATCCAAACTTTCTTTAACTTCACTTAATCGACTTTCACCAACGGCTTCATATAGAGACAGTGCACTGACACGCATACCAAGATCTCCTTCGACGGTTCGCTTTACACGAGGTTCGATTAAACCTGTTCGTACAACATTGGAACTTGTGGGATGTCCATGACAAATTGAGTGTACATCTGTGGTTGCACCCCCTATATCTACAATAAGGACTTGTCCCCATCCCGGCGTTTTACTTGTTCCTGTCGATAGGAGCTCTGCTGCCCTTAAAACTGCCAGAGGAGTTGGTATAACTTCTCGATTTAACTTTTCACGTGCTTGACTTAATCCCTTGGCATCAATAATCCGTTCCATAAATAAGGTCCTTATGGAGTCTCTTGCAGGCTCAATGTTTATTTCATTCAGCTGTGGCATGACATTTTCTACTAAGACATGTTCAATATCTGCCTCGATTAAAAGTTGACCGATTTCGTCTTCAACTTGGTTGTTACCTGCCACCACCACAGGTATTTTGGTCTTCATTTGTGCCAGCAAACTTGCATTATGCATGATACAGTCTACATTGCCACCATTGGTACCCCCAGACAACATTATGATATCTGGTTTTTCTTCAACTAATTTAGACATGCTCTTATGGGTCAGTTTGTTGCTGTACACACTTAGTATTTTGGCTCCTGACCCGAGACAAGCTAACTTTGCAGCCTCAACGGTGAGTTCTTGTACCAATCCAGAAACACTCATTTTAAGTCCACCTGCGGCGCTACTGCACACCTTATATGTGATAGGATCAGGCCATTCAACTTCTTTCATTTTGGGATTTATTTTTAAGGCATCAAAGGCCCGAAAATATCCAGTCATAATATCACTATCCACTGTGGTATATGCTTTTGCAGTTGCAATGATATCCCCTTGTGTCTTACAAACCAAAGTCAGTTTCGTATAGGTACTTCCGAAATCAACAAGTACTATGGGTTCCACGTCATCCCCCTTATATACTTAAGTCTTCTCTCATATCAGCTATTGTTATATGTGGTAAAGTTCCTGGTGGATAAACTCTGTCAAAGCCCATATCTGTGAACTTCATCTTAACGGTGTCCCATTCTTGTTTACCTACAACTAAGTTGCCTCCCACATATAGGAGTATGTCCTCTAATCCAGCCTCCTGGCATTTACCCTTTAGTCCTCTGCAGTCGATTTCACCATGACCATAAAGGGACGATACAACCATAACGTGTGCACCTGTCTCAACTGCCGCATTAATGAAATCCTCCTGCGAGCTTAATACACCAATGTTTACTACATTGAGTCCAGCCTCAGTAAAAGCATGATCTAAAATTTTATTGCCCACAGAATGACAATCTGCCCCAATTACTCCCAATACGATTGTTGCGCTCATAAAATACCCTCCATAATTTCAATTGGACTCTACACACTCACCATTTGCGGATGATAATAGCACCAATTTCAAAGGAGGTCAACACCACTTTTTGATTATTTTGATCAAATTGATGAAACTTTTCTAGTACTTAAACCTGTTGAAATCACTGTGTTATGTCATATTGAATACAATAGTCCGGCATAAGTGTATGCAATCCTGATAAGTGTATTGTATGGGATTGCAAAATTGGACCCATAAACAAAAAAAGAGTAGTCCAATTGGACTACCCTATCTTTACCTTATTTTAATTTTGAAGTGACTACGCTGACAGACCCCTGGTCGAGTTTATAGTCAAAGCTAATGACATCCTTTTCATAATTGACCATTTGATGCATTTCTTCATAACGGCCCGGTGATACAATCACAGCTTCTAAATCCTGCAAGAAGCTTTTCAGTATGTCCTTGTCATTTGATGTTGTATAAGTCATATCTAGTTGATCAATTCCACCTGATTTTAGAGCTGATTGCACATTGAAAAAAAATTCTTCGGACAGACTTACCAACCCAAATTTTGTCCCTTTGGGATACTTTGCTATACGAATTAGACTTTCTAAATTAGGTGTAATTGCCACACCAAATACATTTTTTGCTATCCCTTGTTGGTCTAATAAAGCTTTAACTTCTCCAAGATGATTGAAGGTTGTAACAATATTCCTCGATTGCCTGATGCGATTATGCGTTTCTTTCGATCCACTCCTAAGCTGGGTAAGTGTACACACATCCATTTGAATGTTAGCAGTTTCTTCAAGCTCCTTAGCAAAGCTACTTGCTTGTTCTACATTACACTCAACAAATACTGAAAAAGGTTCAATACCTTGGTCAAACCTATACTGAATACGGTCTTTAACCAAAGCAACTAACGTGTCACGGCTGATTTGATGTTGAAAGGCAAAATCGACAAGTACATCAACTTTACTATTCATTTCAGATTGTCTCATATATATAACTTGGTCATTTGAATTTTTCTCAGAAAAAGAATCCTTTTCATGAATGCCCAATGTTTGAAGAATCTCCTTGGCACCTCGGGTATTTATATCTACAAAAGTGCCTCTGCCTTGATGGGATTTCAACACCTTTAAAGTCTCTAAAATGTTATAGGTATAACTAATGGTTTTTCTACTGACTTTCAGTTGGCTAGATAGTTCTCTTTCTGTAAACATCTTGTCTCCAACTTTTATTTGTCCCCTACTTATGGCAAGTATGATCTGATTGCGCAGCTGAATATATAGGGGGATGCCATTACCACGTTTTAATATATATTTTGGTGATTGTTTAATATGCAAACTCCGGTCTCCTTATAAATACATCACTACAGTTGACCATTTCCTGATAGAAAATGAAGCATTAATGTTACAGCCAGTAAATCTGCTGTCCCGCCAGGGCTAATGTTTTTCTCTATGAAGACCTGGTCCATTTCATTTATTATACTCCAGCCGTCTGAGCTAGTAACGCCACCTCGCTGCAGGGCTTTATGGGTATACTCTCTAACCAGTTCTAGTCCTTGCTCACCAAATCGTGCAAGCACATTGGTGTCTTCAACATGTGCCAGTAACTCAATGAGAATCTGAACCATCACGTCATTTTTGCTGTACTTTCTCTCTTGTGTAAGCTTTTTGAGTACAGGTAGTCCGTAAGTTGTCACAGATGCAAAACCAGATGCAACTTCACCGCGAATGCCTAAAACTCCTTTTTCAGCATATAGTTTTTCACCACTGGTTAAAGGTCGTAATTTTTCACTTGCGACTGTTTCTTGTACCTCAACAAGTTCATCTGTAAGTTCAAGGGTCATTTGTTTGGTTATATCACATAGGCTTTTCACAGAAATATGCGGGAATGCTTCTCCACTTTCTTTAAGAATAAACCCAGCCGCCGCACACAGAATACCTAATGAAAAAATGGCCCCCTTATGGGTGTTTACACCCTTTGTTGCAGCATACATTTTTTGCTCACCCTGTATGCCAATCGGGCGTAGCTGGACAAAAAGGTCTCTTAAATCATCCCCTTGAAAGTGTGCTCCCGTGTATGCACAATCAAAAAAAGTTTCTTCTAATGAGAGGGCGCTGTCCACAAAGGTGAAGTAGTCCATGTCTTTATGTGCACCATTTCCAAAGCGATCAACAAGCCCCGGTTTTGGAGATGCACTGACTTCATAGAGTAAGGCTTTTGTTGCACAACTTGTTATAAAATTTAACATTGATTTCATGACCGGCTCCTTCTCGTGTGGACATATTTGTGAATCATTATACCATGAATAAAATCAAGACACATAAAAAGCAGGGGTGTATCTCCCCTGCTTTTTAATGCCAATATCATTCAAGTATTTAATTCACTTCTATGCTCTCAGGTCTGTTTTCTTTTGCTCCTTTTAGTTCAATAACCAGAATAGATCCAAAGATGATTACACAACCAAGTATCATACGTGGTGTGAAGATTTCCTTCATGAATACAACCGATAAAAGACTGCCAAACACAGCTTCAAGGCTTAAAATAATAGCTACATGGGTTGATTTAGTATACTTTTGTGCAAAGGTTTGTAGAAAATAGGCAACCCCTGTGCAGACTATGCCCAAGTACAAAACGCCAATACCTACAGATGGAGATATGACTCTTGGTATATCTTCAAACAAGAGGGCCGCACACGTTGATAAAATTGCTACAGTACCAAACTGTATGATTGCAATTTTAACAGGTGTACTCCTTTTTACATACCGTTCAGTTGTAATAATGTGACCTGCAAAGAACAAAGAGCTAAACATGGTTAAGGAGTCTCCAAAGCCAATGTTTAATCCGTCTTTTAAGGTTAACAATGCTATACCCACCAAACATGCAAAAGCTCCTGCAAAGGCTTTACCTTCTGGACGTTTACGACTCGTTCCCCAAACTAGGAATGGAACGAAGATCACATAAATAGCGGCCAAGAAGGATTGTTTTCCTGGGTCGGTATACTTCAGGGCTATAAGCTGCGATGCAAAAGCAATAAAGAGCACTGTGCCTACAATCCCTCCCCCAAACAAGTCAGACTTAGTAATTTCCTTAGCCTGTTTTCTAAACAGGATCAGCATAAGTCCCACAGCCATAATAAATCGTACTGCAATGATTGTTAGGGGCGGTATCTGTTCCAGTGAAAATTTTGATGTTACAAAAGTGGTTCCCCAAAGAAATGCTACCAATAGTAGTATTAAATCTGCTTTCACACTTGTCATTTTTTTATCCATAATCCACCTCTTTAATTTTTCTCTTAAGGTCATTCTACCACCGATTTACCTTTAGATAATTGTGAAGCGAATACATTTTAAGTATAATTATTGTGTAGCACACACGATTCTATTAAACTGGTGTCAATTTAGTCTTACATTGCTTTTCAAGGGTATTGCTAAAACACATTCCTATGGATTATCAAAATCAATCGAGGTGAACGAATGTCTCTAAAACTAAAAGACGTTATGTCTATGGAGTACTTGGAAGAATTCAAACTAATTGCTGGTGAAGGTGGATTAGACCGTTTCATCAACACTATTGGAATTTTAGACCATGAGATGATTGAAGATATGATGCATATCTTTGTCGAAGGGGAGCTTGTGCTTTCAACCATGAGTGTTGCAAGAAATGATGTTGACCTAGTCTTTCAATCTATTAAATCTCTTATTGATCAGAACGTAGCTGCTTTAGCCATAAAAGCGGTTTATTATAAAACCCTTCCTCAAGAAATTATAGACTATGCGAATTCATATAACTTCCCCATTTTCTTGTTTGAGCCAACCATATTCATTGAAGATGTTATTCGAACCGTTTTCAGTGGGATTAAGTCAAGAGGTATGCATTCCTTAATGGAAATAAAACTAGAAACCCTTTTTAGTGGATCAGTCAATCCTAATACAGTACATGATATTGCTATAGAGCTCAATGCTGATTTCCAGATGAAAACCCTAGCTATATACTGCCAAGAAAAGCGATTTATAAGTGATGATAGTGTCATAAAAATCATTGATAAATATATGCGTATCACAAACAGGAGTCGGAAGAATGGCCTCTTTAAGTTCAGGAAAGGTTTTATTGTAATTCTTTCAGCAGAGCCTAATGATAAAATGAAACCTGAACTAGACCTTCAGTACCTTTTTGACTCTCTTGGTCTTAAGTCCTCAGATTTTGTACTGGGGATGAGTACTGTTCAAAAGACCTTATATACTTTGGACAAGGCTATTAAGGAATCTTATTTTGCATATCAAACAGCAGTTCTCACCCAGGAAGATGCTGTACCTTATGCATCTACTGGACTTTATAAACTTCTAATGTCCATTTCAGACCAACCATGGACGATCCAGTATACCAACACTTTGCTTGACCCCTTATTCAAATATGATGAAAAATATAACACAAAGTTATATGAAACGATAAAACTTTATTTTAATGCCCAGGGTAAAACCGCTGTCGTTGCCGAACACCTGTATCAACATAAAAATACAATTCTTCAACGGATTCGTAAGGTTAAAGAGCTCACTGGACCCTTCAAAAGTGATCAAGACTTCTTTGAACAGCTTTCTACCGCTATTAAACTTTATGAAATTCGTAACCTTTAGTTTCACCTAATGGTGACTAGATACAGTCTGTCCCTTATTCTAAACATGGACATTTTAGATTAAAAGGCACAAGTTATTCACCCTCTTGTATCAACGTTTCATGGTTTTAATAAGTGCCTTCATTTCTTTATCTACTTTTAGGGATTCTCTTATTTTTTGGAGGGCTTTATTGTATGTCCAGTCATCCAGATTATTGTTTTTTAAATAAACCATTATTTGGTCAGGGTATTTAACAAAGTATGTTGATACCGCCCACGCCACAGCCATTTTCACATAATAATCTGTATGGGATACTTTATCAAAACATTTAAATGCCTCTTGGATATATCGTTCATTTACGAAGTGGAAGTTCATCATCACAATGGCAAAGCGAACATCATAGGCATGGTCTGAATCCACATACCCCATTATAAAGTTCCACATAAGATCTTGATTGTTTTTAGCGATCTTCAAACCCGCACAAAAACTGTCACAAACAGACCAGTTTGTTATTTTAGGAATGAAGACTTTTGTCCGTTCAAGTGTGAGTTCAATATCTTTTATCTGCGTGATAACAAGACCTTGAAGCATGGCTTCTTCAAAATAGACTTCCTCGGCATTTTCTAGATAAGATTGGGGGTCTTCTTTTGCTATTCTTTTAGCAATTTTCCTTATGGTTGGAATCCGAACACCTATTAAGTTATCAACACCTGGTACGAGTTTCATCATAAATTTTTGGTACTTTTCTTCAGAGTGGCTTTCAAGTTCCTTACGTATGTTTTCAATGTTATAGTTCATGTCGCCCTCACAATTCTTACTATCTGTTTATGCACATTTAAGTTAAACTATTAAGTAAATAATACCAGTTTAAGCGTGGTGAGAAAATGTACAAAATCGGATTTATCAGCAAATTACTCAACCTATCAACACAAGCAATACGTCTTTATGAAAAAAAAGGCCTTTTAACCCCTTCATATGTAGATGAAGACACAGGTTATAGGTTTTATTCAGACCAGGATATTGATACCCTTTGGAATATTCAGTTGCTTCGCGGATACGGATTTTCAATCAAGGATATAAAAAATATGGATGGCTACGCGATAGCAGAAATCCAAAACTCTCTGAATCAAAGAAAACAAATACTCGAAGACCGTATTCGACAAGATACAATAACCTTAACTTCTTTAACAAAACGTATTGAGTCCCTTTCACAACTTCAGAATGCCAATTTAGTTGAAGGCACTTACATTGAGTTTCCAGACCGAGTGGGTCAAGCGGTGCCAGCTACAGACAATAGAAACACCATTGAACACACAAAAATGGTGAATCAGTTCCACGTTGAGGATGATCTTCACACTGACATAGCCTACCAACCAGCGCGTCTGTTAGAGCTTAATAATGATTTTTCCCCTCAGTTGAAGTACTTGTTTGCACTCAAAGACAATGCCTTCACACAACCTCATATAAACTATAGGGTTAAAAAAGGTTTATTTTACTGTAAACGTTTTGTGGGATTGGCAGGTGTCAATAAACAGTATGAAGCTATGTTCCAAGTCATAAGCTCTGACGGCTTCAAACCACGAGGTGATATTATTGAACTCCTTTTACTTGATACGCCTATTGTTGGTGACAATCAGTATGTTCTTAGGGAGATTCAAATTCCAGTCATTAAAATATAATGGATTTGCTAAGTTGTACAAAAAAAAGCTCACCTTCCAGTGAGCTTTTTTATCATTTACTGCATAATATATTTATTAGTTTCTTGGTTTGTGTTGCTACTTACTTTGCTATTTTTAAAATGTAATCCCCTACTACTCTTTATAGTCAGGATGATTTATCCCGTCAACAAAAGTAAAACCATAACGTCTAAGGCTATTCAGAAAATCTCCATTGCCTGTTCTAGACCAATCCGCACTGTAGTGTAAGGCAAAATATCGTTGTGCCATATGTACAAATCCGAGTTCTTTGGCGTAGTCTACAGCTTTTTGAGCTGCCTCTTCTCCATCGATGTTTTTTGTCACCTCAAATAAAGTTTCTAAGTTTTTAGGAGACAAAGGCACGTTAGCACGGTCGCTATATTTTTTATCCATCATTTTATTAATGGCTTCAACAGATGGTCGTTGATATCGCTCTTCATGTACAATAACATCATGCATCAATTTTGGCGCAATCTCTGGTTTCTTTTTAGGATACCCAAGAGATAATATTACCACTGGAAAAACCCCTTCTGGAAGATCAAACATGTCTTTGAGTTCATCAAAACAAGATTCAACGGTCCCTAAGTAGACACTTCCAAGACCTACTGCATCCGCTGCTGTACAAATGCTTTGAGCCGCAATAATAGTGTCTTGTAGTCCAATCCAAAAGTGTCTATATCCGTCGAGTACACTATAAGGTGCATGGTTGGCCTCTGCCCAAGTTTTTGTTCTGTACCAGTCTACAACAAACAAGAGGTTAACAGGTGCATGTTGTACAATAGACTGCATGCAGTTGGTATCCATTAAAGCTTGTTTTTTCTCTTTACTCCTTATTTTTATTATGGAGTAAGGTTGTAAGTTGCCACCGGTTGCACTCCTACATCCAGCATCTAATACGGAGTTTAGCAGATCATCTGAAATATCTCGTTCTTCAAATGCACGCACACTCCCTCTGTCTTTTAGACACTTCATCACATCATTTTCAAATACTAATTCACTCATGTAAAACACCTCCTAAGGATAGTTTAGGGTCTATACTTGGTATAGAGTCAAGCAAATTCCCCATAGAAACTTACGTGTTTTCTTCTACTAGAAAATCCTTAGGGCTCATATTATACCTCAACGCTGTTTATGAGTTTCATTAAATACTTTGACTGGAACGTATCACTTACCAAAATTTGCTTTACGGGTGGTAGTTTTAAAAATGCTCCTGTAAAAGCTGCCATAAACTTGTGGCTTGTCATTGCTTGATTATCGAAAATCAAATTATGAAGTGTGTCTGTTTCAATGGCCTCAAGTACCAATTTATGTACTGTATTAACCGGGGTAAATATTCTTGTTTCTCTTTTTTCCATGCTGAGTGCTTTGGGTTTACAAACACGTTCACATACACCACACCCCAGACACAAAGTTGAGTCAAAAACAACTTTATCTTTCCCTTCAACTTTGGTCGTATCAAAACACCCGACTGGGCAAACCGGGATGCACTTTTTACAACTTACACATGTATCATTCATTGATGCTATAAAATTTGAAGAACTTATAGCCTGTGGCACACCCATTTTTTTAGCGCCTTTTAGGGCCATACAACAACAAGCACAACAGTTACAGATGAAACCAACATCGTCTTGAACATTTTCAGCAAACTGAACTAAATTATTATCATAAGATACTTGAAGGATTTCAAATGCTTCTTCTTTAGTAATTATCCTTGCATAGCCATGCTTGCTTAAAGAATGGGACAAGTTATTAATGGATAAACAGACCTCTTGAGGTGCGTCACAGTGTTCACCAAGATGTTCCGCTTTATGTCTGCAATAACACCGACTCACCCCAACACTATCAGCATTCTCAATGATTTTTGTTGCACGTTCATAATCAATTACGTATGCATTGTCAGCACTTTGAATGGAGTCTTCATTTACTAACACTCTACCTATCGGTGTTTTAAGACCAAGCAATTGGCGCATAAAATCTTCTTCATTTTCTAAGTATTGATGAAAAAGTTCACTTAATAATTTCTGGTCAAAATGCCCCCCTGTACGCATTAGAGCAAACTCAAAGAAACCAATCATTGGGGGTGGTACAACATACTTCTGCTCGTTTTTGTCATTCATATCTAATAAAAGAGCTTTGGAAGCCAATGACTCTAATATGCTGCCCGCTTCTTCTTCTGTTTTTTTCCATACTTTTGCTGCCAGCTTCACATTAAATGGTTTTATTGGAAGCTGTGACACTAACTGCGCCTCATCTTGTGTGAACATGACCTGAAGGATTTCATAAAGGGAATCCGATTCAGGTGCCCCTTGGGGAAATTTATTGTATCGATCAACTAGGTTTTTATAACCTGTTCTGCCCGTTAAATGTGCCATACTCCCACTCCTTTGCATTATTTCAATTTCAAACACGAATACTCTAAATTCGATATTCTAATTTTGTTAATTAAATTTTATTACGCATATTAATCTACTTTCTTGTTATGATTTCAGTAAAAAAGGCTGAGTATATACTCAGCCTTAATTTTCGTAACAAAACAGCAACCTTAAGTTCATAGCTACTATCTAACAATAAACTTAAGTAGAAGCATTAAATATTATTTTCAAACAACAACTTTAAATAAGGAATTCAAATTTATCCTTACAAGATTATTATTCTTCAATGTGTTCCATAAGTTTTTCCACCATCAAAGAACTCTTTACAGACAATGCCGTTTGAACACCTAGAATTTTTAAGAAATCTAATTTATTATCATCTACAACATCAGCACGTTGCCAGTATCCTACTAAGTAACCATTAAAGTCATTAATAAGTTCTAGTTTTTGAATAAACAAACAGCCTTCTTCTAAACTTGCGTGCGGCTCTTTACTTAAGTCTTCATAACATACAAAGTCTTCGATATCCATAGCATTGACCATATCAAAGGTCAGAACTACATCATTGATTTCACATGTTGTATCATGTTTACTGATAAGAACTACAGCATTATTTACCCCCACTGTCGCTTTCATTGTGTCTTCTACAATTGGAAGGAGCTTAGGCAACTCAAGGTTCTTATTCATGTATTTATTAACATCAAATAAAGTGCTATACATATTTAAAGTACGGTTAAGTTGGTCAATTTCATAGTTTTTTTCAGCAACGTACTTGGATATTTCCATCATGAAGTCCATTGTATCTTCAATACGTTTACCTATAGACATGTTTGCTACCATTAAAGTACCCCCTTGTATACGTAAATCCCGAAGAATTTTTTCTCTTACTTACATTTTATGATAAAAACCCGATTTCAACAATCAGAAGATTTAGACTCCATTCATCTCTTTACCCATTTCATAAAAAAAGAACCTAATTCTATGGCTTAGAATTAGGTTCTTTGTAATATAAGTTGGTATTTGCTGCGACAACCAGCCATGTATTCTGGCTAGTATGTGTTATTACCTTACTCTATTACTCTACTGGCTTAAGTTTTGCAGTAAAGTGACGTAGTACAGGAGGCTGCCAAGTAATCTCGTAACCTTTGATTTCACTTGCTCTTTCTTTGATGTTTGCTAGTGCTTCTGCAACTACATCAAAGTGTGCTTGAGTGTAAACACGTCTTGGAATTGCAAGTCTAGTAAACTCCATTTCAGCTTCAAGTTGCTCACCTGTTTCAGGATCAAGATCCAGTAGGTAAGAACCGATGTCACACGCTCGGATACCCGCTTCAATGTAAAGCTCACAAGCCAGTGCTTGACCAGGGAACTGGTGGTATGGAATGTGTGGTAAAAGCGCCTTAGCATCTAGGAATACTGCGTGGCCACCAACTGGATACTGGAATGGTACACCCAGTTCTTGTAGTTTGCCACCTAGGTATTCTACTTGACCTACTCTGTAACGAAGGTAATCTTTATCAAGACCTTCATATAGACCAATAGAAAGTGCTTCTAGGTCACGACCAGCAAGGCCACCGTACGTAACGAAACCTTCGTAAGGGATTGTAAGACCTTTAACCTTTGTGTAAAGTTCTTCAGAATCTCTAACACCAATAAGGCCACCCATGTTTACGATTGCATCTTTTTTAGCACTCATTGTAAATGCATCTGCATAACTGAACATTTCACGAACGATATCGATAATTTCAACGTCTGCATATCCTTCTTCTCTTTCACGGATGAAGTGTGCATTTTCAGCATAACGTGCAGCATCGATAATCATTGTAATGCCATGTTTGTCAGCAATTTCTTTAGTAGCTTTAAGGTTAGCCATAGATACAGGCTGACCACCCGCTGAGTTGTTTGTGATTGTCATGATGATTAGACCAATGTTTTCAGCGCCAGTTTCCTGGATATATTTTTCAAGTCTTTCAAGGTCCATGTTACCTTTGAAAGGTTTGTAAGTAGACGTGTCTTTAGCTTCAGGTACAACAATATCGATTGCTCTTGCACCGATTAGACCAACGTGGCCTCTAGTTGTATCGAAGTGCATGTTAGATACACACTTTTGACCCTTTTGAAGCAGGATTGGAAGTAGCACTTGTTCTGCTGCACGGCCCTGGTGAACAGGTTGTGCATATTCATAGTGGAAGATATCTTTAACTGCGGCTTGAAGTCTTCTGTACCCTCTTGCACCAGCGTAAGATTCGTCACCAGACATCATGCCAGCCCACTGCTTGTCGCTCATTGCGCCAGTACCACTATCTGTTAGGAAGTCAATGTAAACATCGTCAGAATCAAGACCAAATACATTGTAGTTTGCTGCTTTAAGCTTTTCAATACGCTCTTCACGAGTTGTCATAGTCATTGTCTCAACCATTTTAATCTTAAATGGTTCTGCTACATATTTCACCATAATAATTCCCTCCATTTTTCCACGAGTCATTGATAATTAAAGCATACCAATTTTAAATTACGCTTTATAGTGTCTTTAATTTGACTTTAATTATTTTTCTGTATTAAAATTAGATATGGAGGTAGATGAAATGAAGCGAATTGGCATCATCGGACATATAGATAACGTAAATAAAATACAGAAAGTCATAAAAAATAATTTTGATCAAATCGAAGGTGTGCCTTTAGATATCCAAGATCTAATTCAGATTCCAACAACGGCACTCTATCTTAAAGAACACATGAATGAAATTGACGGTGTTATTTTCACAGGAAAAACCATCTATGACATAATGAATCACGCCATGCATTCTCACAACCCTTGGGTATTTCTTGAGAATGATGAAAGTCAGCTCCAACGTATACTTCTTACAGCTGTCCACAAGAATGGGATGAAGATTAACAACATTAGCATTGATTCTTACTCCCGTAAAATCATAGATAGAATTTATAGAGATTTTGGCTTAACAAGTGAAGAATATACCGCAATCATTTCAGATATAGATATTTTTTCAGATACATTCTTAGAAGACCTGTACGCATTTCATAAAGAAAACTGTGAAAAACACCCTGACTTCATCGCAATAACGGGGATTTCGAGTGTTTACAATAAACTGCAATCTGAAAAAGTTCCCTCTATGTTACTTACACCAAATAGCAATGCAATTAACACCACACTCCATAATTTACTTGAAAAAATTGATTATCAAGATATGGCTGTCAGTCAGATCGTTGTTATTTCTATGGAGATCGACACCAGTAATGAATACGACATGGGCATTGAAAATGAATACAGTCTAATGTTGCGTAAAACACGTATCACTGAAGAGGTTTATAAATTTGCTCAACGTATTCAAGCAGCAGTTGTCGAAACCGGAAAAAACTACTTACTCTTCACAACTAAACAAATTGTTGAGTTTGAAACTAAGAATCTAAGAGAACTTGCGGTTTTAGGTTCTATAAAAGACAAAACCAACAATACTGTAAGTGTTGGCATTGGATTTGGAATCACTGCTAGGGAAGCCAAAGCCAATGCAGTTGTTGGCAAAGATAAATCATTAAAAATGGGAGGCAACCAGTGTTTTGTTGTTTATGACAGAAAACACATGGAACGTATCACCCAGTTAGATAAAGCTGCCGGGTCTTCCATATCTCCTATGGATTTATCTTTTAAGAATATTTCTGAAAAAACAGGCGTAAGTATCAACAATATTTATCAGCTTAAATGTCTCATTGATATTTATAAAAAAGACACCTTTACCAGTCTAGAACTCTCCGAAGAATTTGGGAACTCTCTTAGAAGTATGAACAGGATCATTGAAAAACTTGAGCAAGCTGGCTATGTTGAAGTGGTTGGGAAAAAAATTGTTGGTAAAGCGGGACGTCCTAGTCGGATACTTAGACTTTTGATTTAGCTAGTGTATGGTCATGATTTCTACGTATTAATTCTTGGAATGTCCTTAACCCAAGAGTAATAGAGAATCAAGACGTAGAAGGGCCGACTTGTTGCATAAAACAAACTATACTCACTCTAAAAAAGGTGTTAACACATATGTCAGCACCTTTCTTACATTTCAGTTTAATTGCTCAACTTAAATGAGCAGGTTATATTTCCTTACTTCGTCCCATACATCAACTTCTTAACCAGTCCAATATTCTTCCGCATAAATGGTGGATATTTTAGCTTCAAGTCAAATTTCGTAGTTGCATAAAGTATAGATTTTTCATGGGTAAAGGCGTCAAAGCTGTGTTTACCATGATAGTTGCCCATACCACTTGGGCCTCGACCTCCAAATGGAAGGTGTTCATTGGTTAGGTGCATGATGGTATCATTCACACAACCCCCACCGAATGGAATATCGTGTATAATTTTTTCAATGAATGACTTGTCTTCACTGAATAAATAAAGGGCTAGTGGGTCCGGATTTTTACGGACCACTTTTAATATATCTTCATAAGATTTATACGTTACAACGGGTAGAACTGGACCGAATATTTCTTCTTTCATGATGGATGATTCAAGGTCTGTAACTTCAACAAGGGTCAAAGCAATTTTTAGATTTTCATCATCACTTTCTCCACCATATACTATTTTTCCATCATTCATATAAGCTTTTACTCTATTGTAATTGCGCGTGTTAATCATTTTACCAAACTCACTATTTTCAATTACAGAACCTGAGTAAAAATCTTCAACGGTTTTTTTATAGGCATCGTAGAACTTATCTTTAATGTCTTCATGGACTAAAACATAGTCTGGTGCCACACAAGTTTGTCCTGCATTCGTGCCTTTACCAAAAACTATTCGGTTGACTGCTACATCTAAGTTTGCACTTTTATCAATTATAGTTGGACTTTTACCACCAAGCTCTAAAACAACAGGTGTTAAGTGTTTGGCAGCCTTTTGCATAATAATACTGCCTACGTTTGTACTACCAGTGAAGAATATTTTATCAAAGCGATTTTCAAGGAGTTCATTGGTTTCTGGTACGCCTCCTTGAACTACAGCAATATACTCTTCTTTAAAGGCTTCAAACAAGACTTTTTCAATCACTTTTGCTGTATGTTCTGAGATTTCAGAAGGTTTAACCACAGCTGTGTTCCCACCAGCTATAGCACCAATGAGTGGGGACATAACCAGTTGGAAGGGATAATTCCATGGTCCTATAATGAGTGTCACACCATAGGGTTCCCGGACTTTGTAAGATTTCCCGGGCAAATTAAATAGGTTTGTTTTTACCCGTTCTTTACGACTCCACCTTTTTAGGTGTTTCATGACTGCATTAATTTCATTTAAAGTAAATCCAATTTCTGTGGAAACAACTTCCGATTCAGATTTACCTAAATCTAAGTGTAGTGCTTTAGCAATTTCATCTTCATTTTTTAGTATTGACTGCTTTAATTTTTCTAACATACTACTTCTATAAGTTACGGACCGTGTTTGACCGGTTCTGAAGTAGCTTCTCTGATCTTCAATGACCTTAAAAATCGATTCTTTCATATAAAAAACCTCCAATCGAATATCCTATCTTATCAATAGAATACCTAATTAAAGGTTATTTATCATTAACATATGCTAACAGCACCATTATTTTATTTCTTTTTTTACTCGACTAAGGCTCACAGGATGTATGCCTAAATATGTGGCGATGTGTTTCTGCTTCATTCTTGACTCTGCCATAGGATATTGATTCACAAAATCAATATATCGATCTTTTGCATCCATTAGTAAAAGTGCGGCTTCACGTATTTCTTTTAGGTTATAGATGTTTTCAGTATATAACCTTGCAACCCGTTCCCATTTCCTATGTGAATGAATACTCTTCATATAAGTTTCATGAGACATTATTAATAACACACAGTCTTCTTCAGCTACAATGTTATATGCTGTTGGTTTTTGATAAATTAATGAAGCATAAGATGCAGCAAAATCATTTTCAAAGGCGAAATGTTTGGTAATATCATCACCATCTAGTGTAATGTAGTAATACCTTAAATAGCCTTGGCAAATGAATGCAATCCTATTCTCAATCTCACCTTGTCTTATAAAATGTTCTCCGCTATTTAGTTTTAAAACTTCAAATCCTTCTTGTAACTCATTTAAAGTTGTATCTACACCAATAGATTTTAATACTTGAGCCATTTGTTCATAGTACATGATGCATTCACCTCTACTTTTAGACACATGTTCTTCGCAAACTTTGATGCTTTTATGGTCGAATTTTTGTCTAACAGTACATCTTTAATAAACTTCTGTTCTTAGACTTATTCTTGATGAGTTTCATAAGTCCTTTACTTATTTACAAGTCGCTTGATTAAAAGTATGAACAAAGTCTTTTCCCATTAAGTTCAATGACTTCAAAAGGCATGCCGTAAATACTCTCTAACACCTCTTCTTGCATGACTTCTTCGACGGTTCCATTCATTGCGATAACACCGTCTTTAATCAAAACTATATGGTCAGAGTAAGCAGATGCAAAATTGATGTCATGAATCACAATTATTACGGTTTTATTTAAGTCGTCCGCTAGTTTTCTAAGGAGTTTAAGCATTTGAGATGCATATTTAATGTCTAAATTGTTGAGAGGTTCATCTAATAATATATACTCCGTATCTTGAGCGTAAATAGAAGCAATATATGCACGTTGTCTTTGTCCGCCTGATAACTCGTCAATATACCTATCCCGAATTTCTTCAAGATCCATATACGCTATTGCTTCTTCAATTTTTTCTTTGTCCACTTGGGTCAGTCGACCTTTACTATAAGGAAACCTTCCGAAGCAAACTAAGTCGTAAACCGTTATACGAACACTTATATGTTCTGACTGCTTCATTACCGCCATCTGTTTTGCAAGGTCGTTGTTGTCCCAACGGCTGAGTTCTAGGTCGTTAATAAAGACCGAGCCTCCATCGCTTTTTAAGGTACGACTTACAAGACCAAGTAGAGTGCTTTTCCCAGCTCCGTTGGGTCCGATCATGGAGATAACTTTACCCCTAGGTAATTTCAAAGTAATATTGTTAACAACCGCTTTACTACCATATTTTTTGGTCACATTTTTAATTTCAATCATGCCTTATTCTCCTTAAGTAACATGTAAATAAAGTAAGAGCCTCCAACCATGCTTATTAGAACACTAATGGGCAAACCGAAATTAAATACATGTTCAACCATGAACTGCCCTAAAAATAAGACTGCTACTGATACAAGGCATGTTCCCAACATAAGATATGCATGTTGGTGATGGTTTAAATAGTTCTTTGTAATATTAACTGAAAAGAACCCTAAGAAGGTAATTGGACCTACTAAAGCGGTTGAGATAGAAACCAATAAAAAGACCATCACTAAAATTTGCATCACTTCTTTGTCATAAGATAGACCCAAGTTTACACTATGGTCTTTTCCTAAAGCCATAACATCTAAGATATATCTTTTCTTATAAATAACTGTACTTATTATCACTATAATTATCGTACTAATTCCGATGAGTTCACTCTGAACCACACTAAAACTTGCAAATAATTTGCCTAAAATTAAATTGTAAACATCAGGACTAATCATAATTTGAAGCATGCCGTTTATACTCGTGAAAAATGTTCCCATAACAACACCAACTAAAACGATTAAAAATATGGATTTTGCTCTATTAAAGACCCACTTGAACAAGACCAGTGAAAAGGCCGTCATTAAGGCTGCTGATGTAAAGAAATTTAAATATACATTAGTCACAAATACACTTATACCCCCAGCTGCAACCACAGTAATAAGCTGAAACAATTGGTACAAGGAATCTAGCCCCAATATACCTGGAGTGAGAATTCTATTATTTGTAACAGCCTGAAAAGATAGTGTGGATAGACCAATGGCAATAGCAACAATGGTCATACATACAATTTTTGCTATTCTTTTTTGAATGACATAATTAAAAATTTCAAAGTTCATGTCATACAGAAGGAAGACACAAAGTGCAAATAAGCTTATGATAAGGAGCGTCAATATTTTCTTAGCCATGGACACGTATCCCCTTTCCCAGAAGTAAGGCCAGGAATATACCCGTACCAATAACTCCAACCACTAAAGCGATTGGGAGCTCATAAGGATAAATAGCAAGTCTACTTATAATGTCACAAACCAAAAGCATAGACATACCAACAAGACCCACATCTAAAATATTCTTTTCAAGATGATCCCCCGCATACATGGTTACGATGTTTGGCACAACAAGTCCTAAAAATGGGATACTCCCAACTACAATGACAACTGAAGCACTTACCGTGGCTGTAATTATAAGCCCGATGCCCACTATTTTTTGATAATCGAGTCCCAAGTTAGTTGCAAAAGACTCTCCTACAGATGCAATTGTAAACGCTTTGGCATATGCAAAAGCCAGTATTAGAGCAAAAATAACGAAGTAAATGAGTTCAAATCGACCTGTTATAACCAATGAAAAACTCCCATAAAACCACCCTTGAAGGGCCTGTAGAAAGTTGTATCGATAAGCAATAAAGGTAGTTATAGATGTAACCAAAGAACCTAGCATAAGCCCCAGTAGTGGTACGTAGACAAGCTCTTTAAACTTCAGTTTCCTGAGTATGCCCATAAATACCATAGACACACCTAAAGAAAATACGAAAGCCATTGCCATCATAAAAGCGGTATTTCTTGAAGTGAAAAAGGCCATAGCTATGGCAACACCCAGTTGAGCACCACTTACCGAACCCGCCGTGGTGGGAGATACAAACTTATTTTGGCTTATCTGCTGAAATATGAGTCCAGCTATACTAATCCCAAATCCAGCAATAAGAATACTTAGTGTTCTTGGCAGCCTACTGTTCATTAGTATTACATGGGAAAATGAGGTCTGATCAAAGACCTCATTCCAGTTTAATTCTTCTGTTCCTAGTGAAATTGATACTGCTACTAATAATATTGTTGTTAAAATCAATAGGCCCTTACGGAGCCCATTGATTTTTTGTTCTTTATTTATGGTATTCATTTTATTTTCCAAAGGCCTCAATCAGTTCGTCCATCATGATTGTAGATGCTTCAATACCGCCTGTTGCTAGGTACCATGATGTGCCATCCAAGTAGATGATTTGGTCATTTTTACCTGCTTGTGTTGATCCTACCAGTGGATTGTTCAAGGTGTCACTAACAGGAATATCTGAACGGCCCGTCGTAGTTCCAAGGTCTAAAACCAGTATGTAATTTGGATTCTTTGATGAGATAAACTCAAAAGATACGGAGTTGCCGTGGCGTGATGATTCACCATTGTTAACACGTTTGTCTTCTTCTGCAACTTCCTCTACACCAGCTACCGCATCAAAACCAAGTTCCTTATATACAAAGGCATATCTTGACTCAGGGTTGTCTGTAAAGACACTTATGGACTTACCAATTGCTGTTAAGAACATTGCATTTGGAGCATCCACATCTTCAATTACACTTTGAACTGCATGGATTTTTTCTGTCAGTGTTTCAATCACCACTTCAGACTCTTCTTCAGAATCAAGAAGATATGCAACATCATTAATATTGCTAACTAGCTTATCTTCAAATCCACTGCCGCCCATACCAGGGATTGTGAAATATGCCGTTGGAGCAATCTCACTTAAAGCATCGTATGCCGCTGCTGTTCTTGCGCCTGCAAGAATTAAATCCGGTTGTAAACCTGCAACTGCTTCTAAATCATCACCAAACAAACTCCCAACTGACGTTACATTTTCATACCCTTCTAGAAAACTTGGGAACATTGGGTTCTTAGGATCAGGAACACCAACAATCTTATCTTGGTGTCCAAGAGCGTCTACAATATCTATCAAGTCATAGCCTATTACAACAATTTTTTGTGGTTCATACGGCACAGTGATTTCTTTTTCCTCACCCGCCATCATAAACTTAAATGTTTTATTTTCAGGTTTTTGAGTTTCATTTTCTTCTTTTGTATTTTCTTCTGTTACCTTTGTTTCAGTTTCACTTGCCTCGCTTGTCATTTCCTGTGCCTCTGCAACTTCCGCTGGTGCACTACACGCAACTAAAACAAAACTCATTACGAACAGGGTTAATATTATGGAAATTCTCTTCATTTTTATCTCCTTAAAAGCTTGACAGTTTCTTCGTTGAGATTGATTCTCATTAACTTTATTCAATATATCATAGGCCTTTAAAGAGATGAATGGATTTATTCTAAATTAATATGGACTTTTTCCGAAAAACCGTCTAAATTCACTTGGTGACACCCCTTTGTTCTTTTTAAACATTCTGCTGAAGTACAAGGGATCTTCACAGCCAATGTTTAATGCAATTTCACTTATTTGCAACTGGCTCGAAAGTAACAACTGCTCCGCTTTTTTTATTCTTAAGCTCATTAAATACTTTTTTGGACTAAGTCCTATGGTTTTAGAAAATAAGTAGGCAAAGCTCTTCTCTGACATATCCACACGTTCAGCTAGGTCAGATACAATTAACACTTGGTCTAAATTTGTTTTCATATACTCTGCTATATAGTGCATTTTTTCACTGCCAGTCTGTAGTCCAACTTCATACTTTGCCTCTAACAAAGTTTCTATAAATTGATACAATAAGACCTTTTTCTTAAACCCTTCATGGAGTCCAGAGGACTTATGTAGCTTTAAAATTTGTTTGGCCTGAATTTGAATTTTATCCATCTGGTCATGAGGTAATCGAACACTATAGTCTATCGTTTCAAGATATTTTTTGCTCTCCTTGTCTCCGAGAATTTTATAATGAATCAAAATATACTCCCAATCTTCTCTTCCAGTCACCTCTTTTGATAAGGGCATGGATGAACCTGCATGGAGAATTAAACCGGGCTCTAACTTATAAACGCTTCCGTTCACCATGTAATTTGCGCACCCTTTTAGAGGTACTAGGAAACCACATACATTTTTAACAGTTCTAACGTCTTCCACTTTCGAACCTGGTGGGATGGACAAATCAAACACGCTGTCCATAATTAAATTGGATTTTGCATATAATTGAATCAACTTATTGGTTTTCATTGTTTACTCCTACACACATAATTGAGAATCATTTTCACATGCATTTTATCATACTTATCTACAATAGAAAACACACTGCCATACATGAATGACAGTGTGTTCTATAACTAAAATTATTGGCTGGTTCCCATTTGATAATTTTTCTTTTCTTTTGAAAAGTAGTTTTTTACCGTGCCCATGGTGTAGGAAAATAAAATTAAGCTAATTAATGTGCCCTCTCTTACATACAGAGGCAGTGCAAAGGCAAGTGACGTTGTTATGGATACGGAAACCGAAAATACATCCACTGAAAATCTGAGTTGGATAAATGTGAATCGACTTCTTTCTGACAAAATCACACAAACACTTTCAATAGGGAATGTAATGGTGTTAAGGCTTACAATCATACCAATTGCAAAACCACCTATAATTGTTCCAACTGCCACAGCCAAAACTCTAAGACCATAAGCTGCAATCACAAGCTCACCAAGAACTGTATAGGTGAAAAAGTTTATAAAACTTCCAAAGAGTATAACTGACACAAGTTGAATGAAGTATTTTTGCTTTAACTCAAACCGGGTCATATACATATAATGTGCTAAGAAAATAGCATTGACACCCATTGTAATGGTGCCTACTTTTATATCAAAAGCACTTGCAAAAGCAAGGTTCATTGAGTTAAAAGAGCTCACTCCAACTGCTGCTTTTATTGTTAAGCTAATCCCAAAAGCTGAGATCATGTAAAAGATATAAGATTTAATAAGTTTGTTTAGTTGAATCATAAAGTTCATCCTTTCATATAGAACAGGCGCCTTGTTAAGTTCAGTATAAAGGAGGTATAATAAATCAAAATATGAGATATCTCACATTTAGGAGGATTTATGAAAACTTATTCGCTTACTGATGGGCAGACCATCCTTAAAATAGACATGAGCCAACATATGCACTTATTCCAAACTATTTCTGATTACGTACAAATAAATGTATTTGAGAATAAAGAATATATTATTCATGCAAACACCCCTATTCCAAGACTCTTTCTTCTTGTAAAAGGTAAAGCCAAAATTTCAGTCACCCATGAAGATGGTGGTTCTTCTATTGTGTATTTTGTTAAACCCAATGAGCTTATTGGTGAACTATCGTTAATTGGTATTGAGGATCGACCTAAAGATGTAAACTCCATCGGGTCAAGCCTTTGTCTATCTGTTCCCATGGATATTGCTAAATCAGTTCTCTTGCAAAATCCAGAATTTATGTTGAAAATGAGTCAATATATTGGTACAAAGCTTATTGAACGTACTTGGTTTAATGCCAAACAGCAGCACTATGAACTTAAACACCGGTTGGCAGCTTATATCCTTCTTTGCGAGTGTGATGGCATTTACAATGAAAAACATACACAAACTGCTGAATACCTTGCGGTCAGTTATAGGCACCTCCTTCATACATTTTCTCTAATGAAGGAAGAAGGACTGGTCAAAAAAGAGAAAAAAGGCTTCTCTTTTGATCGAGAAGCCCTTGAAATCTTAGCTCAAGTCCTGGATTAAATGATTCCAAGTTTATTTTTTGCCTGAATGAGTTGTGACTCAAATGTCGCGTAAAAATCGTCACTCCCTTGTTCGGCAATTTCAAAGAAGGTCTTGTGCAAATATAAGTTAATATCTTTAAGTTCATCTTCATCACGAATAAACTTTAACCTAAATGTCAGAGCTTTGATAAAACTATGCCACTGAAGAATAAATGCCTTATTACTCTTATAATTGTCTATGCCAATCCATTTTTTCACTTTAATTTTGTCTAGTTTGGGTTTTACACATGCCCCAACTTGAAGAAAGTATTTGAAGTCCTCTTCCAAATACACTCGACCAAGTGGGAATAGTCTACAAATATTTGGTCTGTGCATATGGATTTCACACCGACCTGCTTCACTTAGAAAAGCACAGTCCTCACTTGCACCCTTCATTTGAAGATGGGGTAACATGATTTTTTTATGTTCTCTTAATTCAAGTTTGTTTGTCAGTAAGTCTGAAAAAGACATGTTAAGTGCACTTGAAATTTCAAATACGTCAAAAGGGGTTAACTCAACGAGTTCACCAACACCTTGGCAACAGGCATGACACCCTTCACAGCCACCAGCATCCGCTTTGACCATATCTTTTATATCATATATTTTCCCATCAGAAATACCTTCTAATGACTCTAATGTTCTCATAGTTCTTCCTCTTATTTATTATTCTTGTTTCTTATCTTTTAATTATAATCATTTGTATTTTGCATCATATATACTGCCAAGTTAATTCTTACCTGCCCATTATATCTTGAATTTTAACAGAAAAAAAGAGAAGGTTCATATTCCTTCTCTTTAATCTCACGTCTTAATGTTTCACATTATATTTCACTTTAATTTATATCGCGTACTGTAAGCACATAGTTATAAACGTACCGTACATCTCCTTGAGGCCCAAAGTAATCTGGATAATTCGACGCATTTCCAGATTTAGGATCACTTCGAACAGCACCGCAACCATGAACATCTAATAATTGTCCATGCATCTCACCTTGTGCTTCGCCAAATGCAACGTAAGATGCACTATCAGAAAGATTTCTTCCATCTTGGTGGGTTGTACTTGACCAGTAGAAACCATAGTTACGGTCTCCGTCCGGATCTTTTATTTCTGAGAGAACAAACAAGTCATCAATTGCTGGAGTATTTGTGGTTTGAAGACTCTTAGAATAATCTACAATACTTTGAAGTTCTTTTACATTTGGCAGTCTCCAGTCATTATGGCCTGCCAACTCCAAGTTTTCAGCATACTCAAGAGCGTCTTCCCAGTCTCTGGTTTGTCCATCATCTGCCATTTGCCACATGAGTCCAGTAGCAAGGTCACTAATTGTTCCATCACCATTGTCTACAAATATGTTGTCACCATACGATTCATTGCCTCTAACCAATCTGTAATAGGCCGTATTATCCGTACGTGTTCTTGGATTTGTTGCTCCATATCCTTTTATACGGCCATCCACAAAGTTCACACCAAATATAGTCTCGTCGGCATGCATGGTTTTTCCTACATACTCTGTGCTTGACCATACTTGAGCATCGATTTCTCGTTCGCCAATACTAGTATCACCAATGGGTTGATCAAAATAGTCTGTGTCAATATAAAGTTCATCTGCTGCTTCACCACTCGATGATCCTGTAAACTGTATAAGTGAAAAAAGCTCTTTAATATTAGGTATACGCCAGTCGTTGTAGCCACCTAGGGTATTGTCGTTTGCATACTTAAGCGCTTCACTATAGGTCATTTTTGCATCCATGGTTTGTTGCCACATTAAACCCGTTACATTATCAGTAACGGTTCCGTCTCCATTATCTGTGTAATCTGGTTGATATCCGTCGTAATGTGCGTCTTGTCCATAGTAAGCTTGCCCTTCTGATATCGAACTTACAGTTTTACTATTCGTATAATATTTTTCAACTCCTGTGTCCACAATTTTGTAGGTTAAGTCTAAACTGGTTGATGTTTTACTCGACTCGTCTGCATTATAAGAATTGTCACTGGTCTGAATCATAACTGATCGCGTTGAAGCGTCCCAATTCACTTGAGCCCCAGTGCTTTCAGCAATGAATCTTAGGGGAACCATGGTTCTACCATTAACAATGTATGCACTTGAATCAATTTTGACTTTACCGCCATTTACCGTGGTCTCATCAGACCCAATAAAGAGTTGAATGTTTAAACCACTTCGTTTGGCTGTAACTTTCTTTAAGTTTGCATCCCAATCCACTTCAAGCTCAAGGGCTTTAAATATTGTGCTTATTGGAACCATAGTCCGTCCATTTACAACTTGAGGGTCAACATCAAACTCCAATAACTCTCCATTGTAATACACTTTTATAGTGTCCTCTTCATTTAAAGCAAATCCTGTTGAAACACTCATTAGAAGCATTGTCGTTATTAGCAATAAAACCATCATTTTAGTTTTCATAATTAGACTCCCTTCCTCTTATCTATACCAACTATATAGAGTAAATAGAAGAGAAATATGATAAATGTATGGAAATTATGTGTGAAAGATCCTACATTTCAGCTTATCTACTATGATAACTAAGACTTTTCATATTTTAGGGTGGGGACAAAAATGTCCGTACTTGTACACTTGAAAAGCTACTCATATAATAAACATGAATCGCGATCTCACATGAAATTATATTTAATCTGGAGGTCATTTTTATGACACTAAGAACAGTAAACCCAAACTGTCCATGTACTTATACTTGTCCCCGCCATGGTAACTGTAAAGCCTGTAGGGAAAACCATAGAAAAATGGGCAGTCCCACATATTGTATGATGCATAAGAAATAATTGGAGGAAATTAATATGGATCTTATTCAAACACTTAATAAAAGATACTCAACAAAATCATTTGACTCAACTCGACAAATCCCTAGAGAGGATTTAGTAAAAGTGGAGCAACTTCTACAACTATCACCCTCTTCTACAAATGTTCAGCCTTGGAGTTTTGTTGTGGCTACTTCTGATGAAGGAAAAGAAAGAGTTGCTAAAGCAGCTCAAGGTTTTTACATCTTTAATGAGCAAAAGGTTCTTGATGCGTCTGCTGTAGTTGTATTTGCGGCAAAAACAGAAATTACCGAAGATTACTTGAATCAAGTTCTTACAAAAGAAGACCAAGATGGTCGATTTGCTCAAGAACAGTTTAAAAACGATGTTTACATGGGAAGAAAAATATTTGTGGACATGCACAAATATGACTTTAAAGATCTTCAACACTGGGCTGAAAAACAGGTTTATCTAAACCTAGGGAACTTCCTATTCGGTCTTGCACATATGGGTATAGATGCACTTCCTATGGAAGGTCTGGATATGAAGGTATTAGATGAAGAGTTTGGTCTACGTGAAAAAGGATTTTCTTCTGCAATTGTTGTTGCCATTGGATATGGTCATGAAGATGATTTTAATGCAAAACTGCCAAAGTCTAGATTAGACCGTGATGATATAATTCAGCGCGTATAAGCTATTTTAACTATTACAATTAAAGACACCTAGGCACTGGATATGGTCCAGCCCTCAGGTGTCTTTTCTGATTCTACACTCTGGATTATTGTAGACTGAGTAGGGGTATAATTAATTAGGACTAAGTTCAATGTGTAAAAATGAAAGCATTTTAGTGTAAGGAGTTTCATATGAAAGCTATTGAATTTGAAGCTAAAATAACTCTGATAAATGAGTGGCATATTTTAAGATTACCTAGCCTGGTTAGTGCTGAACTGCCTTCACGTGGCATGTGCATGGGAAAACTAACTATTGGATCCGTGTCTGCTCTTATACCAATAGAACCAGATGGAGAAAAAGGACACTGGATTCATATTCATCCGGATTTGTACACGTCAGTCCTATCTCAAATTCAAGAAAATAATTCAATACAGTTCCAATTAACACCTACGGACCAGTGGTTAGATCCGCAGATTCCAGAGGATATTCAGCAAGCTTTAAATGTGAACAGCCTCTCCCCCACGTGGGCTGGACTTACAGCAAAAGCCAAATGGGAATGGATACGTTGGATTCGGTTTACCAACAATCCCAAAACACGTGATAAACGGATAAACACAGCTGTTGACATGCTTTCTTCTGGTAAAAAAAGACCTTGCTGTTTTGACCAGAGTAGGAGCACAGACATGCATGTTTCCAGGAGCGGTAAACTTGACTATCCCTCCTCGAACGATTAAAATAAATACAAACATACGTTCGTAGAAAGGATTTCAAATGCCTGAAGAAAAGTTTTCCCTAAAAGATTCATTATTTAATGCTGATTCTGTCAGTATGTTAGCTGATGCTCTTAAAAACGCCTATTCAGATTTACAATCTGATGAATTTGTCAAAGAGGCAATGGCAGCCTTTCCAGCTTTAGAACTTAAAGAGCGCATGAGCCACTTAACCCGTCTCATTGACAAACACTTAGGTTTAGATTTTGAGACTACACTTAAAGTGTTAGATACGTCTTTGAGCTTTGCTCGTGAAGACGAACATTTTGTATTTGGTGCCTATCAAGAATATATTATGCTTCACGGTTGTACGGATACACATCTTGAAACTTCGCTAGACTATATGGGTCGTTTTACTTCATATTTTTCAGCAGAGTTTGCAATAAGACCCTTTATTAATCAGTTTCCTGAGAGGACATTTGAACAGTTTAAAATATGGTCTGTCAGTTCAAACCACCATCAACGTAGATTAGCCAGTGAAGGTCTTCGACCAAAACTACCATGGGCACCTAAAATTGACTTTGATTACACCCAAGCCATTGAAATACTAGACAACCTCTATTTTGATTCAGAAAGGTATGTCACAAGGTCAGTGGCCAACCATATTAATGATATTTCTAAAATGGATCCAGTGTTAACAGTGGCAACTTTAAGCAAATGGAAAGATGAAGGAAAACAAGATAAGAAAGAAATGGAGTATGTTATTAATCATTCTCTTCGAACCCTTGTTAAAAAAGGAGATCCTGGGACTTTAAACTTCCTTGGCTATCCGACCAATCCTAATATCGAAATAAAAAATGCTGTGATTCACACTCCTGAGTTAAAAATTAATGAATCTCTTATTTTTGATTTTGATATAGAAGCTTCTGAAGACTTATCCTTAATTATTGACTATACGATCAACTATCCCATGGCAAATGGGAAACGGTCAGATAAAGTTTTTAAAATTAAAAAACTGACCTTGAAAAAAGGACAGACTGTTTCACTTTCGAAAAAACATCTATTTAAGATTATGACCACTAAAAAACTATATTCTGGTGCGTATGGACTTGCACTTAAGATCAATGGAAGATCTATTGAGCTTGGTCGATTCACATTAACGGTATAATAAAAACCCACTATGTTGATTAACTATTTAACTAAGACAAAGGCTGAAACTAATCTTTGTTTTAGTTTAATAGTTAATCTACAGTGGAAGTGGTTCAAAATCCATAATGACATGAATACCTTGATCAGCTTCTAATTCTCGAATAACCTGGTTTACACAATCTCTAAAAGTGTCATGGTCCTCTCTACCGTCAACTAAAATATATTCAACTGAATCTTTCATGGATCTCATTCCTTTCTTTCATCTTCATTATGATAATGATTCTCATTTGATTATACATAAAATTCAGCCTTAAATCTGTAACATTTATCACAAAGTGGCTATATCTCTAAAAATAAAAACCGACTTTGTTAAAGTTGATAATTACTTTAACAAAGTCGGTTTTTTACCTGTTATTGTGAACCACTAAATAAAGAAAATAGGGTGCGCCAATCAAAGACACCACAATACCAGGAGGTAATCCCTGAGGAGGGAAAATATTTCTACCTAACAAATCTGCTCCCATTAAGAATATACCGCCTAATAACATACTCCCTATTAGATTGTATTGATGTTTAGGTCCATATGTTTTTTTTGCGATATGGGGAATAATAAGCCCTACAAATGATATGGACCCAGCTACGGATACAACAATAGATGCCAAGGCTACGGATGCAGTTATGAGTAGTTTTCGTTCTTTTTTCAAATCCACGCCAAGACTTTGAGCTGATATATCATCGAGTCCAAGAATATTCAAGGTTTGTGCTTTTGAGTAAATCCAAAGAATCATTATAAGTACAATCGGTGCGGTTATTCTAACAAAAGGCCATTTATCTCCCCAAATGTTACCACTGAGCCATCCATAGATAAATTGCACATCTTCACGACCTGCTGAGGATATACATAAAATCATTGCTCCCGAAAGGGCAATTGCACTCCCTATCCCTATGAGGACGAGTTTGTCTACATTAATAGCCCCATTTCTTTCAGTAGCAAAAACCAGTGTAATTAAAAAAGTAACACCCGCACCCATAAGCCCCATTAAAGGTAATATATAGATGATATTACTATTACCAAAATCAAAGAATAAATAGGCTATAGTTACACCTAGACCTGCCCCTGAATTAATCCCAAGTATACCTGGGTCTGCTAAGTCATTTCTAGTTAAAGATTGTAAGACACTACCGCTTATTGCAAGGGCAATACCCATAATAAAGGTAATTAGAAGCCTTGGCATTCTAAGCGTAAATATAGTAAATGTTGTTTGTTTTTCTCCACTGCCCAGTAAAGTTCTAACAACATCGGCCCATTCAATCTTTAAAAAACCAAATGATAGTCCACCAATGAATAGTACAAGTGCCAGGGAAGTCAGTAAAAGATAAGAAAGCCATTTTATTTCCTTGTGTTTAACCAATAGACCCGCCCCCTTTTCTTACGACATAGAGGAAGAGTGGATATGAAACTACCGCCAAAACAGCAGTCACAGGGGTTTCATAAGGAATGTTAACTACTCTAGAGGCTAAATCTGCTAAAATAAGGAATATTGCCCCTACAAGGATTGAGACAGGTATAATTCTCTGGTAATCACCACCAACCAACTTTCTAACAAAGTGTGGGACAACCAACCCGACAAAAACAATACTACCAGATAGTGCTATAGCTGAACCTGTAAGGAAGGTTACCATAAAGAAAAAAACAATGCGTAAAGTCTTTACGTTCTCCCCTAAAGAAACTGCTAACTCTTCATCTAAACTCAACAATGTTAGTTTTTTAGAATAGGCTAATGATAGTACTAAACCTATTATTATTATTGGAAGAACCACCAAAATTTCTTTATATGATGACCCAATCAACCCGCTACTGGCCCACATAGTCATCTGTTTTGACAAACTGAACCTAAGTGAAATGGCATCTGAAATAGCGTAAAGCAATGTGGAAACCGCAGCACCTGCTAAGATCGTTTTATTGTTGCTCAAACTGTGTCTTCCAGACATACTTATTGAAAATACAAGTAGTCCAGCCGTTAAGCTTCCTAGCAGACAAGCCAGTAGAACACCATATGGATTGATATTCTTAAAAGCGACTAAGGAAAATGACAAAGCTGCACTGGCTCCCGCTGTTATGCCAAACAAGCTGGGGCTAGCAAGTGGGTTTCTTGTTATTCCTTGCATGTAAGCACCTGAAACCGATAAAGCCATTCCAACAAGACCCGCTGCTATAACGCGTGGAAATCGAATTTCATATAAAATTATTGTGTTGTTATTGGACTCAAGTCCTAGTATAAATGCTTTCACATCACTCATAGGTATATTTGCTGCGCCGAAAGCAAGGCCAGCAATTAGAGAAAGTGCCAATGCAATTAAAAGCATCAGCACCAATCCTGTTAACGAATTCTTTTTCATGGACACTTCTTTTCATTAAAATTCAAACTAGTTTACGAAAAATGCTTCAATTTGCTCTAACTGATATTCCAGAGTAATAGGACCAGTCATATAGAACTTCTCAGCCTCAATTTCTAGAACACGTTCCTTTTGAACGGCTTCAATGTTTTTCCAAGTTTCAGTGTCTGTGAATGCCATGTTTGAACCTTCAAAATAAGCGAAAATCATTAAGTCTGCTTGATACTCAGGCACAACTTCTGCAGAAATACTGTAGTACCCTTCTGTTAAAGCAACCTCTTTAACTGGGTCAGGCATGATTAATCCCATTTCCTGATACACAATTTGAGTGCCTCTTCCCCAGTTGTCGCCGTATAGATAGATTTCTTCACCATAGGCTTCCATAACTGAAATAGAAACATCATCGCCATACTTTTCTTTAATGCGTTGACCAGCCTGAGTAGACTTTTCTTTAAAAGATTCAACCCATAGTTTTGCTTCTGCTTCTTTGTTTACAAGTTTGCCATACTCAATAATAGTATCTGTGTAATTTAACTTTCCGTATGTAAATGCAACTGTTGGTGCAATCTGAGAAAGTTCTTCTAAATTTTCGTTATAAGAAGACGCAACAATTAAATCAGGAGAAAGCGCCATAATTTGCTCTAGATTATCTACTGAAACTTCTGTTGAGTCTTTAAGTTTATCTGCAAACAAGGGGTTTGTACCCGTCCAGTATTCATGACCTACAACACTTCCATCAAACAAAAGAAGGGCGCCAGCAGCAGATGAATCTAGAATTACAATACGACTAGGATCACTTGGTACTTCAATGTCCCCTTGTTCTGAGGTGTACATAAACGTTGTTGTTTGTTCAGTAGTCTCTTGAGTTACACCTTCAGAAGTTTTTTCAGCTGTTTCTTGACTTTTTTCTACTGATGTTGCCTCTTGTGTCTCTGGTTCATTTGCTGGTACCGCTGGGGCACAACCTGCTAACACGAACATTGCTATAATAAGTGCTAAATATTTTTTCATAAATCCCCTATATGATGTGAAGCACACCATATCTCCTTTCTTACTTTAAACTTTACCTATAATAAATTGAAGGACAGACAAAGAGGTTTCTTTGTTTCAATGTCCTCAATTATATTCGCTTTGATGTGGAAGAGTGTTTGAAGAACCTCTTTAGTGATAACTTCATTACTCGTTCCTTCTTTTACAACCTGACCTGCCTTCATTGCAATCAAGTAATCACAGTATTTAGAGGCCTGATTTAGATCGTGTAAAACCATGACGATTGTTTTCTCATGATTGTTTTTCAGGTCTTCAAGAATTTCTAATATTTCTAGCTGATGGGCAATATCTAAGTAGGTTGTCGGTTCATCTAAAAAGATGATTTCAGTATCTTGCGCCAGACATAAGGCAATCCAAACACGTTGTTTTTGTCCACCAGATAAGGCATCAATATTTCTGTGTTTAAACTCAAGAACGCCTGTAAC